>Ga0302320_10013120_pt1 | contig 17341 bp, 10 predicted proteins | sample Bog_T0_3_FD_202130 | JGI IMG/M metagenome (GOLD analysis project Ga0302320, IMG submission 202130) | Peat permafrost microbial communities from Stordalen Mire near Abisko, Sweden - Bog_T0_3 | ecosystem: Environmental > Terrestrial > Soil > Wetlands > Peat | place: Sweden: Abisko, Stordalen Mire...
GCCGAACCCCTGATCGCTCCTTCATGTCCCAGCTATAAGCCCGAACACGGCGTTTCAACAAGTATCTATATGTATTACTATCTATGTGGTCACAGTACTAGGAGGCACTGATGATCGCCACAAAGGGCTTGACCCGACAGAACAAGCGCTATGCCAAATTGCGGTGGGGAAATCTCCTTGGGCGAATCGCCCTGAGGGCGTTAGGAAATTTAACCGAACAGTTTCAGTTTTCTGTGGCTAACGGTGACCTCATTTTTCTAGACAGTGGCTGGTACGTTACCCATTCTGGACTAACAAGCATGGCACGCCGGTCTCGCTGCGCGGGAATCAAGGTTCAACCGGTTCAGTCCTTCTGCGAGCCGTCGGCACAGCGCTGGGCATTCGAAGCCACCGTCTATAAATCCAAGACGTGCCGGGGCTTCGTCGGTTACGGCGATGCCGACCCATCCAACGTTTCCTCGCTGGTCCACGGCGCAGAAAGCTGGGCTGGTTCCTGCGCGACTTCCTCTATGACCCGGAACTCCTGGCCCACGAACAGGTCGATGAGAAAGCGCTACCCGGACTCCGAGGCGTCGTCAAGATCAGCGGCATCCGTTTCCCGCAGAACCCGTGTACAACCTGCCCCTTCATCGGGCTCTGCCTCGACAAGCCCGAATTGGTCGAAGCTGGCCTCATTCGCAAACCGGGAGTCGATCTTGGTCTGTTTGACGAACTTAATTACTAAGTATCCGCCGATGCTGCCGAAGCTCAATCACAAGCGCGCCCTGTTTGTCCTCACCAAGATCGACGAGATCCTGGAGTGGGAGAAGCAGAAAGAGATGGAGCGCGACACGCGTTTCGTCGAACTGGGCAGGTATCTGTGCGAGGTGCGGGCGGGACAGTACTGGCGAGTGGAAAAGCTGGCGTCATTCGACGACTTCCTTGGCAGACGATTTCCAGAATCGAGAAGGAAGGCGTACTACCTGATGTCCATCCACGAGCATCTGCCGCCGCAAGCGCGGAAGGATCTGAAAGAGGTGGGATGGACGAAGGGGATTGAGCTCGCGAAAATCGCGCGCCGGGACGGGCAGGACTTCGATTGTGCAACCTGGTTGCACAAAGCTCGCGCTTTGCCCAAGCAGGACTTCCGGCGGGCAGTGGAGAAGGAACTCACGGGAAGGGAAGCGGAGCAGTCCGAGCTGATCTACTTCAAGGTCTACAAGAGCCAGATCCCAGTCATCGAGCAGGCAATCGAGACGGCCGCGCTGATGTTGGGAACGGACAAGTCGCGCGGTTACTGCCTGGAGATGATCTGCGCCGACTTCCTCGCAGGCGCGCACCTGGATAATGCCAACCCGGAGATCCTGCTGAACTCGATCTCACGCTACTACAAATTCTTGCCCGGCGAACAGCAGAAAGCTTTCCTCGAAAACCTGTGTCAGAAAGCGTCCTGAGAATGATTCTCCCCAAAGGGGCTCCCCTACGGCTCGACGCTTTGTCATACGAAAGTCTACGACAGCAGATCCTGCGTCGGGACGGCTGGAGGTGTCAATCCTGTGGCACGATGTCGAATCTTGAGGTGCACCACAGGGAGTTCCGCAGCCATTCCGGATCCGATTCTGAAGAGAACTTGATCACGCTCTGCGTCGCATGCCACTCCGTTGCACACCACCCCGGAAACAAAACCAACTGGTAGGGAGCTAAACCCAAGAAGTGTTCGTCTACCGCTGCATAGCGAGTCGCTCTTTGGCAACTTGGAGGGCTTTTCGCGCCGAAGGGTTTCCGGGATCGAGCTGCAGCTCGGTGCTAATTTCCTGGACGGCAGTCGCCGAGTCACCTTGTGCCAAGCGCAGTCCGCCGAGCAGTAGGTGCGCTCCTGGTTCCGCGGGATTGATCGCAATTGCCTGCCGCGCGGCCCATTCTGCCCCCGGTACATTCCCCAACTTGAATTTAGCGAGAGCCAGAATGACCCACCAATTGGCGTGTGATTCGAGCGCTACCGCCTTCTCGACGTAGCTCGCAGTGGCGGCGGGATCATTGTTGTTCCAAGCAGCATTCCCGAGGTCAAATAGGGCAAAAGCATTGTTGGGCTGGATTTCCAGAGAACGTTTGAGTAAGGCGATACCTTCCGGGTAGTTGCCCTGTTTGAGTTTCACTACACCAAGATTGACCAGCGCTCGGGCATTGAGTGGAGTGAGAGCAACGCCACGCTGGAACAGATGAGCGTCGTCCTGCCACACGCCCTCGTAAGAAATCGTCTCCGCCGCTGACGCAGTTATCAACACGGCAACCGCGATAGCCAGGTAGTTTGCGGTGTGGTGTCCACCAGTTGCAAGAGCGGGAGTTGTGGAAAAGTATTTCTTCAGTCCGGCCGCCAACGCTACTCCGAGGGCGATGGTGGGGAGATAAAGGTAACGGTCGTGAACCAATTCGAAATCGGTAAACAACTTGAGGTAGAGAGGAGCGATCAGGGGAACAAAAACCCACACTGCGCAGAACCAGAACAGCCGACGATCAGACAGGCGGCGATGCAGGCATACCAGCCCCGCCAGAAGCGCAGCAAGCAGTGTTACGGGGAGCACGAAAGCCCCACTTCGCGGGTTGGAAACAAATGCCAGCGGATAGAAGGGGCCCAGTCCGACAGGAAATACCAGGTGCGAGAGGTAGAAACACAGAGCTGAAGGAATCGTCAGCGCCATCTCGTAGTTCCCCGCGGTCGAGAGCGGATGGGCAAAACCATGGAGAATCTGGCTGCGCAAAACGAGAAAACCACACGAAGAAAGAAGGAACAAGGACCCTGTCAAAATGAGTGCGGGCCGACTCACCCTGCTCTCCATGCTGAACGCGATCACCAAAAGCAGAGCCGGCATCAAGACACCGGTTTCTTTCACAAAGCAGCAAGCGGTAGCGAGCAGCCAGGATGCGGTCCACCATACGAGGCTGCCGCTCTCCAGCCAGCGCAACAGGGCCAGCGCGGAAAACAAAAGAGTGGCCGCCATTAGCAGATCGCCTGCATCCGAAACCCAGGTCACGGCCTCAACGTGCGTGGGATGAAGGGCAAACACGGCCGCCGCGAGCATCGCGTATCCCCGATCGTTGAGCAACTTGCAAGCCAAACGAAAGACCAGCACCACGCACAACAGATGCAGCAGTATCGAGCTGAAGTGCCATGCCGCTGGGTTCGTTTTCGCGAGACCGTGCACAAAGAGTTGCCATAGCAGCGTAAGTGGACGGTAAAAGTTCGACATGTGATTGTTGATCAAGTCCTGGCTGAAAAACCGTGGAATATCCGTCCAGCTCAGAATCCACGGATTGTCGATCATTTCGTGATCGTCGTAGACAAACCCCATGCTCAGGCTGCGGGCATAGACAAGTAGGGTGAGCAGCACCAGCAAGAATTCGGGCAAGCCGGGACGCTCCCGGCATTCGCGCCATTTGTTGCGGAGTGCTTCAAGCTTGAGTGAGGGGCTGGTTAATTCCATGTGCTGTTTGAGGTGCCGAGGATGGCAGCTTGCTGCTCTCACCTTAATTCAAGATGTCGACAATTAATACTCTTGTTAGCATCTAGCGTCACCTTTGCGCAAACAACGTTTCCTCAATCAGTTCGCAAAGAATGTGTCCAGTCAAGATGTGCACTTCCTGAATACGAGGGTTCTGATCGCTAAGAATGCAGATGCAGTGATCGACCGCGCTGTTAGCGCTTACGGTTCCGGTTCAACCACTTGTAAGCACGATGCAGAATCCGTTTTACGCACGACAGCGGCTCCGAATCGAGGGTTTCTCACCATGCAGGGCGTGTTTTGCCCCTCTGCAACCCGCCGTCTGTGGCCGGTTGTGAAGGACCAAACGCAAGATTCGCAAGGTCTTGTGCCCGCTCGAAGCTGCCAACGTTTGGAGACCTGCTGAAAGCCGGAGCACTCGGGTCAGAAGACCGCCCATCGAACCGCGGCTCGTCACCGGCATCGCCGCGCGTCCTTCCCGCTGATTTGAAATAGACCGACCCGATTGCTCTGAGAATCCACCACGTAAAGGCAATAGCCTTCGTCAACCCAGAGGCTCGATGGGTGAATAAATTTCTCGCCTTGGACTGTGGTTAGATCAAATGTATAGCGGCGGCCTGCGTCGTGGCTGTAGACCTCAATCTGGTTGAGAACAAAATTGCTAACGTAAATATTGTCCTGGTCGTCCACTGCCAAGCCAGTGCGATGATCTGCGTAGCTCAAGGGAACCTCCCGCCGGAAGTGACCCGCCGTATCGAGGATCTGAATGCGTGTGTTCCCGACATCGAGCACGAACAATTCACCACCCTCCACTACCACCTGACTGGGAAATCTGAACTCGCCTGACTGTCCACCACCGCCGATCTTACCAATCTGGTTAATGGGCCGCCCTCGGTCGTCCAAAACAACAATTATGTGGCGTTGCCAGTCGCAGACGTAAACCAACCCCGTAGCCTTATCGATCGCGATCCCCGCCGGACTGTAGCGGTACGATTCTTCTCGCGGTGTCCAAAAGTGTCCACGGAAATTTCCCGCAGAGTCGTAGATGATCACTGTTCCGGCGGCCTTGTCGACGACATGCAAATTGTTGTGTGCGTCTACGGCAAGCGAGACGGGAGAGCCCAAACGGTCCCGGCCCTTTTCCAAAAGAGAGTATCTGGAATGGCTAAAATCAAAGACGTGTACAGCGTTAGCACCGGGGTCGGCAACAAAGATATGGTGGTTCGAATCCGTCGTCACGGCCGACGGTGATTGCAACACATTAACCGGGGCTAGATCGTCTTTGTGACCTGCCATGAATTCGATCGCCCGATTCAGAAAAGGATGGAATCGGCGTACGTCATCAGCCGAGGAAAATGCACGCACAAAACTGAGACTCGCGGCAGACGGCTGGACATCAGTTTGCGAGCTTTGAGCGGGGGCGGATGTCTTGTTCTCAGCAAGTGCGGGGCCGGCCACGATGCAACACACGAGTAGAGCGCAGGCACTTCGCCGGGTCGAGTTCGCCATAGCGACAAAAGTTAGCCCTATTCCTGGGACGATGCACTGACCAGCGTCACGAAGAAACGTGCGGTTTGTCACATGTCCGGAAGGCCTTGATTTCAACGTGCTTCCCAGAGCGGTGCCATTCGATCGGGCGAAACTTCACATGTACTTAGACCCCGAAAGTCAGATCTTGCACATCTTGGTTTTCAGAGATAGCGCGCTTAACGTCACGAAGCTCTTCGTATGCCACCGCCTGTCCATATGGACAGGTTGAGTCTTCATCTATTTACTAACTGTCGAATTCGGATTTTCAGACTCTTGCAACTGCAGCATTTGTTGGCGCACCTCGTCGGCCAGTTTTGTTTGTCCACTTGCCTCGTAAAGTCGAGCTAGCCTGTCCCAGCGTCTCTGAACCTGCGGCGTCCTCTGTATTGCCTCTTGCTGGAAAGCGATCGCTTCATTCCAGTGCTCGAGAAGCCGATGCGCCTCAGAGCGGCCTTCCGCGAGTTCAGCATAGACTTCAGGCGCTAGCGATTCGGCCCCATTGCGATACGGGCTGCTCTTCTCGGCCTTGTCAAAGGACCTCAACGCATCCTCCGGATGGTTTAGAGCAAGCTGAAGCTTTCCCATGGTCATGTAGATATTGAAAGGCTGAAGGGCCAGCCCTGAGGCGCGATGCAATGCTTGCAAAGCAGCTTCGTTGCGGCCCTCCTTTCCGTAAACGGACGCCAGTGAAGACCAGACTCCCCCATTCTCGTTGATAGTGAGGGATGCGAGGAGTTCTTGCTCGGCTCCCACGTATTGCTGCTGCCGATCCAACAGCAACCCCTTCAGCAGATGAACATTGGGGTCGCTCCGGTAAACCGCATCCGCGCGGCTAAGAGACTCCTTCGCGTCGCTATCCCTATGCAAAACAAAAAATAGCTCTCCCGAATTCAGATAAAACTCGTGAAGGGAAGTGCGCGAAGCACCCACTGGAGGAGTGAGCGCCTGCGTAGAGCAATCAATCTGCAAGCGATTAATCCATGAAGCATTCTCGGTTGTGTTTCGCAGAAACACCAACGAAACATCGTCCATGTAGACGGGACGCCAGTCGGCGCTCTGGCAAAACTTGTACGGATCCACGTTGCGCAAGCCACGAAGTCCCGCTGTCGCAACCAGCACAACATTCAGCTTCCAGCGCTCGGCCTCCTTCTGCCACGCTTGGGAATCTGGGTCTTCGCTGTAGAGGTTGAACACCTCAATCCAAAGATCCGGACTGAGGCGATCTCCGCGTCCATCGATGAAGTCGGGATAGGTCGGGCCAAGCTTCCACGCAGCATAACCACCGAGTTCGAAGTCTTCGAAAATATTTCCCGGAAGCTTTTGACTCCGGACAAAATCCGTAGCGCGGGCAGGGAACCAGGACGCTTCTCCAGTACCAAACCTCAAGTCCGGATTGAACACGACGTAGGTTCGGTTGGAAGCAAAGTCGCCAATTTGCAATAGTGCGATAGCGCAAAAGACAGCCGTCAACAGGATGGCAGCCGACGTGGGAACTCGAAGCAACGGGCCCGATTTTTTCTGTGCCGAAAAAGCAGACCCATTGGCCAGGACCGCCTCCAATACGCCCGCACCCAAAGTCACGACAGAAATTGCGAACAATGCCGAGTAGCGCACGTGATTCAAAGCGGCATAAAGCGCAAAAAGCACAATCGGCCCGGCACCGAACTGTCGTTTCCAGAAAAATAAGGTAGCGACAACCACTGCCAGCAGAAGCAGCCAGGTAAATCCAAACTGACGGTGTCGCACATCAATGAGCTGATACAACAAATGGCTGGACATCGGCACACCCAAATACTCACCGATGGCAATATTGCTATCAATCTTTCCTTGGGATGAGCCGGAAACGCCCGCCAGGTTGAGCGACGCGGCGTAGATTCTTGCTCCCCACGGATTCAGCAGAGTGGCCGCGAAGCAAGCTATCAGCCAGGGCCACACCTGTCGTAAACGCAGAAGCGCGGTTGAACGCCGCTCCACAAACAACAAATCCGAGAGCTCGATCAGCAGGTAGGCGCCAATGGCCGCGAGTCCCGAAATGAAACCCGGGTGCAGATTAACCCATGCCAACATGATCACTGGTAGCAGCCAAAGGCGGCAGCGCATGCCGCGCTGGTACGCCCAGAGTTCTCCAAGAAACAGGGCAAAGAAAACCGTGCTGAAAAGGTCGGCCCGTGGGGCGGTTCGGGTGGCAATGGACCCAACCGCAAGCAGCGCCAAGACCGCGCTGCCGATGTCTCCCCGACGAATAAGGTAAGTCACGACCGCTAGACAAGCCAGCGCGCAAAACCAACTCAACCCAGCATACCCAAATAAGCTGTAGATCAAGTAGAACAGCACACCCGCGAACGGTGGATACATCCACGGTGTACCCGGGGACGTGAAGGAAAGCACGTCAGTGCGGGGAACCTGGCGATGTTCTACTACCCAGCGGCCCGTTGCCAGATGCCAACCCATGTCGCTGTCGCCCACGGTGTGCAGGCCAGCACACAAAGCGCTAAGCAACACTAGAAAAATCAATACCAATCTGGCAACGCGATAGCATTTTTCGGAGGAAACTCGCATGGGAAATTACGACCTATGATACGACCTATAAATCAATGCTCCATTTAACTATAAAACCGGTAGCCAATCTGGGGGCCTGCGTGCGACACCCACTGCACGGCAAAGCAGCACCGTGCAGCCAGGCCTCACACAACCCACCGTACGGTTGGCAGACTCCTCTTCATGTGACTGCCATCACATCCCCAAGTGACGTAGAATGCTGCCTGTCTGGAGCTATGCCTTTAACGTAAGGATCGACGCCAAAGGGCGACAAAGTCGTGTCGGCCGGCGGGAAGCGTTCGCAAGTCTTGACGTCGAGCAAGACCGAACGTTGAGCCCAATACCGGCATGGGGGAATCAGGAATGGAAAACGAAATCAAGCCGCAGCCAACCGTGGCATCCGCTTGGCACGTGAAGCAGGTCTATGCGATGGCCGCAATCAGCCTCGTGGTTGGGCTAGCGATTGGATACTTGTTTCGCGGGTCGCAATCGCCCGCGCTGCCGGCACCGCCTGTCGCCGCTGCTTCCCAGCCGTCTCCCGCTGCAGGTGGTATGGGCGGCGGCCAGATGCCCAGCCTTGAACAGATGAAACAGATGGCCGATGCAAAAGCGGCGGCGCTGCTCGAAAAGCTGAAAACCGATCCGAACAACACCGATCTGCTTGCCAAGGTCGGAGACCTTTACCAGGCTTCTCACCAGTTCAAGGAAGCGGCCGGCTATTACGACAAGGCATTGCAAATTAATCCGAAGAACGTCCTCATTCGTACCCAGATGGCTTCGTGCCTCTACTACCAGGGCGATGTCGACGGCGCGATCAATCAACTCCAGCAGGCGCTGCGCTACGATCCCAAGGATGCCAACTCCCTGTTTAACCTCGGTATGATGAAGCTGCAGGGAAAGAAGGACACCAAGGGAGCGCTCGCCGCTTGGCAGTTGCTGTTGAATTCGAATCCGCAATTGGACGCAGGCCGCAAGGCCAGAGTGCAGCAACTGATTGCCGACGTCCGGATGCAGAGCAAGAGCTAGCGCCCAACTAAGCGAAATTGATCGTGGCGGCTCTTGCCGACAAACAAAACAGAATCTGAAGGAGCAGGGAGCAATGACGGATACAAATCGAGCAACTTCTAGTTCTACTAATAATGAGCAATGGACCAGCGTGCAGGCTTATGTGTTAGCGGTCATCTGCCTACTGGTAGGGATCGCCGGCGGCTGGTTCATTCGCGGTTCCCAGAGTCCGGCGGCCGCCGCTGAGACCGCGACCGCACCGTCCCCAGCTCCCGCCATGGGAAATCCAGCTGCGCAAGCGCCAACTCCGGCTCAGATGCAAAAAATGGCCGACACGCAAGCTGCGCCATTGATCGAGAAGCTCAAGGCCGACCCAGCCAATGCAGGACTTCTGGCAAACATCGCGAACATCTATTACGACACTCAGCAGTACCCCGCAGCTATCGATTACTACCAGCGCGCACTGAAGGTAGAGCCAGCCAATGCGGGCGTTCGTACCGACATGGCGACCGCCTATTGGTATACCGGCGACGCCGATACCGCGATCGCAGAATTCCAGAAATCGCTCTCTTACGAACCAAATAAGGCCAACAGCCTCTTCAACCTCGGGATCGTCGAATGGCAAGGCAAGATGGACATCAACAAAGCGACGGCCGCGTGGCAAAAGTTGCTGGATACAAATCCGAACTATGAAGGAAAAGACAAAGTTCTGGAATTGATGGCGCAGGTCAAGAAGCATGCGGGAGTGAAACCGGGCACACCGGCCAAGCCATTGCAATAACTTCCGTATGATGAAAGCCACACCGTGAATAGTTCTTCCCCAGAACAATTCCTCGGCAATCTGCGTCACAAGCCGATGCTGCTGGGTGCACTACTCGTGTTCGCTACGCTGTTGTTGTATAGCAGCGTTAGGCATCATGAATTCCTTGACTTCGACGATTCCCAATACGTCATTGAGAACATTCATGTCAGCACAGGTTTGAAGCTCGACAACGTCGTTTGGGCTTTTACCACTTTCTACGCCGCGAACTGGCATCCACTCACGTGGCTCTCTCACATGATGGACTGCCAACTATTTGGCCTGAATTCCGGATCTCAGCACATGGTCAATGTAGCGCTGCACGCTACCAACGTTCTACTCTTGTTCCTTCTGCTACAAAAGGCCACTGGTGCGGTCTGGCGGAGCCTTTTCGTTGCCGCACTCTTCGCCGTGCACCCGCTGAACGTAGAAACCGTCGCCTGGGTGGCCGAGAGAAAGAGTCTGCTCAGCGCACTTTTTTCGCTGCTCACGATTGCCGCGTATGGCTGGTACGTCAGCCGCCCTGGTTGGAAGAAATACCTGCTCGTCCTGGTCGCCTTTTCGTTCGCGCTGATGTCCAAACCGATGGCAGTAAGTCTCCCTCTGGTTCTGTTACTGCTGGACTATTGGCCCTTGCAACGTTATGAAGACCTTCCATTTCGAAGCAAGTGGGTGCGTTTGTCGCTGGAGAAAGTGCCTCTCTTCTTAATGAGCGCGGCAAGTTCCGTCGTCACCATCGTCGCCCAGCGTTCCAGTGGTTCCGTGGTGGATACCTCAGCACTGCCGCTCTCGGTGCGCATGGGAAATGCTTTCGTGTCCTATGTTGCATACATCGGGAAGATGTTTTGGCCCGCCAAGCTCGCCGTCTTTTACCCTCATCCGCAGCACTCCCTGCCATGGTTCGATGTCCTCGCCGCGGCAATTATCCTGTCAGCGATCAGCATAGCGGTGTTGTATTTTCACCGTGCTCGTTACCTGGCGATGGGCTGGTTTCTCTTTGTCATAACGCTAGTTCCAGTAATCGGAATCGTCCAGGTGGGCCGCCAAGCTATGGCCGACCGTTATGCTTATATCCCGTGCATAGGGCTTTTTATCATCGTCGCATGGGGCTTAGGCGACGCAGTCGATAGGGCCGCTATTCCTCGGGTTCTACCATCGGTAGGTGCACTGTGCCTGCTAGTGGCGTTTGCGGCTGCGACTATCCGTGATCTGACGTACTGGCAGAACGGCGTGAACTTGTTCACACACGCGGAAGTCCTTGCAGGGCGCCCGGACGCTCACATCGAAGCGGCTCTTGGGGACGCGATGGTTATCGCCGGTCGCTATAATGAGGCCTACGAGCACTACGGAGAAGCTTGCATACTACTCCCGCGTGATGCGCAATGTCGTTTCAATCTGGCGGAGATCCTGTTTAATCGCCATCAACTCCGAGACGCCCTGGAACAGTATCAGCTCGCTCTGAGTTTTACCGACAGCAAGGACATGGCAGTCTCATGCTTGACCAATTCAGGCGAAATACTCTTGGACCTCGCTGATTACGAAACCGCGGAGAAGAGCTTAACCGCCGCGTTGCAGATTGACCCCAACAACAGTACTGCGTTGCGATTACGTCAGCAGGCATTGAATCACGGCAGTGCAAGCCGCTAAGGAGCTCTCAGAATGAGTGCGTGGGAAGAACTGCGCGTTTTAGTATGCTGCCGTCTCATACACGCTGGTTCCAAGAGAAATTCATGCCTGTGACGGATATCACAATCGTCTGTGACGGCAGAAGCTGCTCAGCAGGCGCGCTGTCCGTATTTTGGACAAACAGATGGTTCCGTAGGGGGTAGAATTCCCCAAGGCTTAAGGATGGATTTCTTATGAATCCCAGGATCTCTCGAAGCTCCAACCTGCTCCTCGTTGCCGGCTTGTTCGTTCTCACGATCGGATTTGCCCAGGCCAGCGATTTGTCCCACCTTTCAGGTTCATACAAGGTTGTCCATAAGACTGACCTCGGTCCCCAGACTCGTATCCGGCTGCAACTTCATTTGGCCAACCATGGCGAGCGCGATCTCCACGTTCAGCGCCTTACGCTCTGGGGATCTTCTCATCCCCGTAAGAGCGCGACGGAGGCATGCTCCCTCGTAGTCCGCACCGGTGCATCTGCCAGCACTACACAAGAATTCATGATCCCAAGCTCCGAGTACAGGCTATGGAGCCGTGGAGAACACGTCAGACTGCTTGTAGCGGTTGAGAGTCCCGGAGGCCGCAAAGCGATAGAAGAACTTGTTCGGTTGGATCGGATTTCCGGCGGAAAGGAGAACTGACCATGCCCTCCCCAAACAGGCTTACTTCGATCTGCATCGTCATTGCGGTCGTGCTGTGTGCGCCCCAGTTCTCGCTCGGCCAGTATTCGATCAGTTCCATCGCGGGCGGCGGCCCAAATAATCTCGCTGCACTCAGCGCCAGCATCGGATACGCCGAGAGCATCGCATTCGACTCGGCAGGCAATGCCTACATTGCGAACTCCTATGGTTATGCTAATCAGATCATTGAGGTTTCCTCGACAGGCATCGTGACCGTGGTAGCCGGGAACGGCACCTTCGGCGGCTACTCCGGCGACGGCGGTCCGGCTACCAGCGCCGCTCTTAATCAGCCCGAAGGTGTCTTCGTCGACGGTTCCGGCAACATCTTCATTGCCGACACAGAGAATTCTGTCATTCGTGAAGTGGTGGCGAGTACCGGCAACATCCAAACCGTCGTCGGTATTAACTATGACGCAAGCGGCGGCAGTTCGTGCCAATCCGGTGGCGACGGCGGTCCTGCCCTCAGCGCGTACCTCTGCTTGCCTTACTCCGTATTTGTGGATGGCTCGAACAACATCTTCATCGCTGATTTCGGCAACTCAACGATTCGTGAAGTAGTGGCCAGCACCGGCAACATTCAAACCGTGGCCGGCACGCCCGGCACCCCAGGCTACATAGACGACGTGCTCGCCACCGCTGCAGAACTCGATCTTCCCGGAAGTGTTTTTGTCGATGGATCGGGCAACATCATCATCGCGGATACGTTCAACTCGGTAATCCGCGTGGTGAATCCAGGTACTCAACCCGTCACCATTGCCGGCACTGTAATTCCGGCTGGCTACATCAACACAGTCGCCGGCTCTCAATACGATTCATTGGAAGGCTCCGAGTGCCAATTGACTGGTGATGGCGGTCCTGCGCTGAGTGCATTTCTGTGCCTGCCATTCGGCGTCTTCGTGGATGGCTCGGAGAACATTTTCGTAGCGGATTACGCTAATTTTGCGATTCGCGAGGTTGTTCCCGCCGGCACTATTTCGACCGTCGCGGGCACGCTCGGCACCGATTGCCAAACCTATGCCACCACCGGCTGCGGCGATGGAGCCGCTGCGACGAGCGCCCAGCTCAACTACCCAAGCGGCGTCACAGTTAATTCTGGCAACATCTTCATCGCAGATACCGAAGATTTCGTAGTCCGTGAAGTAACCGGCGGAAATATCAAGCGCTTTGCCGGAAACGCCACGGAAGCCTATTCCGGCGACGGCGGCCCGCCCACGAATGCAGAACTGAACAACCCCGGAGCGGTTTTTGTGGATGCTTCCGGAAATATCTTTATCGCCGATACAAGTAATTCCGTAATTCGCGAAATAGTGGCGAGCAGCGGCGACATCACGACCGTGGCCGGCAATGGTGTGGCGGGGTATTCCGGCGATGGCGTAGGGCCGACCACCACAGAACTCAACTTCCCCGGAAGCGTTTTCTTGGACGCCCAAGGCGACATCTTCATTGCCGACACCGCTAATTCTGTCATTCGTGAAGTAGTGGCGGCGACGGGCTTAATTCAAACTGTGGTCGGCACTCCTGGCACGGCAGGTTATTTCGGGGATGGTGGTGCGCCCACCAGCGCACTGCTCGGCAACCCCGACGGTGTGGTCGTTGACGTCTCCGGAAACATTTTCATCGCCGACACGGATAACTCAGCCATTCGTGTAGTTAACACCGGCAGTTCGCCGATCACCATCGGGTCAGTCACAATTCAGCCAGGAACGATCCAAACGGTGGCCGGCACGCCGCCCACGGCCTGTGCAAATCCTCCTTCCGGATGCGGCGACGGTGGCCCTGCAACCAGCGCTTCTCTCAACTTTCCGGCTGGCCTCTTTCTCGACGCCACCGACGACATCTTCATCGCGGATACGTTCGACAATGTTATCCGCGAGGTCTCAGTCTCGACAGGCACAATTCAAACTGTGGCCGGGACGATTGGAGTGCCTGGTTTCGCAGGCGACGGCGCGGCCGCTACCAGTGCTCAGCTCGATAGTCCTTACGGAGTGTTCCTCGATGTCTCGAATGACATTTTCATAGCGGACTCCGAGAACGCGGCGATTCGCGAGGTCGTGGCCGCCACAGGCGTCATTCAAACCATAGCCGGAATTCCTGCCACTGCGGGCGGATTCCCCACGCCTGGTTTCTCGGGCGACGGCGGATTCGCAACCAGCGCGGAACTCGATTTCCCCTCGGGCGTGTTCGGCACTCCGGCGGGCAGGGTGTTTATTGCCGATACAAATAACTCGCGGATCCGCGAGCTTGCGCCCGCCCCGCTCACGGTGACGGTCGCGCCGAGCACGGCAACAGTGGTGGTGGGTGCGCTTCAGCAATACACCGCGACTGTGACCGGAAACCCCAATACAAGTGTGAACTGGTTCGTCAGTGGAGTGGCGGGCGGCAACTCGACCGTGGGAACGATCTCGACCACAGGATTGTTTCAAGCTCCGGCAGCAGTTCCTTCTCCAGCCACCGTTACAATTACCGCCGTTTCGCAAGTCGATAACACCACCTCAGGATCGGCTTCGGCAACGATTGCCAATCCGAGCGGGACTGTGACCGTTACTGTGAGTACCAACCCGTCTGTCACCCAGGTTTATACCGGCACTGTGCAACCATTCATCGCGACTGTCACCGGTACCGGTAATACCGCGGTGACCTGGTACGTCGAGGGCTCGCAGGGTGGAGACGCAACCTTTGGAACTATCGACACCTCGGGCAATTACACCGGGCCAGCGACCGTGCCTTCGCCGGCAATAATCATCATCGAAGCGGTCTCACAGGCGGACGCGACTGCCATTGGCACCGAGCAGGTAACCATTGTCGCGGCCCCTACCGGACCTCAGGGCGCGGCCCAAACTGTGTCCCCGGGCGGAACGGCGACCTATTCGCTTTCTTTGAACGCCAAAACTGGAAGCCCGGCCCAACCCATCACTCTGGCCTGCCAGCAAAGCTCCTTGCCGACTGGTGCAACGTGTACCTTTAATCCGACAATCATCACTCCGAGCAGCACCAGCTCTGTAAACTTTACTCTCGCCGTGACCGTGCCCGCGAGCTCGGCGTCTTTGCAGAAGCCACGCGGATTCTGGCATGCCTCGTCACTATATGTCGCTTTCATTCCGCTAGCTGGTTTCTTGCTCCTCGGCCGCAAGTCACGCAACCAGCAACGTCGCTGGGGCTGGCTTGTTTTGTTGTGCGTTTTCTTAGCCGCGCTGGTCGCCTGTGGCGGCGGAGGAAGTACGTCTCCCGGCGGCGTAACCTACACGATCAAGATTCAAGGAACGACAGTGGCACAACCGAACCCAGTAACGATCACTACGGCGAAGTTGATCGTGCAGTAAAGTAAGTGCGCAGAAGAGAAGAGTCAGACGCATGGGGGTACTCGAACACGGTGCCTCCCATGCGCAATTTCGAGGTTGAAGTTATGCCTGCGTCGTAGGTGAAGAATTACTTAGCCGACGTACTCTTCATCGCACGTTGTTTGCCCGCTTCGATCTGTGACCGAAATTCGTCTCCGAGTGAATACGCTTCTCCGCGAAACGGGCTTTCTTGCTCCGCATTCTGAAACGAAGTGAGCGCTAGATCTCCACGCCCAAGCTTGAGTTCGACATTTCCGAGCATCAGATACAGCCAGTGAGGTCTAGCAGATCGATCTGCTGCGCTTCTCAGAACGTCTGCCTCCTCAATATAGCGACCGTCTTGATCATACATTCGGGCCAGTGCGGCAGGCGCATCGTCAGTTGAGCCGAGTTCTACCGAAGTGAGAAGCTCTCGTTCAGAGTCTTTCGTAAACCCCAGATTACTGAGCGCGATACCTTTTGCATAATGCAAAAACGCATTCTCTGTAAAGATGCGTTCTGCTTTCTCGAGGCGTTGAATCGCTTCGTCATTTCGATCCAGGACGACCAAAATGGTTCCAACATTCAATAAATATCTGAATCGCTCGGGAGTTGAGGCGGCGGCAGGCGGATCCGCAAACTGCACCGTTCTGCAATCGATTTGAAGGCGATGAACGAGATCGGTTGTCTCAGGGCCGACACGCACAAAAACTGCTCCGAACGCATCGAGGAAAACGGGGCGCCACCGCTGCGCATCGCAATAGCTGCCCAGGCTTCGTAACGCGTTTCCTGCCTCGAAATCCATGGACAAAAGCAGCGTGTTAATTCCCCTGGTGCCGCCTTCACTGCTCCATGCCGCTGAGTCCAGCGACTCCTCCAATAGGGTCGAATTGCGCAGCAGCAATGAGCCTCCGAAAGGAACCGAACGGCCATCAATATAGTCCGGGTAGCCAGGCGATAGCTTCCAAACTACGAATCCGCCCGAATTGAAGTCATGGAACAGATTGCGAGGGAGCCTTTCTTTGACTACAAACTCCGCCGCCCGCTCAGGCTGCCACAGAGACTCCCCTGCTCCAAAGGTTGAGAATGCGAATGGCGTTCGGAGATACAAGCGATTCGTGATGAGGTCAAAGCTCCTGACGCCGACAAAGCAAGTGATGCCTACAACCAGCAGAACTGCGGCAAAAGCTTTACTCCTCGATGACATTTCGAACCGTATCGTAATTCTGTTTTTGTAAAATGAAGTTAGAGTCTGCGACAAAACCGTTCCCCCGACCACAACGGTGATCGTTGCGAAACATGCCTCCATCCGTATAGCGTGAATCACAAGATAGATGGCACTCGCCAAAAGGAGTGCTGGCACGAAAGTTCGCTTTGCTAATGCACACAGTACGGCTATAAATGCCGCGAATATCAACCAGAGGACAGCGCTGTCCGTATCACGCCACGCGAGCGCTTTCGCGAGTGCCGTAGGTGTGAGTCGCAATCCTTGCCATTCCCAAATCCACATACTATGGGTTTGAACGATACTGCCCTGCCGTTCTATCGCTGCATAAATGCGCCAGCCCCATGGGTTAACGATGGTTGTCGCTAGCGTGGCTACCAGCCATGGCGCTGCTTTTCTCAAACGAAGCAAGGCTCCGAGTCTGCGCGAAGGAGCAAGAGCATCTTCGAGTTCAATTAGGACGTACGCGCCGCACATTGCTAGACCGGCGATAAATCCTAAGTGCAAGTTCACCCACAAGCACATGAGGACCGGCAGCAACCATAACGGGCCTTTTCCTGATTGGTGATAGTGCCATAAGAGATTTACGTATGCTGCAAAAAGGACTGCCGTAAACATCTCAGCCCGAGGTGGGGTGCACGCGGCGATAAGTGGAACTGACGCTATAGCTAGGATCACACCTACTATGGAGGAACGACGAAGCAGAAGCGCGACTGTGCCCACGCACGTAACGGCGCCCAGCCATGACAATAGACTATATCCACCAATCACATAGGACAGATAGAGCAGAAGTTGCGATAGTACCGGATAAATCCACTCGGTGCCCGAGGCAGTGTAGGAGAAAACATCTGTGAATGGTATATGTCCGTGTTGCACGATCCAACGTCCAGTTGCTAACTGCCAACCAAGATCGAAATCCCCCAAAGTACGTAAGCCGGCGGCAAATGCGTATAGAAGTGCGAGAATGAAAAGCGCTACTCGTGCGCACCGAAGATCGAAGATTTGACGGAGGTATTTCATATTTTTAAGCGAGGCCGACGAGTTCATGGGCGCAAGTGCCCAGTTCTTTTCCGCACGTGGAAGCAATATTAAGCAAAGTAAAC
>Ga0302320_10013123_pt1 | contig 17339 bp, 9 predicted proteins | sample Bog_T0_3_FD_202130 | JGI IMG/M metagenome (GOLD analysis project Ga0302320, IMG submission 202130) | Peat permafrost microbial communities from Stordalen Mire near Abisko, Sweden - Bog_T0_3 | ecosystem: Environmental > Terrestrial > Soil > Wetlands > Peat | place: Sweden: Abisko, Stordalen Mire...
ATCTACGTCTCCCATTTTGAAGGTTGGTGGTACGTCGAGAAGATGCTCCCGAGAACGGCGCCCCGCTGGTGGAATCCGACTACATGGTTTCGAAGCTGATCCGATGCTCGTCGATTCGAACACGACCACTTCCAAAGAATCTGGGGCAGCCATAAAGAAATTGGGAAAGCATAGTCGGTTACACACTCGCCCGAAATGCCGGTTCCTGGCACAAGCTCCGTCCTACCAAACAATCGCATGAGCGCGAGCCACTCTATGGAATGCTCACCGATGTGGACAGCCCGGCCAGCAGCACGGCCGTCGCGTCCCTTCTTTAAGTTCCGAGCACACCCTTTCAACATGCTCTCGCCTTGTCTCATCCTTCTTGACGGAGGTGGTCCAGCAGATCCACTCATTGCGCGCGAGCGGTGTTATGTCTTCCCAAGCCACCAGTGCCTTCGCGTCAGACGCGAGCGCCTTTCGGAGATCAGCCGGGACGGCGTGTACTACTCCTCCAGAGATTCGAAAGGTTGTCATAGAGTTATCTCGCGGGACAGGATGGAGCATCTGGAACGTGAGTATAACTCTCATTCTGAGACTATTGCAGGCAATCAGAACACGATCCCAGTCATAGACCGGCGCAGGTTGCTGGGAAGCGGAAAAACCCCATCGTGTAGTATGGCCGGTGATTCGATCGCTAAGTCTCCATCGAGGCTGGTTTTACGGGCAACGATTTTCGCGATGGTTCGAAATCTCAGTGTGCGCGTGTAGCCGCGTCCAGAACGACCAGCACCAACATCAGCACGATCGCCACCTTCCCAACCCAACCCCGCATTTCGATTTTTCTGCTTACTGAACGGGGTAGCTCCGCCTCGACGGAACGCAGATACCTATGCCAGCTTCCTCGTCCTTGATCAATCATCGGAGATCGCCCCGTGTCTTGAGTCCATTTATTCAAGGTCTTCTGCTGAACTGACCCGGAGGCGAGAAGCAGAACGACTAAGCCGATCAATGTCGTTGTAATAAGGGTAGTCATAGGAGCCATAAGCTCAGCGGTGTGGATCCATTGTACTGGTGAATAGTCGGCGATGGTTCCCGAGTGGTTGGCTACTCGTCCCCGCCCCTCGCCGCAGCCTGGGATTTCCGGGCCTTCGGTGGCAGCAGCCAGAGCACTGCAACTATTCCAATCAGCGCGAGAGAGGCAGCAGGCTGATAGTAGGCCACAGGGATCGCAGTGAGGTAAAGCAAAACGGATGCTACCTGCTTGCCCCAGCCGGCATGCGGGGTAGCCTCACTTTGGGATCGCACTTGGCTCCACAGTGCCAAATATCCGAGCCCCGGGAAAATGCTGACCGTAGCGTAGAGCGCGGTGGAGAACGACGACAACCCCTTGACGCCGATCCAGTCAGTTGCAAACGGAAACAGCGAGAGACAAAAGAGAAATACCAGGTTAGCCCACAAGACACCGTGACTGACCGTCTCCACTTCGTCGACGAGATAGTGATGATTCACCCAATAAATTCCGATTTGTACGAAAGTGAGCAGATAGAGAAAAATGGTCGGCAGCACTATAAGCAGTCCGGCCAAGCCGTCGGGCCCCGGCACCTTCAGTTCCAGAACCATGATGGTGATGATGACCGCGATGACGCCGTCGGAGAACGCCTCAAGACGTGCCGGACTAAGGGCTTTTCTACTCATGCTGATTCCAAATTAGCACAGGGCCATTGTTCTTGATTCCCCCACCAGAGGCATCGGAAGGAGTTGACACCTCTTTCCGCTTAATCCGCATCGTATGAACGGGTAGAGGAGTGAGCCATGATAAATCAAATGAAGGAAGGAAGTGGCAAGGATTCGTTGCAGACTGACCGTATCGTACCGAACGCGAAAGACGTCAGCACATATCCCGGCAATGAGGAAGGTTCGGTTCAACCCACGAATGTCAAAACCCCGAGCGACACGGAACGCGAAAGCATCGAGCGAGAACGTATGCGCCGCGAAGAAGAACGAAAGCACCATGAGGAGATCGGTAGTTGAGAGAAGACCAATTGGCAGTGGATGAAGAAAGAGCCTTTACTTCCAAAGTTGTGCAATCGCAAGTGGGGCGGGGGGCGTGATCGGATAACCGGCGCACTTGAAGGCATTTTGTGGATTACCCGCAGTGAGGCTCGGTGGAAGCCTTGTTCAACCTCGCATGCTTCATGATCGTACTCAGAAGGTTATGAAACATCCTCTAGCTGAAAACCTCTTCCGACGACCGTCGCGGTAGTCGCATATATTGGTGGGCCCGTGCAGACTCGAACTGCAGACCTCCTGCGTGACGGCCAGGCGTTCTAACCAGCTGAACTACGCCCCCGCATAAACCGATTCCCTGTTTTTATCCAGCGTTCCTTTCCATACCCCTGGGTCCCCTAAACTTCCCGAGAATGCCGTCGTGACAGAGCAGACGCCGAAGGTTCGTTGCGGGACTGGAAATCGCTCCAATTCGCGATGCCCATTTTTATTGTCCCGCTCTTTCAGAAATCCGTTAATCAGTGCATGTTCTGGTGCATGTTTGCATCCGACGCTACTGCCATTTCCTGCGACATCCTGCAAAATCGCAGTGGCGAGCATGTCTTTTATTATGTGTATGTTATGCGAATCCGTGCGTTGACGTGCAGCTTGCTGCAACACTCCAAGATTTGGACGCAAAATCCGTCGATCGCAAGGTCGTGGGGGTTCGCCCCCCCCTCCCGGCACCAACAAAACAAAGAATTTAAGCGCGAGTGGCCACTTCTTAGGAGGTGGCCATTGTTGCTTGGGTAGCCAATTTGGGAACCACTTGTACCTCCTGTGTACCAGCCCTGATTGGGCGCACAGCCGATGCTCTGCAGGCACCAGAGCTGTGAACCTAGCGCATGTGGCAGGACTCACGGCAGAGGTGCAGGAAGACGCGTTTACCAACTGACGAAGGGGCAACGGCCCCCGACTCGACTCCCCTGCCTTGTTTTCGGCTTTCCTTTGCCTCCGGCAGGCCCAAACCAGGATCGTGTCCGGATGGCCGACGATCCAACCGAAATACCTCCGATCTACATACTTGCCGGGGGCACTAGCAAGGAGATCTTGCCCAGCGGGTTCAAGTTATCAAAGAGTCGCCTCGCGGACAATCTGGCGCAATTGGCCCCCTCCTCACCAATCCGATTTAGTCCATGCGAAGTGGGACAATAGGGCACATGAGATGGAGTTTGAGATCAATGAAGACTTGGACTATCCGAGCTGGCCGAAGCAGAAGAGTCGTCATCTTTGCAGTTTTGATAGCTTGCGCCACGTCAATCACCACTGGACAGCAGAGTACAAGCGGAGCCGACCCGCATTCTGTTGCCCCCCTATCACCAATGGCGGCAGACGCACATCCGTCGTTCGAGGTCGCCACGATCAAGCCCGCCCACCCTGGAGAACTGAAAGGAGGCTTCACTGTAGGTGGGCATCGGATTTATATAGAAAGCCAGAGCGTGGAAGACCTGTTGTGGTTTGCGTTTGCTGTTCATCAGAAACAGATTGTTGACGGCCCGGCGTGGTTAGAGACGCAGAAATTTGACATTGTTGGACAAGCTGACTTGGAGGGCATTCCGAATCTTCGACAAACGCAGGAGATGGTGCAAAAGTTGTTGGAGAGCAGATTGAACTTGAAGTTCCATCGAGAGAAGCGCGATCTTTCCATTTACGCCATCACCGTGGCGAAAGGGGGGCCGAAGCTCCTCAAGAGCGCGGAGAGCTCAGATGCTTTGCCGACCCAGTCCGGCGGCGGGAGTGGCGGTGAAAGGGCGAGGAAGCTCACAAACAATTCGATGGCGGATTTTGCGCTCGGAATGCAGTCATTTCTGGACAGACCGGTGGTCGATAAAACAGGGCTTATCGGCAAATATGATTTCGTGTTGAAGTGGACGCCTGACGAAGCCGATGGGAACGACCTGCGCGCGGCACCAGGCATCTTCACTGCGGTTCAGGAGCAACTCGGCCTAAAGCTGGAACCAACGAGGGGTTCAACAGAAGTTCTCGTGATAGATCATGTGGAAAGGCCAACGGAAAACTAGGACGATCTCATCCCATTAAAGCTCCTGTGAACTTTCCATTATGACTAGTTGCTCTATTCGGCGGCGCTGGATTGGGGTTCCGAGCGGATCACCGGCCGCTCGTACACAACCCGGTCTTTGGCCCTTCCGGGTCTCCGGCAAACTCAGAATCGGGGTCGCGTCCGGTTGGCCGAAAATCCGACCGGCAGACGTAATTCGGTAGGCCTCTGGCTACCGATCCTTCCGATTCTCCGTCCATAAGCTATTGTGCCGACGTAGTCGCCGATACTCTTCTTTTACGAACACTACACGCGCAAACTGCGCTGAGCGTGCGAAACTGTTTGCACGTCTTTATCGGAGCGTCTGAAGTCTTCGAATCGCTTGCTTTGAGACCTATGTGAATTGTTTCGTCCACGGGGCCTAAGTCCACTGCACCAGAGGGATCCGCTATGCAGACTCTGCTTCAGAACCTTAGATTTAGCCTCCGCATGCTTGCGCGGAATCCGGGCATGACCATCACAGTGTTGCTCACCCTGGCGATCGGCATCGGCGCAAACACCGCCATCTTCACGGTCGATTACGCTACGCTCCTGGCGCCACTGCCGTACCCTCAGCCGGATCAGATCGTGATGGTGTGGTCGAAGATCCAAAACTTTCACAATGGAGTTGCCGCCGGAGACTTCGTCGACTGGAAGCAGCAGAATGCGGTCTTTCAGGACCTTTGCGCCTGGACAGGTGGCAGTTACAATCTCGCCACCAAGGATCAGCCGGAATACGTCGACGCCAGCATAGAAACCCCCACCATGCTGCATCTGATGGGCCAGCCCCTTTTTATGGGCCGCTACTTCCTACCGGAAGAAGGCGTCGCCGGGCGCGAGCATGTTGTCATCCTCACACACAAGCTGTGGTTGAAGCTTGGCGCGAATCCCAACATCATCGGCACCACCCTGCGTCTGAACGACGAGCCCTACATCGTGGTCGGAGTGCAGCAGGCGGGCGCCTACGATCGCGGGCAAGCTCAAATCACCGTTCCTCTCGTCTTCAAGCCGGAACAGGTCAATCACGACTTTCACTGGCTCCTGGTCATGGGCCGCCTCAAACCCGGCTTCACGCTAAAGCAGGCGCAACAGAACATGGATGCGGTCACGGCCCACATTGCCCAGATGTACCCCAAGAGCGACGAGGGCTGGGGCGCCTATGTCGAGCCGCTCAAGAACGATTTCCTCTCCAAAGACCGCATCAAGATGCTCTGGCTTCTGCTGGGCGCCGTCGGTTTCGTGCTGCTCATTGCTTGCGTCAACGTCGCCAACCTGCTGCTGGCGCGCGGCATGGCGCGGCAAAAAGAGCTAGCTGTGCGCAGCGCGCTAGGGGCCGGGCGCGCCACAATCTTCGCCCAACTCCTAACGGAAAGCCTGCTGATGGCTCTTACGGGTGGAACACTCGGTGTCGGTTTCGGCTATGCCATGCTTCGCGGCCTGATCGTCGCCATGCCGCGCAACACGCTCCCGACCGAGGCCGATCTGCGCCTCAACATCCCCATCCTGCTTTTTACTCTTGCCGCTACTACGCTCGCTGGCCTACTCGCCGGTTGCGCGCCTGCCTGGTACGCATCGCGGGTCGATCCCGCTGAGACTCTCAAAGAAGGTGGACGCAGCGGTACCGGCGGCTCAAAGCATTTGCTCCGTCGAATTCTGGTCATCGGCGAATTCGCATTGGCCCTCACCCTGCTCGCTGGAGCTGGGCTGACCATCCACAGCTTCTGGAATCTCGCTCATGTCGATCTCGGCTTGAAGACCGATCACGTTCTCACCTTCTATCTCCCTGTGCCGGAATCGCGAACCAAGGATCCCAATCAAATGACGGCCTATTATCGCGACATGCTTGCGCATATCGCTGTCGTTCCCGGTGTCACCCATGCAACGGTCATGACGGGCTTTCCAATCTATGGTGGAGGATTTGGTATGCCTTTCATGCTCGAAGGTGGCCCGACATATGCCAATCCCTCGCAGCGTCCGGGGACAGGATTCGGCATGGTCACCCCGGACTATTTCCAGACTTTCGGCATCCAAATGCTATCCGGACGCTCCTTCACCGACCAGGACACGGCGGCCACCGTCAAGGTGGCGATGGTCAATCAGGATTTCGTGAATAAATATCTGAAGGGCAAGGATCCGCTGCTTCAACGGGTTCTGGTGGAGCAACTCATTCCCGGCGTCACCAAGCTGGGTCCGTATGCTGCGTGGCAAATTGTTGGAACCTACCACAACGTGCACACCGCCGATCAACGCGAAGAGAACCCGCAAATGCTCATTCCTTTCTGGCAGATTCCATGGAATCAGGCGGGCTTTGGTGTGCGCACTCAGGAGAACCCTGCAGCGATGGTGAAAAGTATTTCCGCCGCAGTGCACGCGGTCGATCCCGCCGTGGCGCTGGCGGAGCCCAAGACACTGGATCAGGTCGTCGACGAATCCACGGCCAACCAGCGCTTTACCCTGATCCTGTTTTCCAGCTTCGCGGTGGTCGCGCTATTCCTGGCCGCGCTCGGCATCTATGGAGTTATGGCGTTTTCCGTGGCCCAGCGTGCGCATGAGATCGCCCTCCGCATGGCTCTTGGCGCTACCCGGAGCCGCGTCGTCGCTCTCGTCATCCGCGAAGCCGTCCTGCTTTCTGCCATTGGCCTGGCGCTCGGCCTCATAGGCGCCTACTTCGTCGGACACGCCATGCAGAGCATGTTGTTCGGCGTCCACGCACTGGACTTATCCGCATTCGGGTCAGTAGGGGCGGTTCTTCTGGCGACGGCTGTTGTGGCATGCTTCCTACCCGCGCGGCGAGCCGCCTCCATCGAACCGATGCGAGTGCTCCGCACGGAATGACCATCCTTTTATGCCCGACGCGTTCAATCGGTCCGGCTGGTTGCCGGATGACCGCGACCTGTCCTTATTCGATTCCCGGCAAGATTCGGTCGCTTTCGAGGCGAAGATTCGGCATAGGGAAGGGTTGGCGACGATCCACGCGCGACGGTTTTCAAGCGTTGTCCGGAACTCTCATTTTCCCTTGACAATCGGAATCCCGTCGATTCTCGCCTTCCATTCGCTTTCGACAAAGACTTCTATCGCGCTGTCGAGTTCCGTAAACACTTCTACTCGCCGCTGAGCGAGCATACTGCAATCCAAGGGATAAACCCGCGTCCATCTGATCTGCGATCCCGACGGAATGGTTGTGACAGTTGCCCCTTCATAGACGGCGCTTCCCCCGCGACGCAACGGAAAGACGCCGTGCTGGGAAAGAATCGACTTGAGGATCTTTTCAACGTCGTCTCTAGCAACGCTTCACAGGAAGTTTCTCTCCTCAACGTTCAGATGCCCTTCAAGAACAAGTTTCTCCAGCAGGCGTCCTCGCTTGTTCATATCGTATCGCAAAGTAATATTTGAGCCAGATTACCAGAATGATATTGATCTTTCAGTACAGAAAAAAATGACACCAAAAATAAACAAACGAATGCCTTGCCTGTTTTCTTCTACGTGTTTATGATTCGTCGTCGAAGATCCCTTCCCTGCAATCGAGCGCTGAAAGTTTCTCCCCTGGCAGGTGCGTTTCGAGATAGCTTTGGAAGCCTTCTAAGCAAGGAACCACTTATGAGGAAACAAATGATGAAGCACTTTGCGCAGTCCATTTATGGAGAGTGCCGGAACACTGGTCTTGTGCTGATGCTCAGCCTCGTACTAGCGACGCTTTTCCTCGGGGGTGGACAAGGGAATGCCCTTACCACTCAAGTCATCTCAGCGACTCCAGATTTTGGTCCCAATGTCACCATCATCACTCCCACCATGTCGGAAGCGCAGATCGAGGCGGCGCTGACTGCTCTTTCGGCAGAAGCGGAGTTCAGCACCAATCGTTATGCCGTACTCTTTCAGCCCGGAACATACACCGTTCAGGCCCCGATCGGCTTTTATGAGACCATTGCCGGTCTGGGTCAGACCCCGGGACAGGTCATCGTCAATGGCTTCATCACGCCGAATTTCGGCACTACCGCGCAGTACTACCCCGGCACCTATCTGACCACCACATTCTGGCGCTCGATGGAGAACCTGACCTTTAACGTCGCAACCAACAGCGCGCAAAACGCAGGCGCGAACACCCTGCAGTGGGGCGTTTCGCAAGGCACTTCTTTCCGTCGCATGCAGGTGAACGGCGCGCTCGAGCTGACAGATTCCTATTGCGGCGAGGCGAGCGGCGGATTCACCGGCGACAGCGTTGTGACCGGCCAGGTCAACTCCTGTTCGCAACAGCAGTGGTATACCCGCAACAGTTCGCTTGGCAGCTGGACGGGAAGTCTTTGGAACTTTGTGTTCTCGGGAGTCAGCGGGGCGCCCACGGCGAATTATCCGGCCAATTCCTATACCGTGCTGCCGACTACACCGTCAGTGCGCGAGAAGCCGTTTCTTTATGTGGATAGCAACGGCAACTACTATGTCTACTCGCCGTCGTTACGGATCAATTCCAGCGGCACAAGCTGGTCAGGCGCCAACCCCGGCCCAGGCACTTCGCTGCCCATCAGCCAGTTCCTGATCGCGACTCCGGCCACACCGCTCAGCACAATCAATGCAGCACTCAGCTCCGGACAAAGCCTGATTCTCACTCCCGGAATCTATCAATATGCAGGTGCGATTGACGTAACTCAGCCCAACACCGTCGTGCTGGGGCTTGGTTACGCGACCCTGGTTCCGCAGACCGGCACACCCGCCATTACCGTCGCCGACGTGGATGGGGTGCAGATCGCCGGGCTGATGTTCGACGCTGGTCCCGTCAACTCGCCTTCTCTCCTGCAGGTTGGTGTTGCCGGAACCAATACTGGCGTCCGGCACGCGAGCAACCCAACGTCAATCAGCGACGTTTTCTTCCGCATCGGCGGCTCTACACTTGGAACGGCGACCGAGTCGCTCGAAGTCGACAGCGACGATGCAATCATCGACAACACCTGGATCTGGCGCGCCGACCACGGTAACGCCGGAACGGTCGGCTGGACCATCAACACCGCAGCGAATGGACTGGTGGTCAACGGCGATTACGTGACTGCCCTCGGTCTCGCGGTCGAGCACTATCAGCAGAATCAGGTGGTTTGGAACGGTCAGGCCGGAGAAACCATCTTCTATCAGAGCGAGCTGCCCTATGATGTGCCCGGCCAGAGCGCGTGGATGAGCAACGGCGGCAACGGCTATGCCTCGTATTACGTTGACCCGAACGTCACGACGCACACTACTTTTGGAATGGGCGTCTATTCCTTCTTCAATCAGGGCATACCCATTGTGGAAGCCAGCGCCATCAGTGTCCCCAACACTCCGGGAGTTACACTTACCGATTCTGTCTCGGTGTTTTTGTCGGGCAGCGGATCCATCACTCATACGATCGACAACGCTGGAACAACCGTACAATCCGGCTCCATTACCAGCTATATCCCGTTCTACCAGGGCGCGCCTTGCACGACGAATTGTGTCGTAGCCCCGGCCAGCCTGACAGCGATGACGATTTCGTCCACGGAAGTCGATCTTGCCTGGAATCCGAGCACGACAGCTGGGGTTACCTACACGGTTTACCGCAGCAAGAGTTCCGGATTTGCGCCTTCGGCCGCGAATCAACTCATCGCGGGCCTGAGCGCCACCTCGTACAAGGACGTTTCAGTATTGGCTGGCAACACCTACTACTACGTGGTGGCGGCCCAGACCCTGACCGGGTTGGCGCTGTCCAATCAGGCCAGCGCCTCAACGGCTGCGAGCGGCGGTGTCATCACCTCCGACGTGTTCGACATCAACGCCGGCGGCGCCCAGGTTACCGGTACCCTTGGCGCGAACTGGCTGGCCGATCAAGACTATGTGGGCGGTTCGACGGCCACGGACAACAACGCGACCATTCCGACCGGAATGGTAAATGCCGCTCCTTTGGCTGTCTATCAATCGAACCGCTGGGGCACGATGACCTACACCGTCCCCGGATTGAGTGCGGGCGCAAGCTACATCGTCGATCTGCACTTTGACGAAAGCTATTTCAGCAATCCCGGCCAACGCCAATTCAACGTGCTGATCAACGGCACCCAGGTGCTGACCAATTTCGATATCGTAGCGACGGCCGGCGGCAAGAGCATTGCCAACGTGCAGTCGTTCAACACGACCGCAGACAGCACTGGCACCATTACCATCAAATTCACCGCCGGAGCCGTGGACAATCCACTCATTTGCGGCATCGAAATTGGCACCGGAGGACCGCTCGGTTCGCCGACAGGTCCCAACCCGCCCAGTCAGCCGACTGGCCTGACCGCCACAGTCGTCTCCGGCAGCGAAGTGGATCTGAGCTGGACCGCCAGCGCGACCTCTGGAGTTACCTACAGCGTCTATCGCAGCCTGACTGCCGGCTTCAAGACCAGCTTGGTTACACCGCTGGCGACTGGCTTGACCGGCACAACTTACAAGGACACCGGCGTCCAACCGGCCACGACTTACTTCTATCTGGTGCAGGCCGCGGACACGGGCGGCACCATCAATTCCAATCAGGCAACCGCTACCACACCCAACGTGGGCGGAGTCATTCTTGCCGACGTACTCGACATCAACGCGGCCGGTCCCGCAGTGAGTGGAACACTGGGCGCGAACTGGAATGCCGACGAATATTTCACCGGCGGCACCGCCACGACGGACACTGCGGTCGCAATTCCCGTCGGCCTCGTGAATGCCGCTCCGTTAAAGGTCTATCAGTCCAATCGCTACGGAACGTTTACCTACGCACTTCCCGGATTGACTCCCAATGGCAGTTACATTGTCGACTTGCACTTCGAGGAGAACTACTGGAGTGCGGTTGGCAAGCGGGTTTTCAACGTAACCATCAACGGCTCGCAGGTTTTGAAGAATTTTGACATCTTCAAGGCCGCTGGAGCGAATCACACCGCCAATGTTCAATCGTTCAGCGCCACAGCCGACGCCAATGGCAAGATCACGATTCAATTTGGCGCAATGACAGACAACCCACTGGTTTGCGGCATCGAAGTCGGCACGGGCCTCATCGGCAACGTTCCCTCTGCGCCTTCTTCGTTGAATGCCACCGCTGTCTCCTCCAGCGAAGTGGATCTGAGCTGGCAAGCGAGCGCAACTTCTGGCGCAACTTATAACGTCTATCGCACCACCACTGCGGGATTCACTCCCGCGGCAGGCAACCTGATCGAAAGCGGACAGACCGGAACTACCTTCGATGACATGGGTCTGACCGCTTCCACCACCTACTACTACGCGGTCGAGGCGCTCAGTTCCTCGATTCCCTCTGTAGCCGCAACGGCGTCTGCCACTACGCTGGCCCCCAGTTGCGTGGCTGCTCCGAGCGTGCCAGCCGCTTTGCACGCCAACACCATGTCCGACACGGAAGTAGACCTCACCTGGCCCGCAAGCACCGCCGGAGTGGGCTGCACCGTTACCTACAACATCTACGGCAGCACCACCAGCGGATTCACGCCATCGTCGGCCAATCAACTCAATGGCGCTTCGCTCAGTATTCCGTCGTTTGCCTCAACCGGCCTTTCGGCCTCAACAACCTACTACTACGTTGTGGAAGCCGTCGACCAGGCGGGCTCTTCGGTGGCCTCAGCATCTGCCGTCGGAATCACCCTGGCCACGGGCAACAGTCTCTGGTCACTCACCTGGGGCGACGATTTCACCGGTACGGCGGGAACTACCTATGACCACACCAAGTGGTGGAACGAAGTCGCCGAGAACACAGGCAACACCTGGGGCGATGGCACAATTCAATCCACCAGCGACAGCCCGCAGAACGTCTATCAGGATGGCAACGGCAACCTCGTCCTTGCCATGACTTATAACCCCAACCCCGGCGCGGGCCAGACAGCATATACATCTGCGCGTCTGCACAGTGTTGCGAACATCGGCTATGGAAAGATCGAAGCCCGAATCCAGAATCCCTCCGCAGTCGGAATGGGAGCGGCCTTCTGGGCCATGGGATCCGATTTGTTCCTGCCCGGAACGCACAACAGCAATGGTGCTACTCCCTGGCCATGGTGCGGCGAGTTGGACATGATGGAGCTTCAGTCTTCCAACCCGGCACACAACGGATCGACCATCCACGGCGGCGAAACCGACGGCGGAACCAACTATGAGTACGGTGGTCTGAGCGTCCCCATGGATCTTGCCCCGAGCGAACCCAACTTCGACCAGAGCTTCCATACCGTCACCACCCTGTGGGGTCCGTATCACGTGCAGTACTTCATGGATGGCGTGCAGTATGGCGATGTCAACCTGGCAAACCTCGGCGCAACCGACGTGTGGCCGTTGATGGGACCATCCGACAACTACACACTCAACCTGATTCTCAGCTCCGGCGCAGGTGGCAATGGCGGCACGCCGAATGGGCTCAACTATCCTTCCAACTACACCATCAACTACGTGCACTACTCGCAGTGGACAGGCGGTGTACCAAGCCCTGTTACCAGCTTGACGGCCAGCCACATCTACAGCAATGCCGTGCAACTGAATTGGGGCGCCAGTCCGACGGCTGGAGTCACCTACAACATCTATGCCGGCGCCACACCGAATGCCAAGCTGGATCTGACCACGCTGGTGGAGCAGAATACTTCGACCACCTCTTTCCTCGCTGCGGGTCTTGTCCCCAACACGACCTATTACTTCACGGTAGTCGCCTCCAACTGGGGCGGTGAATCAAACGGCGCCTACGTGACCGCGACAACGCTACCTCTGGGCAACAGCACGCAGTTGCAGTTGAGCGCCGGTGGATATGCAGTGGGCAGCTACATCAGCTCGCAGTATGTGCTCGGCGGCAACACCAACTACCACTACAACAATGTGGTCGATACCTCGCTTGTCAGCAACCCCGCACCGCAAGGCGTCTACGACACCGAGCGCTGGGGCGCTGCCGCATGGACCATCACCGGCCTGAACCCCAACGCCGGCTACAACGTGCGTCTGCATTTTGTAGAAGCGGCGCATAACGGCGCTGGCATGCGCAACTTCAACGTCACCCTCAACAGCGCCACCGTCCTCAACAATTTCGACATCTTCGCCACTGCTGGAGCCATGAACAAGGCTGTCACCCAGGAGTTCTACACGAAGGCCGATGAGAACGGCATCATCGAACTTCAAACGCAGTACGGAAACTCTTCCGCCACTGATCTGAATCCGACGATCAGCGCCATCGAAATCTTTCCTGTCGACACCGGCAACCCGCCCGCGGGATCTCTGGTCGGCGCAACTCCTGGATCCACATCGTATCTGGCCATCAATTCCGGTGGCGGTGCGGTTGGTACCTTCGTTGCCGATGAGGACTTCAACGGTGGCGATGCTGCTACCAGTCCAAACACGGTCACTCTGGGCTCCAACTCGGCACCTGAGGCTGTCTATCAATCGTCGCGCTATGTGCCCTTCACCTATGTTCTGACGGGTATGATCGCCGACGCTCCCTACGACATAAAGCTGCACTTTGCCGAGACCTATTGGACTCAACCTGGACAGCGCATCTTCAGCGTGCTCATCAACGGCGCCCCGGTGCTGAGCAACCTGGATCTGTTTGTGGCCGCTGGAGGGCAGAACATCGCTTATGACCCGCGGTTTTCCGCCACTGCCGATATGTATGGTCAGATCATCGTGCAGTTCACCTACGGCGGCGCGGATCAACCCACCATCAACGGAATCGAAGCGGTGCAGCAGACGCTTTCGGCCATCAACTGGGCAACTCCGACTGCCATCAACTATGGCACTCCGGTCAGTGCCCTTCAACTCAACGCCTCATCGCCGGTAGCAGGAACCTTCAATTACACTCCAGCCCTCGGAGCGATTCTGCCTGCCGGACCGCAGACGCTGTCGGTGACCTTTACCCCCAGCGATCCAACTCACTACTCCACTGCCAGTGCACAAGTCACCTTGCAGGTGAACCCGACGACGCTTACGGTGACAGCCAACAATGTCAGCAAGATTGTAGGCGCGGCGAACCCCACTCTCACGGCCAGCTTCAGCGGCTTCATGAATGGAGATACCACCGCCGCACTCAAGGGATCGCCTGCATTCTCCACAACGGCGACCACCTCAAGCCCGGTTGGGACCTATCCCATCCAAGCTGCCGTCGGCACTCTGAACGCGGCAGACTACACGTTCACCTTCGTCAACGGAACGCTCTCCGTGTTGGTGGCGCCCTCGGCGGTGATCTCCACTACGACGACGCTCACCAAGGTCGCCAGTGGCTATCAGGCTTCCGTCAAGGTTTCCAATACCGGCACGGGGACTGCAAGCAATCTGAAGCTGACCGCCGCAACCCTTGGATCCGCCTCGGGATCGACCTTGTCAACTTCAGGAGTTACGGTTGCCGCGGGTGGATCGACCACATTCCTGATCAACTTCCCGGCCTCTGCAGGCGTCGACGGCGCCACGGTGGTCGAGAAACTGACCGGGACCTATAGCGGCGGATCTTTCTCATCCAGCCTGCGGGCGCAACTCCCGTAGCAATTGAGGAGCAGCAATGTTAAACGACAAGAAAATGGAGAAGAAAATGAAGACAGGCAAGAAAGTATTCGTGCTGTTTCTCGCGATGTCGGGTCTGATGCTGAGCGGATCCATCGCTCGGGCAGACTCGATCTCGATTAACCTGACTAACCCGCTGCAGATCACGACCCAAGGCCAGACACTTACCTTCGCTGGAACGGTGACTAACCTCGACCCGGTCAATACCGTTTTCCTGAATGGACCTGATCTGTCCTTGTCCTCACCAACCGCTCTTCTGGTGTTGGATGGCAGTCCCTTCTTCACCAATTTTGTTTCCCTTTCACCGCTTGGCAGTGCTTCCGGGGATTTGTTCACGGTATTCGTTCCCTCGGCAGCCGCGCAGGGCCTTAACACTGGCACCATCGAGATTTTGGGAGGTGTCGATGGCAATGCCCAGAACATCCTTGGCAGTGCAATATTCAACATCGACATTCCCACTGCCCCAACTCCAGAACCCTCAAGCCTGTTGTTGTTCCTGACCGGGCTTGCCGCTCTTGCTGGATTTGTGTGCTTCCGCACAGCCAGTTAACCGATCTCTGCAGGGGAGGGATTCCTTGCGAATCTCTCCCCAGCGGAATCGCCCACCCTCAGTGAATCGCGGTTACCAGAATGGCCTCTTCAGAAGAATCTGCGGGCGGATTCCGGTTCAGGCAGTCGTCCAAGTGCTTGATAGAGGGCCATTCCCATCGCGTTGAAGGTGCGAAAGCCGTAGCATCGTCTGGCTACGACTCGAATCTTGTTATTGAGCCCTTCGACCGTGCCGCTTGAGGGCTCCCCATTGGCACGAAACCAGTTGAGCAGCAGTTGCTGCTCCTGATTGCGCAACATGCGGGCTACTTTCTACATGAGATCATCGCGGCTGCGCAGGGCTCGGTCGCCCCCTCCCGGAACGAATATAAACCACGATAAATCGATGACTTCCAAAGTCAATGTAGGGCATTTCAGACGCACGGGAGATCCCCTGTCTTGCCTGCTGCACGTTGTGGTGCGCGTTGGAGTTTTCCGGTGCGCGCTCTGCTGGTTGAGAAGGCGTCCGCGCGATCCGCGCGACCACGGACAGCTCATGGGTTGGGGACAGATGGCTATACCCCGCCGACATAGGGATGGTTTTATGTCCAGCCGCCTCCTGAACTTGATGGACTGGAGTTGCAGCATCGGTTGAACACCGATGCTTCCCGGGTCCCAATCATCCTTATTTCGGCACACAATGATGTTCTGCTGCGACGGCACCTAACCGACTCGGGTGCGGTTGATTTGTCGAACAAACCATTTGCTGCAAATACTTTATTGGCATCCGTGGAAACCGGCTTGGGGAAGGCCATCGACCAGATGATGACTGTACGAGCGGCCCGAGATCGTCGCGACCAACAACGAGCGTGGCTTGCCCGGTAAGCAACTCGGAACCGAAACAGAGTAGAAATGTGCAACTCCAGCAGAATGAATGCCCGTTTCAACAGAACTTGATCAAGTCCGGGAAGTCGCAAAGTGCAAGATTGACCACATGCTGAAACGAAAGGCTGTAAAAATAAAACACTGCGGATCACTTTAGCCCCGCAAGAGTCATGACTCTTATGGGCAAAAGAAGGATGTTTTATGACGCTGACTCTCGTTTTCTCCGTCGGAGTGGACCCGGAGTTGTTGAGTGCTCGCAACTTTGTCTTGCAGTCTGCCGGTTATTTCGTTGGGGCAGTGTACTTGCTCAAGGAGGCTGCGGATTATTTCAAGGGCGGGGATTTCGACATGGTCCTCCGGTATCAATCCACACCCACCAACGAGAAAGACCGCCTCAATTCCTGGATACGAGATTCTGGATCGAGAATCCCCGTGGTGTCCGTTTCGGACAAACTCAAGGAGAAGGATCGCTTCGCGGGCATAACAGCTTGGAGCGATCCGAACGAGCTCCTCATGGGCATAAGTCATGCGCTAAGCAAAGCGGCGATTCCTTCGACGCTCACGGAAATATTGTCGGATAAGCAAGAGGTGTCCGCTGTGCCACAAAAATCGCCAGCATCGAGCGGCCATTGTGAAGGGCAGAAAACAGTCACTCCGGAACACGCATCCCTTTTTGCGCACGCAGGTCGATTAACTCTGGTTGAATTGTCTTCCCCACGAAAGATACCTGCGAATTCACGCGGAATCAACCAAGGGCAGGACTCTCAGCCTTTATCCGAATAACTCGCTGCATCGAGATCATAAGAAGGAGAAACGACGATGCCCCACCTTTTGCGGCAACCCTCGGTTTTCGTCGTCGATGATGAGTATGTTATCGCAGCAAGCTTGGCGATGATTTTGCGCCTGCATGGAGGCTTCCGCGCCAGATCCTTCAGCAATCCTCTGGAGGCATTGAAATCCGCTCAACTTGAAGCTCCGGACCTCCTCATTTCCGATGTTGTGATGTCGGAACTGTCCGGAATTGATCTGGCGATTCAAGTGCGAGAGTTTTGCCCGAACTGCAGAGTCTTGCTGTTTTCTGGACAAGCCTCAACCGCCCACTTGCTTGAAGCCGCACGGGAGAACGGGCATGATTTTGACGTTCTTTCGAAGCCTGTTCATCCGTCGGACTTGCTGGTGAGAATCCGGGGCTTGGCGGAGCCTGAATCGTTGTCGGAATTTAACGAGGAGTTGCAAGCAAGCACCCAAGCTAGTGGTGTCCGCCACAAATAGAGTCATTTATAAGTTGGGGTCATCTCATAAGATGAGGAGACCTCGATATGCGTGTCGCACCAGCCATTGTTTTGTCCGATGAGATCCGGCTTCGACTGGAAAA
>Ga0302320_10013125_pt1 | contig 17338 bp, 14 predicted proteins | sample Bog_T0_3_FD_202130 | JGI IMG/M metagenome (GOLD analysis project Ga0302320, IMG submission 202130) | Peat permafrost microbial communities from Stordalen Mire near Abisko, Sweden - Bog_T0_3 | ecosystem: Environmental > Terrestrial > Soil > Wetlands > Peat | place: Sweden: Abisko, Stordalen Mire...
TCCTTGTGGCCTCGGAAGCCACCAATATGAAGAATTCAATTTCTTGGTCAATCATACCCGTCTGCCTTGTCACCCTGTTGGTCGGATGCTATTCCCCCAATGGCCATCCCGATAATACTGCCAACGGCGCCTTGATCGGCGGTGCCTCGGGGGCTGTCATCGGTGCCATCGCTGATCGTCGCGATCCGGGCGCCGGGGCACTCCTCGGCGGAGCCGCGGGCCTGCTCGTCGGGGGGCTTATCGGGCACAGCGTTGATCAGCAGAATGAGGCCCGCGCGGCCAGCGAGCCAACACCAAGTTACGGCCCGCTGCCGTTGCCACTCCCTCCCAGCATTGCAGACATCAAAGCCCTGGCCAAATCCGGGCTGAATGATGATGTGATTATTGGGCAAATCAGCAACACTCACGCCGTATATCATCTGGACGCAAATGCCCTCATTGATCTTCACAATTCCGGTGTCAGCGAAAAAGTGATCGCCTACATGATCAATACCGCCGATACCATCGCCACCCTGCCTCCGCCGCCGCCCCCGGTAGAAACGGTCACGCTCGCTCCCGGCCCCGATTACGTCTGGAACGACGGCGAATGGGTATGGAGCGGGGGAGCCTGGGTCTGGATTGGCGGACGTTGGGCCTTGCCGCCATATCCACATGCTGTATGGATCGGCGGGCGCTGGGATCACGGCGGTGATGGTTGGCATCGAGTGGGTGGTCACTGGCGGTAAAATGCCCTACACGTATCCAAGAAGGCCATGAGGCGAGGGGCCGCGCTCATGCCGGTGGCGGTGCCGAATGCAATGGGGCCGAACTTCGGAGTCAATTCTTCTGCGATGAGAATCGCTTCGTTCTTCCTGCCCCTGTCTCGTGCGGCCAGCCCCTTGGCCGCCGTGGGTGATCGCTTTGGTCTGTGGAGAAAGCCAGGAGCCTCTGGCGTCTCATGGTTTGATCGGTCAATAAGACCGGGTGACGTTCCGGCAACAGCCCGTCAACTGGACGACGCCAAAGCCCTGGAATCTTACCTCTTGACAGGGATCGTGTTCGGGCCTTTGTCCGGTTTAATTCCCTCTCCAGTAGCGTTTTGCGTCAAATGCATGGTGATCCTTGGCCCGGTTGGCATGACAACTGCAAATAAAAGTCGAAGCCTCGGAACGACAATTAAGGCGGACGAGCCACTAAACAAAAATCGTAAGAACACAAAATCGCGAATGAACAGGTCATCATCCGGAACACAGATATGAATACGCCCACTAAAGTCCCAGGAATTCACCTTGATCGCCGGTCACCATCCTATTGGCGGGTGACCTTCGATCTCCCGCCCTTAAATATCTTCGGCCCCATATCAATTCCGCAATTGCAAGCGATTATCCAATCGCTTGAAACCGACAAACGCGTAAAGGTGGTCATTTTCGACAGTGCGGTGGAAGGCTTCTTTATTACCCACTACGATTTCCTGGCGAAGCTTGAGGACTCGACCTCGATACCGCCCGGCAAGACCGGTTTGCAGGCATTGCCGGACATGCTGGCGCGCCTTAGCCGTGCTCCCGTGGTTTCGATTGCTTCCATCCGTGGCCGCGCGACCGGGGTCGGCAGCGAATTGGCTCTTGCGTGCGACATGCGTTTTGCGAGCCGGGAAAAGGCCATATTATCGCAATGGGAAGTGGGCGCCGGTTTGGTCCCCGGCGGCGGTCCTATGGCCCGATTGCCGCGATTGATCGGGCGGGGCCGCGCCTTGGAAGTGTTGCTGGGCGCCGACGATGTGGATGGCGAACTTGCCGAACGCTACGGCTACGTGAATCGCTCATTGCCCGATGGAGAGCTGAACGCTTTTGTCGAAGCGCTCGCGACCCGGATAGCATCCTTTGACAAACAGGCGCTCGCCGAGACGAAACATTTGGTCGATGTCGCCAGCCTGCCATCCGATGCAGACATCGCACCGGAATGGGATGCCTTCATGGGTTCTTTGCAGCGGCCTGCCGCCCAGGCGCGGATCAAGAGATTGATGGAAATGGGTTTTCATAAACCGGGCGACGTGGAAACCCGCCTCGGCCACTACGTCGGTCAACTCGGGAGCTGATCACCTCAGTCTGCAAGCAAAGGAGTACATGATATGAAAATGACCAATTATCATCACCCGTTGGAGAAAGTGACTTTGGCCATAGGTTTATTCGGCTTGACTGCATCGTTGGTGCCGTCAGCCGACGCCGGGCCTGGGAACGAGGCCCCGACTCAGGCAGCCTCAGGAACTTCACCCTCGTTCTGGGATCAACAATACATGTTCGGAGACTGGGGCGGCAAACGAAGCTGGTTGGCCGACCAGGGAGTAACTTTTGATTTTAATAACATCGGCGATTTTCAGGCCGACGTCAGTGGCAGCCAAACTCACCACGCAACCTACTTCGGACGATTCCGTGCATCAACGGACCTAAACTTTCGGAAACTGGCAGACTTCGACGGGGAGCTTTTCGCTTCGTCAGTTTGGCAATACGGCCAAAACCTCTCCGGTCGCTACCTGCACGTCAACACCTTGAGCAGCAGCATAGCTGGGGCGGAGAGCGATCGTCTCGATCAGCTTTGGTACAAGCAAGGTCTGTTTAGTCAGCTACTTACCGTCAAAGTCGGCCAAATCGCGGCGGTAAATGAATTCGGGGCCACCGACTTCTTCGATCTTCTCTTCAACGATGAACTTGGTTATGCGCCGAACGCTCTTTTTTCCGCCAAGCAGCCGTTCAGTCCCGCCGGAAAGCCGGGCGTGGTCGTTTGGAGCGATTTGTCGGCCGTGACGCCGGGACTTTACGTAAAAGCCGGCGTATTTACCGCTTATACTAATTCATACCGGCCCGACCGCTTCGGTGTGGATTACAACGACGATTTCGACCATGGTGCAGTGGCTTCTTTTGAAATGGGTTATCAGGAACAAAACACCAACCATCCCGGAGTTTACAAACTGGGAATCAATGGCAACGATTTGGCCATCTATTCCAATCCCTACACAGGGGAAAAATATCGCGGAGACATCACCGCGTACGCATTGGCCGAAAAGACGGTTTACCACCCGGAAATAGCACCCGGAACCCTGGACCTGAAAAAGGGGTTGGATCTCCTCGTGGAATTCTTGGGCGCCCCCGGTGACCGCAACAACCTTGAGTTTGAATTTACCGCCGGTGCTCGTTACACCGGTCTGATCCCCGGTCGGGATCAGGACAAAACCGGGCTTGGCGTAATTTACTCGGAAAACGGCAGCGCCTCCAGCGACGCCTACGCCGCCTCCCACGGTCATGGTCTTGGCGGGGAGACCACTCTGGAGGTTGACTATCAGATTAATCCCCTGTCCTGGTTCTCGTTTCAGCTTGATACTCAATACATCATTAATCCCGGCGGCGATGCGCGACGTGACGGAATCACGATTCTGGGATTGCGCACCATTTTTCGGTTTTGAGACCCCGATAGCTCTCTTAAACAACTACTATGAATCCATATCTCGCAGAATTTATTGGTACAACCTTGCTGATCCTTTTTGGCGACGGTGTTGTTGCTAACGTGCTCCTCGGAAAATCAAAAGGGCAGGGGGGGTGGCTGGATTGTGATTGCGACCGGATGGGGCCTGGCCGTGGCGATGGCGGTTTACGCTGTGGGAACGATCAGCGGCGCACATTTAAACCCAGCCGTCACGATTGGTCTGGCGGCGGTCGGAAAATTTGCTCCCGATAAAGTTGCCGGGTACATCGCTGCCCAGATCGCCGGAGCGATGTTCGGTGCGGTGCTGGTTTGGTTGGCCTACCTGCCACACTGGAAGGAGACTCCAGACACCGGCTCGAAGCTGGCGGTTTTTTGCACCGGTCCCGCCATTCGTTCTGCGCCGTCCAATCTGATCTGCGAAATCATTGGTGCGGCCATCCTCGTCTTCGGCGCTCTCGCCATACCGTCAAGTGCAAATCTATCCGGTCCGGGATGGGCCACCGGCTTTGGGCCGCTAATCGTCGGGTTGCTGGTATTCGCCATTGGCCTTTCACTCGGCGGGCCGACGGGCTATGCCATTAATCCCGCCCGCGATTTTGGTCCGCGTCTCGCGCACGCCCTCCTCCCCATCGCCGGCAAAGGCAAGTCGGATTGGTGCTACGCCTGGATTCCAATTCTCGGCCCTATTGTTGGCGGCTTCCTGGGTGCCTGGGCTTACCGGCTGCTTTACGCTTGAACCTCCCCGAAATTCCACCTTAACTCACCAAAATCCCATGTCATATATTCTCTCTCTCGACGCCGGAACGACCAGCGTGCGTGCCATCGTTTTCGATCAGGAAGGCCAGATCCGCGGCCTGGCCCAAAAAGAAATCCGTCAGATATATCCCAAGCCAGGCTGGGTGGAACAGGATCCCCAGGAAATCTGGTTCACCCAACTTTCGGTCGCGGTTGAAGCGCTCGGGCGCGCACGCATCCGACCGGGCGATGTCGCCGGCCTGGGCATCACCAACCAAAGGGAAACCACCGTTGTCTGGGATCGTAAAACGGGCGAAGCCGTTTATAACGCCATCGTGTGGCAGGATCGGCGCACCGCGGAAAATTGTGACAAACTCCGCGCGGAAGGCCATGACAAGAAGATTAATGAACATACCGGGCTGCTGTTGGATGCCTATTTTTCCGGAACCAAAATCGCCTGGATTCTCGATAACGTGCCGGGCGTCCGTCAACGTGCCGAGGCGGGCGAATTGCTCTTTGGCACGATTGACACCTGGCTGATTTGGAAATTAACCAGCGGTCACAACGTTCATGTGACAGATCCAAGCAACGCCTCCCGCACGTTGCTTTACAACATTCACACCGGAAAATGGGACGAGGATATGCTCAGGCTTTTTCGCGTTCCGGCGAGCCTGCTGCCGGAAATCCGCACTTCCAGCGAAGTTTTTGGAGAAGTCAGCACGTCGCTGGGATTGCAAAAGGTGGTCATAGCGGGCATTGCCGGCGACCAGCAATCCGCGCTCTTCGGCCAGATGTGTGTGCATCCCGGCCAGGCCAAGAACACCTACGGCACCGGCTGTTTCCTGCTGCAAAATCTGGGCACCAAACCAGTTGCGTCCCGCAACCGTCTGCTTACCAGCGCCGCTTGCCAGATCGGAAAAAAACGCGAATTCGCCCTGGAAGGCAGTGTCTTCATCGGGGGAGCCGTGGTGCAATGGCTGCGGGACGGCCTTCGGTTGGTGCGCTCCGCTGATGAGGTAAATTTGCTCGCAAATTCCACGTCGGACAACGGGGGCGTCTATCTGGTGCCTGCCTTTGCCGGCTTGGGGGCGCCGCATTGGGATCCCTACGCGCGTGGGGCAATTATTGGCATCACCCGCGACACTTCAGCCGCGCACATCGCACGGGCCGCACTGGAAGGTGTGGCCTATCAGGTGGCCGACCTGATCGACGCGATGCGGGCGGACACGGGGAAAGCGTTGAAGGAGCTGCGCGTGGATGGCGGCGCGAGCCACAGCGCATTCATGATGCAATTCCAAGCCGACCTTCTGCAGATACCTGTTGTCCGCCCGGCGGTAACCGAAACCACCGCGTTGGGTGCTGCTTATCTGGCAGGTTTGGCGGTCGGCTACTGGAAGGGGATAGATAGCATCGCCAAACAATGGCAGGTTGAGAAGGTGTTTGAACCAAGAATGCCTCGATCGCAAGTGGAGGAATTTCGCTCACGCTGGAATACCGCTCTGTCACGGGCCAAGGATTGGGAGCCACATGTTTCCGCAAGGGCGACGAATAAGAAACAGGGCAAAAAACAGGTGTACACCGCCGCGACTAAATAATTGATGTAAATTCTATGAAACGAGAGGAAATGTTAATTAGGGCCCGCGAGCGCGTCGAACCATGGGATTTGATCGTTGTCGGCGGCGGTGCGACCGGCGCGGGAGTAGCGGTTGATGCAGCGACGAGGGGCTATTCCACCCTTCTGCTTGAACAACATGATTTTGGCAAAGGCACTTCCAGTCGCAGCACCAAGCTCGTGCATGGCGGGGTGCGTTACCTCGAACAGGGCAATGTTTCGCTCGTGATGGAAGCCTTGAAGGAACGCGGCCTTTTGCGCCGAAACGCCCCTCATCTTGTGAGCGAGTTGGCATGTATTGTGCCAAGCTACGCCTGGTGGGAGGGCCCATTCTACGGAATCGGCTTGAAACTTTATGAGCTGCTCGCCGGCAAGTACGGCTTCGGAAAGTCTCGTCTCCTCTCCAAGGAGGAAACACTGGAGCAACTGCCCAATGTGAATCCGGATGGACTCACCGGGGGAGTGATTTACTACGACGCGCAATTTGATGACACCCGCCTGCTGATCAACCTGGTTGCTACTGCGGCGGAGCAGGGCGCGACCTTGCTGAACTATGCCAAAGTCACCGGGCTAACCAAGGGCGCTGATGGCATCGTCAATGGAGTAACTTGGCAAGACGTCGAGTCTGGCGCGATGTTCCATGCCCAGGCCCGGGTCGTTGTCAACGCCACCGGAATCTTTACTGACTCTGTGCGAATGTTTGCCGAGCCCAACGCTCGCCAGATGATCGTCCCCAGCCAGGGCGCCCATCTTGTGTTTGATAAATCGTTTCTGCCGGGAAACGACGCCATTCTGGTGCCTCACACCAAGGACGGCCGCGTGATGTTCGCCATTCCGTGGCATGGACACACTCTGGTAGGCACCACCGATACCCCGCTGCGAGAGTCATCACTAGAGCCGGTGGCCCTTGATGATGAAATTGATTTCATGCTGGATACCGCCAAACTTTACCTGGCGAAGAAGCCGTCGCGATCGGATATCCTGAGCGTCTATGCCGGAATCCGCCCGTTAGTCAAGTCAGGCGACAGTGGGAACACTGCGGCACTTTCACGCGATCATACTATTCAAATTGATAAAAGCGGGTTGTTAAGCATCACCGGCGGCAAATGGACCACGTATCGCAACATGGCCCAAGGCTGCGTGGATCAGGCCGCAACGCTGGCGAACCTGCCGGACAAGCCCTGCGTGACGCAGAATTTGAATATCCACGGTTATCACGCCAACGCCGCTACTTTTGGCTCGCTCTCGTTCTACGGCTCGGATGCCCCGGCGATTCGCAAGCTCATCACAGAAGAGTCTTCGCTTGGCCGACCGTTGGATTCCCAATTGCCCTATGTTGAGGCGGAGGTCGTCTGGGCGGCGCGGTCGGAAATGGCCCGCACCGTGGAAGACATTCTGGCCCGGCGCACTCGCGCTCTCTTCCTTGACGTCAAAGCTGCCATCCGAATGGCCCCGCGAGTCGCCAATATCATGGCGAAGGAGTTGGGCAGAGATCAAAACTGGCAGGCAGATCAGGTCACTGATTTTAACCAGACGGCAAGGGGATATCTGGTCAAGGTTTGAGCGGTAATCCGGCCGGGCAGCCCGTCAAAGGTCGATAATTACGTCTCCTTGCGGACGAGAACAACAAGTTAGGAGATTACCTTCAGTGGGTGAATCGAGCGGGGAGGGGTCGTACTGGACAGTTCCAGCAATCACCCCAACCTCGCACGTGTGGCATACCCCCGTGCGACAGGCCCATTGCACCGGCACATCACAAGCCTCCGCGAGATCGAGAAGGCTGCCAAAGGTCGGGTCCCAGTGGACATCAAGGTTGCTTCTGGCGAATGAGACACGTGGTCCTTTGCCCGACACGCCGGCAGGGGGATGCGGCGACTGCACATGCGGGTGCTCTATCCCGGGGGTTCTGGGTTTGGCCGGGCCGAAATTTTCTGTATGCACGCGTTCACGAGCGACCCCCCAAGCGACCAACCCCGAAGTGAAATCCCGTAAAAATTCGGTTGGGCCGCACAAATAAAAATCCGCCTCACGGCTCACCTTCAATTTTTCCAGCACTCCCATGTCGAGGTGCCCGGGACCATCGAAGTCCACACCCGGCCGATCCTCGGGACGAGGGCTGCTATAACGCACGCAGCTCTGGTTGCGAGGCAGCTTTCGGAGCGAAAGTCGCGCTTCTTCCGCAAAAGCGTGCTCGTTGCCGTTGCGCGCTCCATGAATCCACCAAACCTCTCGGCCCGACGGCTCTGCGGCCAACGCGTGAAGCATCGAAAGGACTGGAGTCACCCCAATGCCGGCACTGAGCAAAACCACCGACCTGGTGCCGCTTTCCAAAATAAAGCTGCCTCTTGGGGCGCTCACCTCAAGCATATCCCCAGGCATGAGTCGGTTAGCCAGGTAATTGCTGGCGACGCCCTGAGGCTCCTGTTTGATCCCCAGACGATAACGCTCGGTGCTTGGCGCACCCGCGAGTGAGTAATTGCGTAGAATCGGGGTTCCGTCTGCGCGAGGGCGCATGCGCACAACTACGAACTGTCCCGGCAATGCTTCCGCCAGCGGACAGTTATCGGCTGCGACGAGCTCCACTGAAAAGGCGCTGCCGCTTTCCCGTGCGATTCGCGCAACGCGCAACGGTCGAAAGCCTGACCAGGCCGGCGGGCGTCCACCGGCTGAACTCAGTCCGGGATTGCCGATCACTGGAGTTGGGCTGGGTTTTTGCTGCAGAAGGGCCTGAAAGGATTCACGCCACCCGGCACTGAGCGCGGGGATTCGCAGCGCCCGCTCCAACTTTTGCTGCGGATGGCCGGGCAGGTACAAGAGCCCGCTTATTTCCCGGACGCTCATTCCCTCTGGTCCCGCCATCACCTTGAAGATTTCATCACCAGCCGCAACCTCGCCCTCCTGCAAAACCCGGAAATAGAAGCCCGGTCTGCCGTGAGACACTAACAGCGCGGCCATTCGCGGTTCGTTCATGCGGATGCCAACGCGGTAACAGGTCGCCCGCGGTTGGGTCACCTCGAACAATGCTCCGCCAATTCGGTAGCGGTCCCCGATACAGACGTCCTCATCTGGCAAGCCGTCAACCGTGAAGTTCTCTCCAAATTGTCCAAGAGTGAAGTCTGTGCGATTAAGCTGGCGCTCCCAATAGCGGTAGGAATCGAGCTGGTACACAAACACCGCCCGGTGCTCGCCTCCGTGACCTGTCAGATCCCCTTGTGCGTCGCCGTCGATGTTTAACCGCCGCACCATCCGTTTGCCCTCGACTGGCACCTTCCAAACGGCCGTCCGTACTGTTTCCCCGCGCCAGGCGATTTCCTTTGGCTGCCCCACATTGACCGAGCGAAGTCTTGCTACCATTTGCGCCTCCTCTGGTCCGAAAATGCGCTGGTCTGGGCTATCCGGTAATGATCTTTATTCATGGGTGCCGTGACGGCGAATAGACTGGGTAAACATTTTCCATTCCAGCCATGCGATCTCACAAAACTCGGTTTCAGCGACCGCTTGAACGCAGCAAGCCGCGTTTGAATTTCGAGCGTTGGTAAATTATCCCAAGTGTCCGCCCCACGACTCAGCGTCCAAATAGCGACTGTGTTGCTGACGCGAATTGCCAATTAACTCCCCCGTGCGCCGGCTCGCACGTTCGTATTCGGGTTTGGCACGTTTCCCGCGTGTGGACCGAGGCATAAACTCAAGAAACCGACGCGTGCGAGCGCAAAAGTGAATCTCCAACTAATCTCAGGGAATGCCGACCACTGTGGGCGAATTGCGAACCAAGCCCCGTTCCTTACTTGCCGCAGTCCTGAACGGAGGAAGCAACCCGGGTCGGGCAAGGTTAGCGAATTGAAGTTTTTTTTTGACGTGGCAACGACACATTGCGCCAAGGTACCTGGCGGGGGTTGACGAATTGGTTGCCATCGTCCACTTTTAGTGAACGCTCGCAGGCGTTTCGTAGTGGAAGTGTAGGTGATCAGGCGTTGTGCGCGTGTGCGTTGTGTGGGCAGCCGCCAGAGAGCAGCATTCATGAATGACTCACTTCAGTTATTGGTCCGCCATGGCGCAGTTGTTTTGTTCGCGGCGGTTTTTATTGAACAAATCGGCGTGCCTCTGCCGGCTTTGCTTTGGTTGTTTGCGGCCGGCGCGTTGGTCGGCGCCGGCCAGATGAATTTGCCGGTCGCAATCGGTGCCGCCGCCGCCGGTTCGTTGCTGGCAGATTTGATTTGGTTCTTTCTGGGACGCCGTTACGGCGGCCGGGTGTTGGGGCTCCTTTGTCGCATCGCCATCGAGCCGGACTCCTGCGTTCGCCGCACCCAGGACGTGTATGCTCGCTTCGGAATCAAAGGAATTGTGGCCGCGAAATTCGTGCCCGGCCTGAGCACCCTTGCGCCGCCGTTGGCGGGCAGCTCCAATGTCGGCACGGTTCGATTCATCCTATTCGACGGGGCTGGATCGGTCCTGTACGTGGGGAGTTTCATATTGGTCGGAATCCTCTTTAGCCGCCAGCTTGAACCGATCATGGCGGCGATCAGCAAGCTTGGCAATGGCGCCCTGACGCTGCTGGTGGGTTTGGCCGCCGCTTACATTGGATACAAGTATTTTCAGCGGCATCGTTTGCTGCGCGAATTGCGCATGGCCCGCATCACGGTGGACGAGCTTTACCAAAAAATGTCGGCGGGCGAGAATCCGACCATCCTTGATTTGCGGTCCCTCACCGCGCTGCATGAGGATCCTTCGCTCATCCGCGGCGCCCTTCATCTGGGGATTGATCAGGTGGACAGTCAACTGGAGGGGGTGGAACGGGACCGTGACATCATCCTCTATTGCTCCTGTCCCAATGAAGTGAGTGCCGCCCGGGTGGCGTTGCTGCTCCAGCGCAAGGGATTCTTGCATGTCCGGCCCTTGTTAGGTGGCTTTGACGCGTGGCGGAGCCGCAATTATCCGACGGAACTGCATTCGGTCGGAGCAACCTGAACCACCCCCCGAACCAAATTGAAGTTTGCCCAACTCCATGAAAACCACCCTTCGAACAGAAACCACCCAGCGCGAGTTTGTCATTCTCATCGAACCGGTCTCAAACAAAACTCACGACAAGTGGTGATCTAATACCATGGCCAAACCTGTAATCTGGACGGTGGACGACGATCCCGATGTTCTGCGCGCGGTCGAACGGGATTTGCGCCGCCAATACGGTGACCGCTACAAGGTCATCTCCGCCGATTCCGGCGCTTCCGCCCTCGCTGCGGTCAATCAGCTCAAGCTGCGCAATGAACCGGTGGCACTTTTTCTGGTGGACCAGCGCATGCCGCACATGTCCGGGGTGGAGTTTCTGGAGAAGGCCATCGTCCTTTACCCGGAAGCCAAGCGGGCCTTGTTGACCGCTTATGCCGACACCGACGCGGCCATTCGCGCCATCAATAGTGTGCAAATTGACCATTACCTGATGAAACCGTGGGACCCGCCCGAGGAACGGCTCTACGGAGTGGTGGACGATCTGCTCGATGATTGGCAGTCAACCTACCACCCGGTATTCGAAGGGGTGCGGATTATCGGCCATCGCTGGGCTCCGCGTTCCAACGAGATTCGTGATTTTCTCGGACGCAATTTTGTGCCGCACCAGTGGCTCAACATCGAATTGGACGAGACGGCAAAACCCCTCCTTCAGACCACCGGAGCGGGCGTTTCGTCCTTGCCGATGGTGATTTTTCCTGACGGTTCGTTTCTGGGCAATCCAACCATCAGCGACCTCGCCCGCAAGCTGGGTTTGAAAACCAAGGCCGAGTTTCCCTTTTACGATCTGGTCGTGGTGGGCGCGGGGCCGGCCGGATTGGCCGCCGCGGTTTATGGGGCTGCCGACGGCCTGCACACCTTGTTGGTCGAGCGCGAAGCGCCCGGCGGCCAGGCCGGCCGCAGTTCGCGCATCGAAAACTACCTCGGATTTCCGGTCGGCCTCAGCGGGTCGGATTTGGCCCGGCGCGCGGTCGCGCAGGCCCGCCGCTTCGGGGTGGAAATCCTCGCCCCGCAGGAGGTCAAGAAAGTACGGATGGAAGGACCAGCCCGTATTCTGACGCTGGAAGACGGAACGGAAGTTGGCTGCCGCGCGCTCCTTATTGCCACCGGTATCGCCTTTCGGAAGCTGGATGTCCCCGGCCTGGAGAAGCTCCAAGGCGCCGGCGTCTATTATTACGCTCCGATGTCCGACGCTTTCTCCTACCGGGACGGTGATGTTTACATCGTGGGCGGCGCCAACTCGGCCGGCCAGGCTGCCATGTATTTTTCCAAATTCGCCCGGCAAGTCACCATGGTCGTCCGGGCGGCCTGCCTTTCCGCCACCATGTCGCAATACTTGGAAAATCAAATTGCGGCCACGAAAAACATTGCGGTGCGCTTCTGGTCCCACGTCGTGGCCGTGGACGGCGAGGACCGGTGCAAAACCATCACCATACTTGACAGAAAGACGGGCGCGCAGGAAACCGTTCCGGCCAGCGCCCTGTTAATTTACGCGGGGGCCATTCCCCGCACGGATTGGCTGGCTGGCGTAGTCGAGCGGGACGAACAAGGTTACATTATATCCGGCCAGCATTTGATCCGCGAAGGGCGGCGGCCGGCCGGATGGACGGCGGACCGGGATCCGTTTTACCTTGAGACGAGCGTGCCGGGGATTTTTGTGGCGGGCGATGTTCGCCATCGCTCCGCCAAAGGCGTGACCTCCGGCGTCGGCGAGGGTGCGATGGCCGTCAAGTTGGTGCATGAATACTTGGACCTTCTTTAATCATGGATACTACCGTTCTCCAACAACTTCGTTCTTCACCACTTTTCGACGGCTTGACGGAGGAGCAATTGCTGGATTGCCTTGGGCCGGGTGAGGTGGTTGACGTGCCGCCGCAAACAGTGTTGGTGGCGGACGGCGACCGTTACCCTTATTTCTTTTTTGTGCTCGCAGGCGAGGTTCGCATCGTGCGCGACTATGACAATCAGACGGTCCTGATGGCCGTGATCAAGCCAGGTTCCTACACCGGCGAGTTGACCTTGCTGTTGGATATACCCTGGCCCTCCACGGCCCGCGTGGCCAAAACCGCCCGGATTTTCCGGCTTAACCAGGAAAACTTCTGGCGGATGTTAAGCTTGTGTCGTTCGTTGGCGCGGGTCGTATTTCAATCTGCCGCCAGCAAAATGCGCAACCTGGAAGGCTACTCCCAGCAACGCGAGAAACTGGCCTCGCTTGGCACCATGGCAGCCGGACTCGCGCACGAGTTGAACAATCCGGCCGCTGCGGCACGGCGGGCCGCCGCCCATTTGCAGCAGACCACGGACAAATTGCAATATCTGCTCTGTCCGCTTTCAGAATCCCTCAGCCATGAGCAATGGACGCCTTTGCTGGATGCCGCCGATGAAGCTTCGCTCCGCCTCGCGCAGGCTCCCAAACTCGACCATTTGGAACGAAGCGACCGCGCCGACACGATAGCGGACTGGCTTGGAAAACAGGGCGTGGCGGCGGCCTGGGACCTTGCACCAACTTTTGTCAGCGCCGCGGTGGACATCCCCTGGTTGGAGGAACTGGCGGGCAAACTGCCTGCCGTGGCGCACGCCGACGCCCTGGGCTGGCTGGAGGCCCGGATAAATCTGAAATTGCTGTTGGGTCAGATTGAGCAAAGCACCGCTCGTATCGCCGAACTGGTCAAGGCCGTGAAATCTTATTCTTACATGGATCAATCTCCGATGCAGGAAGTGGACATTCACGAAGGCATAGAGAGCACTTTGACCATGCTGGGCCACAAACTAAAGAACGTGACGCTCAATCGGGCGTTCGATCGCTCGATCCCGCGGCTCATGGCTTACGGCAGCGAACTTAACCAGGTGTGGACCAATCTGATTGACAACGCCATTGATGCGGTTAACGGCTCCGGAAAGATTTGCGTGGGAACCTGTCACGAGGACGACCAACTGGTCGTTGAGATCATGGACAACGGGCCGGGTATCCCCCCGGAGGTGCAGACCCACCTGTTCGAGCCATTCTATACCACGAAACCAGTTGGTTCCGGCACCGGCCTTGGCCTGATCATCAGCAATCGCATTGTGGCCGACAGGCACGGCGGCGAGATTGAATTCGAGTCCAAGCCCGGCGACACGCGCTTCAAGGTCCGGCTCCCTATTCACCAGAAAACCTGAAATGGTCGCCGCGCCAACTTCAACCCAATCCGAATGTGTCGCCGAAGTGAAACTCGGCCCGGACGGACTTGCGCAGGTTGCCTTCAAAGGCAAGTTAAGCACGCGCACCGTGGTGGACTGTTGGGACAAGCTGGAGCGGGATTTTAGGGGCGCGGCCGTCAAAAGACTGGAGGTAGATGTGCGCGAAGTTAGTTTCTGCGGCGGCGCCGGCTTCGCCCTGCTCCGGTATTTGAACATGGGAAAAATGACGCCGGGAGCCACTGTCTCCGTCTCGGGGTTGGCCGACGGATTCCAGCGGATTTTTGAAGGGTTCACAAGGCAGGATTACGACGCATTTCACCCCTCCGATAAGCGGGGCCATTCTCTGATTGAGGAAGCGGGCAATGCCACCAGGCAGTTCATTGACGACGTGACCGATCAGGTGAACTTTTTGGGAGGCGTTGCCGCCAATCTGCCGCTCTCGCTGGTCAATCGAAGGCGGATGCGGTGGCCGGAAGTGCGCCACGTGTTTGAACTTGCGGGAGCCAATGCCGTGCCCATCGTTTCCCTGGTCAGCCTTTTGATGGGGTTCATCATCGCCTTCGAGTCGGCCCAACGCCTCGCCGAATTTGGCGCGCAGATTTATGTGGCCAACACCATTACCATAGTCATGGTGCGCGAAATGGGACCGCTGATGACCGCCATCCTGCTGGCTGGCCGCTCCGCCTCGGCGTTCGCCGCCGAAATCGGTACGATGAAGGTCAACGAAGAGTTGAATGCGCTGGAGACGTTTGGCCTGGACCCCATCCGGTTTCTGGTCATCCCTCGTCTGGTGGCGGGAGTTCTGGTGGCGCCACTCCTGACCTGTTACTCGGTCCTGATGGGGGTAACGGGTGGAGGTTTGGTCATGCTGGGCCTGGGATTCTCTCTGAAGCTGATCGTCCATCAAATGACCTTGAGCGTTCATTTGACTGACTTGGCGGTCGGGATCGCCAAAGGGGTCGTCTTTGGAGTGATTGTTTCCGGAGTAGGATGCTGGAGAGGGCTGCAAACCGAGCAGGGGCCCAGCGCCGTCGGTTTGTCCACCACGCGGGCCGTGGTGACCAGCCTTCTCCTCATCATCGTGGCGGACGCCTTTTTTTCCACCATCTCCTATTTCCTTAAATGACGAACGGCGCAAATGACATCGCGATTTCCGTGAAGGACCTGAGCATTGGCTACGGGAGCAGGGTGATTCTTGAGCGCATTAGTTTCGATGTAAAACGGGGAGAAGTGTTCGTCATCCTCGGTGAATCGGGTTGCGGCAAGAGCACGCTGATGAAGACCATGATCGGGCTGTACGCGGCGTTGTCGGGCGAAGTGTGGATCGAAGGCGGCAACTTGGCGGCGGCTGGCGGGGAAGAGAGGTTGCGGCTTCTGCGTAAATTTGGGGTCATGTATCAAAGCGGCGCCCTCTTTGGCTCCATGAGCGTGCTCGAGAACGTCCGCCTGCCGCTGGACGAGTTTACCGAATTATCCGGGCCGTTAAAAGAGATGGTGGCCCTGGCAAAATTGAAACTGGTTGGTCTCGGCAACGCCGCCAACAAGATGCCGGCGGAATTGAGTGGCGGCATGCAGAAACGTGCGGCCATCGCCCGCGCCATGGCCCTGGATCCGGACATTCTGTTCTTGGACGAACCATCCGCCGGCTTGGACCCCATCACGTCGGCGGGTATTGACCTGTTGGTCTCCGGGCTGGCCCGTCATTTTGGAATTACATTTGTCATCGTGTCGCATGAACTGGCCAGCATCTACGCGGTGGCCGACCGCGTCATCATGGTTGACTGTCAATCCCGCGGCATTGTCGCGGAGGGAAAGCCTGGCGACCTTCGTGATCATGCCTCCGATCGTTGGGTCCATCGCTTTTTCAACCGTCAGGCCGACGAGAGTCACTCCGTGCAACCGGCCTAGCCCTCCATGAATGCCAAAACCAACAACTTCAAACTCGGCCTTTTCACGCTGTTCGGAATCGGCCTGCTGGCGGCGGGAATTCTTGCCTTCGGCGCCTGGAGCACTTTCGAGAAGAAGAGCTTGTATGAAACCTACGTGCCGGGAGAAATCAGCGGTCTGTCGGTGGGGTCGGCCGTCGAATTCCGGGGCGTCCACGTCGGTAAAGTCACCCACATTGGCTTTTCCTGGAACGAGTATCGCGACACGCAGCCGGGCTGGGTCGTCGTAGTTTTCGAAATGCGGGATGATGTTTTTGGCGGATCACCGGTCGAGGGGGTGCATCAGCTGCAGACGGCGGTGGAGCGGGGGCTGCGGGCCCGGCTCAAGGCGCAAGGAGTCACTGGCACTTCCATCGTGTCACTGGAGTATTTAGACCCGATCGAGTATCCCCAAACGAATTTTCCGTGGACACCCAAGAATACCTATATCCCGTCCGCGCCCGGTTTATTGGGAGATTTGCTGGTTTCTTTGCAAGCGGCCCTGCATCATTTTTCTCATCTTGACATCACCGGCCTTAACCAGCAGGCGGAAACGGATCTCAAATCGGTCGGCAGCGTTCTTGAATCGGTCAGCCGATTGCTGGAGCGGGTTCAGCGGGTGGACCTGGAAGGGCTCGGCACAAACGCCAATGGCCTTTTAACGGAGGTGCGACAGAGCAATGGGAAAATTGGCACATTGATTCAGGACACGGATGACACCTTGAAGAGGCTGCAATTGGAGAAACTGGCGCGGGACGCGGACTCGCTGGTGTCGCAATTGCAGGATACCGTTAACCGGGTTGAACCTGGTCTGACCAGTGTGGATTTCGATTCCTTGAATCGGACCCTCGCCCAAGCCCGCCAAGCCATTCAGAATATGGACGAAGTTCTGGACGAGTTGAAACAGTATCCGTCTGGATTCATCTTCGGCCGGCCGCCGCCTCATCTCAAGGAGACACAGCCCACGAACAAGTAACAAATCTCTCTCGTCCAAATTCATGAGAATGGTTCCCTTTATCGCCCTTTGCCTGTTGACGGGCTGCCTGGCGCGCCCGCCGTTGGAAAAGCAGTCTTTCATCCTTGCCCCACCGCCGCCGACTTTAACGCCAACGACGGGTTCCCAAAGTCACCGCGTACTTGGCATCCGGAGTTTGCAGGTGAGCGAAACTTTTGCAGGACGGTCGTTTGTCTATCGGACGGGCGAATTCTCTTACGCCGGTGATCCCTACGCGGAATTCACGGTTCGTCCGGCGGACGGTTTTCTCCAGCCCATTGCGACATGGTTTCGCCAATCCGGGGGGTTCAGTGCCGTGGCCGACTTGGGCAGCGCGCTCAAACCCGACACGCTGGTCGAAATTCAAGTCCTTCAACTTTACGGCGATTTTCGGACGCAGGAAAATGCCGCGGCCGTGATGGGCTTGCGTCTCGT
>Ga0302320_10013126_pt1 | contig 17338 bp, 16 predicted proteins | sample Bog_T0_3_FD_202130 | JGI IMG/M metagenome (GOLD analysis project Ga0302320, IMG submission 202130) | Peat permafrost microbial communities from Stordalen Mire near Abisko, Sweden - Bog_T0_3 | ecosystem: Environmental > Terrestrial > Soil > Wetlands > Peat | place: Sweden: Abisko, Stordalen Mire...
CGCACCTGCCGAACCGCGTCACTGAGGCAGACTCCCAGAATGGGCTGACTGGAATTTTTCAGGATGTCGACGATCTGGCGCGCCGAGGTTTCGAGATAAAGATGCTTGCCGTCGGTGAGCAGGTGAACGTCGGAGTTGTGGCCGACGATTTCGGCCAGGCCTTTGCCGAACTCGCGATCCAGGAAGCGCATGACCTTGCGGACGCCTTGCAGCGAGAAGCCTTTGCGGCGCAGTTCGCAGATGACGGCCATGGCCATCACGTTTTCCATGGAATAGAGTCGGCGGTGGCCCTGGCGCTCAGGTTTGATGAGGCCGCGTTCGTCCCACCACTGCAGCTGGCGGGCGGTGACGCCGATGAGGGCGACCACCTCTTGCGATGAAAAGCGATCTGGCATGATTCCTAGTTTATGTTTGAAACAAATGGTGCGTTGAATGTTTGAAACATTTTAGACGGGAGTCGGCGGGTGTCAACCGACAATCGTGCGGGGAGGGGTTACTAGAAGAGTGCGCGGGGGTGGAGTCTGGAAAAACTTGACAAGGCGTTTTGTTTACGCTGGCTTAGCCGCCGCCGACAAAGTGGACGATTTCGAGGCGGTCGCCGTCTTTGAGCTGAGTTTCGGGCCAGCGGTCGCGAGGGACAATGTCGCGGTTGAGTTCGACAGCGACGCGGTCAGGCTTCATCGACAGGGATTCGATCAGGGCCGCGAGGGTAAAGTGATCTGGCGCGGGATCAGCGAAGGTGTGGGCTTCTCCATTGAGATAGAGATTCATCGCGCCTTACTCAGCTTTGCGCAAAGCGAATTTGCGAGTTACGGTGCGGCCTTCGTGGTTGGCCTGGACCATCACGGAGGAGTCGGGCAGAGTGGATTCCTCGACCTCAACCGAGATCGCGGCGCTGCCGGCGGAGTCGGTGACGGCCTGAGTGTAGAAAGGCGCGGCGTCGGGACGGGCGAAGCGGAAGGTGAGGCGGGCGCCGGTCACGGCTGCACCGTCTTCGGTGACGCGCAGCTGCATGGTGAGATTGCGATTGGCGTGGACCGAGGCGGCGTTCTCCCATTGCACGTCGAGCTGCTTGATGGCAGAGAGAGCTTCCGTTTCGGCGCGGTCGAGGACGTTCTCGAGCTGGCCCTCACGAATGGCTTCGAGCACCAGGCGATGCTGGTCGCGGAGCTGCTGCTCTTTTTGCGGATCGCCGAAACCGGCCTGGTGGGCGGAGTTCGCGTAGGAGATGGCCCGCTTGCCCACACAGCGTCCGCGCATAAAGACCTGAGTCTGAAGCAGGCTCTCGCTCTCGCGCGCCTCGCTCTGCACGTGGTAGATGATGTCGCCGTGCTTGACGTCGGTATTGAAGCCAAAAATCATGGGGAATTTAGTAATTTTGTAATTTAGGAATTGAGTAATTTGGAACCCGCCCTCCCAGCTTACATCCTTCCGGGCGGTTCCGTTGGATTTCAATTTCCCAATTACCAAATTACAAAATTACAAAATTGCAAAAACGTTCTTGCATCGCTTGACACTCTCCGCACCTGCCCCTAATCTAGAATGTTTAGTTCAGCGCTGGCGCGAATTATATATAGCCTCCCCTATGCCCGACAATTATTTCGAAAGCTACCTGCCGTTTCTGATCCACATTTTCTTGGCGGGCGGCATTGCGACTGCTATTATCTCGCTTTCCTGGCTGATTGGGCAGCGTAAACCCACTAAGGCCAAGATGTCGCCGTATGAATCGGGCATGGCCCCGGTGGGCGACGCTCGTGGGCGCTTTTCCGTGAAGTTCTACCTGGTGGCCATGCTGTTCATTCTGTTCGATGTGGAAGCTGTGTTTCTGTATCCCTGGGCGATAATTCTGCGCGACCTTAAGCACTTTGGTCTGGGGGAGATGTTCGTCTACATCGGCATCGTCTTGGTGGGCTTCTTTTACGTTTGGAAGAAGGGCGTTTTGGAGTGGGGACCGTCTGTGGTGCGCCCGACTCTGCGGCGAGGAGAAAGTTAGTGGCGTTGGCGCCAGCGAGCACCGATGTGGAGCAACTGAAGGGTCATCCCGCGGTGGCGCGGCTGCTGGCGTGGAATCCAGCGGTGGTTACGGGCGTGAAGTTTGACCGCGACGAAATGACGATTACCGTGGAGCGCGAGAACATCCGCGAAGCTTGCGCCATTCTGCGCGACGATGCCAGCTGCGCCTACAACTTTCTTTCCGATGTCACCTGCGTCGATTGGTATCCGGCGGAGCCGCGCTTCGAAGTGGTCTACCATCTGCTTTCGATTCCCCGGAAAGATCGGGTACGGCTGAAAGTGCGGCTCGATAGTGCCAGTCCGGCGATCGACTCGCTGACGCCGCTATGGCCCGGCGCCAATTATTTTGAGCGCGAGGTCTTCGACCTATTCGGCATTCGCTTTAACGGGCATCCTTATCTGCGGCGACTGCTGATGCCGGAGGAATGGGAAGGCCATCCCCTGCGCAAAGATTATCCGGTGGAGGGCTACCGCTAGCCGCTATGGCTCACCTCGCGCCCACCCCCGTGCTGGAACCCAACCAGGATCGAACCATGATCCTGAACATGGGGCCGCAGCATCCCTCGACCCACGGCGTGCTGCGCGTGCTGCTGGAGATCGATGGCGAGACCATCGTGCGCATCATGCCCGATATCGGCTTTCTGCACACCGGAATTGAGAAGACCTGCGAAGCCAAGTTCTACCAGCAAGTAGTGCCGCTCACCGACCGCATCGACTACCTCTGCCCCATGACCAACAATCTGTGCTACGTGCTGGCCGTGGAAAAACTGCTGGGGCTGGAGATTCCGCCCAAGGCGCAGTGGATGCGGGTTTTGATGAACGAGTTGACGCGCATCAATTCGCATCTGGTGTGGCTGGGCACGCACGCCATGGATATTGGCGCGCTGACGGTGTTTCTGTATTGCTTCCGCGAGCGCGAGGAAGTACTGAAGATGTTTGAGATGATCAGCGGGCAGCGCATGATGACCTCCTACTTTCGCATTGGAGGTCTGGCGCTGGAGCCGCCGCTGGGATTCTTCGAGCGAGTGCGGGAATTCGCCGGGCGATTTCCCGAGAAGGTGGATGAGTACGAGAACCTGCTGACGGGGAATCCTATTTTTGGCATGCGCACCAAGGGCGTGGCCCGGTTGACGGCGGAAGACGCGATTGCCTTGGGCGCGTCAGGCCCGACTCTGCGCGGCAGCGGGGTGGACATCGATCTGCGGCGCGATATGCCTTACTCGGGTTATGAGAATTTCAAATTTAAAGTTCCGTTGTCCCAAGAAGGCGACGTTTTTGCCCGTTATATATGCCGCGTGCGCGAGTTGCGCGAGTCGAATGAGATCGTGAAGCAGGCGCTCGATGGCATGCCCGAAGGCCCGGTCAAGGCCGACGCTCCCGGCATTGTGCTCCCCGACCGCGAGAAGATGAAGACGCAGATGGAAGCGCTCATCTACCACTTCAAAATCATTACCGAGGGGTTCGCCGTGCTGCCGGGCGAGGTGTACCAGGCCGTCGAATCGCCGCGCGGCGAGATGGGCTACTACATCGTTAGCGATGGCACGGCAAAACCATATCGCGTGCACATGCGGGCGGCTTGCCTGGCGAACCTGCAAACCTTGCCCAAGATGTGCGAGGGCGGGCTGATCGCCGATGTGGTCGCAGCCATCGGGTCGATCGACATTGTGCTGGGAGAGATCGACCGGTGAAGAATTGCGATTTGGCGATCGGGTGATTTGGCGATTGAAAACCCGATTGAAGGATGGTTGTGAGCAGTCAGCCGGAGCAGCTTCGTGATAGGACGAAAGCATTCGCTTTGCGTGTGATTCGGCCTTACCGCTCGCTGCCTTACAAAACCGATACACAGGTTCTGGGCAAACAGTTATTGCGTTGTGGAACCTCGGTGGCAGCCAATTATCGAGCGGTATGCCGAGCAAGATCGAAAGCCGAGTTCATAGCTAAGATGGGTGTGGTGGTTGAAGAGGCGGACGAAGCGATTCTTTGGCTCGAATTGATAACCGAGTCTGGAATCGTTTCGGCGACGAAAACCGTGGCCCTATTGAAGGAAGCGAACGAGTTAACGGCGATTTTCGCGGCATCGCAAAGAACGGCGAGGCACGCAGCGTGAGCTTTTCAATCGCAAAATCGCCATATCGCTCAATCACTCAATTCTTATGAGATTTTCGGACGAATTCGAGGCGCGGTTTGCCGAGATGGTGCCGCATTATCCGACCAAGCGGTCGGCTTTGGTGCCGACTCTGCTCTACGCGCAGGATGAGGTTGGGTTTTTGTCCGATGAGGTGATTGCGGAGCTGGCCGGGCGGCTTGATCTGACCGAACTCGAAGTGCGCAACGTGATTAGCTATTACTCGATGCTGACCACGAAGCCGCGCGGGAAGTTTAACGTGCAGGTTTGCACCAACATCAGTTGCCTGGTGCGCGGCGGGGAAGAGATTCTGCAGCACTGCGCCAGGAAGCTGGGCGTCAGCCACAAGGGCACGACGCCGGACGGAATGTTTACCCTGGAAGAAGTGGAATGCATTGGCGCCTGCAGCTGGGCTCCGGCGGCGCAGGTGAACTATGATTTTCACGAAAACCTGACGGTTGGAAAGATGGATGCGATTTTGGAGCAGTGCAAGGAGATTTAGCGATTGTGTGATCGGGTGATCGGGCGATTGAAGGTCTTTTCAATCGCACAATGACTCAATCGCAAAATCACTCAATGGCAACGCTGGTTTCCCATCCCGACGAAGTAAAGGTCGTCTCCAAACGCTTCGGCCTGGGTGCGACCAATATCGACCGCTATCTCGAACTGGACGGCTACAAGGCCGTGCAGAAGGCGCTCGGAATGGAAGCGGACGCGATTATCAACGAAGTGAAGAACTCGGGGCTGCGCGGACGCGGCGGGGCTGGGTTCTCGACCGGGATGAAGTGGTCGTTCGTGCCCAAGCAATCGGCCAAGCCGAAGTATGTGCTGTGCAACGGCGATGAGAGCGAACCGGGGACGTGCAAGGACCGGCTAATTTTCGAGCACGATCCGCATGCCGTGATCGAAGGCGTGATGATCGGCGGTCTGGCCGTGGGCGCGGCCAGCGGATACATTTACATTCGCGGCGAATATCGATACCTGTCGATCATCATGCAGAAGGCGCTTCGCGACGCCTATGCCAAAGGCTTTCTCGGCAAGAACATTTTCGGCAGCGGACGCGACTTCGATATTTACTGGCACGGCGGAGCCGGCGCTTACGAAGTTGGAGAAGAATCGGCGCTGATGGAATCGCTCGAAGGCAAGCGCGGCATTCCGCGCATTCGACCGCCGTTCCCCGCGGTGGTGGGGCTATGGGGCGGTCCGACGGTAATTAATAATGCCGAAACCCTGGCGAATGTGCCGCACATCATCCTGGGCGGCGCAGAGTGGTATGCGAAATTAGGTACGCCAAAGAACGGCGGCACGCGGCTGTTCTGCCTGAGCGGCAATATTAGCAAGCCCGGAGTGTATGAACTGCCCATGGGCTACAACCTGAAGAAAATGATTTATGAGGTGGGCGGCGGCATTCCGGGCGGACGCGGACTGAAGGCGGTGGTACCGGGAGGGTCGTCCTGCCCCGCGCTCAAGGCCGACGAGATCGATGTCGCGATGGATTTCGATTCCGTCGCGAAGGCGGGTTCGATGCTGGGATCGGGCGGCGTGGTGGTGGTCGACGATCAGCAATGCATCGTGAAGTTCGCGCTGCGGACGATGAAGTTTTATCAGCATGAGAGTTGCGGGTGGTGCATTCCTTGCCGCGAAGGCACCGACTGGCTGAAGAAGACTTTACAGCGCTTTCATTCCGGCGGCGGGGTGATGAAAGATATCGACAACATGCAGTATTTGTCGGAGAACATGCTGGGCCGGACGTTTTGCCCGCTGGGCGACGCAGCCGCGATGCCGACGATTGCCTTCGTGAAGAAGTTCCGGAAAGAGTTTGAAGATCATCTGGAGGGTCGGCCGTGCCCGTTTGAAAAGGCGGGCGTGGCGGAAGAAATGGCAGCATTGAGTCATTGAGCGATTGGGCGATTGAAAGTCAAAACCGTACGCCAGGTTTTCCAATCGCTAAATCACCCGATCACTCAATCACTCAATATTTATGGCTGATGTAAACATCACAGTTGACGGCAAAAAAGTAACGGCTCCGGCCGGGACGCTCCTCATCGAGGCCTGCAAGACCGTGGGCATCGAAGTGCCCTCGTTTTGCTACTATCCGAATCTTTCTTTGCAGGGCGCTTGCCGCATGTGCCTGGTGAAGATTGAGAAGATGCCCAAGCTGCAAACCGCGTGTACTACCGTGATCAGCGAAGGCATGATCGTCACCAGCGACAGTGACGAGATCAGGCAGGCGCGCAAGTCGATGCTGGAAATGCTGCTGGGAAATCATCCCCTGGATTGTCCGGTGTGCGATGCCGGCGGCGAATGTGAATTGCAGGACATGACATTCTCCTACGGCGCCGCCGAATCGAAATTCATGGAGGCGAAGAATCATAAAGACGAGCAGCAGTGGTCGCCGGTGGTGTTCTTCGACCGGCCGCGCTGCATTCTTTGCTACCGCTGCGTGCGGGTGTGCGGCGAAGGCATGGATGTTTGGGCCCTGGGCGTGCAGAACCGCGGTGTAAGTTCGATCATCGCACCGAATAAAGAGGATCACCTGGAGTGCGAAGAGTGCGGCATGTGCATCGACATCTGCCCCGTGGGCGCGCTCACCTCCGGCGCATACCGCTACAAGACGCGGCCGTGGGAGATGAAGCATGTGGGCACCATCTGCACGCATTGCGGCGATGGTTGCAAGACCACGCTGGGCGTGCGCCGCTCCGAGAGCGGAATGGAAATCGTGCGCGGCGACAATCGCGATAAGAGTGGCGCCAACGGCGATTTCCTCTGCATCAAAGGCCGCTATGCGTTCGATTTCGCCAATCATGAAGAGCGCCTCACGCAGCCGCTGATTCGCAAGGAAGGCAAGCTGACTCCGGCCACATGGGAAGAAACGTTCGCTTTGATCGGGAAGAAGTTCGCCGAAGTTCGCGACCGCGTTGGCGGGGCCGCGATCGGCGTAATTGGCTCGACGCGCACCACCAACGAAGAAGATTATCTTCTCTCCAAGTTCGCCCGCGTGGTGTTGAAGACGAATAATATCGATCACCATCGCACCGCCGACTTCCCTGCCCTGGCGGCGGCGCTGCGCGGCAAGCCGGATGCGACGGCGAGCATGGCGGAGGTATTCACCGCTCCTGCGATTCTCTTGATCGGCAACGACCCAACCGAGCAGCATCCGCTGCTGGCCTGGCAGATTCGCAACAACGTCCGCCTGCACCGGGCGCGACTTTACGTGATTAATTCCGCGCCGATCAAATTGCGGCGCCAGGCCACGAGCTTCGCGGAGATTCCCGCCGGAAAGGAAGCGCAAGTCGCGGCTTTTCTTGGTGGTAACGATTCGGCGGCAGATGCGCTGGTCAGTTCATCCACCAGCAAAGAGGCGTGGAGCGCCCTGCGCGAGAAACTGCGCGGCGAGCAGAATCCGGTAATCGTCTTTGGTTCCGAACTGCGGGGCGCCGACCTCGACGGCATCGTAAAATTTGGTTCTGGAATTCCCGGCGCCAAGTTTGTTTGCCTTGCAGACTACGCCAATTCTCGCGGCGCGGCGGACATGGGTTTGTATCCTGACTTGCTTCCGGGATATCACCCGATCGCCGGAAACAGCCAGTTCCACGAGGAGTGGGGAGCAATCCCGCAGGCCGCGGGACTCGATATGCCCGGCATGATTGAAGCCGGAAAAGCCGGCAATTTGAAAGCGCTCTATGTCGTCGGATCGAATCCGGTTGGCCGCTTGCAGATCGATCCCTTCGCCTTCTCGAACAGCTTCGTCGTGGTGCAGGATATGTTCTTGACCGAGACCGCAGTCATGGCCGACGTTGTCTTGCCGGCGGCGAACGCCTACGAAAAATCCGGCACCTTCACCAATACCTGCGGCGACTTGCAACTGGTGAAGAAGGCCGGCGAGGTGACGGGCACGAAGACCGATTTCGAAATGATTGTGCGCATTGCCGACGCCATGGGATTTGACGTTCGCAAACTGGTGCCCTTCGGCGGCGGCACCTACGCCGATATGGGGCAGTCGCGCGGGGCGCAGTCCGGCGAGGCCGATCGCCATGCAGTTTGGCTCGAGGCCCACGGACTGGAGCCCAAGATGAGCCCGTTCGAACCGACGGCGATTCTCGACGAGATTCAGCGGCTGGTTCCGGGCTACGACGTCTCGCGGATGAATCTGCTGGCAGGCAACAGCCAGCACACTTCGCTGGAGAAGGCTGGGCTTGGGGCCGCGCACAGGCCGGAATCCATTGCCCCCGCGAACGATGATCTGTTTACTTCGGGAACTTTGGGGCGCTATTCGCGCGCACTGAAAGCGGTCATCGAGAGTCACGAGGTCAAGCCGGCTGCGGTTGCGGCAGACTGACCGAATTTCCAAGAGAGAGGAAGCGAAGGCATTGTCGCTTGGCGTTTTCATCCTCGTGTCGGCGATCAAGTCGCTGATTTCGCTGATCGTACTGCTGACCGCGGTCGCCTATACGGTTTGGCTGGAACGCAAAGTGGTCGGCCACATGCAGAATCGCTGGGGACCCACGCGGGTCGGGCCGTTTGGGTTGCTGCAGCCGGCGGCCGACGGCCTGAAATTCCTGTTCAAGGAAGATCTCACGCCCCCGCACGTCTACAAGCCGTTGTTTCTAGCGGCTCCCATGATGGCCGTGACCTTCGCGCTCACTTCGATTGCCGTGATCCCAATCGGAAATTCGATCGCGCTCTTCGGCTACAACATTCCGTTTCAAATTACCGATGTAAATATCGGATTGCTCATGATTCTGGGCGTCACTTCGCTGGGCGTTTACGGCGTGGCGCTGGCGGGGTGGTCGTCGAACAATAAATATTCGCTGCTCGGCGGCCTGCGGGCCAGCGCGCAGATGGTGAGTTACGAAATTGCCCTGGGACTTTCGCTGGTGGGCATTCTGATTCAATCGGGAAGTTTCAGCCTGCGCGCCATCGTCGATGCCCAGGGCGGACATGTTCTCGGCTTCATTCCGCGATGGAATATTTTCCACGGGCAATTCATCGGCTTCTTTATTTATTTGATGGCTGCCTATGCTGAGACGAACCGCATTCCTTTCGACCTGCCGGAGGCCGAAACGGAACTGGTCGCGGGCTACCACACGGAATACAGCTCGATGAAGTTTGCCATGTTCTTCATGGCCGAATACGCCAACATGATTACGGTGGCGTGCCTGGCCACGCTGTTGTTTTTCGGAGGATGGCACGGGCCGCTGGTTGGGCCTCCGCTGGTGCGGTCGTTGCTGCCATTGTTCTGGTTTGGCGCGAAGGTTTTCTGCTTTCTCTTTCTGTATATCTGGGTTCGCGGGACGTTGCCGCGTTTCCGCTACGACCAACTGATGTCGTTTGGCTGGAAGTTTCTGTTGCCTCTGGCGATTGCAAATCTGGTGGCAACGGCGATTGCGGTGGCGTGGTGAAGAGAGGCAGCCGCCTGCCGCCAGTGGCCCGCCGCCAGTAAAAGCGCGGACGTGCTGAGGCGCCAGCCATTTGAAAGTGGTGGGTGTTACCGGCAACTGGAAGCTGGCAACTGGCTACTGTTTTTATGAGTTTCCATCTCATCTTATTTCTGGCGTTCGGAGCGGTATGCGTGGCGGGGGCGGTCAATCTGCTCACGCAACGGCATCCCATCAACAGTGCGCTGTCGCTGATCGCGGTGATGGGCGCGCTGGCCGGCGAGTATCTGCTGCTGGGCGCGGAGTTCGTCGCCGCCGTGCAAGTCATCGTCTACGCCGGCGCGATCATGGTGCTCTTCGTGTTTGTGATTATGCTGCTGAACGCGGGCGTGGAAGAGCAAACCCGCGGCAGCCGCACCGCGCTAGTCCTTGGCGTGCCTGGCATGCTGACCGGCGGCGTGCTCATGGCATGGGTGGTGCTGCGGCAGTCGGGGACGAGAGCGGTCCCCATCGACGCCTTGCCCGGATCTCCTAGAGATATCGCGCAGCTTCTGTTTCACGACTTCCTGCTGCCCTTCGAAGTCACGAGCGTGTTGATTCTGATCGCCATCATGGGCGCCGTGGTTTTGGCCAGCAAGCCGGATTCGCCCCCGGGGAGGATCGACTGATGGTCCCTCTTTCTTATTACCTGCTGCTCAGCGCGTTTTTGTTTTCCTGCGGCGTGGTCGGATTTCTCATCAAGCGCAACATCATCACCATTTTCATGTCGATCGAGTTGATGCTGAACGGCGTGAATCTTTCGTTTGTGGCCTTCGCAGCCCACTGGCACGCGCTGGCCGGACAGGTCTTCGTGTTTTTCGTGATGGTAGTCGCGGCGGCGGAAGCGGCGGTTGGGCTGGCGATCATTATCGCGGTCTATCGCACCCGCGAAACTCTGAATGTCGATCAGGTGAACCTGCTCAAGCTATGACCGCGAACCTCAATCTGTGGCTGATTCCTGTGCTGCCGCTGGCCGGGGCCGCGATTAACGGCTTTCTGGGAAAGAAGTCGTCGCGCCAGGCCGTCACGGCGGTCGCCCTGTTCTTTAGCGGCGCCGCTTTCGCGATGGCATTGTGGGTAGCGTTACGCTTTTCGTCGTTGACGCTTCCCTACCACGAGTTCTTCGCCCATTGGATCCGCATCACGGGATTCAGCGCCGACTTCGCGTTCTATCTCGATCAGCTCTCGCTGGTCATGTTGCTGGTGGTTACCGGAGTGGGCTTCCTCATCCATATTTATTCCGTCGGCTACATGTGGGACGACCCCAGCTACTACCGCTTCTTCAGCTACCTGAACCTGTTCATGTTTTTCATGCTGATGCTGGTGTTGGCCGATAACTACCTGCTGATGTTCATCGGCTGGGAGGGCGTGGGACTCGCGTCGTATCTGCTGATCGGTTTCTGGTTCACGAAAGACTCGGCCGCGTCGGCGGGCAAGAAAGCCTTCATCGTCAACCGCATTGGCGATTTCGGCTTCATGATCGCGCTGTTTCTTCTGATCGAGCACTTCGGGTCGCTGAATTTCGAGCAGGTTTTTCGCAGCGTCGCTCCTCTGAGTGCGGAGACGGCGGGCGCGGGATTGCTCACGGCCGTTGGCCTTCTGCTGATGCTGGGCGCATGCGGAAAGTCGGCGCAGATTCCGCTTTACATCTGGCTGCCCGACGCCATGGAAGGCCCGACGCCGGTTTCCGCGCTGATCCACGCCGCCACCATGGTGACGGCCGGCGTGTATATGGTTTCGCGCTCGCACTTGATTTTTGAGCGCGCGCCGACGGCCTTGATGGTGGTGGCGATCATCGGCACGCTGACTGCATTTTTCGCCGCGACTATCGGCATCGCGCAAACGGATATCAAAAAGGTTCTTGCCTACTCGACCATCTCGCAACTGGGCTACATGTTCATGGCCTGCGGCGTAGGCGCCTTTTCGGCGGGCATTTTCCACCTGATGACCCACGCTTTCTTCAAAGGTCTGTTGTTCCTGGCCGCGGGCTCGGTGATTCACGCCGTCGGCGGCGAGCAGGACATGCGCAAGATGGGCGGGCTGAAATCGTACATCCCCTGGACATTTTTAACCATGGGCATCGCGACGCTGGCCATCTCTGGAATCCCGCCGCTGGCGGGGTTCTGGAGCAAGGACGAAATTTTGTGGAAGGCTTATCAGGTTAGTCCGGTTTATTGGGCAATCGGCGTGATCACCGCCTTCCTCACTTCGTTCTATATGTTCCGCTTGCTCTACATGACGTTCTTTGGCGACTATCGCGGCGCGACCGCGGAGGCGCGCAGCTCGCATGGACACGGCCCGCATGGACACGGCGAACCGCACGAGAGTCCGCTGGTCATGCTGGCGCCGCTCATGATCCTGGCGCTGCTCTCGTTGGTTGGCGGGTTCGTTGGCTGGGGCAATCATTTCGAACACTTTCTTGCGCCGGTCTTCGGAACGGGAGAACCCGCGGCTGAGGCAGCAAGCGCCGCCACCGAATATTTGCTGATGGGCGTATCCGTGCTTGTGGCCTTTGCGGGATGGTGGCTGGCGTACCTGCTCTATTACAAACGCGACGACCTTCCGCAGAAAATCGCCGATGCGCTCGGCAGCTTCTACCAGACGGTCGTGCACAAGTACTACATCGACGAACTCTACGGCGCGGTCTTCGTGAAGCCGCTGATTGACGGCTCAACCCGAATTCTTTGGCAGGATGTGGACCGGAAAATCATCGACGCCGCGGTCAATGACTCCGCCGATGGCGCGCGCAATGTTTCCGACGAAGTTCGCCAGATGCAGTCCGGCAACATTCGCTCGTATGCGGCCTGGATTGCCGCGGGTTCGGCCGCGGTGATCGCTTTCATGATCTGGATGTGGACGAAAGGCTGATGAAGACCGACGACCTCAGTTCCGTCATTCTGACCCTGGTGACCTTCGCGCCCCTGGCGGGCGCGTTGCTGCTGATGTTTTTCCCCCGGCGCGACCGCGACATTCGCATCTTTGCGCTGGTCGTTTCTCTGCTCACTTTCGTTCTGTCATTGCATCTTCCGGTCTACTTCCGTCGCGCGCAGACGGGATTCCAATACGAAATCGTCCGTCAGTGGGTGAGTTCTCCTAACATTCACTACCACATGGGCGTCGACGGCTTTTCCATGTGGCTGGTGGTGCTGACCACGTTTCTTACGCCGCTTTGCGTGCTCATTTCCTGGAAGTCGATTCACGAGCGGGTGAAAGAATTCTTCATCCTGCTTTTGATTATGGAGACGGCGCTGATCGGTGTCTTCACCTCGCTCGATCTGTTCCTCTTCTATTTTTTCTGGGAAGCCACGCTGATCCCGATGGCCTTGCTGATCGGGATTTTCGGCCATGAGCGCAAAGTCTATGCCGCGGTGAAGTTCTTCATGTACACCATGATCGGGTCGGTGTTCATGCTGGCCGCGATTCTATGGCTGTATGCGCATACTGGCAGCTTCGATTTTGTTGTGATTCGCGACCGCATCGCCAGCGGTGCCGTGCCCAACCTGCCGCCCGCCGCGCAATGGCTCTTCCTCGGATTCTTCCTCGCGTTTGCCGTCAAGGTTCCATTATTCCCCTTTCACACCTGGCTGCCCGACGCTCACGTCGAAGCGCCCACCGCGGGTTCCGTGCTGCTGGCTGGCGTGCTGCTGAAGATGGGAACCTACGGAATGCTGCGCTTCAACCTCGGCCTGTTCCCTGAGCAATCGCGGCATAACGCCTGGTGGATCATGATCCTGGCCCTGATCGGCATCATCTACGGCGCGCTGGTGGCGATGGTGCAGCCCAACATGAAGAAGCTGATCGCGTATTCCTCGGTCAGCCATCTGGGTTTTGTCGTGCTGGGAATTTTCAGCTTCACCCAGGCCGGATTGAATGGCGCCATGTTCGTCATGCTGGCGCACGGAGTTTCCACCGGCGGCCTGTTCATGCTGGCGGGCATTCTGCACGAACGCCGTCACACTTACGAGATCAGCGAGTTCGGCGGACTGGCCGCGCCCATGCCCCTGTATGCCGCGTCCTATCTGCTCATCGTGCTGGCCTCGGCCGGACTGCCGCTGCTGAACGGCTTCATTGGCGAATTCCTGGTGTTGAGCGGCGCGTTCCAGGACAAGGCCATCTACGGAATTCTCGGAGCGACGGGAATCATCTGGAGCGCCGTTTATCTACTTTGGATGTATCAGCGCGTGTTCTACGGAAAAGTTACGCATCCGGTAAACCATTCGCTGACCGATCTTTCTGGATTCGAAAAGCTGGCCGTTTGGCCGTGTGCCGCGGCAGCGCTGGTCATGGGCGTGGCGCCGATCCTGTGGCTGGGCGCGATCGACCCCGCGGTTCATGCCGCGCTCAACCCGGTCGCGCAGGTGATGAGCAAGTTGGTGGCGCCATGATGTTCGCCTGGGCCGCTTACTCGTCCGCGCTGCCGCAGAGCGCCGATTACATCCGCATCCTGCCGGAGATTGTTCTCTCCATTTTCGGCATGATCGTGATGGTGCTGGAGCCTCTGATCGACGAGGAGAAGAGCCAGAAACTTCTGGGCCTGATTGCGCTGCTCGGCACTCTGGCTGCGCTTGCTGCAACCTGGTTCATGGCGCAGTCGCCGGGGCTGGCTTTTTGGAACATGGTGCAGGTGGATGGATTCAGCGTCTTCTTTCATGTCCTCATCGTCGCCGTCGCCGCCATCGTTATCCTGAGTTCGTACGAATACATGGCCGTGCAACGCATCCGCGCCGGTGAATACTATGCGCTCATTCTTTTCGGCGCGGTCGGCATGGCGCTCATGTCGTCGGCGATTGAGCTGGTCTTGATTTTTATCGCGCTCGAAATTTCCTCCATCTCCTCCTACGTGCTGGCGGGCTTCCGCCGGAAAGAAGCGTCCAGCGCCGAAGCTTCGCTGAAGTATTTTCTTCTGGGGTCCTTCGCCACCGCATTTTTTCTCTATGGCGTGGCGTTGATGTTCGGCGCGACCGGCTCCACCAACATCGCGCAGATCAGCCAGTCTCTGCAGGCGGGCCCCATGCCGCTGCTGGCCTATGTCGCCGTGGCGTTCATGTTTGTGGGCCTGGGCTTTAAAGTCGCGGCCGCGCCGTTCCACGTTTGGACTCCCGATGTGTATGAAGGCGCGCCCGCGCCAGTCGTGGGCTTCATGTCGACCGCGCCCAAGGCGGCTGCCTTTGCCGTTTTGCTGCGCGTCGTTTTCGTGATCAACGTGCCGGGAATGCTTTGGCTGATCTGGGTTTCAGCCGCGCTCTCCATGACGCTCGGCAATCTGGGCGCATTCGTGCAGAACAACGTGAAGCGCCTGCTGGCCTACTCGTCGATCGCTCACGCCGGCTATTTGCTGGTTGCCTTCGCGGCCGCACCCGCCCTGGGTACTTCGGCGGCCATGTTCTACGCCGCAGCCTATGCCGCCACGAACTTGGGTGCGTTTGCCGTGGTCAGCCACTTCGCCAACGCCGGCGAGCGCTACGTCGCGCTTGAAGACTACGAAGGCCTGGGCCGCACTTCCCCGCTGCTGGCGGCAACGCTCACCATCTTCCTGCTCTCGCTAATCGGCATCCCGATGACCGGCGGTTTCTTCGCCAAGTTCTATGTCTTCAATGCCGCGGTGAAATCCAACTTAATCTGGCTCACCATCATCGGCGTGCTCAACAGCGGTATCGGCGCCTACTACTACCTGCGCATCATCGTGATGATGTACATGCGCGAACCGCGCAAGGAAGCTCCCGTGACTCCAGTTCCGTTTGCGCTTGGCATGGCGCTGGCAGCTTGCCTGGCTGCAACCCTTTATCTCGGACTGTTTCCCAGCCGCATCCTGCAGTACGCTCAAGACTCCGCCCGGCAATTCGTCTCACCAGATGTTCACAAAACTTCTCCCTCCACGCTCGCGTCCACGCCTCCGGACGCTCGGTAGCGTTTTGAACTTCTAACTCAAGGTTCACTCGTTAGGAACCAGCGGCACGAAGCGCACCATCTCGCGCGGCGAAATTACAGGCTGGCCATCGAGCATCCGGATAAATTGCAGCTGTTGGGAATCGGCAGTTCCCACGGGAACGATCATCCGGCCGCCGTCGCGGAGTTGGCTGAGCAACGCGAGGGGCAAGGCGGCAGCAGCAGCCGAGACGAGAATGGCATCGAACGGCGCGGCAAAGGGAAGGCCGAGCGTGCCATCTCCAGTGACCACCTGGAAATTGGAATAGCCCAACGACGTAAGCACGTTGCGCGCGCTCTCCGCGAGCGCCGCATGGCGCTCGACTGAGAACACCTGACCGGCGAGTTCCCCCAGCAGCGCGGTGACATAGCCGGAACCTGTGCCAACTTCAAGCACCGTATCGCCCGGAGCGATGGCAAGGGACTCGAGCATCAGCGCCACCACATACGGCTGCGAGATGGTTTGGCCGTCGCCAATGGGCAACGGATGGTCCTCATACGCCTGCGCGCGATTCGCTTCGGAAACGAATTCGTGGCGAGGCACGCGGAGCATGGCACTGAGGACGCGCGCGTCGGAGATGCCGCGAGCCCGAAGCTGAGAGCTAACCATGAGTTGGCGCGCCGCGATTGGGTCGGGCATGGAGAATCTGAAAGCGAAACTATTTCTTGCGGCGGCGCACCCTCAAGTCAAAGCTGACCACTCCGTTCTGATCTCGCGTGCCGACCGCCGAAACGCTGCGATTGAAATAATATTCCCCCTGAATGATCTGCTGCGAACTCTGGGAAACATTGGTGGAGTAGGTGAGAGAAACGTTGTTGGCGAATTGCTGCTCGATCGTAATCTGCGGGCCGGTGCTGATGGGATTGGTCTCGGTGGAAAGTCCCTGGGGATCGATTTTGATGTTGCTGGCCCCGAACAAGCGCTGGAAGCGGCTGCTGGCCGTGTCATTGAGCGCCTGGTTGAGAATTAAATCGCTGGCTTGGTCGGAGAAAAGACCCTGGCCGGACTGCTCCTGCAGTTGCGCCGATTCTCCGTTGGTCCGTCCCAGAGCAAGCAGGGCGATGATGTCGGATTTCGGCAGCGGCGGTTCGGAGCGGTAGTTGAGGTTGAGGCCGCGGCTGGGCGTGCCGGTCAGCGTGACGTTCAGGTCATAACTGCGGACGTGCGTTGTGGCCTGCAGATTCAACTGCGGCTCGATGGCCACGGGATTGCTAAAAGTAATATCCCCGCGCTCAAGCGTGAAGCGGGTGCCGTGGAAGGTCGCCCGGCCGTCCAGAATATCGACCCGCCCGAGGACCGCTGGACGAGCCACGGAGCCGCGCACTCGAAGATCGGCGTCGCCCGACAGTCGGGCTATAGCGGTCCGCATCTGAAGTTCGGGCGCGGTCACCACGTGGATGTCAAGTTTGACGTTATTCAGCGGAGAGTTGGCGCCCGTAACCATCGAGAACTGGCTGCTGCGCTGCAGATAAGCGCTGAAGTCAAAGCCCGGGGTCACCGCCATTCTTACGATGCTGATGTCGCCAGAAACCGTGGACGCCGCGCGCGTTCCGATCCAATGAATTTCGGCGTTCGCCGTGGAACTGACGCCGGGAGGGTACCGCAGCCGAACATCCCTGCCCGTGGCCGTGAGGTTGAAATTCAGTTGCTTATTAAAGTAGGTGGCGTCGCCTTTCAGGTCAAGCGTTCCGCCGCCGGTGCGGGCGGTGAGCGTGTCGATATGAATGCGGTCGCGCGCGAACAAGAGCGAACCGTTGAGTTCGCTCAAGCCGCTGGGTAGTCCTGCATAAGAAAGCGCAACGGCGCTCACCTGAAACCTGCCTTGAGGCAGCGGGTCGGCAACCGTTCCCCCAATCG
>Ga0302320_10013128_pt1 | contig 17337 bp, 10 predicted proteins | sample Bog_T0_3_FD_202130 | JGI IMG/M metagenome (GOLD analysis project Ga0302320, IMG submission 202130) | Peat permafrost microbial communities from Stordalen Mire near Abisko, Sweden - Bog_T0_3 | ecosystem: Environmental > Terrestrial > Soil > Wetlands > Peat | place: Sweden: Abisko, Stordalen Mire...
TAAGGATATTCCCGTGTACCATGTGACCGGCTGGTATGACTCCTGGGGCGCTTCTGTGGCCAATCTGAACTTTGTCGCCTTGACCAAGGCAAAAAGGAGCCTGCAGCGACTCATTGTGGGTCCGTGGATCCACAGCAATGAAACGCTGGATTACGCTGGCGAGGCCCAGTTCACTCCGGATGCCTCCCTCAACTTGGCCGTGTTTCAGCGACGGTGGTTCGACCACTGGCTCAAGGGTGCAGACAATGGGGTGGACCGTGAGCCACCCGTACGAATCTACGTGATGGGCGGCGGCAACGCCCACAAAACGCCCGAGGGGCGTCTCTTCGTCGGCGGCCACTGGCGCGAAGAGCACGAATGGCCGCTGGCCCGGACCACGTATACCCCCTACTACCTGCACGCAGGAGGGTCGCTCTCGCGGCGGAAACCTGCCGAGGAACCATCCACCCGCTTTCTCTTCGATCCGCGCCACCCGGTGCCTACCATCGGAGGAAACGTGTCTTCCCAAGGCAACCTCATGTTCCAAGGTGCGGCCGACCAGCGGGGGCGGACGGATTTTTGGCTGACGTCCGATACGAAGCCTCTTTCGTCGCGCAACGACGTCCTAGTTTACCAGACGCCGCCGCTCGAAGGCGACACCGAGGTTACCGGCCCGCTCGTCGTTACCCTTTGGGCCTCCTCCAACGGGCGCGATACTGACTTCACGGTCAAGCTGGTCGACGTCTATCCCCCCAATTCCGACTATCCCGCCGGCGTCGACCTCAACGTCGCCGATGGCATCGTCCGCGCTCGGTACCGCAACAATCTTGACCACGAAGAATTCCTCGAACCCGGCAAACCGTACGAGTTCCGGATCGAAATGTATCCGACGTCACTCGTCTTTAAGCGCGGCCATCGCATCCGTCTGGATGTATCGAGCAGCAATTTCCCGCGCTTCGATCTGAACCCCAATACCGGGGAACCGCTTAACGACAACCGCCGCTGGCGGATCGCCGAAAATACAATCTATACCGATGCTGAACATCCCTCCTGTGTGATTTTGCCGGTGATCCCGAGGTGAACCGCTCGGAAAAACGTTCACTTAAAAATCTGAACAAGTGACGAAGCAATAAATTCGCCGCGGGCTTAAAGGCCGGGACGGACGAATTGGTGGACGTGTCGGGAGTTGAAATCGAATCCAGTGAATCTCATTACCGCTTCCAAATTAAGCAGATGAGCCGGCCGCATGAGCCTATATTTTTTCCCATTCTGGCGAGAGTTGGCAGGAACGCGCACCCAGTGGCGTCAACATTGACGGGAATCTGACAGGAATTTTTGCGGCCAGCAGGCCAGCCCTGTTTCCAGGAGCCTCGGAGGCACGGCAGCCTGGGATCTCAAATTGATTTACTGCATTGCGCCATCTCCTGACCTGCAATAGCCATAGGGCGGCTCGTTATTCATTACCCGGTCAAAATGGACGCCAATTTTCTCCCGATCGACTTCTCAGGCCCGGGTCGAGCGACATAACGGATGCGAGCCAACGGACCGACCTGAAGGGAACCGTCGATGGATCCGCAGACCGACCGAAAAAATGGCCGGCTCTTTCTCTGGGCCAACCTTCTCATCTATCTGGCTGCCCCCGTGCTCTACGTCGGGGTGATTCAGGCCGCTCTCTGCGACAAACTCGGCGCATCGGCGGCGGTCGCGAACTTTCCCGCCACGGGCTATTTCATGGGCTCGTTCGCTCCTATCATTTTTGCCTGCTTTATTCCCCACCGCTGGGATCGCCGGCTCGTGGTCCTGACCGGTGCCCTGATGGCAGGCTTGCTGGCGATGGTGGCGATGATGCTGTTCCTGCCGATGAGTAATCAAGTCCGCATTGCCGCCGTCGTCAGCCAAAGCCTGGTCCTGGGATTACTCAATTCCGTGAGTGGGGTTTATCTCTACCAATGCCTGGGACAAAGCACGACGGAAGCGGGCCGCTCACGGGCGCTAAAGACCACCTTCACAATCGCCCCGCTGGCCGCAGTGGTTGGCTCGCTCTTGGCCCAGTTCATACTCCGCGGGGGCATTCCCCACCTTTCCTTTTCCCAAGATTTTGGCATCCTTTATCTTATCGGGGTGCCCTGCATGGGCATCTATGCTTGGTGTGGGAGTCAGATCGAGATGTCTCCGATAAAGGAAGAGGCTCGGCCCCCGTTTTTTTCGTCTCTCCGAGACAGTTTTCGGCATTATTTCCGGTCGCGCGACCTGGTTTTACTTCTTTTGGCTTACCTGCTGTTGAACTGCACGCTTATGGCCATGCCCAACCTGTCGCTCTATACCCGCAAGGCGATGGGCCGAGAACCGGCGGAATTTTCTGGCGTGGTTCTGGCGCTCCGTTTCGGCTGCAAGGCCCTTGCGGGTTATGGCTTGGGGATGCTCAATATGCGTTACGGAGTGCGGGCGCCCCTTCTCGCCACGGCGGCGCTGCTCGGCTTGTCCTTGGTTTGGGCCTGGGCCGTACCCGGCTACCTCTATCTCGCCGCCTTTGGCTTAATGGGGGCGGGTGAACTGGATGGCGCCTATTTCACCAACACAGTTCTCACCTGGTCTTCACCGGTCTACGTTATCCGGGACATGTCCATCCTCAATCTGGCCGCAGCCGCAGCGGGTCCCGCGGCCAGCATACACGGGATCCTGACCGATCATTGGGGGTTTTCAGCCAGTTTTATTTTCGGGATCACCACCGCGGTCGTGGCGCTGGTGTTGTTATTCAAGCTGCCTAAGCAAAACGCACCATCGAACACGGGCCACTCGTAGTTGGGTAGAGCGCCTTAAACGAGTCGTGGCCCATCCGTCATGGCCGCTGGCAGGGACGCCGCGCGGCCTTCGTGTCCAACAGCGCGCTTCACCCCCAGACGCAGAAAAGCCCCGTCCGGGCCTGGCCGGACGGGGCTTTTGAGATTCTGGAGGCTTAGCGGTGGCTGATCGCGACCAGGGCGCCGGAGGCCTTGGGGGCGGACCGCAGCGCGGCGACGATCGCCGGGGAGACCAGCTTCATCTGGCTGACCCGGCCGTTGCTGAAACGCACTAGCAGCGTTCCGGTGGCGCCGTTGGAGTCGGCCGTGAAGTTGTTGTAGAGCCAGGTGCCGTCCGCGAGGACGATGCTCGGCTTGCCCAGATGGGAGGAGACCCAGATGCGGTAGGAGCCGACCTGGACATAGGGGCCGGCGGCCTTGACGGCGATCGAGCCGGCGAGCGCCGTGATGTCGGGGGCGGCGGCGTTGGCGGAGAGGACGGCGGAGGTCGAGAGCAGGGCGGCCAGGATGGTGGTGCGGAGGGACTTGAGGGTGATCGTTTTCATGGTGGTTTCCGTTTTGAAGTTTGGGTTACGACCACCAATGCGGAAACCCACCCCTAAACCCGACATGCTCGACAAAATTTTTTTTAGAGGTTCCGGCAAGCGACAGAACGCTGGATGCCAGCGAATCGATATCCACCTGTAAGGAAGCGAGTTGCGGACCCCATCCTCGGGGCACTTCCGGGCCAAAGAAAACTAGCCGGTCCGTCCGCGCAGCCGCTCCACCTCGTTGAACAACCAGGCCCGGGCATAAGCCCAATCCCGTTCGGCCGTGCGGGTCGTGATGCCCATAACCTGGGCGATCTCCGAAAAGGTCATGCCGACGAAGTAGCTCATCTTGACCAGCTCCGCCTTGCGGGGGCTGTGCGCGGCCAGGCCCTCCAGAGCCTCGTGGACCAGCAGGATCTCTTCGTCGTTCACCGGGGCGGCGACGTCAAAACCAGTCGCATTGGCGCTGACTTTTTCGACCGCGCCTCCGTGGCGTTCGGCCCGCCTCCGGCGCGCGTTGTCGATCAGGATCCGCCGCATGGCCTCGGCCGCGGCGGCGAAGAAATGCGCCCGGTTCTGCCAGGCCGGCTGGCTGTCGCCGCCCAGGCGCAGCCAGGCTTCGTGGACCAGCGCAGTCGCCTGCAGCGTTTGGCCAGGCGTCTCCGCGGCCATCCTGGCCGCCGCCAGCTTCCGCAGTTCGTCGTAAACCAAGGGAAGCAGCCGGTCGGCGGCTTGTTCATCACCCTTCTCGACCCTTTGGAGGATGACTGTGATGTCGCCTGGTTCCACCGTTCACTGACTACCGCCCGACTCCAGGGGAGGAAAGCGCCAAATTACCCTCGTCCCCAGGGGGATGTCGGCTTTAGATGGTGAAAACCGCATTGAGGGTGATGCCCCACGACGACGAAATATTCGCCGCAGCGCTGGAATTGCCTCCGGCCGAGCGCTCGGCGTTCCTGCTGCAGACCTGTTCGGGCGATGAAACGCTCCGCCACAGAGTCGAGGCCCTCCTTAGAGGGCACGGGCAGGCGGGCGACTTTCTGAAAGAGCCTGCCGTGCCCCGAGATGAGACGGTCCGGCGGGAAATCCCGGCGGAAATGATCGGCCGCTACAAACTCCTGGGCAAGATCGGCGAGGGAGGCTGCGGTGTGGTCTACGAGGCCGAGCAGCAGGAGCCGGTGCGACGCCGGGTCGCGCTCAAGGTGATCAAGCTGGGGATGGACACCAACGCCGTCATCGCCCGTTTCCAGGCGGAGCGCCAGGCGCTCGCCCTGATGGATCACCCCAATATCGCCCGGGTCTACGATGCCGGGGCGACCGAGGCCGGGCGGCCTTATTTCGTGATGGAACTGGTGCGGGGAATGCCGATCACCGACTACTGCGACCGGAATCATCTCACGCCCCGGCAAAGGATCGAGCTGTTCATCACCGTCTGCTCGGCGATCCACCATGCGCATCAGAAGGGCATCGTCCACCGCGACCTCAAGCCTTCCAACGTTCTGGTGGCGATGATCGACGGTGCCCCCGTTCCCAAGGTCATTGACTTCGGTGTGGCCAAGGCGACGCAAGGGCGCCTGACCGACCAAACCATGTACACCGCAGTCGAGCAGTTCATCGGCACGCCCGTTTACATGAGTCCGGAACAGGCCGACCTCGGCGGCCTCGATATCGACTCCCGCAGCGACATCTACTCCCTCGGTGTCCTGCTCTATGAGCTCCTGGCCGGCCGGCCACCTTTCGACAGCCAGACCTTCGCGAAGGCCGGGGTGGACTCGATCCGCCAGAAAATCCGGGAGACCGAGCCGCCGACCCCTTCGACCCGGGTGCGGACCCTGAGCGAGGCTGACCGGGCGGCAACCGCCAAGTCCCGCGGCATCACGCCGGCCGCCCTACCCCTCCTCTTGCGCGGCGACCTCGATTGGATCGTGATGCGCTGCCTGGAGAAGGACCGTACCCGCCGCTACTCCACCGCCAACGACCTCGCGCTCGACCTGCAGCGCCACCTGCGCCACGAACCGGTGGCCGCCCGGCCGCCCAGCCCGGTTTACGTCCTGGGCAAGTTCCTCCGCCGGCACCGGCCCGGAATGCTGGCGGCCGGAGCCGCCGCCGCCGCCCTCGTCCTGGGCGCGACCTGGAGCGAGTGGCGATCGGTTCGTCCCGATGCCTCGAGGCAGGGGCAGCCTCCGTCATATGAAACCGAACCGCAGACCCATGCGGACGAGGTCGCCCAACTTTTGGCCCGGGCCCGGACCGCCTGCACCAAACTTGGATTCACCCCTGACGATCTCGCGAACGCCGAGGAAATAGCCAAACGGGCGACCGATCTTGATTCCGATTCGGCCGAGGCCTGGGGCATGCGCGCCCGGGTCGACGCCATGTATCTCGTGCGGGGCTGGGATCTTGGCGCCACCCGGATCAAAAGCGCGCAAATCCTCGCCAATCGTTGCCTGGCATTGGATCCCAACAACCCGGACGGGCTGTTCGCGCTTTCTTTGGTCATGTTCGGCCAGGCCAATGCAGCCGATTCAGGAATTCTCAAGGATCTCGTAGCCCAGGCGGAAGCGCTCGCCCGCCGCGCGGTGCAGGCCGATCCCGACGATGGGTACTACGTCCGCCAATTGGCGTTTATGATCGGCGTCCTAGGCCGCGGCCAGGAAAGCCGGGCCCTCCTGCATGACGCGATCCAGCGCAACAGCCGCGATCCGTTGCTTCACTACGACCTGGGAACTGCTTATGCGAGCATGTTTGGATCTGGCGGCGCATCATCCGTACGCCTCGCCGCCGGCGTGAAAGAGCTCGACGCCGCCTATGCCATCGGGAACTTCGGCAATCCGCTGATCCAAAAGGCCGCGATCGTCGCCGGATGGAAAGGCGACCTCGTCCAAATGCGCTCGATCCTGGATTTGCTCGAGCGCCGGCCTCTGGGGGAACGGGCTGCGCCCCGCGCCGTCTGGGTCGCCATGTGGGGCGGCCTCCTCGAACGCCGGCCGGACCGCACGTTTTCCGCCGCCAGCGTGACCGCAGAGGATTATCTCGGACCCGACTCCCAGATAGGCGAGCCGAAGGCCTTCATGCTGGCGGAGGCCCATCAGCTGGCCGGCGAGGAGAACCTGGCCCAGCGCGACTGGGGGGCAGCCGAGGAGGTTCTGCAACAGCGGCTGCAGGTCGATACCAGCTATTACCTTCTCCGCACCCAAATTCAACTGGCGCTTGCCCAGGCACAAATGCATCGCCTGGCCGACGCCGCCGCGACCATGGCCCGGGCGGAAGCGATGCTGCGGGAGATAAAGGACGTGTCCTTGCTTTGGTGGTGGAGCGCCCGTTATTACGCGGCCCGGGGGGATCCGGCGGCGATTCCCTATCTTGAGAAATCGGTCAATCATACCGCGATGTATACAGCGAACATCGTTCGCCTCGACCCCGCTTTCGACAAACTGCGCCGGCTTCCGGAATTCACGGCCTTTCTGGCCCGTTTTAATCCGGCAGAGAATGCCGCCGCCGCCCCGCAGGAATGGCCGCGCGATCCGGAGCTCAAGCGCGCGTTCGCGCTGATCGAAGGCAACGAATCGGTCCCAGACGACTATGCGCTGGCCCGCGATATCGCCGACAAGGCGCTGGAGAAAAACCCGTTGGATCCCGAGGCGGCGACCGTGTTAGCCTGGGTGGAGAACGAGCCCCTGCTGCGGGGCTCCGATCGCTCGCCCGGACAACGCTCCCGGGCAAAGCGTTCCGCCGAGCGGGCGCTCCAATTGGCGCCGGAAGATCCCGCCGCGCTCTTCGCTATGGCGCTCTATCTTTACAACAGCAAAATCGAGTTGGACCGGGCGGAGGAGCTGCTGCGGCAAGCGATCCAACTCGATCCCGGCCAAGTGCTCTACCAAAGGATATTGGCCGACGTCATTTTTGCGCAGCGCCCGGCGGAAGGCGTCGCCGAGGCCGAGGCGGAGGTGAAGCGGTTTCCCCGGGATGCCCTCTCCCACTACGAGCTGGCCCGCCACTACCGCGACACCGGCAATCTGCCCGGGATGGAGCGGGAGCTGGACGCCACCATCGCTCTCGCTCCCATCGCCAACGCAATGATGTGGAAGGCGCGGGTACTGCTCTGGGTCCACGGCGACATCGCCGGGATGAAGGCGCTTCTCGACAGGGTTCCGGAACGCCAGCGGTCGGCCGAGCGGGTCGTCCTGAGCCGGTTCGTTTACGCCGCCATCAGCGGGCAGATCGACGACGGCCTGGAGGCGGTCCGCTCGCTGCCTCAAGCCTGGATCGAGGACTTCGACTACATAGGGCCCACCGCGCTGCTCACGGGCGATCTTCTCCTTCTCGCCGGCAGGAAAGACCTCGCCGCCGCCCAATACGAGGCGGCCCTGGCCGAGGCGCGGCGCCGAAAGGCTCTCGATCCGGTCGCGTTTCCTCCACGGTTGGCCGAGACTTGGAGTCTTTACCGCCTCGGCCGCACCGCGGAGGCGCGCGCCAATACCGGCATCATCCTCGACAGCCTACCCGTTTCCTATGGGAACTCGTTCTATGCGGACACCAATTGGTGGTATCATCCCCTGGCCCTGTTCCTTCTCTTCGGGGAGCGCGACCAGGCGATGCGGCTCATGCGGACGGCCGCCGCGACGGCCGAAGGCCGGGCGATGCTCCGATCCGTCCTGCAGGTGGACCCTCGCATGGCCGCCAGCCGCGCCGACCCGGAAATCACCGCGTTGCTGGCCGAACCCGAGCCGGCCGGGGCTCACGAACCGAGCGAAAGCGCAAAACTCACGGCGCAAGCGCTGGACCGCTACTCGAAAGTGGGCTTCCTGCGCGAGGACCTCGCCCTGGCCGAGGACATGGCCCGCCGCGCCACCGAGCTGGAGCCGGAATCCGCCGCGGCCTGGGGCGTGCGCGCGGGCGTGCAGGCCGCATGGATTCAGCGCAGCTGGGACTTTGGCGAGAAGCGCCGGCAGGACATCCAGGCCTTCGCCAACCGCGCGCTCGCCCTCGATCCGAACGAGCCCGAGGCTCTGATCGCGCTCGGCCATCTGCTGCGTAGCCAGGGGGCCTACGGCCAGGCCGAGGCGGTTTTTCGCCGGGCGATCGCGACGCATCCCCAGCTGATCAGAGCCAAGGGGACATTGGCCTACATGCTTTCGTCGCATGCAGGCGCCGGCCGAGGAGAGGAAGCCCGCGCATTGTTGCGGGATGCGTTGAACCAGGCGCCGAACGACGCCATCCTGCACTACGAAATGGCCCTGACCTATGCCAGTTACGGGCCCGGTGGCAGCGATCCCAAGGCGCTGGCCGAGTCGTTGATGCAACTCGATTCCGCCATCGCCGCCCGGCCATTCTATTCCGCGCTTCTCCTGAAGGCCATCCTGGTCGGCGCCTGGCGAGGCGATTTGCAGGGCATGCAGTCCACGCTAGACCAGGGAGCCTTGCTGCCCCTGGCCGATCGAACGGAGGACCGGGCGGTCTGCCTGGCCATGTGGGCGGGATTGATCGAGCACCGGCCCGACCGGGTCGAAGCTTCCGCCGCGCTCACGGCCCGCGATTACTTCGAGGACGCGGTGATGCCGATGAGGCCGAAAGCATGGCCACTCGCGCTCGCCCACCGGATCGCCGGCAAGGACAACCTGGCCCGCCGGGACTGGGAGGATGCGGAAGCCGTGATGCGCCGCCGGGTCAGGGACCAGCCCGACGACATGCGCTACCAGGCCGAGCTGGCGATCACTCTGGCCTGGCTCGGACGGAGGGACGAAGCCGCGAAAATCATCGCTATGGTCGAACCGCTCTGGCGGGAAGCTCCGACCTTCTGGACCCCGGAAACCCTGGCGCTCTACTACGGGGCGATGGGCGACGCGAAGCGAGCCAGCCCTTACCTGAAGGCCACGATCGACCGCTCGCCATTCTGGTCGCGGCGCGTCATGCCTCTCGACCCATGGTGGGACAAGCTGCGTGGCCAGCCGGAATTCGATGCGCTAGTGAAGACGCCGCTAGCGGGAAAATGATATCTCAGGCGATGATTGGGCGCACCACCTCGCCGTGGACGGGGCCTTCGCGGCAAGTCATCGCGCGCGCTTAATTTCTCGTGCCAGATAGATCTTGGCCAGGCTCTGGTAAGGAACATCTTGTTTGTTGGCCAGTCGCTTTAAGCTCTCCAGCATCGATTCCGGCAGACGAATGGAAATCGACTTTAGCGAAGGCTTCAGATTCGGGAAGCTGGCGCGCTTCGCCGTGGAAGGATCAAAATCATATTTGGACCGAAGGGTCGTGCGCAATCTCGTGGTCGCTCATTGCTCCTTTGAACAGATTCCGCGCCATGGCCCCATGATGCCGGCAGTTCTCGGGCTCTCAAGGGCTAATTCAACAGAGCAGCGGAAGCCGACGGGGCGCGTCGCCAATTATTAATTGTCGGCCTGTGGCGCGAGCCGTTCGGATCACGCGCAGTTAGTGCTTCGCCGAAACCAGCGTTTCAAGCCATCGGATAAATGCCGCCTCCAATGCAATCCTATGGTCCGAATAGGGATGATCTGTAGGAAAATGAACTTCCGTTATCGCTTTATTTCCCGCTTTGCGCGCGGCAGCGGCGAGTGCCTGGGAATCGGGCGCATTTCCGTCGTCTGAAGTAATCAGCAGCAAAGGGCGGTTGGCAAGGGCATCCGCGTACGCGATGAAATTCCCCTCGTCCTGGTGCGCGAGCGCATCCGCAACCAGCGTTTCTGGAGTGCACCCAGTGAGGGATTCCATGCTCTCGGCAAAGGCTTTCACCTCTTGCGCACGGTCCGAGGCGGATCTCAGGGCTGCCACTTCGCCGCCGACGTTCCATGCCGAAATCAGGCCGACGGCGATGATTGTCCTTTCTTTGGCCGCTGCGTGCGCGGCCATCAAACCGCCCATACTATGACCTGCGACGGCAATGCGGACTGGATCTATGCGATATCGCTTCGCGTTGACAGGATCACGGAGGAAAGCGATGGCCGAGTCAGCGTCATCGAGAGCATGGCCAAACGAAAACGCCCCTTCGCTTCCCCATGATCCCCGATAGTGAAACGTCAGCACATTCCAACCCGCGCGGCGTACCGATTGGGCAAGATCTAGGTTCTGCTCGTTGCCGGGGAATCCGTGCATCAATAGCAGCGTGGGATGCGGACCGGCACCCGAGGCGAGATAGAGCACGCCGTGCATCGTGCTGCCATGGCTTGGTATCGCCGCAACCGCCATTTCGGCGGGAAATACTTTATCCGGCGGAGGGTCGGAAATAACCGCCGACGGAATTGGCTGGGCCACGCCGGCGGCCGCCATCGCAATAAACGCCAGTACTCCGACAGCGGAAACTTTGCGCATGGCGAAATCCTACGGCGCGGGCCAATCAATAACAATAAAATGGTGGAGGTGGCGGGAGTTGAAATCGGTTCGGGGCCGCCGGATCTCGTTGATTATCAGGGACCCACAGGAACGGCCCAAAGAGCACCGGCACCGAGCGGCACGGCGGGGCAAAGAATGGGCTGAAATCGCGGTACAAAATCGGTACAAAATGCCGCCCTCAACTTGAATGCCGCAATGCGGCAATACATCCTTGCAGCATGTCGCAAGTTTTACCCGTCTCCAAGCGAGGCACCATCACTCTTCCCCGCGCCTACCGTCGCAAGCTCGGCCTTGACCGAATGGAAAACCCACTGGTCTTGGCGGAAGAGAAGGATGGCAAACTCATCTTGGAAATCGCGACAGCGGTTCCCACTCGCGACATTCGCGGAGGCTCGATCCGAGGATGGATTGAAGAAGACGAAAAAGCCGGTGAGGTTTTGCGCAAAAAGGGCCTTCTCGAACGGTGAGGGCATTCATCGGCTCCAGCCCGCTGGCCAACTCCGGCTCACCTACGGTTGACTACACAGACTCTCTGTGCATCATGATGACATGCCCTCTAAGACCATTTCGCTGGAAGTCGATGCCTACAATCGGTTGAGAGCTACGCGACGCGACGGCGAATCATTCTCCGCTGTGGTTCGCCGGATTACTCTACCTGCCTCCAAGGCCACCGCCGCCGATTTATTAAAAGAAATGAAGACAGGAGCCTTCGGCCGGGGTGCGAACTGGACAGAAATCGAACGCGCCGTGGCCGGGCGCCGCCGAGCGCGTGACCTGCGCCACACCTGATGCTTTTCGACAGTGCCTTCTTAATTCATGCTTTCGGTCAGCGCGGCCGAAAGCCAAAGACGGCAACGGAGCATTTTCTCCGTACCCATCTGGACGCGCCGCTTTATACCTCACGGATCTGCTGGGCAGAATTCGCCGAAGGATGCGCGACACCGGCAGATGTCCAGGCTGGGTTGCACCTCTTTACCGTAATCGAGATCGACGAAAATATAGCCTGGATAGCTTCGCGCATAGCGAGAGAACTAAGGACGGGGGGCCAGCATATCGGCGACAATGATATCTGGATTGCAGCGACCGCCTTGGCCTTCAGCTTGCCTTTGGTGAGCCGCAACGCTCGCCGCTTCAGCCGGGTTTCCGGCCTACAAGTCCTAATCTATTGAGCGCACTGGCGCGCCAGGAGTTGCACAAAAAATCCGTCGCAGGCTTAAGGCCAACGACGGATGAATTGGTGGAGGTGGCGGGAGTTGAAATCGGTTCGGGGCTTTTGGATTTCGCTGATTATCAGCGCTTCAGAGGGACGGCCAAAAGAGCACCGGCACCGAGCGGCAGGGAGGGGCAAAGAATAGGCCAATTCCGCGGTACAAAATCGGTACAAACGGGTAGGCGCCGTCGGAAGAGCCCGGTGTCTATCTGTCAAAGGGCCGATTACAGGAAAGATGATGGCGGCAGGTCAGCCAAGACCGGTTGGTGGCGGTCCTGCAACGCGTCGATCGCAATCGTGAGTTTGCCGGACTGTGCCTCTGGCGAGGCAGACCGGGCCCGGACGGTGAAGTCGATGTTGGGAGGCGGTATACACGTGCGCAGCAGCCTCCGCTTCTGTCCGGCAGGCGACCTACCCCTTTCCGAAGTCGCGGAGAAAGCAGCAAGGCACCACTCTCAACCGGCTCGGAGGCCGAGCCGGCCAAGCCCGGGACGGTTGCTCCGGCATTTCACCGGCATCCGCTCGCATGACGCAATGTCTGAACCATCGAAACGCTCGTGCCGCCGACACGCGCGAGGAGAATGACCTAAACCCCTTGGAGGCTTGGCCATATGTTTGGTCCGCGTCTCCCAGAAATGAGGGATGGCGGTATCCCCGCCGTCAGTTGTCATCTTGAAGACTATGGGGGTGCGTTTTCTTTTTTTTCTCGGGACGATGATCTTTGCAGCGGCCGCTGATGGGCAAAGCCTTACGACGCTTCACACTTTCAATGAAGCCGATGGGAGGCAGGCGACGGATACGCTGATTCGAGGCTCGGACGGGCGCCTTTATGGCACCACCATGTACGGCGGGCTCAACGGCAGCGGAACGGTGTTCGCCGTCAATCCGGATGGATCGAGATTTACCACATTACACGCGTTCGCCAATAGTGACGGCGCCGCCCCTTTCTGGGGGGTCATTCAGGGCAAGGACGGACGGCTTTATGGAGTGACCCTCAATGGGGGCCAAAACCAGGGTGGAACCGTCTTCGCTATCAACACCGACGGAAGCGGATTTTCTACTCTCCATTTTTTCCAAAATGCCAACGACGGGGCCTCCCCCAGCTCCATCCTCCAGGGAAGCGATGGACGGATCTACGGTACGTTCGCAAACGGCGCGACTTCCCACGGCGGCATATTCGCCATCAACACGGATGGGACCGGCTTCACCGAAATCGCAACATTTACTACTGGAAGCTCAGCCTCACCTCAGGGCGTCCTGCAGGCCTCGAACGGTAGGCTCTATGGCACAACCGACGACGACGGTTTGGGTTATGGCACCATCTTTTCGCTTAACACCGACGGAACGGGCTTCACCACCCTGTACCGCTTCACCGGGCAATCGGACGGTTCCTATCCTCAAGCTTTGGTCCAAGGGGCCGATGGACGCCTTTACGCCGGGACTTATCAGGGTGGAACGAACAATTACGGCACGATTTTCGCGATCGGTACCGACGGTACCGGCTTTCAGACGCTTTGGAACTTCACCGGCGCTGCTGGAGGCTACTCGCCGTTCGTGGGCCTGTCTCAGGGTGTCGATGGAAGGTTGTATGGTGTGTCCTTTGGGGGGACGCCCACCGGCTCGCTGATTTTCTCCCTCAACCCCGACGGTTCGAACTTTGCTGCTCTCTATAATTTTCCCGGGCCCTTGGCCCGAGGCGGCCTAATGACAGGAGCCGACGGAGGCGTCTACGGAACGACTCAGGGCAGCTCGGATGATGAGCCGGTGACTTACGGCACGGTCTATGTCTTGGTGCTGCCTCCTTCCATAACGGTCCAGCCGCAAAGCCAGGCGGTGACGGGCGGAGCGGCGGCCACCTTCAGTGTAACCTCATCCGGATCGGGACTTACCTATCAGTGGTATTTCGATCGCAGCCCAATCAGTGGAGCGACAGCCGCCTCCTATACTCTGTCCTCCACCGAAGCCGCCAACTCCGGCACGTACGCCGTCACCGTAACGAACAGCCTCGGCTCGGCCACCAGTCTGTCCGCCAACCTAATCGTGAGTCCGGCAGCCGCACCTTCCATCTCCACCCAGCCAGCGAACCAGGCGGTAACCCAGGGTTTTCCAGCCCAATTCAGCGTCGGCGCCACGGGGCAGGTCCCCCTTGCCTACCAATGGCTAAAAAATGGCACCCCGATTCCGGGAGCAACTTCGTCGACCTATGCGATAGGCGTCGCCCAACCTTCGGACGCCGGCTCTTACTCGGTGTCGGTAAGTAATGCGGCCGGTGCGGCGACGAGCACGACAGTGACGCTGTCGGTAATGCCGGGGTATTATTTTGCGGTGCTGGCGGGGGCGGCCGGGCAAGCCGGGAGCGCCGACGGCGCTGGTGTCGAGGCCCGGTTTAATCAAATCGAAGGGATTGCGGTGGACGCCGCGAGCAACCTTTACGTGACGGACTCTGCCAATGATACGGTGCGTAAAATCAGCCCGGCGGGTCGAGTCACCACGCTCGCGGGAGCCGCCGGACAGACGGGTTCGGCCAACGGCGCGGGGGCGCAGGCGCGGTTCAATTATCCGACCGGTATTGCAGCCGACCCTGCCGGCGATCTCTTCGTCGCCGACACCAATAACAGCACGATCCGCAAAATCGCGCAGGACGGCACGGTTACCACCTTTGCCGGCACCGCGGGCCAATACGGGGAAAGCGACGGAAGCGGAAGCGTCGCCGCCTTCGAAAAGCCAGAGTGGCTCGCCCAGGATAGCGCCGGTAATCTCTACGCCGTCGACAACCTGTTTCACGAGCCTGATAACGCCTATCAGGGTACGACATTGCGCATGGTCACACCCAACGGCTTAGTCTCCACTCTGACCAATCCCACGCCGACGGTTAGCGCTTCCGGAATCGCGGTAGATGCGGCTGGGAACCTATATTTCACGGAGGAGAACAGTCAGGGATACGGCATGCTGATCGAGGATTCGATCGGCGGCACGATCACCACTTATTCGCATATCTTCGAATACATCGGATCCCCGAGCGTGGCTGGCGCCAATGACTTTTTCATCACTGGGTCGAATGTCCCTAATCCAGTCGCAGAGTGGACGATTCAAGGAGGCACCCCTAAAAGCACAAATCTCCCAACGGTTTACCTCGATCCCACTTCAGCAACGGGGGCAACTGCGTTTGCCCCTATTGGCTCTCAGGCCGCAATTGCGATCGATCCGTCGGGCAAACTTTACCTCGCCTACAACGACATGATCCTCGTCGGCTATCCGGCCAGCGCACCTCAGGTTGTCGACCAACCCTTGTCCCAAACAGCCGCCGCTGGAGCGTCCGCCACCTTCACGATTTCTTACGCAGGCGGCTCCGTTAGCGAAATCCAATGGTACAAGGACGGCCTGGTGCTTCCTGGCGCGACGACGGCGAGCTATACGATTGCCGCAGCCCAGACCTCGGACGAGGGTTCGTATTCGGCCCTCCTTTCCTATGGATCCAATGGCGGTACTGTCCTTTCGCTCCCAGGCCATCTGAGTGTAAGTGCCCCTTTACCGCCAGCCATCGCCGTGCAGCCAATCGGTCAGACGGTTAACTTGGGCGGCAATATCTCGTTCAGCGTCGCGGCCTCGGGTCTAGGGCCTCTTACTTACCAATGGTTTTTCAACGGCAGCCCGATTGCGGGCGGCACTGGCGCCACCTTGGCCTTCCAGAGTATCCAGTTGGGCAACGCCGGCACCTATACGGTCGCCGTGAGCAACAGTTCCGGAACCGCGACGTCGAACCAGGCGGTTCTCTTTGTCACCAATCCAGCCAACGGGCCGGTCCTGGTCGCCCAGCCCGTTTCCCAATCGATTTCGTCCGGTGCCACAGTCGTGTTCTCGGTCGCCGCGCAGCCGAGTCCCACAACCTCTTACCAATGGTACCAAAACGGCGTAACGATTGCGGGAGCCACGGACTCCAAACTCATGATCAGGACGGCGTCTGCGACCAATGCAGGCCAGTACAACTGCGTCGTGAGCGATAGCACGGGCTCGAGTTCGAGCGCGACTGCGATGCTGGCCATTAGCACTTTGGCCGGCACGCCGCGCATCGTCAATATGTCGGTCCTGGGCCGCCTACAGAGTAGCCTTACCCTCGGCTTCGTACTCGGAGGAGCGAGCACAAGCGTTCCTGAGAGTATGTTAGTCCGAGGCGTCGGCCCGGCTCTGGCCAATTTTGGGGTGCCCGGGTTTCTGCCGGATCCAGAGTTTTCCATCGTGCAACAAAGCAACGGCTACGTGTTGGCCTCGAATTCCGGATGGGGAACGCCCTTAGTCAATATCGCCCCGGTCGGGGCGGCGGACGCTGCCGCCGGAGCCTTTCCCCTTGCTGATCCCACGAGCCTGGACGCGGCCTCGGTTATGCCGCTGCCGGTAAGCGCCGGTGGCTACACTGTGCAAGTGAAGGGCAAGTCAGGAGACTCCGGGATCGTTCTGGCAGAAATCTATGATGCAAGTGTCGGCGGCGCGACGGCGAGTTCTATCCGTCTGGTCAATCTCTCCTGTCTTAACTACGTGCCCTCCGGTGGCGCCCTCACGGCCGGATTCGTCATTGACGGACCAAGCGCCGAGACGGTCCTGATTCGGGCCATCGGTCCTTCCCTAAGCGGATACGGCACGCCGAGTCCTCTACCCGATCCCGAGGTCACTCTGCAGCCTTTGGGCTCGAATACCCTCGTTGCGTCCAATACCCGATGGGCCGGGGATACGCAGATCGCGGCTGCAGCCACCGCGATTGGCGCCTTTGCATTACCCGATCCTTCTAGCGGTGATTCGGCGGTGCTTGTGACGTTAGCGCCGGGCGCTTATACGGCTCAGATTACAAGCGCGGGCGGTGGAGCGGGGAACGCGCTAGTTGAGGTCTACGAGGTCCCGTGAACGCGCGACCTGAAGCTAATGAAAGGAATTGTTCAATATGTGATAATGATCAGACGAGCATGCGGTTCCGTCCGCAGTAGCCTGCTGATAACGGGATGGTCGGAAGCTGCCGGAACAATGCATCTTCGTCCTTGAGACGGAAAGACGACCGCGAGGAAGTTTTTCGAGCTGCCAATGTCAGGCGGCTCTGAGGGCCAGGCTGGATGGCATGTCCAACCCATGTGAACTGCGAATGGGCTAGCTAGGCCTCAATGGTCCGGACGTGGCCCGGCTGCAGAGAAGGCAGCGCAGCAAGGAGCAAAGGCACGAGTGGCTTTAAATCGTTTAGGCGATTGCTTGATGCCCGAAGAACAGCGACTGCGATCCTAAACTTGGGAATGGGATGCTGAAAAGCCAGGTTGCGGTCCACCGTCGCAAAGACATCAAATTCCTTCTCAGCAAGCCGCAGCAGGGTTCCGTTCTTGATCGTCGCCCAACCCATCTGCGGCACGGTACGTGTCCAATGGCCCGGAAACTCCTTTGCGAAACGGCGATCGATGCATTCGTCCAACAGAAGCTTCACTTCAGCGCG
>Ga0302320_10013132_pt1 | contig 17335 bp, 15 predicted proteins | sample Bog_T0_3_FD_202130 | JGI IMG/M metagenome (GOLD analysis project Ga0302320, IMG submission 202130) | Peat permafrost microbial communities from Stordalen Mire near Abisko, Sweden - Bog_T0_3 | ecosystem: Environmental > Terrestrial > Soil > Wetlands > Peat | place: Sweden: Abisko, Stordalen Mire...
CGTTTGTGATTTAGTTGGCGTATAGGTCACGGTGGGTGTGTAGGTAGCTGTTGGCGTATAAGTAAAGGTTGCAGTATGAGTAGGCGTAGATGTGTTTGGCACGGGTGTAGTCGTAGACAAGGGAAGGCTTTTAGATAAATTTTGAGTTTCTTGGGCGTACAAACCTTTCGAGAAAAAGATGACGGTTAAAACAAAAATTGATAAATAGAGTTTTTTCATTATTCTCTTTTGAAAAATGAAAGCTTAAATCGAAATCAAAAGTATACTGAAGAACAAGAAGTGCGAACAGCAATTATATATAATGGTAAGAATCGATATAATCGAGGAAAAATGGAGCGATAACTAGCAAACTTATTTTTCGTGTTCGGATAGCCAGCGTTCAGCCTCAATAGCGGCCTGGCAACCCATCCCAGCGGCGGATATGGCTTGGCGGTAATAATGATCCGCCACATCGCCGGCCGCGAAGACGCCCGGAATATTGGTAATAGTTCGGTTGGGAACTGGCAATTTCAAATAACCGACTTCATCCATGTCAAGAATGCCTTTAAAAATGCCGGTGTTGGGCGTATGGCCAATGGCGAAGAAAAGGCCTGTGAAAGGATATTGTTTTTCTTCGTTAGTTTTAACGTTCTTTACCTTCATGCCGGTCAAAGTATCTTTTCCCTCTAATTCGGTAATGACTGAATTCATCATCCAGTGAATTTTGGGATTGGCTTTTGCCCGTTCTAACATAATTTTGGACGCTTTAAATTCCTCGCGGCGATGAATGATCGTGACGCTTTTGCCGAACTTGGTTAAAAAGTTTGCTTCTTCCATAGCTGAGTCGCCGCCTCCGACTACCGCGATTTTCTGATTTTTGAAAAAGAAGCCGTCGCAAGTGGCGCAGGCAGAAACACCTCGGCCAATAAGTTCGTGTTCGCGAGGAACCCCGCCGTATTTGGCCGAAGCGCCGGTGGCGATAATGACAGATTCGGTCTCAATGAGTTCGGTTTCGTCGACCCAAAGTTTAAAAGGACGCTTCGAAAAATCGACTTTAGTGACCATACCGTTTTTATACCGGGTGCCGAAACGGGCGGCTTGTTGTTTCATGTTTTCCATGAGTTGCGGCCCCATGATGCCTTCAGGAAAGCCGGGGAAGTTTTCGACTTCGGTAGTCGTGGTCAATTGTCCACCAGGTTGACTTCCATCAATCAACAAGGGGCTCAAATTGGCGCGGGATGCATAGAGAGCAGCCGTGTATCCGGCGGGGCCGGAACCAATAATGATGACTTTTTCCATGATATACCTCCGAAATAGGGTGCCATTGAGCAAAAGATAATGGGTAATCTAGGCTCTGTACGAAGCCAATTCAAGAGAAGTTACAGGATTAAGCTTTAGGCAAGAGGCTGGGGATAAAGCTGAACCCGGTAACTCTCCAATTCTTTCAGGCGGGTAGGTTCGTCCCAATTCAACAATTGGGCCATTAAACGAGATATGTTTTTGGCGCTTTCGCCCCAGCGTTGGGCGCTGTAACCGATTTCCAAACGGCGGAGCATGACATCATCCAGGTGAAAGGCTTTTTCTTTTTGAACGGCGAAGATCACTTGAGCGGCTATTTCAGGTCTTTCGGGATGGATCGGTTTTTTCCATTCAGGGTTTTGAATAGTCAGGTCCAAAAGGTGTTCGGCTTGTTTTCCATATAGATGAGCCAGGTGATGGGCTTGAGCTGAGGTAATTCCATATTTTTCAGTCCAATGAGAAATGGATGATTTTAAAAAATCATCCCAGGGTTTTTCCGGCAACCCCGGCAAGGTGAGGTTGGAACTGCCAGCGTCTTTACGATTGAGAATCATTAATACTTTCCGAAGAGCCTGCCTGGCCATCGAATGGTATGTAGTCAGTTTGCCGCCCACGATGGTTAATAAATGGCCCTTGCGGATGATCTCGTCTTCCCGGGAAACTGAGGAAGCGTTTTTTTCGTCTCCCCAAGCCAGCGGGCGTAAACCCGCAAAGGCCGCGACAATATGTTTCTTGTTGATAGAAGTGCCGGGAAATACCCGGGCGGCCTGTTCAATAAGGTAGTCGACTTCCTCATCAGTCGGATGAGTGGAGTCGGGGTCGCTAGAGTCGTCTATATCGGTAGTTCCGATCAAACTGTAACCGCGCCACGGGATGACAAAAATAATCCGGTTATCAACTAGAGTAGTAATGAGAACTGCTTGATCCGTTAAAACTTGTGGAACCACGATATGGGTGCCGCGGGTAGGGCGGACCAGCTTTTTAGAGTCGGAATCAATCATTTGAGCGGTTTCATTGGCCCAGGGACCAGACGCATTGACAAGACAAGAGGCCATAAGAGAAGTAGTCTTTTTAGTGAGATCGTTCCAATAGGTGACGCGATAGCCGGAAGGTTCTTCATCAATCTCGGTGACTTGGTGGTAGTTAAGGCATTTGGCTCCCGATTGTTCGGCGGCCAAAACATTTTCTAAAACCAACCGAGCATCATTAACTTGAGCGTCGTAATAAAGACCACAACCTTTAAGGCCATCACTTTTAAGAGTGGGGACTTTGTCCAAAGCTTCCTGGGGTGAAAGCCATTGATGTTTGGCGATGTTATGTGAGCCAGCCAAAAGGTCGTATAGCCAGAGCCCTATTTTGAGCATCCAGGCCGGACGTTGATCCCCTTTGTAGGATGGCAATAAAAAAGGAATGGTTCGGGACAAATGCGGAACCATAGCGATTAAACGGTTGCGTTCGTGCAGGCCCTCAAAGACGAGAGAAAAACGAAACTGTTCCAGATAGCGAATTCCGCCATGAAACAATTTAGTGGATTTGCTGGAAGTGCCGGAGGCGAAATCATCCTTTTCGAGCAACACAACCGAAAGCCCCGCTTTAGCGGCTTGTGCGGCTAAGCCGGCGCCGTTGATGCCGCCCCCGATAATGGCTAGATCGACTTTGGCTGAAATGGTTTTCGTCATAGAGTTGGTCCGAGATGATTTTGATATAACAGTGGGGAGAATACTCCATTTTGGCTATCTATTGCCCGGGTTTTTCCTTATATTCTGGGCCTCTTAAATTGACGTTAGTTGTGGCTCCCGTTAAGATAAGCCCCTGTTTTTTTTCGGAAAAAGCCGTTTATTGAACCAAGTTCGCCGCTTTTTGAGTGTGGGATGGCGGTACCTAGTTAAGAAATTGCGTGGGTGGCAGACCCAGTTGTCTTTTAACGATTAAGAAAAACTGGGCACGTGTCACCCTCTCAATAAAGGTTGTGGCAAGCTATGCTTGCCACATGTTTAATGCGTGGGTGGCGAAATTGGCAGACGCACCAGATTTAGGTTCTGGCGGGGTAACCCGTGGGGGTTCAACTCCCCCCCCGCGCACCAACTATCCTAATTGTTCTGTGTCAAATCCTGTTTGACGCATTGATTTATTGAAGTTGGCGTAGTGCTTGTTTGAAAAACAAGTACTCACCAATTATCGTTTAGATGAAATGCTATGGGTTTAAATCGTAAATTTTAAATTTTGAAGGAGTTTCTTGTGAAAGTTAGTGTGAATGATGTGACAGGCTGTACGAAAGAAATTACCGTTGAGGTTCCAAGCGAAACGGTTCAGACCAAGATGGACAGTATTTATCATCGAATTTCACAAGAAGCCAAGATACCCGGTTTCCGTAAGGGCAAGGTGCCTCTGGATGTTATCAAAAAGCAATATAAAGCCACTGTCCGCGAGGAAATGGTTCAAAACCAGTTACCTGAGTTTTTTCGCACGGTATTAATTGAACAAAAGATTGATCCCGTGGCCCAGCCGCAAATTACACATTTACAATTTGATGAAGGTACTCCGATGAAGTTCGTGGCGACGGTTGAGATAAAACCAGCTTTTGAATTGAAAAATTACAAAGGCTTGACGGTTAAGAAAAACAAAACCGAAGTAAGCGAACAAGACGTGGATAAAGCTGTGGAAAATTTACGCAATCAAATGGCCCAATTGGTGCCAGCGGACCGTGCGGCCCAGGGCGATGACTGGGTTCTGATTGATTTTGAAGGGAAAATTGACGATAAGGTTTTTGAAGGCGGAAAAGCCAGTCGTTACCCGGTGCTTTTAGGCTCGCAGAGCTTATTGAAAGATTTTGAAGAGAATCTTATTGGTTTAAAAGCCGGAGATTCGAAGACCTTTAAAATTACTTTCCCAGCGGATTACGGAAAGAAAGAGATTTCAGGAAAAGAAGCTGAATTTACTGTGAAGTTGCACGAAATTAAGGAAAAAAAATTACCCACTTTGGATGATGAGTTTGCAAAAGACGGGGGTAAAGCTGAAAACCTGAAAGAGTTGAGGGAAAAGTTAGAAGCGCAAATAAAACATAGTAAAGAGACCGATCAACGGTCGAAGATGATTGAGCAAATCGGCGAAAAGTTGATCGCTGAGCATAAGTTTGATGTTCCGGCTTCGCTGATCCAATTGGAACAGCAGCGTTTGGTGCAGCAGGGTGTGGAACGGCTGCGCAGTCAGGGAATTGACGCCAATCAATTGCCGGATGAGCAAAAGAAACAATTTGTCGAGGGAATGAAGCCGGTGGCTGAGAAAAATGTTCACTTGGCTTTGATCGTAGAGAAAATCTCAGTGACTGAAAAAGTGAAGACTGAAGAAGTGGATATTGATGCTTATATTCAAAAAGTTTCTGGAAACGTGAATCAACCGATTGATGTGGTGAGACGCTATGTTCAGCAACAGGGGAATATGGATTCGATAAAAGATTGGATCCAATACGAAAAGACCCTGGATTTTTTGATCGCGCAGTCCAAGATTGAGACAGCTTAATTCGTAGTTAACGGGAGGATGTTATGGCTTTAATTCCAATTGTGGTTGAACAGACAAACCGTGGGGAAAGGTCTTATGACATTTATTCCCGTTTGCTGAAAGACCGCATCATTATGCTGGGAACGCCGATTAATGATGACGTGGCTAATGCGATTATTGCCCAGTTGTTGTTTTTAGAATCGGAAGACCCAGAAAAGGACATTAATCTTTATGTCAACAGTCCGGGAGGCGTTGTAACTTCAGGCCTGGGTATTTATGACACCATTCAATTTATGAAAGCTCCCGTTTCGACGATTTGTGTAGGTCAAGCGGCCAGCATGGGTGCTGTTCTTTTGGCGGCGGGCGCCAAGGGCAAGCGTTTTGCTTTGCCGAACGCACGGATCATGATTCACCAACCCTCGGGCGGCGCACAGGGACAAGCAACGGACATTGAAATACAAGCCAGAGAAATCCTTAAAATTCGGGAGAAATTAAATAAAATTCTGGCCGATCATACGGGTCAGCCTTTAGAACGCATTGTGGCCGATGTGGAGCGCGACTATTTCATGTCCGCTGAGGAAGCTAAGCAATATGGTTTGATTGATGATATTCTTACCAAGCGTCCTGAAACTAAGAAGAAGTAAGAGGAATACTTATGGCCGGTGAAAAAGACAAAACCCCATTTTTGCGCTGTTCTTTTTGCGGAAAAACGCAAGATGAGGTTAAAAAATTAGTTGCCGGTCCTACGGTTTATATTTGTAATGAATGTGTGGCCCTTTGTAACGACATCCTTAAAGAAGAGGATAAAGGAGAAGCCAAAAGCTCGGGGAAACAGAAACTTTCTGTGCCGAAGCCGATCGAGATTAAAGACGTTCTTGATGAGTATGTAATTGACCAAGAGAAGGCTAAACGGGTGCTTTCTGTGGCTGTTCATAACCATTACAAGCGTCTCACGGTTAAAACCGGCCCGGATGATGTGGAACTTCAAAAAAGTAACGTGATGTTGATTGGTCCCACGGGTGTGGGGAAAACCCTTTTAGCTCAAACTTTGGCACGTACCCTAGATGTTCCTTTCGCGGTGGCAGATGCCACTACCCTGACCGAAGCGGGTTATGTGGGAGAAGACGTTGAGAACATTATTCTCAAACTTTTACAAAACGCCGAATTTGATGTGCAAAGGGCCGAACGTGGCATTATTTACATTGATGAGATCGATAAAATCAGCCGCAAATCTGAAAATGCCAGCATTACCCGAGACGTTTCAGGTGAAGGTGTGCAACAGGCCTTGTTAAAAATTATCGAAGGAACCGAAGTTAATGTTCCCCCGCAGGGTGGCCGCAAACACCCCCATCAGGAATATATCAAAGTCGATTCCAGCAACATTCTTTTCATTTGTGGAGGAGCTTTTGTGGGTTTGGAAAAGTTAATTGAAAGCCGTTTGGGAAGACGCAGTATCGGCTTCAAGGGTGAAATATCGACTCGTCAGGAAAAGAAATTAGGTGAGTTGTTTGATCAAGTTCAACCTGAAGACTTAATTAAGTTTGGATTGATTCCTGAATTTATCGGCCGTTTGCCGGTGATGGCGGCTTTGCATGAATTGGATGAAACGGCGCTGGTGAAGGTTTTAACCGAGCCTAAAAACGCTCTGACCAAGCAATACCAACGTTACTTTGAAATGGAAAACGTTAAGCTCAAATTTACGCCGGAAGCCCTTTCAGCCGTCGCGCGTGAAGCGATTAAACGCCAATCAGGGGCTCGTGGATTACGGGCTATTCTGGAAGAAGTGATGATGAATTTAATGTATGAAATCCCGTCTCGTAAAGATATTAAAGAAGTCGTTGTGACCGAAGGCGCGATTCTTAAAAAAGAAGATCCCATTTTGGTTTATCAAAAAGGCCGCGGTGAAAACACGGCTTAACCTGTTCGAAATCAAACTTTGAACTTCTACGATTTTAATCCGAAATCTCAAAAGCCTCTTCTGCATTTAGCTCATGCGAATGGGTTCCCTCCGTCAACATATATCAGGGCTTTGACGCCTCTTTTGGAAAGATTTCATGTCATTTCTTTTTATGCCAGACCTTTTTGGGCCGATTGTCCGCCGGCTGAGACACTCGAAAATTGGTCGGTTTTCGCGGATGATCTTTTAAACGGGTTAGCGGAAGTTAAGGCCGAAAAAATAATCGCCATTGGACACAGTCTGGGAGGTGTAGCTACTCTATATGCTGCGGTTCGTCAGCCTGAACTTTTTAGTCATGTGATCCTAATTGACCCTACAATGCTGCCGCCCGCCTTTTTACGAAAAGTTATCTGGATGAAATGGTTGGGGATGGAAGCCCGGACGGAACTGGTTCAAGGAGCCTTAAGGCGCCGCCGTTATTGGGACAATAGGGAACAGGCTTATCAATCTTTCAAAGAAAAACCGCTATTCAAAAAATGGCCCGATGAAATTTTACGGGCTTACGTAGAAAGCATGACCGCACCCTCGGAAAAAGCAGGAGTGGAGTTGACCTATTCGCCTGAATGGGAAGCACAAATTTATCGAACTATTCCTGTGGATGTTTGGAAAAAAGCGGCCCAACTTAGTCAGCCCACGTTGGTGATTCGGGGCGAGAACTCAAATACTTTTACGGCTGAAAGTGAAAAAGCCTTTCGTAGCGCCAATCCTTTGGCTTCTTTCGTGGTGGTGAAAAACGCAGGACATTTGGTTCCGCAGGAACAGCCTAATGAAATAGGTCGCATAATCCTTAGCTTTTTAGGTTCCGTCCCTTAAGGATTAAGTTTGTGAAACATTTCACAAAGTTTCTTGACAGCCATTTTCGAAAAGTTATACTGACCCTACTTTGTGAAACATTTCACAAAGTTTTGAATATCAAAAAAGGCCTTTTAAGGCCAAAAATCACCGGTTTTCGACATTCCTTTCAACCTTCAGCCGGCACTTTTAAGAGGTTAAACATGCTCAAAAAATATGTTATGGCGCCAGGTCCTACCCCAATTCCGGCTGAGGTTTTAGCCGAGGCTTCTTTACCAATTATTCACCACAGGACTCCCCAATTTCAGGCCATTTTCAAAGCGGCCAATGACGGTCTGCAGCTCTTTTTTAGAACTAAAAACCAGGTGATGACCTTTGCTTCTGTAGGGACTGGTGCGATGGAATCCGCTATCGCCAATCTAACCTCACCAGGCGAAAAAATCTTAGTGGCTTCCTCAGGACATTTCGGCAATCGCTGGGCTGAAATCGCCAAAGCCTATAGTGTTCAAGCAGAGCTATATGAATCTGAATGGGGTCACGCGATCGACGTTGAAGAAGTTCGCAAACGTCTCAAAGCTTCGCCGGATGTGAAAATTGTTTTTACCACACTTAATGAAACTTCTACAGGCGTTTTGAATGATATCCAAGCTCTGACAAAAATAGTTCACGAAGCGGGTGCGATTATTGTGGTCGACGCTATTTCGGGATTGGGCGCGGCGCCTTTTGAAACTGATGCCTGGGGAGTGGACGTGGTTTTATCCGGTTCACAAAAGGGTTTTATGATCCCGCCAGGATTGGCTTTTGTGGCGATCAATCAAGCTGGCATTGAAAAGAATAAGGCGGCTAAAAATCCACGGTTTTATTTCAGTTATGAGAAGGCTTTGAAGAAACTAACTGAAGAAAAAATGCCGGATACACCTTGGACGCCTGCTATTTCACTCATCATTCAATTGAAGAAAGCGTTGGAGTTGATTCATCAAGAGGGGATGGAAGCGGTTTGGAAACGACACGCAGCTTTAGCAAAAGCCACCCGAGCCGGAGTTGAGGCTTTAGGACTCAAACTTTTTGCGCCGACAGCGCCTTCACCAGCTCTGACCTCGGTTATTACGGTGGATGGGGTTGACAGCGGATTGATTAACAAAACTTTTAGGGATATTTACGGTATCAGCATCGCGGGTGGTCAGGGCAAGCAAAAGGGAAAAATTTTTCGCCTGGGTCATTTAGGTTACGCGGATGGTTCGGACATCATTTTGGAAATTGCCAGGTTAGAAATGGTTTTGCATAAAGTGGGCAAAAAAGTAGCTTTGGGTTCTGGTGTGAAAGCGGTTGAAGAAATTCTTCTCGCTGAAAATCTCTGACAGGGAGCGGCTAATGTTAAAAGTATTAATCACGGATAAGCTTTCTGATTTAGGGATGGACGTTTTTAAACGGGAAAAGGAAATTCAGACCGACGAAGTGATTGGGAAAACCCCTGAAGAATTAAAGGTGATTATTGGTAATTACGATGGTTGGGTCATCCGCAGTGGGACCACCGCAACCGCCGATTTAATTCAAGCGGCCACCAAATTGAAAGTGATTGGTCGTGCCGGTGTCGGCGTGGACAACGTTGATTTGGAAGCCGCCACTAAGCGCGGGATTATTGTAATGAACACTCCGGATGGCAATACCATTTCCACATCCGAGCATACGATTGCCATGATGATGGCAATGGCCCGCAAAATTCCCCAGGCCCAACAATCGCTCAAAGAAAAAAAGTGGGAGCGTAGTAAATTCACTGGCTGCGAATTGAACGAGAAAGTACTGGGTGTGATCGGGCTGGGCCGTATTGGAACCAACGTAGCGCGAAAAGCTATTGGTTTGGGTATGAGAATCATTGCTTATGACCCCTATGTCGATCCTGCGAAAAACAAGGGGCACGAATTTGAAATTGTAACCTTGGACGATATTATTAAACGTTCGGATTTTATTACCGTGCACACACCTCTCACCAAAGAAACGAAAGGGTTGTTAGGCGCTAAACAAATCGCATTGATGAAAGATGGCGTGCGTCTGATTAACTGCGCTCGCGGCGGTATTATTGATGAAACCGCTTTGTATGACGGACTCAAGAGCGGCAAGGTTGCGGGAGCGGCTCTCGATGTTTTCGAGAAAGAACCCCCTTTTGATAATCCGCTTTTGACTTTGGATAACGTGGTTTGTGTGCCTCATTTGGGCGCGGCAACCCAGGAAGCCCAAGTAAACGTGGCGGTGGTGGTGGCGGAGCAACTGGTAGAAGCTTTAAAAGGCGGCCGTGTTAAGAACGCCGTGAATATGCCTTCTTTAGATCCGAAGGTATTGGAGGAATTAAAACCTTATCTGACTTTGGTTGAAAAAATAGGATTGTTCCATTCTCAGCTGGCTGAATCTTTCATTAAAAAAATTGAAGTTGAATATTGCGGTGAGCTTACAAAATACGATACAAAACCTTTAACCTTAAGTTTGGTTAAAGGAATTCTTTCCAAAGGGATGAGCGAATCGGTTAATTACGTCAACGCGCTTTTCATCGCGAAAGAACGCGGCTACGAAATTTCTGAAACGGTTACCAGCAGTGCGGCGGATTTTTCCTCACTCATTAAGGTAACTGTCAGAAATGAAAAAGGAACTCATGTCATCGCCGGGACGGTTTTTGGCAAGACAGAGTTTAGAATCGTCAACTTGGATGGAAATACGACTGATTTTACACCGGAAGGAAACATGATCTGGATGGCACATCATGATCGGCCCGGGATTGTCGGACGTTTAGGTACGATTTTGGGAAGTAACAACGTTAATATCGCGGGTCTTTATGTGGGCCGCCAGGAAGTGGGCGGGAAAGCTATTGCAATGGTTAATGTGGATCATGAAGTTTCAGAGAAAGTCATGACCGAATTACGCGAAATTGCCCATATTCAAGACCTTAAGTTCATTAAGTTTTAAAAAGGCCTTGGTAGCGGTAAAGCCTTAAACGGACTACCGCTTTTCTTGACAGTCCCTAACCGGAGCTATAAGTTAATGCCTATGAAATTATTGTCCTTGATCGCTTTTCTTATTTTATTCTCTATTTTCTCGGTTATTGGTTTTTCGTCTGCGCTTCACGCGGCTCCCCAGTTTTGGACGAGTGAAGACGATACGCCCACACCCCCTCCGGCTCCTGGAGTTGATACCTCCAGTGTGCCCAGTTCTTACTTAACCGCTTCGCCCACACCCGTATTGGCTCCCGTGATCAAAGCGGTTTCGCCAACTCCGACTCCGAGACCAGGGGTTGAACGTTCTAATCCTACTGTTGCCGCTATTTTTTCAGCCGTTATTCCTGGTGCTGGGCAGGTTTATGCAGGCGATCCGTTGAAAGGTGTGGTAATAGCAGTCCTATTTGGAGTTGGGTTTGGGGAAACTATTGATAATTTGAGTTTGCAAAATGTTAATGGAACTATTCAATCCAAAGATGAAGATCTTGGAAATTTATGTGGATTGGCCACCTTGGCTATTTACGGTTTTCAAATTCAAGATGCCTCCGATACGGCTGTTGAATACAATAAAAAAAATTACCTTACATTTAACCTAGGCATTTCTCCCGGACCGAACGCCCGTCTTGCCTATATGTTTTGAGGGGTAGCGCGATGCCGCTATCCGCAGTCCTCCAACAAATTCGCAGGCACCATCAATTTTTAACGGCTGGGTTTCTTTTAGCAGGTTCCATTTTTTTACCCTTAAAAGTCATGGCCGTTAGTCTTGATCCCTATCCGGTTTATGATTCCTTTCATGACGAATCTTCCATTTCCTTTTTTCGCGAAGAGCGGCCAAGTTTTTTTTGGACGAATACGGGCGTGCCAGACATTTTTTTTAATCAACCCAATCAATTGTCCGCTCCCAGCACGCAATCAAATAATATCAATTACTCGGTTAACGGCATCGAATATGGTGTGAGGCTCAGTTATTGGATGACCGATCAATGGAGAGTAACGGGAACTATCCCCTTTGAAGCTAACGCTTTAGTGCAGCCGAATACTGTAGAAGCGCTGGGAAACACGGAAACAGTGGATCATTTCGGGGATGTGGAAGTGGGCGCCACCTATCTCGTGACGGGAAAGCGGCAGAATGGGAATTTTATCGGTTTAGACGGTTGGTATCGATTTGCCACTGGAACCAATCCCTTCAATCTGGCTTATCCCCTTCTTTCATCGGGACGGGGAGCTTCGAGTGAGGCATTAGGTTTGGTGGCGGGGCAAAGGTTTTTGAATTTATTTTCGTTTTATGAGAGTTTCCACTATGAAACCACTCAACCGGTTTCAGTGCCGTCCTCCAATTCATTGGGATTGCCAGGTGGCACTTTTCAATGGCCGGATAATACAGAAGCGATGGGCCGGATTGAGATGGACGTGCTTCAAAGGGGTGAAAGACAGGTAACGCTGTTTTATCAGTACTCCGGCAGAATCAGCGGGGCTATGACACTTAACGGCCAATCACTTACTTATGGACAAAGTTTTGTGTTTAATCCGGTGACCAATAATTTTGTAGCGGTGGGAACGAGTAATCAGCTTTTTTGGTCCACGGTCGGAGGGGTCGCGAAGATCGACAAAGAGTTTACGGCAGAAGTGGATGTTTCCCAATTTCCTGTTTACTTTATTCAATCAATTCAAGATCGCCCTAATTCGGGCGGATTAATGTTGTCGTTGTCTTTGATTTTCAGACCCTTCTGATTTTCAGAAGTTTTCGACAAGATATTCTTCTTGCGGAGATTGTTAAGTTGACAGTGTTTAATAGAAAAGGTTAAATTATCAAGGTTTTTACGGCCTTGAAACGATAACATAAAGCTCTCAGAGAGGTTTTTAATGATTTGTCCTGCATGTCAGGCAGAAAATCCAGCTGGAACCAAAATTTGCGTGAAGTGTGGACAAGAGCTTCCGAATGAAGATGGTTCACCTGTCAATTCTTCCGGCGAGACATCTGCCGAAAAAACCATTAAACCTAAATCGAAATTCGGTATGAAAGATATGGCCCGCGATGTGGTCGACTTTTGCTGGCTTCTTTTAATTATTTTCCTAGTGTTTTTAGGGTTTTTAGGTGAAGTCACCCATTGGACTTTTCGTTTCGCGGAAACCGAAGAAGCTCAAATTCATGTGAAGCCGGTAATGGTCAAACCCATTAGGCATCATCATGCGGCACCAGTTCAGGAAGAGACGTCAGAAACAACCTCTGAAATAACCACCGTGGAGAATCCCCAAATACAATACGGAAATCCGGAGTCGTTTTATAAAAATGGTAAAAGGCAGTTTGATTTGCATCATTATCAATCTTCTTTCAGCAATTTGCGCAAGGCTCTGGAAATTGATCCGACCTACGCACAAGCTTATTTTGGTTTGGGTTATCTTTACGCCCGCTTTAATATGAATGATGCTGCGGTGCGCATGTATGAGATGGCATTGCGATTTGACCCCAATCACGTCGATTCCATGAATAATCTTGCCATGATGTATTTCCACTCGGGTAATTATGATGACGCATTGGATTTGATGCAAAAGGTCGTCGCAACGGGTGACAACGCGGATTCGGAATACAACCTGGGCAGTATTTATTTAGAAAAGAACCAGCCAGATGTCGCGTTGCAGGCTTTTTTGAAAGCTGTCGCTTTGCGGCCCAACGATGCCTCAATATTTAATAATATGGCCCTGACTTATGAAAAATTAGGAAAGAAACAAGACGCGCAGGATGCCTGGAATAAAGTATTGCAGTATTCGGATGATGCGGACTTGTTACAACAAGCTAAAACCCACTTGGATTTTCTTCAAACTCAAAGTTAATTTTATCAAACTTGCTAAGTTAACCAAAAAAAACCAGCTCTTATTTGGGCTGGTTTTTTATTTTACTGTATAGTTTGAAAAGCTCGCGGAAGGCTCGAAGAATAACTTTTAAATTGGCTCCCGTTTGGGTTCCGGCAACACGTGGGTAATGGGTGACGCCGACTTCCACAAAACGAAAACCCGCCCGGTTGGAGCGAGCTAAAAGCTCGGTAGAAACCATGGCGCCGCCAGCAGAAAGATGTACTTTGTCGATGACTCTGCGTTTGATTAATTTAAATGCGCAATCGACATCTTTGACTTTAAAACCAAAAAGTGTTTTTACAAGCGAACCCCAAAGATAAGCGTTCAATTTGCGGTGAAGAGGGTCTCTGCGGTTTTTGCGGAAACCTATAATTAAATCGCCTTCATCCAGTTTTTCAATTAATAAAGTAATTTCACGAAGGTCAAATTGAAGATCTCCATCGGTGAAAAAAACTAGATCATTTTTTGCGGCGTTATAACCGGATATGACCGCTCCACCATAACCTTGGTTCTTATCGTGGTGAACCGGGTGAACGTTGGGGTCTTCCTGGGCCAAGCGATTGATAATTTCGCGGCTCTTGTCTTTGCTTCCGTCATTAACCGGAATGATTTCCCATTTTTCAGCTAATTCCGGCAGGATTTGCTGAGCCTTGCGCACCATGTTTTCCACATTGGCTTCTTCGTTGTAGCAGGGAAAAAAGACGGATAAAGAAGATACTTTCGGCATTTTGTCGGCTCCTTTGACGTATCAACCGGCCAAATAATAACACAGGGTTGATTTGAAATTAAGGAGAATGGATGAGCTTTGTTCTGTCTTATTCTTTAAAAGCTGGGATTTGAACAGAAGGATCCACTAGCCTGGCGGCCTTATTGCCTACATCCACCGCAAAATTGGTTCCGCGGTCTTCTGGATAAACCAGAGCCATGTTAGCTAAAAAGACATTTTCTATAGGTGTCTCGTATGTGGGTTTCACGGAGCTGTAGTGGAGTGGTACTACTGGTTGGGCAAAAAGGTCCTGGGACAAGTGTATTTCCTCGACGACCGAGGGGTCGAATTTCGGATTTACTTTTTTTAAATAGGGCAGGAGCTCGGCGAAAATCTCATTCTTATTCATCTTGAAATACTTGTGATCCTGGGGAAGGTAATTGGCGACATACATTAAGTGTTTGCCTTGGTACCATTCTTTTGGTACGAAATTGGTGTGCTCAATGAGGGCCAGAATTGGAATGTCCCCATCGTTCATATTGATCCAGTACATGTCGCTGAACTTTTGTTTCATGACCAGGATAAGGCATTGGGCACCCAAGAAGTCCAGTTGGGTTAGGCGTTTTATGTAATCGGCTGGAAGTTCAGGACAGGTTTTTAAAAAAATGGGTGTCGCAGCGGAGAAGATGACTTTATCGAATGCTTTTGTCTGTCCGTTGACTTCGAGACCTTTTAATTGATTTTTATCGGTCAAGATGCGGCTAATGGGTTGGTTCAGGTGGATTTGAACACCAGCCTTGCGGACTGCTTCAGCTAACGCTTGGTTGAAGACCTCGAAGCCACCCTCAAAATAACCAAGCTTTTCGCCATCGCCTTTTCGGGAGGAAAAACGGGTATGGATTCGTGCCCAAAGCCAAGCCATAGCAACCTTATCGTAATAGCGGCCAAATTTTCCTTTTAATAAGGGTTCCCAAATAATGGACCAAGTTTTGGAACCACAGTGGCTTTTCATCCATTTCACGGCGGTGACATTTTCAAACTCTTTCCAATCGTTCTTTTTACCCAGGTAAAGACCGATAAGGCCAAACCAAACCCTTTCCCAAAGGGGAAGGGGAGAAAACTGAAGAATTTGTGCGGGGGTCCCGAACTTATAAAGCTTTCCGTGATAAGCGGCTCCCATTTGGCTGGGGAACCATTGAAGTTTGGATCGGATGCCCAATTGATCCACTAAGCCACGGATGCAAGTATCACTGGTAAAAAGGTGGTGGTAATACTTCTCTAAACTGGTGCCAGCCACCTGGAGGCCAGCTGCTAAGCCGCCCACATTACCGGAAGCCTCGAAAATCTCAACTTGATGACCATTCTTGGCCAAACGGTAACCAGCTGTTAGCCCGGCTATTCCCCCGCCTACGATGCCTATTTTCATTTGCGCGCCTTTTTCTTTTTGGGTTTAATCGCCACGGTCTTTTTGGCGGGCGGGGCTATTTTATTGATGTTTAAATGTTCTTTCGTATAAAAAAAATAAGCTCCGAGTAAAGTAATTGGGATAAATACCATCAGGTGAACCAGAATCATATAAGCGATGGCGGTGGGTTTATCGATCCCAAAAGGGGTAACAATGAGAACACCTATGGATTCAAATATACCGATACCGCCCGGGGTGCTGGGAAGAAGAATGGCCAAATTCACGATGGTCATAATCAGAGCGGCGGACCATAAGGTGAGCGGGGAAGGAGCGATTCCCATGCCAACCGCTAAAAAGTAGTAGGAAGTAAATTCACAGGTCCAAGCGGATAAAGACATTCCCAGAATGAGGAAAGATTCTTTGGCGTTTTGTAAGGTTTGAAGTCCGTCAATGAAGGTATGGGCTATTCTCCCTAACGGCTCCCGCCATTTTTTTGGAACCATTGATAAACAAGTGTTGATAAGTTTAACAGCTGTTTTTTTGAAAAGAACCAAAAGAAATAATATTAAAAAAACGATTCCGAACAAAAGGGAGACGATTTTGATAGCGGGTAAGCTGTCTTGTTTGATTGGCAGATTTCCAAAAAGCAGAGCGGCCCAGAGCACCAAAATCATAGTTAGACCATCAAAAAGTCTTTCTAAGATGATAGTGGCGAAGGAAGCGCTGCTGCTAATTCCTTCTTTTTTTCCGTTTAAATGAGCCCGTATCAATTCACCCGCACGGGCAGGAAAAATATTGTTGGCCATAAAGCCAATCATCAAAGTTGGAAAAAGGCTTTGAAAGGAGCATTTTTTTATAGGGGAAAGTAAAACCACCCATCGAAAACCGCGTATCACATATCCGAGCATATAAATCAGGAGCGCGGGTAAAAGCCAAATGAAATGAAATTGGGTAACCGCGGTCCAAAGTTGGTCTTTGTCGGTATTGTGAAAAAGATAATAAAAAGCCAGGATTAATAAAATGATTCCAATCCATGTGGTTATTTTTTTAAACATTGCTTTTCCTTAAGAAGGATTGGATAAACGCAAGATTGAAAATAATACATTCCTGCCGCTAAAACAAAGGAATTTTCGGTTCAGTCGGGCTTGTGGTTTGATAGTCTTTAGCAATATGTTAGTTTTTCAGTTCGAACGCCCTTAAAATGCCCGCTCAAGACTAACTTAGTAAGGAAACAATGAAGCATTTAAAGTTTGGCTCCATCCTAATGTTGAATATTGGTTTAAGTGTCTTTTTAGTGGGAAAGACGACGGCTTCTCAAAATGACACGACTATAGCTTATGACAGCTTTAAAGAGGCTTATTCAGCCGGTAATGATGCTTTGAAAAATGGACATTATTTGGAAGCAGTAAAAGCTTACCGGGCCGCCGAAGGATTGGCGAGCTCGGCTAAAGGTCGTAGTGATGCTTACAACGCGGCGGGTTGGGCTCTGGTCAGAGCTAAAAAATGGCCGGAAGCTAAGGCGGTTTTTAAGGAAGCGGTTGATGAAGACAATGACAGTACCATTGCTTTAAAAAATCTAGGTTTTGCTTGTTTTAATCTTTACGAATATGGTTTTGCAGGTACGGAAGAATTAAAAAACGCCATTCAATACTTAGAAGCCAGCGGTGAAAATGAAGATTTGTTGGATAGGGCAAAAAGCGAACTGAGTCTTGAAGAATCCTACGCCCAAACCACTCCTGAACCTGAGCCGGATTTAAAAGACAAAAGTTTTAAAACCCTTTTGGCTATGGGAGATGCGGCTCAAGCCAATGGCCGATATGATTTGGCGATAAAAATATTTAAACACGCGGCTATGGCGGCTA
>Ga0302320_10013133_pt1 | contig 17335 bp, 17 predicted proteins | sample Bog_T0_3_FD_202130 | JGI IMG/M metagenome (GOLD analysis project Ga0302320, IMG submission 202130) | Peat permafrost microbial communities from Stordalen Mire near Abisko, Sweden - Bog_T0_3 | ecosystem: Environmental > Terrestrial > Soil > Wetlands > Peat | place: Sweden: Abisko, Stordalen Mire...
GCTGCCTTCAACGCATCGTTGGGGAACGGCACCACGCCATAGCGGATTTCGGCCTCGGCCACTTTCTTTCCCCCCGCCATGATACTGGCCTTGACCACGGCATAGCCGGAGCCTTCATGGGTCAGCGTCGCCGCCGCCTCCAGGGTTTGGCCGGGGGCAACGAAGGAGCGCATCTTGGCCTTCTCGACCTGCATCAGGAACGGCATTTTCGCGCAACTCTGGGTTGCCAGGATCAGCCAGCCGCCGGTCTGCGCCATCGTCTCGATCATCAGCACGCCCGGCAGGATCGGGTAGCCGGGGAAGTGGCCCTCGAACACCGGCGACTGCTCCGGCACCACACAACAAGTCCCGATTCGCCGCCCCGGCACGTCAAGCTCGGTGATCCGGTCGACCATCTGGAAGTATTCCAGGCGCATCCGGTCACCGTTGCCTTATGTCACAAAAACCGGTCAAGCCGCTTTCGCCGCCACCAGCTTGTCGATGTTGGCGCAGAGGTTCTTCAGGACGAAGTATTCGTCGGTGGTGACGGTTCCGGCGTTGACGTCCTGCGTCCATTGCTCCAGCGGCATCTTAATGCCGAACGCCTTGTCGATGGCAAACGCGACGTCGAGGAAATCGAGGCTGTCGATACCGAGATCGTTGATCGCATGGCTGTCCGGCGTGATCTTGTCCGGCTCAATGTCGCAGGTGTCGGAGATGATCCCCGCCACGGTTTCGTACGTCGATGCCATGCCCTAACCCCTGAGGAAAGTGGCGCGGCGTTACCATTGTCGCCCCCGGGGTGCAAGCGGCGGCGATCCAACCGCGGGGTGGGCGCAAGCGGCGGCGACCGGCATCAATCCTCGGCCTGAATGCCGCGCACGACCTCCTCGATGGTCGTGGCACCCGCCAGCGCCGCCGCGATGCCGGCTCGGAACAACGGCACCATGCCGGCAGCGACCGCGGCCCGTTCGATATCGTTGTGGTCGGCGCGGGAGAAAATCAGTCGCTCGATCGCATCATCGGGGGTGAGGAACTCGGCGATGGCGAGCCGTCCGCGGAAACCGGTGCCGCGGCAGTCCGGGCAGCCCACCGGATGCCACAGCGTCACGCTGGCACCGGAGGCCCGTCCGGGCGCGGGGCGATCGAGACCAAAGCGATCCACCACCGCCTGCGGCGCCTCGGCCGAACGGCGGCACTGCTGGCACAGCCGCCGCACCAGGCGCTGGGCCAGCACGCCGCGCAGCACGGCGGTGATCAGATAATCCTCCAGTCCCATGTCGCGCAGGCGGGTGATGGTGGCCGCGGCGGAGTTGGTGTGCAGGGTGGATAGCACCAGGTGCCCGGTCAGGGCCGCCTGCACGGCGATCTGCGCAGTCTCCAGGTCGCGGATTTCACCAACCATGATGACATCGGGGTCCTGCCGCAGGATGGTGCGCAGCAGATTGGCAAAACTCAGGCCGATCTGCGGGCGCACCTGGATCTGGTTGATGCCGTGCAACTGGTACTCGACCGGGTCCTCGATGGTGACGACCTTGCGGGTGACCGCGTTCAGCGCCAGCAGCCCGGTATAGAGTGTGGTGGTCTTGCCGCTGCCGGTCGGGCCGGTCACCAGCACGATGCCGTTCGGCAGCGCCAGCGCCTTTTCCAGCCGGTGCACGACGGCCGGGGCAAGTCCCAGACGGTCCCAGTCGAAGGCGACGGCGTTGCGGTCGAGCACCCGCAGCACCACCGTCTCGCCGTGCATCGAGGCCACCGTGGAGACGCGGAAATCCACGTCCTGACCGCGCACCGCGAGGCGGATGCGGCCGTCCTGCGGCAGCCGGCGTTCGGCGATGTCAAGCCGCGCCATGATCTTGATGCGCGACACGATGGCCGCGGCCAGCCGAACCGGCGGGCTGTCCGCCTCCTGCAACACGCCGTCAAACCGGTAGCGCACCCGCAGGCTCTGCTCGAACGGCTCGATATGCACATCGGACGCGCCGGTCTCCACCGCTCGGCTGATGATCTGGTTGACCAGGCGGATGACCGGCGCCTCGCTGGCCATGTCTTTCAGCCGTTCCGCATCGTCTTCCAGCGGGCCCGTGTCGGCGTCCTGGGCTGGCGGCGCATCGGTTTCCGGCAGCAGCCGGTTCAGCGCCGCTTCCAGTTCAACCGGGACGGCGACCTGGACCCGTACCGTCCGCCCGGTCGCGGCGGCGATCGCCAGCGGGGTGAACCGGTCGAGCGCATCGGCCACCGCGACCGTCAGTTCGCCGTCCGCCTCGCACAACGGCAACGCCCGGGCGGCGCGCAGAAAGCGCGGCGTCAGCAGCGCGGCGCAGTCGGGCAGACTGGCGGGATAGCGGTCGGCGGCCACCACCACGCCACCCAGCAGCGCGGCGGCGGCCTCGGCCAGTTGCCGCTCACTCAGCAGGCCCAGCCGCAGCAGGGCAATGTCGAGCCTTTGGCCGCTGTCGCGGGCGACCAGGCGGGCGCGTTCGATCGCCCGCGCGTCGATCCCCTGTGCCAGCAGACGATCGACCAGCGCATCGACGGTCAGCTCAGCCGGCGGTAACAGGGCGTCCATTCACACCTCAAGGCGGAGTCGCGCCCGCCATCTGGCACAGGCTGCGCCGTTCTGGCAAAATTCTGCGCGCTCTCGCAGGAAAACGGATCTGCGCATGGACTTAACGCGACACGGTCTTGTTGCGCCGGACCGGCCGGCCAGCGGGGCGAGCGGCTTCATGCTGCTCGAAGTCCTCATCGCCTTCGCCATCGCCACCCTGGCGCTCGGTGTGATGATCGGCGCCGCGGCCGGCGCCTTGCGGGCGACACAAACGGCTGCACACGTGACCGAGGCGACGGTGCGGGCGCAGTCCCGGCTTGCCGAGGCGGTGAACGGCGGCAAGCTGATCCCCGGCGAATGGGAAGGGGCCGATGGCGGCATTTATCGCTGGCGGGTGCGCGTCACGCAGACTGCGGGCGCGGCGCCACAGCCGGCGGACAGCGCCGCCGCGGCGCAGCGCCTGTACGCCGTCAGCGTCTGGATCGCCTGGCGCGACGGCGGCCGCAGCCGGGACGTCCGCCTCGACACCGAGGCCATCGGCGAGGCGATCCACACCCCCTGACCGCGCGGCGCGACGGTCAGGCGCGGCGGCGGCGCACCCGCAGCAAGCCGGCGACGCCCGCGCCGAACAGCACCAGCGAAGCCGGTTCGGGCACGGTGGTCAGGTCGGCGATGTCGAACGCATAGGCGCTGGTGATGGCGACCGAGGTGAACGGCTGCGCCGGGCTGGACAAAGTCAGAAATCCTTCCGGGAAGAAGTCGCTGCCCACCAGGGCTGCGGTTTCGGTCTGCGAAAGGCCCTGGCTGGTGGTGACCGTCAGCGAGTCGGGTCCGGCGCTGCCGCTGGCGAAGAAATCGTCGATCGCATAGTCGAGGCTGATCGAATCCTGCGGCGCGGCGAAGCTGATGTCGAGCGTCTCCACATTGCCGTTGGACGACAGCACATAAGACCCCAAATCGGAGAATAATCCTGCGTTCGGCCCGAAGGTAAACGCACCCGGATCGGCCGGCGAACTGAACGTGGCAAGCGCGATGACCGCCGGGGTCGAACTGCCGGAGGCCGAGGAGAAGTCATAGGTGGTAAGGCCGGCGAAGGCCGACGACGCAAACGAAAGGCTGAAGGCGGCGACCGCGGTGAGACCTGAGATACGGCGGACCATGACGGATAAGTCTCCTTGAAGTGGCATTGGATGGAGGGTTGTGGCGGGATGGCGCGGCCGCCGGCGCAGAACCGGAAGAACAGCGGTGATCACGGCTTGCGGCGGCATCATTGCACCGGCAACGGATGCATCAGGCCGCCGTTCAGCCAGAGCGCATTCAGCCCGCGCGGCAGTTGCAGCGCGCTGTGGCTGCCGACGGTGCGGTCGTAGATTTCGCCGTAATTGCCAACCACGCCGATCACCTGCGCGGCCCAGTCATGCGCCGCGAGGCCAAGCGCCCGGCTGGTGGCCCAGTCAACACCAAGCAGACGCTGGATGACCGGGTCTTCGCTGGCGCGTTCGGCGGCGACATTGGCCTGGGTGACGCCGCTGGCCTCGGCCTGGATCAGCGCATAGATCGTCCAGTCGACGATCATGCTCCACTGCGGATCGCCCTGCCGGTAGGCCGGCGCAACCGGCGCCAGCGTCAGCGTTTCGGTCAGGATGCGATCGGCGCCGAGTTGTTTCGGATAGGTCGCCTTGATCTGCGCGAGGCGGGAGATGTCGGCGCTGATCGCATCGCAGTGGCGGACCGCGAGACCGTCATCCATCTCGCCCTCCTCCTGAAACGGCATCGGAACGATGGCGATGCCCCGCGCGACCGTGCGGGCGAGCAGGATCTTTTCGTTGTCGGTGCCCTCGACGACGCAGACGCCCATGCCGGCGAGACCGGCGAGCGAGGCGACGGCGGCGTCGTGGCGGAGCAGAAAACCCTGGCCATCGTAGAAAAACGGCGGGCCGAAACCGATCCTCCAGTGCCACATCGCCGTCGCGTCCGGCGAAACCCCGACCGCGAGGTCAACCGGTCCCTTGCTCAGCCCCTCCTCGGCTTCCAGTTCCGACGGGTAGGCGGTCACGTCCACACGCGCCTGTATGCCGAGCGCGGCAACGGCGACGGCCTTGCAGATTTCCAGGCCGAGGGGGGCCAGCGGTCCGTGCAGATCGGTCTTGTTCCAGTCCTCGGGCGTGACGACGACGCCGCAGCGCAGGGCGCCGGCGGCACGCACGCTGTCCAGCGTCGTGCTGCCAGCCAGGGCTGGGGTCGTCCCGGCCGCAAGCAGGCCGGCCAGGACGATGGGTTTCAACGACAGCATCGCGCCGGTATCAGTTCGGCCACGGACCGGTGGAGGCGCCGCCGGTGTTGTTGTTGGTGTTCAGGTAAGGATTGCCGGGGCTTTCGGTCGGCCGCGGATTGAAGTCCGCCGGCGGCGGATCGATCTCGCCGCCGAGGACATAGCCGCCGGGATAGTCGGTCGGCGAAATCCCCAGGAACTGGCAGCCATACTGTGGCGCGCCGTTGGCGCCGGTCGAGACGTAATGCGGCAGCGACAACACCTGCGCCGGCGGAATGATCGCGTAGCTGGCCGGCAGCGGCGCCACGTTGCCCAACAGGCGGTCGTTGTCGAACGCTTCCGTCAGATCGCCCATGGTGGCCAGGGCGTCGGCCGGTCCAAGGTTGGTTTGCGCGGCGCCGGATGGGGCGTTGAACGCCGGGTTGGTCGCGCCTGCCGCGATCGCCGCCGCCTCATCCGGCAGGCTGGCCAGCGGGATCAGCTTGAACAGTTCGTCGATGAACTTGATCACCGCGCTGTGCTCGCTGTAGGCGTGACTGACCGCATGCGCCGCCGCATAGGGCGAGATCACGATCGCCGGAATCCGCGGTCCGCCGGTTTCGGGCTGGTGATCCGGCCCGTAGGTGCGGAACTGCTCCGGCTGATGGTCATACAGACCGTCGGTCTCGTCGTAGGTGATGATGATCGCGCAGTCGGCCCAGTACGGGCTGTTGGCAATGGCGTTGACCGAGTCGGCGATCATGGCTTCGGAGATCTGCGCGTCGGAATAGTTCGGGTGGTCGTCGTTGCCGGGTGTCGCGCGCTGGACGTTGATGTTCGGATCGGCCGGGGTCAGGCCGTCATTGTTATAGTAGCCGCCGCGGACATAGAACACGCCGCCGGCGGCCGGCAGGGCCTGGTTGGCGACATCGGTGAAGAACTGCTGCAGCCCGTGCATGTGCGCCTGTTCGGCCGGGTTGTCGCCCAGATAGCCGAAATACTGCGGTCCGTTGTGATGCACGACGTAGGAAGCGTGTTCCGGCGCCGGATTGAAGTGGAAGCCCTGGTTGTTCTCATACAGGTTGCCGCCGTCGAACGGCTCCGGCCCGTAGCCCTGCTGATACCAGCCCCAGTTGACCGCCGGGTCCTTCACCGCGACTTCCAGAATGTCGTGCTCCACGTCGGCCAGATCGGCAACGGGATGCTCGTCGGTGCGGATGATGGTGCCGATCTGGCTGCCCATGAACGAAAGCGGCAGCGACGCGAAGGTCAGCGGGATTTGTCCGGCGTCGGGTGTGCCGATCGAGGTCAGCGATGCGCCGGCGGATTCGTCGGGGCCGAACGGCGGTTTCACCGCGGCGGTGTCGGACGAGCTGCCGGGGAACGGCGCACTGTCGGTCAGGTTCGGCAGGGTCAGGCCGGTCGGATCGGCCGCCGACGGATGCTTCACCCACTGCGTGTCGCCGGTCTGGCCGGCGATCATAGCGATCGCATTCGGCGTCGAGGGGCCGGTCGCGGTCTGATGGAAATTGTCGAACAGCACGAAGCGGTCGGCATACTGCCACAGGAACGGAATGGTGTCGCAATCAATGTGCGAGATCACCACTTCGCCCTTCTGCTTGGATTGCAGAGTCGGGTTGGAGGTCGGCGCGACGCCGCTGCCGTTGACGATCGGCGCGGTCGGCCCGGAGGCATCGGTCGCGTAATGCAGGCCTTGCTGATCGAGCGGGTAGCCGTCATTCAGCGGTTTTGATTTCGTTGCCGCATCGGCGTGGAAATCGTTGATGTAGCCGGCGTGGCTGTGATCAACCGAATACGTGTCCTCGGGATACAGCTGCACGGTCTGATTGTTGACGTTCTGGATCGTGCGCGGGATCAGGAAGGGGTTGATCGTGATATAGGCGCCGGTGGTATCCCGGATCACCGAGTTGTAGCTGCCGAACGCATTGGCCGGTTGCGAATACGGATCGGTCGGCTGGGCGCCGGGATACGTCGCGAACAGGCCGTTTACACCGGGATAGGTCCCGAAATAGTGGTCGAATGAGCGGTTCTCCTGGAACAGCACGAAGACATACTTCACCTTTTGCTGCAGCAAGGCGATTTTCTGCGCCACGGTGAGCGGCGTCTGCGCCGCCGGGTCGCGCGCCTGGCCGGCACCGGTCGTTCCGGTTGAGGTTGCCAGGGTGAGGACAGGCTCCGTCCCTGTCGAGATGGCGGCGTGCGCGGGGATGAAACCAGCCGGGTTCAGCAGGGTGGCCGCGGTGATAAACGCCGTGCTGGTGTTCAGAAGACGCCTCATTACTGCACCTCGTTTTAGCAGAAGTAGATTGTCTGTCTCGTTTTCAGCACATGATCCTGGCGCCGAACACCACATTTGCTTTGCAATAGTGTGACAATTACGTTTGCCACCCTGCGTCAGGGATCGAACCGCCGAGACGATGCTCGGGATGGGGATTTCCTTATGCAGGTAAAATGACAATGCGATGAAATCGTGCGCCGAACGGCGGCGCCGGCTTGCCGCCTGCCCTGCCCGCACGCTATCCGATCCCTGATCGTTGCGAACCACGTTCGCCGGCAGCACGGGATGACGAAGCGCCCGACCATGAGCGTCCGCATCCCCCCAACCCCTATTCGCCGTTCCGCTGACGCCGCCGGCTTCACCTTGCTGGAGATTCTGGTCGCGCTCGTCGTGCTGGGCCTGTTGATCGCCACGGTGACGCAGGGAATTCGGGTCGGCCTGCTCGCCGGCGAGCGCGTGACACGCTGGCAGAGCGACACCGCCGACCTTGAAACCACCACCCGCGTCCTGCGCCGGCTGATCGCCGATTTGCTGCCGGCGCCGCCGTCCGGGCAGGACACGGCGTTCGTTGGCACGCCGCACGCCGCGTCGTTCGTCACCATCCTGCCTGACGGATTCGCCGCAGCGCCCACGCGGGAAGCCGATGTCAGCCTGGGTGTGGATGGCGGCCGGCATCTGGTGCTGCGCTGGCGGCCGCATTACCGGCGCTGGATCGTGCCGCCGCCAGTGCCGGCGACGAAAGCCCTGTTGAACGGCGTGGCGCGACTCGACCTGAGTTTCTGGCAACCGGGACAAGGCGCCGGCGGCGGGGTATGGGCGTCGAACTGGTCGGCCCCCGATCCGCCACCGCTGGTCAAGTTTCGCGTGGTGTTTCCGCCCGGCGACGCCCGGCACTGGCCGGACATCATTGCCGCCCCGATGCAGGCCACGCCGAACCCGTGACCAGACAGGCCGCACCAACGCACGGCGAGGCCGGTTTCGCCCTGCTGATCGTGCTCTGGGCGCTGGGCCTGCTGGCTCTGCTGGTCACCGGCTTGACCGGGTCCGGCCGAACACAGATCGCGCTCGCCGAGGCGGCACGGGCGGCAGCCGTCGCCGAAGCCGCCGCCGACGGGGCGGTGCAACGCGCCATCTACCAGGCGCGCGACGGCACCTGGCCGGCCGACGGGCAACCGCGCCGCGTGGTGATCGGCCGGGCCACCGTCGAGGTGATGGTCGAGGATCAGAGCGAGCGGATCAATCCGAACTACAGTTCGCCGGCGTTGCTGGCCTCGCTGCTGACGGCGTCCGGCCTGCCGACCGAACCGGCGCTGGAGCTGGCGCGGCGGATGGTGGACTGGCGCACCGCCACGCCGTTCGCGATCGAGGGCGGCTTGAAACTGGACCGCTACCGCCAGGCCGGGCTGCCGTACGGGCCTCCCGACCGGCCGTTCGCCACGGTCGATGAGATCGGTCTGGTGGCCGGTGTCACGCCCGTCCTGCTGGATCGGCTGCGCCCGTTTGTCTCGGTCGATCAGACCGGCGATCCGCGGCTTGCGGCCGCCGCCGCCGCCGGCGGCGCGGCGGTGCGGCAGGCCGAGATGACCGCGCACGCCCCGGTGCTGATCGGCTTCGTCAGCCCCGACCAGACAGTGCAGATCCGGGCGGCGGCAGTGCTGCCCAACGGCATACGGTTCGTGCGAACCGCGGTGGTGCGGCTGCAAAAGCAACCCGGACCGGACGAACGCGGATGGCAAATTCTCCACTGGAGATAGAACTGCCCCTTCCGGTTGCAAAAACGAAAGTGGCACCTGTGGATCAAACTCTCTGAGAGTTGATTATCAATAAAACTTATACAACCTGAGATTTTGATATGTACAAATCAGTATCAAACCAATCGCGCGCATGGATGTCCTGGGGGTATCTGGACAGAGTCCCGATCGACTGCTACCTCGCAGGTGCACAACAAACGGAATTCCGTGCGATGACCGAAAGCGGCAGTCTTCTTGCCTGGATCGAACCGCGCAACGCGCATGAGTTTGTCGGCGCTTTTGTCGGAGAGGATGCATCGGCCGAAGCGCCGCGCCGCTTCCCGCTGCGCCCGCCGGCGACCCAGACTTGTTCGACCCAGGACGAAGCTCGGCAATGGATCAAGCAGCAGGCCGCAGAACTCGATCTGCCGATCAAATGGATCAGCGGACTGCCGACCCCATAGGCTTCTGACCGCATCGGACCGGTCAGGGGTCGGTCTGCCGCTCGATCGACCGGCGAATCCGAGCCCGCAGCCGGCGATTCGGATCGTCGGACCCAGACACCGGTTCGGTTTTTGAGATCAGCGGCACCGCGGCGGCGCGGCTCAGGGCGTCGCGCATATCCTCACTGAGTTTGCGCATGTCGGACTGGTCGCGGATCACATGCGGTGTGATCAGGATCAGCAGTTCGGTGCGGGTGCGCGTGTTGGTCTGCGTGCCCGCCAGCGCACCGATCACCGGAATGTCCTTCAGCCACGGAATGCCCTGATTGCCGTGCGAGATCGAATCGCGGATCAGTCCCGCCATACCGATGGTCTGGCCGTCCTGCACCACAACGCGTGAGGTCACGCTGCGCTCATCGAAGGTCGGGCTGTTGATGCCACTGGTCGAGGCGGCCGGATTGACGTCGCTGACCTCCTGGGAGATGTCGAGCGTGATCAGCCCGCCGCTGTTGACCCGCGGGGTGACCTCCATGATGACGCCGGTGGGCTGATACGCGATCGAGTTGATCACCGGCGCGTTGGCGGCGATGGTGCTTTGCGAACTGCCGGTCAGATAGGGCACCAGCGCGCCGACCTGCAGGCGTGCCAACTGGTTGTCCACCACGGTGATCTGCGGCGAGGACAGCACGTTCACGGTGGTGACCGCCTGCAGCGCGGAGATTGCGAACGGCGCGCCGCCCTGGCCATTGCCGCCCAGCAGAAAACCCGGAAACGACGTGCCCAGCACGGTGGTCGCCGGCGTGCCCACCGCGGTGCTGGCGTTGTTCAGAATGCCGTTGATGCCGCCCGATTTGAAAAAAAACTGCGTGCCGTATTGCAGATTGTCGTTCAGCGTGACCTCGGCGATGGTGGCGTCGATGCGCACCTGCATCGGCAGGATGTCGATCTTGCGCAGCATGCCGACGACGGTTTCCTCCTCGGCCGGGGTGCCGAAGATCAGCACGGCATTGTTTTGCGGGTTGGGCAGGATGCGCATGGCGTCCGGATTGTCCTCGCCGGAGGACTGGTCCAGCCCGCCCAGCAGCGGATTGGCCGTGACCGGGATCTGCGCCGTGGCCGCGCCCCCGCCGCCGGACGGGGCGAGCGGATTACTGCCGCCCAGGCTGCCGCCGGACAGACCGCCGGCTCCGGCACCACCCGCCCCCAGCCCCGAACCTGTCCCCTGTCCGGCTCCAAGTCCGCCCCCCTGGGCGCCGCCGATGCCGCCGCCCAGACCACCGGCGCGCGACCCGCCGGCGCCGCTGCTGTAGCCGCCGGCCGATGCGCTGCGGCTGCTTTGCTGCGCCTCCGGCTGCGCGGTGACGTTGTTCGGGGTGAACGCCATCTGCAGCGTGTAGGCGATGTCATTGGCGTTGCTGTTCTGCAGGTAGAACACGTGCCAACTGCGCACCGTGGTGCGGCGCTCGCGCTCGACCAGCGCGTAAACCTGCCGTGCGGCGTCGATGTAGCGCGGCTGCGAGGAAATGATCAGCACCACGTTCAGCCGGGTCAGCGGCACGACCCGGACCAGCCCGGCCAGCGATCCGCCGGACTTGCCGCGCAGCGCCTCCTGCATCGCCTCGGCGAAATCATGCGCACTGCCGGCGCTGACCGGCAGCAGAATATAAGACTGATGCGCCAGCGAATCGTCGTCGAAGCTGCTGACCAGATCGCGCACCGCCTCGATCTGCGGCGGATCGCCGGCAACCAGCAGGGCGTTCAGGCCGCTCTCGGCAGTGATCTTGGTGTTGGGTCCGGCGACCGGCTGCAGCACCTTCGCGAGTTCGTCCGCCGAGACGTAGCGCAGCGGGATGACGACGCTGCCGGACGCCCCGGCCGAGGCGGCGGGGATCACCCGGAACAGCCCGTCAGCCGGCACCAGCACCGCGCCGACATTGGCCAGCAGCATCTGCAGGGTCGGCAGCAACTGCTGCGCGCTCACCGGCTGGGCTGTGTGCAGGGTCGCCGTACCGTGCACCGCCGGATCGATCGTGTAAGTCCGGTGCAGCAGGCCGCCGAGAATTTGCCCGACCACCTCGCGGATGTCGGTATCGGCGAAGTCGAGCGAGAAATCACCGCGGCCGATCTCGCTCACCCGTCCCGGCAGTCCGGGTGCACTCGTGCGGCTGTAGGACACCGACGGCGGCGGTGCGCCCGGCGCGGGCAGCGGCCCGCTGATCCGTGGCGCCGCGGCGAGGTCCACGGCCGAGGCCGCGAGCGGCGGCAATACCGGCGTTTCGGGGCGCTCGCAGCCAACCAGCAGGATGGGCGCCAGCAACAGGCCGCGCAGACGGATGCGCCGGCGCGGGATCAGCGGCTTGGTCATCGTGCCTCCGCCGCGGCGGCTCGGTAGGCGGTGACGGTGAACCGCGCATCGATCGGCAGGCTGGCATCGGCTGCATTGCGCGGCGGCCCGCGCAACTGCATGTCATCCGGCATCATCGGCACATCGGCCTTCGCCATCGCCTGCAGCAAAGCCACGACCGACCGCCACGGCGCAGCCAGCGTGACCCGCACCGCAATCGCCCGGAAATCGCCTTCGGCCTGCGCCGGCAGGATTTCCTCACTGCCGATCCGCACCCCCGACGCGGTCGCCAGCTCATCCAGACGTTGCTGCAACGCCGCGGCGGCGAGCGGGTCGGTGCCGCCCGCCAGCAAGGCGCCTGGCTGCTGGCCGCCCTGGGCGGCGACGGCAGCGCGCAGGGCCGGCAACGTGCGCACCAGCTCGCTCATTCGATACGCCAGGGCGCGCTGGCGGCGCAGGGTTTCCTGGCGGTCGGCGAACCAGTCCAGCGCCGGCGCCACCGCACCCAGCCAGACCAGGGCAGCCAGCACAAGCGTCAGTCCAAGCGCGAGGCTCTGGCCCTTCGGCCCCGAGGGCAGCACGACAGCCATGCTCAGGGTCCGTAGCCGGCTCTGATGGTGAACACCTCGCTGCCGGTCTCATCACGCAGCACGGGGGCGGCGAAGGCCGGATCATGCAGGCGCGAGTCAGCCGCCATGCCGGCGATCAGCTTCGTCGCCGCGGTCGAATGGCCCTCCATCACCAGAGTCCGCTGGCGCAGCGTCAGGCTGGTCAGCCAGGTGTCGTCGGGCAACGTGTCGGTCAACACACCCAGGATCTCCAGGATGGTCTCGGCCTGCTGCCGGGCTGTGGCAATCCGGCCGGTGCCGGCCGATTCCAGGGCCATCCGGCGGCGCAACGCCTCCACCTGGGCGACCTCAGGCCGCAGCACGGCGATACGGTCCTCGGCATCGGCCAGTGCCAGAGACTGCCGCAGCACCGGGACAATGATGCAGGCGGCGGCAAGCGCGCCGCACGTCGCCAGCGACAGGCGCCACAGCCAGCGTTCGCGGACGCGCCGCGCCGGATCCTGCCGGCCGATGGGCAGGCGGCGGACCACCCCGTCCGGGCCGGCAGCCTCCAGCGCGACCGGAACCGCCCCGCAGGCTTTCAGCCGGTCCAGCACCGGCTGCACCCATACGCGCGGCACGAAGGCCAGCTCGACACGCAGCGTCGCCTGGGCGCGATCGACGCCCAGCACGCGGTGATCGAACAGCACGTCGTCCGCGGCGAACGGGGTCAGCCGATCCATTTCGTAGCGCAGCACACGATCGAGGCCGGTTTGCGCCGCCACCGGCAGCGTGGTTTCGCAGACCAGCAGGCGGGAGGGCAGTAGCAGGACCAGCCGGTCGCGCCGGCGGCCGACGAGCAGCGATTGCAGCGCCGCGGCATCGGCTTCGGCGGCCAGCAGCTCGATCCGGCCTTTGCGCCGCCGCTCGACCCTGGTGCCGGCGCTGCCGGGTGTCAGCAGCACAGCATCCGGGACGGCGGCGCCGATGCCTTTCAGTCCAAGCCGCTGCAGCAGCATCGTGAGCAGATCCGTCATCTGCCGGATCCACCAGGTCATCAGTTCAGACAGCATGAAGGGCTACGCCAGGGTTAAACGTGCGGGTCCTATAGCCAGCCCGCCGATGACATTATAGCGACGGAATGATGACAACGTGCCGTCCCCGCTTACTGCGCCAGATCGTTCAGGCTCAGCATGGCGAGCAGCAGCGAGGAGACGATCCCGGCGATCACCGCCCCCATGGCGATGGTGATCGCCGGGGTCAGCAGCGCCACCAGCCGCTGGGTCGAGATGCGCACGCTTTCCTCATGGATCGCGGCGGCGCGCAGCGCCATCGGACCAAGCTGGGCGGTCTCCTCGCCGAGCCGCAGCAGATGCACGAGGCGGGGCGGGAACAGGCCAGATGCGCCGAGTGCGCCGGACAGTCCGGCGCCGCCGCTGGCACTGCTGGTGGCGAGGTCCACCGCGCGCACCCCGGCTTCATTGCCCAGCACGTCGCGGACGATGCCCAGCGCCGGGATCAGCGAGACGCGGTTCTGCAGCAGCGATCCCAGAGTGCGGGCCAGCCGCGCCGCCATGATCTCGCGCGCCAGTCCGCCGATGACAGGGATGCGCAGCTTCAGCCGGTCGAACGCCAGCCGCACGCCCGGTTCGCGCAGCGCCGCCCGCGCCAGCACGAACAGCGCCGCCAGCGCCGCGAGTGTGACCAGCCCGTACCGCGACACGGCGTCCCCGGCGGCGATCAGGAACTGGGTGGAGGCCGGCAGCGCGGCGCCGTTCTGCTCGAACAACGGCACGAACTGCGGCAGCACCTGGGTCAGCAGCAGGGTCACGGCGCCGATCGCCGCCAGCGTCAGCAAAGCGGGATAAATCAGCGCCGACTGCACCGTCTCAGCCAGGCTGCGTTCGCGCTCCATCAGATCGGCCAGGCGTTCCAGCGTCTGCGCCAGGCTGCCGCCGGCCTCACCGGCTTTGACCAGACCGACATACAAGCGGGAGAATGTGCGCGGCCGGCGGCCCAGCGCGGCGGCGAGCGCGCTGCCGTCGCGCACCTCATCACGGATGCCGCCGAGCACCCGCGCAACCCGCCGGTTGGGCGCGGTCTCCACCAGGAAGCGCAGCGCCCGATCCAGATCCTGGCCGGCGGCGAGCATGGTGGTCAGTTCACGGGTCAGATGGGTGACATCCTGTCGGCTGAGGTTTTCGCCACCGCCGACCGATCCGCCAAGCAGGTTGGCGAACGCCCCGCCGACACCGTTGCGCACCGGGCTGACCGAGAGCGGCAAGGCGCCGTCGCGGCGCAATCCGGCGAGCACCGCTGCCTCATCCGCCGCTTCGATCCTGCCGCCAATCGGCCGGCCCGCCCGGTCGATTGCAGAATAGCGCCATGCCGGCATCAGGCAGCGCCCCGGATCGGCATGGTTTGCGGCGTCTGTCGAACCGTTCTCACAGCCGGTCGTTTACCACAGACGATGCGGCACGAAGCCAGCGGCGGTCAGTCGCATGCAGCATTCATCGAAGTTTCATAAGTGGCAAAGCGCGGCGGCCCAAGGCGATGGCGGCCAGAATGTTCCGCTTGCGAGCAGAAATGTTCGCGAATTGCAACTTGCCTTCGGAGTAATGGCTGGTATGCCTCCGCCCCGTTATGCAGACATCCCCACGCCGTCGCGCCGAGGCAGGCTTCACCCTGCTTGAACTCCTGGTCGTCATCGCCATCCTGGGCCTGCTGATCGGCCTCGTCGCCCCGGCGGCATTGCGCCAACTGGGCGGCGCACGTATTTCGGTGGCAAAACAATCGGTCGAGCGCATCGGTTCGACGCTGGACATGTACAAGCTGGATGTCGGCGGCTACCCGTCCACCGAACAGGGTCTGGCGGCGCTGGTCGAGGCGCCCACCGGGGTGGCGGCCTGGAACGGCCCGTATATCAAGGGCGCCGTGCCGGTCGATCCATGGAACCATCCCTACACCTATCGCAACCCGTCCAGCCGAACCGGTCACGACTACGATCTGTGCTCGGCGGGCCCGTCGGGCAATCCGTCCGGTTCCGACAGCATCTGCAATCCCTGACGCGCCTCAGGGGGCCGCGACCATCACCCGGCCGGTCAGCCAGTCCACCTGAATCACCCGTTCCCGGTTGCCCAGCACCACGTGCAGCCGGCCACCCGAGGCACTGCCATCGGGGGCAAACACGATCGAGCGCGGTTCGGCAACGATCACCACGGCGGAGCGCAGACTGACCGGCGTGTTGTCGAGCGCGAAGCCATGTCCATCCGGCGTGACGGTGAACTGCACCGGACGGCTCTGCCCCATCGCCTGGGATCGCGCCAGGCGCAGCGCGTTGCTGACCCGCGCGGTCGCCGCGGACAGGTCGAGCGCGGAGCTACGGTTCGGCAGGAAGCCGGCGACGATCGACAAAGCGAGGCCGAGGATGACCAGCACGACGATGGTTTCGATCAGGGTGAAACCGTGCCGGTTCGGGCGCGCAGCGATGCTGCGTTCATTCGGGCGGCACGTCATGTTATTTCACCGCAACGGCCAGGCGTCAGTCTTGGATGTCTGCCCGATGCGGGCTTCGCTGGCCAGCCGGCCGCGACCGCTTTCATGCAAGCTTCACAAAGCGTGCAACGATGCGGGTCAACCGGCCAGCCAGTCGGCCAGCCGGTCCACGTAGAGCCAGGCCAGCCAGCCGGCAGCCGCCAGAAACGGCCCGAACGGGATGGCGGTGGCCGCCGTCATCCGCCTGCCGGCCAGCGAAGCCGCGCCGGCCGCGAGCAGCCCCAGGCACGACGCCGCCAGCAGTACGATCGGCAGATCGGCCAGGCCCAGCCAGGCGCCGAGTGCCGCCAGCAGCTTCGCGTCGCCCAGCCCAAGGCCGTCGCGACCGCGCAACCGGCGGTAACTCCAAGCAACGGCGAACAGCAGGGCGTAGCCGGCCGCCGCGGCCAGAGCGTGGTCGGGCATGTCATCCGGATCGGTGAACGCGGTCACGACCAATCCTGCGGCCAGCAGCGGCAGAGTCAGCACATCCGGCAGGATCATGCAGCGCAGATCGATCCAGGCGGCTGACAGCAGCGTCCAGCCCAGCAGGCAGCTCAGCCAGATCGCATTGCCGGTGACCGCTGTCGCGGCCCATAGCGCGACGGCGACGGCAGCCAGTTCGATCGCCAGCGCGAAGGGCCCGATGCGGGCGCCGCAATCGCGGCATCGGCCGCGGCGCACGGCGTAACTGACGATCGGCACCAGGTCGCGCGGGGCCAAAGCATGTCCGCAGTGATCGCAGACCGAACGGGCCACGGCGATCGGGCGTTCGTCGGGCAGGCGGACGATCAGCACGCCTAGAAAGCTGCCGATGAACGGGGCCAGCAGCACCGGCAGCACCCAGGCCGGCAGGTCGGACAGCAGGGTCGTCAAACTCTCCACGGCGCGGCTCTGAGCACACCGGGATCATGCGCGCAACCGGCCGGCGCCGCCCGGTCACCGCTGTATGACAGAGCGATGAAATTCCGTCATCGTCACGGTCGCTGCCGCAACAAGCTTGCTACAAGCATGCTGCATGACCCTCTCCCCCCGCCGCCGATAAGACCGTAACCGCATGAAAGCCTGGCTTGCCGTTGCCGGACTGGCCGCTGCGTTCACCGCCATTCTGTGGTGGGAGTGCAGCGCCGGGGACGAACCCGGTTCGGCTGCGCCGCCGCTTCGGGCCGACCGGCCGTCACCCTCCGCGCCGCCCCCGACCCTCGATGACGCTCGCTTGGCGCAGATCGCGACGCTGCTGCTGGAGCGCCCGCTGTTCAGTCCGGACCGCCGGCCCGCCGCCACCCCTTCCGCCGCCGCCGCGGCAGACAGCGCGGTGCAGGCGTTGCCCCGGCTGACCGGCGTGATCTTCGGGCCGGCCCGGCGCAGCGCCATTTTCGCCGACGATGCCGGCCATCCCCGCATCGCCGCCGAGGGCACCCGGCTCGGCCGTTTCACCATCACCGCCATCGCCCCGGGCCAGGTCACGGTCAGTTCGCCGGACGGGGAGCGTGTGCTGCGCCCGGCCTATCCCGGCGCCAAGCCCCCCGAGACAGTGGCCGCTGCCCTCCCGCTGGTGCGCCTGCCCGCACCCGCGCGCGGCCGGTGAGCTTCGTCGCGGCCGCGGGCAACCGGGAATTCAGGAACGCCGAACGAGTGAGCGCACAAACTCCAGGTTCC
>Ga0302320_10013136_pt1 | contig 17333 bp, 15 predicted proteins | sample Bog_T0_3_FD_202130 | JGI IMG/M metagenome (GOLD analysis project Ga0302320, IMG submission 202130) | Peat permafrost microbial communities from Stordalen Mire near Abisko, Sweden - Bog_T0_3 | ecosystem: Environmental > Terrestrial > Soil > Wetlands > Peat | place: Sweden: Abisko, Stordalen Mire...
AATAATTATGCACGTTCCCCGCGCCGTACGGGGGCGTGTAGTAATTGAAACACGCGTCATTCAGGGAGATGTCGGTCATTTGATTCCACCAAGTTTGCAGAAACGGGGCCACCCAGATCTGCGACCCCAGCACCACGTAGTTATTGGTGGGCAAATCCGGCGGGGGAATGGGCGAAGCCGCCAGGGCGCTCCGCCATTTCCGCTGCGCCTGCCGTTCCCGATCGCCCGCGCGCGCGCGCGCGCGCGCCGTCCGCCCGGGCAAATCCCGGTTCACCCAGGCCGCCACGCCCTCCCGCGCCGACGAATCAAAGTCCCCGCCCGCCGAAAATGCGATGAACGGCTCCACCGTGTCATCTCCGGCCACAATGACATAGCCGGCCGGGTCCAGATGGATGGCGAAATAAACCACGTTCCCGACGGCGTCCCGGACGGCTTCGGTGCGCCGGATCTTCGCGGACAAGATTTTGCCCAGCGGGCGCTGATCCTGCCGCAGCCAGCCCTGGACGGCATGGGCCGCCTCATTGGTCCCCACCGGCGCCGCCGCCGCCGGCCGGCAGATGAATAAGAGGAAGAGCAAAACCCCGGCCAGCCAAGGCCGCTGGTTCCCCGACGAAACGAGGCTTCCCCTCCGGCCCTCCGGCACAGACGAGACGCGCTGGGATTCAAGTTTCATTTCATTTCAAGTCAGCAAATGGACGCAGGATATAGGTAAAGCATGGCCGGGTTTTAAGCAAGGCATTCCTGAAAGCGCAAAACCGACCATACGCATTTTGAAACCCCACCGGTGCGTTGGTTAATCCGCCAATTCGGTTCTCACCAATCCTTCACCAACCGCCGCGCGTCCTCCGCTTTTTCCTTGGGCTTGAGGGTCAGAAACTGTTCGTTGTTCTTTTGCGCGTCGAGCAGGTGTTCGGCCTCCTTGGGGGTCATCTCGTGTTCGCCGGTGACCTCGGCCACGTCGTTGGTTTCTCCACCGGTTTTGTCTTGTTTATCCTGCGGCGCGGCCTGCGCCTGTTTTTCCTGTTCCTGCTTCTGCTCCGCCTCTTTTTTGGCCTGCGCGTCCTGGTCCTTTTTATCCTGCGATTGCTGCGCCTGCTGGTTCTGCTGTTTTTGTTGATTCTGTTTATCCTGCTGGTTTTGCTGCTGTTGTTGATTTTGTTGTTGCTGTTGTTGCTGTTGTTGTTGCTGTTGTTTGAGCAGCTTGTCCAAGGCGATCAACTTCTGGTCATTCGGATATAATTTCAACCCCAGGTCCACCTGCTCCATTGCGGAGGGGATGTTGTTGGAGATGTAAAAGTGCGCGCCGTTGTTGAAAAAGTCCTCCGCCGGGATGAACTGCGCCCGGACGGACAACCCGGTCAGCAACAGCAGACTAAGACTGAGGAGGAGTGGCAATCGCATCGATGTCCTTTAGTTTTTTGATGTAGTCCTGGAATTTTTTGGTGGCAATCGGGTTGTTCAGGCTCTCCATGATTTCCAACGCCGTGTGGTACTCGTTGCGCCGGACCGCGGCGTCCGCCGACAATTTGGCCTTCCGCATGGCCTCGCGCAACTGGGCGATCAGGCCGAGCTGCCGTTTGACAAACTGCTGGTTGAAGGCGGCATCCACGTCGTTGGTGTTCAAATTCACCGCCTGCGCATAACTCTTCAAGGCCGCCTGCCAGGTTTCCTCCATCGCCGCCAGGCTGTCGGAATCAGGGGTGGCGGCGAACTTGAGCTCGCCCTGCCGGTAGAGCGTGTTGCCCAGGTTGTAATAGGCCCGCTGCTGCAATTTCAAGTCCGGCGCCGTGGTCACCAGCAGGAACTGTTTGGCGGCCTCGTCGTAGTTCGTCGCCCGGTACGCCGCCGCGCCCGCGTTGTAAACCAGGCGCAGGTCGTTGGTGCTGATTTGCGCCAGCCGCTCGTATTCCTCGACGGCGTTGGTGTAATTGCCGCGGTTATAGTCGCGCAAGGCGCTCGCGGGCGAGGCGGCGCCCGTCCACGGCAGCAGCGCCAGCACCAGCAGCAGCGCCGCCGCCTTCGCCGCCGCCTTCGCCGCGCCGCCGGGGGAAACGGGGGGGGCGGCCTTCCGCTCGCGCTTCCGGTCCGGCAGCAGCATTTCCAGGAGCAGCAGCGCCATCGCCGCGGCCAGCGGCCATTGGTATTGCTCGTGGTACCGCCGGATCAGCTTCTCCTGCGCCCCGGTTTTGGGCAGCGGCGCGATGCCGCGCTCGTAGATGGTGTCCATGGTTTGCGGCCCCAGCGGCAGGTAAAACCCGCCGGTGGCGTCGGCGATCTGCTTGAGCAACCCTTCATTCAAATGCGATTTCACCACGTTGCCGTCCGGGTCGCGCACATAGTCGGTGTTGCCATTGGCATCGGTGGTCCGCAGCAGGTCGCCCGCGGCGGTGCCGATGCCCACGGTGAAAATCTTCAGCCCGGCCTTGCCGGCCGCCTGCGCCGCCTCCAGCGCGCCCGTCTCGCTGTCATTGTCCTCGCCGTCCGTGAGCAGCACCATCACCTTGTAATGCCCGCCTTCCTTGAACGTGGCCAGCGCCGTGTCAATGGCCGTGGCGATGGCCGTGCCGCCCTCGGGGATGGTGTGGACATCCAGCGCCTCGACGCTCTGCCGGAACGCCGTATCGTCAATGGTCAGCGGACAGGACAAATAGGCCTCGCCGGCAAACGCCACCAAGCCCAACCGGTCGGACTTGGCCTGCTGCATCAAATCCAGCGCCGCGAGCTTGGCGCGGGCCAGCCGGTTGGGGGCGATGTCCGTGGCCAGCATGCTCTTGGAGGTGTCCACCGCCACCACGATGTCCAGCCCCCGCTGCTCGACCTTGTCCCAGTCAAACTGCCACTGCGGCCGGGCGAGGGCGAAGATCAGCCCCGCCACCGCCGCCACCAACAGCGCCAGCCGGATTTTCTGGCGCACGGGCGAAACCCCCGCCGTAAGCTGCGCCAGCAGCCGCGCGTCAATGAAGGCCGCCACCAACCGTTGCCGCGCGCGCCACGACCACCAGAAGAACGCGCCCAGCGCCGGGGGCGCGACCAGCAGCAGCCAGAGGATTTGGGGGTGGGCGAAATTCATGGCAACCTCCGCAACAGGGTCTGGCCCAGGAGAATCTCCAGCAGCAGCACGGCCAGCCCGGCGCTGATGAACCACGGAAACAGTTCCTGGTATTGGGTATATTTGTTGATCACGGCCTCCGATTTTTCCAGCTTGTCAATCTCCGCGTAAATGGCCTTGAACTTTTGCGAATTGTCCGCCCGGTAGTATTTGCCACCGGTCTTCTCCGAAATCTTCCGCAACGTGTCCTCGTCCGGGAGGAAGCTCGCCGGCAGCCGCATCCGCTGCACGATTTCCCGGTTGCCCAGGCCGATGGTGTAGATCTTCACCCCCAGCGCCTTCGCCGCCTCCGCCGCCGTTTCCGGGTTGATCTTCCCGGAATTGTTTCCGCCGTCGGTCACCAGCACGATGATTTTGCTCTTGGCGTCGCGGTCGCGCAGCCGGTTCAGCGACACCGTCACGCCGTCGCCGATCGCCGTGGCGTCCGAATTGATCGCCCCGATGTCCAAACGGTCCGCGTAATCCAGCAAATACTCATGATCCAGCGTCAGCGGCGCGGCGATAAACGCCTCCGCCGCGAACACCACCAGCCCGATGCGGTCGTTGGGCCGCCCTTCAATAAACTGCTCGAGCACGGGTTTGGCCATGTTGATCCGGCTCACCTGCCGGCCGTTGACAACATAATCCCCGGTTTTCATGCTGCCGGACAAATCCAGCGCGCAGACGATGTCAATGCCGCTGGCCTTCACCTCCGTGTGGCTGCGGGTCAGCCGGGGTTGCGCCAAGGCGAAGACGAAGGCGGCCAGGCTGAGCCAGCGCAGGGCGGCCAGCAGCGCGCCGGCCCGCGAGCGGCGCGCGCGCGTGAGACCCGCCACCAGTTGCACGGAGGAATACACAAACGCCGCCGACCGGCCGCGCCGCCCCTTCAGCCACGCCACCAGCGGCAGCAGCAGGAAGGTCAACAGCAAATAAGGATGGGCAAACGTCATGGGATGATCAATGGGGCTTCAACACCGGCGGGGCCGGCACGGTCGCGGTCGCGGCGGTCGCGGGCCGGGGTTCCGTTTCGTCAATCAACCGCCCGGCCGACTCATGCAGCGCGCGCAACTCGGGCTCGCCCGGCTCATAGCGCGCAAATTTCACCAGGTCGCAGCTTTCCAGAAACCGGCTGAGGCTCTCCTTCTGGTCCGGGGTGAGCCGGTCGGTGCCGGCCAGTTCGCGCAGGAACTCCTCGGTGGTGCGTTCCGGCGCGTGAAAAGTGAAGCGCTCCTCGAGATACACCCGGGTGACATCGGAGACCGCGATGCAAAACGGCTTGGGCTGCGCCAGCAAGGCCAGCGCCGCCGCCAGTTTCTGCCGGGCACGGACATGAGCGGGCACGGGCGGCACGACGGGCACCAGCAAACGCCGCGCGCGCCACCAGCGCCAGACGCAAAACAAAACAACCAGCAGCGCCAGCACGCCCAGCGTCCACCATAGCGGCGCCCAGCCGTTCGGGATGTCCAGCGGCGGCTTGAGGTCGCGAATGTCCTCCGGGGCGGGAACCGGCGCGGCCGCCCGGGACAAGGTGCCGTTGGTGATCATCCGCGCAGCCTCCGTTTCTCGCGGTTCTCAAAAAACTTGCCAAGCGCCACGCCATACGGCTGGTCGGTCCGCAGTTGGATGAGGTCCACCCCGGCGCCGCGCAACTGACGCACCAGCGCCTCCTGGTGCTTCTGCCGCTGCAACGCGAACGCCCCGCGGCGCATGGCGCTGCCGGTGTTGACCTCCAGCACCTCGCCGGTCTCCGCGTCTTCCAAGATCAGCCGGCCCAGCGCCGGCAGTTCCAATTCGTACTGGTCCGTCACCTGCACGGCCACCACATCGTGGCGGCGGTTGGCCACACGCAGCGCGGTTTGCAACGCCTTGGACAACGGCTCCGTCCACACCGGCGCGCGGCGGTCGGGCGGGGCGTTGTCCAGGAAATCCGAGATGACCGCGCAGATGGCCTTGTGCGGCAGCACGCGTCCCATGAATTCCAGCGCCTTCACCAGGTCCGTGCCGCGCCGGCGCGGTTCAAAATACAGCACTTCGCGGATGACCCGCAGCACATGCGCCCGCCCCTTGCGCGGCGGAATGTACTTCTCCACTTCATCACTATACAGCAGCAGCCCCACCTTGTCGTTGTTCCGGATGGCCGAGAAGGCCAGCACCGAGGCGAGCTCGGCGGCCAGCTCGCGCTTGGACTGCGCCCGCGAGCCGAACAGCCCCGACCCGCTGACGTCCACCAGCAGCATGAGCGTCAGCTCGCGCTCCTCGATGAACTTCTTGATGAACGGATGGTTCATCCGCGCCGTGACGTTCCAGTCAATGGAACGCACATCGTCGCCCGCCTGGTATTCACGCACCTCGTCGAAGTTCATGCCCTGGCCCTTGAAGACGCTGTGGTACGCGCCGGCCAGCGTCTCGGTCACCACGCGGTTGGTGCGCAGCTCGATCTGCCGGATTTTTTTGAGGATTTCGCGCGGGATCATGCGGGGGAAATGGATGAATTATGAGGGAGAAAGGATGAATCCGAACGCGGGGAAAACCAGGCTTGCACGGACGCCGAAGCATGGCCCGGGCGCAGTCCCGGAGGGACTTCCTGAGAGCAGCCCGGCGTTTCAACGCCGGGAAGGCCGGATATCGGCCTGAGTCCCGGAGGGACGGCTGAAGCCCGGTGGTTCTCAGCCGTCCCTGCGGGACTTGACGAGGTCACTGATCCAAAGCCGGCGTTGAAACGCCGGGCTATTCCCGATTGTCCCTCCGGGACATTTGCCACTTGCGCCGTCGCCTTAGCACGGTAAGTTACCCGCATGAGCGTGGCCGAAATTTTGGAAGCCATCCGCCGGCTGCCGGCGGCGGAACGGCGCGGCTTGGTCGAACACATCTGGCAGGCGTGGCCGGTGAGTGAAGGCGTGTTCCCTTGGAACCCCCCGAAGGCGGAAATTGCCACCCTGCTGGAACGCGCGAAAGAATTGGAACGGACGGAGCATCTGTTGAAAAACAGCCGCGAGCCGGAACCCGCCCCTGCCCCGGAACCGGCCGCCGCCCCCGAAGCCACCTTGCAGAAGGCCGCCGACCCCAAACCGTTTGCCAAAGTCCTCACGGAAATCACCGAACGCCCCGTCAGTCCGCAGGAACTCGCCGACGAAGCCGCGATTCTGGGCCGCCGGCTCCGGGAGCACCTGAACAACCCCGCCGACGCCGGTTCGGCGTAGGAAATCAAAATCAACCTCATGACCGCATCCGAAATCTTGGAACAAATCCGCCGGCTGCCGCGGGCGCAGCAGTACGAAGTCGCCGAAAAAGTCTGGGCGGAGTTTGGCGACTTTGACGAGGAGTTGACGCCGGAACAAATGGCCGAGCTTGAACGGCGCGCCGAAGACGCCCGCAAACACCCCGAGCGATGTCGGCCGATCGAGGAGGTTTTCACTGACATCGAAAAACGATGCCGTGCCAAACATCCTGGTTCAACGTCACCGCTGTAAATTAAAGGCATGAGCTCTGCCCAAGTAATGGAACTGTTGGAAAAACTTCCGGGGGCAGAACAATGGGAGGTTTTCGAGCGGCTCCGTGATAAATTTGACGGCGCGCTTGCGCCCGGCGAAACGGAATTGATTGACCGCCGTCTCCAAGACGAACTTGACCATCCTGAAGACGTTGTTTCGTTGGAAACAGTGTTGGCAAAACTCGACGCAAAATACGGCAAATGAAACGACGGCTTTGACCAGCGCGTCGCACAACTTGTGAGCCTTTCGCCCGGCCGGATATCTAAATGGCTATCGCGCAGAATCATTTATGAAAAACCTGTTTTGCTTCCGGTGTCCCCACAAACCGCCAGTGCCATGGTTCATAATCAACCCCGCAGGCATTGTTTCGCGGAAAGGACAGCTCAAAGCCAAAGCACCCGGCATTCTGGCAAAGCCAATGAAAGGCCCCGGTCCCTTCGAATGGCGGTTCAATATCGCATTCCGGGCTGGATTCGTCACCCAGATCCACCGCCAAACCGGTGTGATGTTCCGAATGGCCCGGCCGTGCCACCCAGCGGGCGGCCACGTCCTCCGAACCGTATTTTTCAACTGCTTTGTAGAACAATGATTCCTGATATTTGAACGTGCGAAACCCGGAAACAGGCACAATCGCCACGCCCGCCGCCCGGGCCCGGGCCAGCAGACCACCGAGGGACGCGGCGGCGTCCGCACGCATCCTGACTTCGCGCCCGGTTTCACGGCATATGCCCACGACCGTCAACCCCGTTTGCGTTGCTTCAGAATATGGAGATCGAGCGGTTGTCATCACGGCACCGGGAGTTCGTCGAAGATTTTCTGGATGACGATCTCGCTGGTTTTTTCCTCGGCCTCGGCTTCGTAGGTGATGGCCACGCGGTGGCGCAGCACGTCCATGCCGATGCTCTTCACGTCCTGCGGCGTGACGTAGCCGCGGCCTTTCAGGAACGCATACGCCTTGGCGGCCAACGTCAGCGCGATGGTGGCGCGGGGCGACGCGCCCAGTTGGATGAAGTCCTTCACCGCGATCTTGTACTGGTCCGGGTCGCGCGTGGCGCAGACGAGGTCCACAATGTAGTCCTTCACCTTGTCGTCCACGTAAATCTCGTTGATGACTTCGCGGGCCTTGAGGATTTGTTTGGCATCCACCACGGCGTTGCAGGTGGGTGTGCCGGAGGTCCGGGCCATCATCTCCAGAATCTGCCGCTCCTCGGCGCGCGAGGGGTAGCCGATCTTGAGCTTGAGCATGAAGCGGTCCACCTGCGCCTCGGGCAGCGGATAGGTGCCCTCCTGCTCGATGGGGTTTTGCGTGGCCAGCACCAGGAAGGGCTCCTCCAGCTTGTAGGTCTGGTCGCCGATGGTGACCTGTTTCTCCTGCATGGCCTCGAGCAGCGCGCTCTGCACCTTGGCGGGCGCGCGGTTGATTTCATCGGCCAGGATGAGGTTGGCGAACACGGGGCCCTTGCGCGTGGTGAAGCCGCCGGACTGCGGGTTGTATATCTGCGTGCCGATGACGTCGGCCGGCAGCATGTCCGGCGTGAACTGCAGGCGCGAGAATTTGACCGAGAGGGTGGCGGCCAGGGATTTGACGGACAGGGTCTTGGCCAGGCCGGGCACGCCTTCGAGCAGGACGTGGCCGTTGGCCAGCAGGCCGATGACGAGCCGCTCGACCAGGTATTGCTGGCCGACGACGACTTTGCCGAGTTCGCTGAACAGCGGCTGGGTGAACGCGCTGGCGTCCTTGACCGCTTCGTTGAGGGCGGAGATTCCGGTATTCATTGGATGTCAGATTTTACAGATGGACAGGGGGATGAGGGCTGGTGTTCAAAAAAATTCCTTTCAGGCGCCGGGCAGCAGTTCCAATTGTTTGCGCGGCAGCCAGCCGGTTTTGCCGGTGCCGTCGGCCACCTGCAGCCAGTCGTCGTGCCGGTCCAGGACGGCGAGCTCCGCGCCGTCATGGACCGCGAAGGTGTTCTGGGCGTCGTCAAACGGACCGCTGCGGGCGATGACATTGGATTCGATCACCACGGCGGATGGCCGGGCAAAATGATTGTCCGCCTGCACGGCGAGCACGGCGCCGAACATGATTGTGGCGCCGACGGCGGCCAGGGTGAGGCCGCGCAACCGCGGGGCCAGGGCGGGCCGGATTTGTTTGAGCGCCAGCAACATAAAGGTCAGCCAGAGGGCGGCCGCCGTGAGGCAGGCGCCTTCATTGAGCGTGAGCGCCCCCGCCCAGCTTTGCCAGCGGGCGGGCCGGACCGTGGCGCCCTGCACCTGGTTGCGCGCAAAGGCCAGGTTGCCGAGCACCTCGCTGTCGCGCGGGGCCAGCAGCGCGGCGTGGCGGTAGGCGGCGATGGCCCGGCCCAGATGGCCCAGCTTGAATTCCGCGTTGCCGTAATTGAAGCAGAGTGTCGGGGAGGCCAGGCCGGCGGCTTGAATTTCTTGGATGGACTGCTCCCAGGCGCCGGCGGCCTCCGCAAATTTCCCCTCCGCATACAATTTGTTCGCCGCACTGAATTCCGCCGGCGCCCCGCTGGACGCGGCGCGGCTGACGGCGGGGAGCAGGAGGCCGGCCAGCAGCAAAACCAACATCAGCATTCCTCGCAGCAGAAATTTGCGCTTTGGACCCCTGAACGGAGGCGGAGGGGCGATGTTCCGACATGGCTGACACCTGTTCCCCCTCACCCCGGCCCTCTCCCTGGGGAGAGGGAGAATCGCCGCCAGTCGCAAAGCAATCCGACCATTCACAAACAACCGAACCATTCCAACCCATTCGCACCTTGAAGCGGCCCCGCAGGGCGGGGCCGCGCCCCGGGGCAGTGCCGGGATGCACCTGTCACACACAGGTTTACCGCTTTCCCGCTTTCCGCTTTCCGCTTTTTGGTCAAATTTCATGCTTTCAGGGCTTGGAGTTCCCGGATGACGGTTTCAAATTTCCCGGCCACGGCGGCCAGTTCCTGCGGATCGCGCACCGGTGCGTAGCGGGCCTGGTTGCACAATTGGAACAGTTCGCGCAGGGACGCCAGCACCGGGACCGGCGCGGCCAGCGCGGGCAACCGGTCGTCCACCACGGATTCCGTGATGGCGGAGGCCGGGCAATCCAGCCGCTCCCCCAATTGTTCCTGCAGCAAGTGGAAGAGGGTGGCGAAAAACTGCTCGGAGTTGTTTCCGGCGGCGGACGTCCGCAGGTCCGCGAGTCCGGCGCGCATGAGTTCCGCCACCTGGCGCTGCCGGCGCAGACGGGGATGGTTGGCCAGATGATCCGCGCGCCGGCGCCAGACCAGGGCGGCCAGAAACGCCAAAACCGGCAGGCCTTGCAGGGCGACAAACGCCGGTTGCGTCACCAGCGGCGACCCGGCGGCCAGCAGCGGACCCAGCTCCTGTTTGACCGGCAGAATGTCCGCCTGCGCGGGCGTGCTTTCGGAGGTGGCGGGTTTGGCCGTGGCGATGGCCGGCAACGGGGCCGCGCCGGAGGCATGCACCACGATCGGCAGCGCCGGTTGCACCACGGTCTGGTAGGACTTTTGTTCCGGGTCAAAGTAGGTGAAGGCAAACGCCGGCAATTCCCGGACCTCCGGGTTTTGCGGCGTGACAATTTGTTCAAAGGTCTTGTCCCCCTCCAGCCCCTGCTGGTCGGAGGATTCGGTTTTGGCGGTGGGAGGATAGGTCTTGAAACCGTTCCAAGCGGAAAAATCGGGCAGGTTCACCGTGTCCAGCGCACCCCGGCCCGCAATCCGCACATGCACGGTGATGGGATCGCCCGCCGTGACATTGGTGGGCCCCTCGGTCACGGCCATCTGGAACTGGCCGACGGCGCCGTTGAAGCCGGCGGGCGGATTGTCCGGCAATTTCAGCCCTTGCAGAACATTGGTATCCGTGTTCAAGGTGATCGGTTTCTGTTCGCCCTGGTTGAAAAACTGCCGGAAGAACGGGTCGCCACCGCGGTCGGATGAGGGCACCACAATCACCAGTTGGGCGGTCAGCGGGCCGAGGGTGAGCGGACCGCTCTTGAGGGCGGTCACCGTGATGCCAATGGGGACCACCGTGTACGACCGGTTGCCCAATTGCGCCCGGTAACGGGACCGCTCGGTCATCTTGCCCAGGTTCAAGCCCTCCGCCGGCGCGGCCGGCAGGGACAGGTTGCCGAAATTTTGGACGTCGTCACGCAACCAGATTTGCAGTTCGGCGGTGGCCACCTCACCGACATACAATTGATTTTTCGGCATCACCAGTTTGGCAAACGCCACCTCCGCGCCGGAATTGACCGCGGCGGCGGAGGGCGCGCTGTTCTGGGACACCGTCAATTTCAGCGGCTTGCTGGTGAGCGCCGTCCCGTCCACTTGAATGGACAGCGCGGGAATGGCATAGACGCCGGGTTTCAGGGCGGTCACATTAAAATGGTGGGTGATGGTGGAGCTCGTCTGGCCGTTGACGAAACTGAACTGGCTCGACGGACCCACATAGCTGATGCTCAAACCGGGAATGGCCGGCAGCGAGGGATTACCCTTGGGCCCTCCGCCCTCGAACGTCAGGGACAAGTCGGCGGTTTCGCCCGGATTAATGACATCCCGGTCCAGCGAGGTGGTGAACGTGACGGCGGCGGCGGTCATGGCCCAACCGACGCCGGCCGCCATCAGCAAAAACAACACGCCCCGCCACCACCGGCCAAAGGCCGGTTGACTGGCAAGGCATCTGTTGTTGTCCATCATGTTCATTCTGTCCCAACTTCAGGCTCGCACCAACATTTATTAACGGCCAAAGGCCATCGTCAATTTCAAAAATTCAACCGTCATAAAGACAACCCGGCTGCCAAAATGTTCACGGCTGGCCGCCCGGGCGGCGGGAGAATGTTCATAATTTGATGGCGGACCGCAAGCTCGGAAACAGGTTTGCCCGGTGGCGTCGGCTGATGGCCCGCTGTTTCGCGGATTGGCGACCCGGTGGCCGGACGAAGGGCAATCCGCTTCGTCATGCCCATCAAAACAGGTTGTCCGACTGTGCCATTTTCAGTGTGCCATATCGCTCCGCACTGTGCCAAAACGGCGCTTTTGGCACAGTTTTGACTCTGTTCCAATTTCTCAAAAATGACGTTAAACTGTTCATAATAAGGCCATTAAGCCAAAATAACCAAGTGCGGCATCATTCCTGCATATCTCAATCGGCGAGAAGCTGTAACAATTAACCAATTTTTTATATGGCAAAAGTATTAGGGATCGACTTGGGAACGACCAATTCCTGCATGGCCGTCATGGACGGTGGCGAACCGCTGGTCTTGGAGAATTCCGAGGGCAAGCGCACGACGCCGTCGGTGGTCGCCTTCACCAAAACCGGCGACCGGATTGTGGGCGACGCGGCCAAGCGCCAGGCGGTCACCAATTCCCGGAACACGGTCTATTCCATCAAGCGTTTCATGGGCCGCAAGTTTGATGAAGTGCAGGAGGAGATCAAACGTGTGCCTTACAAGGTGGTCCGCGCCGCCAACGGCGACGCCGCCGTGGAAGTGGAAGTGGACGGCAAACCCCAGCGCTTCAGCCCGCCGGAAATTTCGGCCATGATCCTGGCCAAGCTCAAGGCCGACGCCGAAACGCGCCTGGGCGAAAAAGTCACCCAGGCCGTCATCACCGTGCCCGCCTATTTCAACGATTCCCAGCGCCAGGCCACCAAGGACGCCGGTCGCATCGCCGGCTTGGAGGTGCTGCGCATCATCAACGAGCCCACCGCCGCCTCGCTGGCCTACGGGTTGGACAAAAAGAAGGACGAGAAAATCGCGGTTTATGATCTGGGCGGCGGCACGTTCGATATTTCCGTGCTGGAAATCGGCGACGGCGTGTTTGAGGTCAAGGCCACCAATGGCGACACCCACCTGGGCGGCGACGACTGGGACAACCTGCTCATGGACTGGATTCTGGATGAATTTAAAAAGGAGAGCGGCATGGATTTGCGCAAGCAGCCGGACGCCCTCCAGCGCATCAAGGAAGAGGCGGAAAAGGCGAAGATCGCCCTGTCCAGTTCCGCGCAATACGACATTAACCTGCCGTTCATCACGGCGGACGCCAGCGGCCCGAAACACATTCAAAAGTCGCTCACCCGCGCCAAGATGGAGCAACTGACCGACGCGTTGTTTGAGCGCACCATCGCACCGGTGAAGGCGTGCCTGAACGACGCGGGCATTGAGGCGTCCAAGATTGACGAACTGGTGCTCGTGGGCGGCATGACCCGCATGCCCCGCGTGGTGGAAGTGGCCCGCTCACTGGTCAACAAACCGCCGCATCAGGGCGTGAACCCGGATGAAGTCGTCGCCATCGGCGCGGGCATCCAGGGCGGCGTGCTCAAGGGGGAGGTCAAGGACGTGCTGCTGCTGGACGTCACCCCGCTCTCGCTGGGCATTGAGACCTTGGGCGGCGTGTTCACCAAATTGATCGAGCGCAACACCACCATCCCGTCGCGCAAATCGGAGATTTTCTCCACGGCGGCGGACAACCAGCCGGGCGTGGAAATTCATGTGCTGCAGGGCGAACGCCAGTTTGCCCGCGACAACAAGACCATCGGCAAGTTCAAGCTGGATGACATCCCGCCCGCCCCGCGCGGCGTCCCGCAGGTCGAAGTGACGTTTGACATTGATGCCAACGGCATCTTGCATGTGGCCGCCAAGGATCTGGGCACCGGCAAAGAGCAGAAAATCACCATCACGGCCAGCAGCGGCCTCTCGAAGGATGAAATCGAGAAGATGCGCCGCGACGCCGAGGCCCATGCCGACGAGGATAAAGCAAAGAAAGAGGAAATCGAGACCCGCAACGAGGCGGACAACCTGGTCTATCGCACCGAGAAATTGCTCAAGGATAACGCGGCCACCATTTCGGCCGGGGACAAGGGCAAGATCGAAAGCGCCGTGGCCGCCGCGAAGGAGGCCCTGAAAGGCTCGGACACCGCGGCCATCAAGTCCGCCAGCGAGAAGCTCAACGAAGTCTGGCAGGCCGTGAGCGCCGAACTGTACAAGGCCGGCGCGGCCAAGGCCCAGTCGGAAAAAGGCGCGGCCGGCACGCCGCCCCCCGGTGCCGGCGAGCCGAAGGCTGAAGGCAAGAAAAGTGACGACGGCGTGATTGACGCCGAAGTCGTGGATGAGAAGAAATAAGTATTTTCCCGCCGCGGGTGCGGACCGGGAGTTAATTCGCAGTAAAAAACATAACAACAACAACCAAAACCAATATGGCATTAAATGTAAAACCTCTCGGTGACCGTCTGCTCGTGGAGCCGGCCGAAGAGAAGGAAACCAAAAAGGGCGGGATCATCATTCCCGACACCGCCAAGGAAAAGCCGCAAGAAGGCATTGTCGTGGCCCTGGGCACCGGCAAGACGGATGACAACGGCAAGAAGGTCCCCTTTGAAGTGAAAAAAGGCGACCGCGTGCTGGTCTCCAAATACGGCGGCACGGAAATCAAAATTGACGGCAAGGAATACAAGATTCTGTCCTCGGACGACATCCTGGCCATCCTCGAATAATCCCAACGCTTTAACCTTTTTAACCATTTAACTTTGTAACGCATTAAAAAATTATGGCAGCAAAACAATTGATCTTTGAAGAACAGGCGCGCCAGGCCCTGCTCAAGGGCGTGCAGAAGCTTTCCCGCGCCGTCGTCGCCACCCTCGGCCCGAAAGGCCGCAACGTGGTGATTGACAAAAAATTCGGCTCCCCGACCGTCACCAAGGACGGCGTCACGGTTGCCAAGGAAATCGAGCTGGACGATCCCTATGAAAACATGGGCGCGCAAATGGTGCGCGAAGTCGCCAGCAAAACCAGCGATGCGGCCGGCGACGGCACCACCACCGCCACCGCGCTGGCCGAAGCCATTTATCGCGAAGGTCTCAAGTATGTGACCAGCGGCGCCAGCCCCATCAGCATTCAGCGCGGCATCAACAAGGCCGTCGCCGCCGCCGTGGAACACCTCACCAAGATCTCCAAGAAGGTCAAGGACAAGGAGGAGATCAAGCAGGTCGCCACCGTTTCCGCCAACTGGGACACGGAGATCGGCGAAATCATCGCCGACGCCATGGACAAGGTCGGCAAGGACGGCACCATCACGGTGGAAGAAGCCAAGTCCATCGAGACCACCCTGGACGTGGTCGAGGGCATGCAGTTCGACAAGGGCTATCTCTCCCCCTACTTCGTAACCAGCGCGGAAACGATGGAAGTGAAGCTGGAAGACGCCTACATCCTCAATTTTGAGAAGAAGATCAGCAACCTCAAGGACCTGCTGCCCATCCTCGAAAAAGTGGCCAAGACCAGCAAACCCCTGCTGATCATCGCCGAAGACATCGAAGGCGAAGCCCTGGCGACGTTGGTGGTCAACAAGCTGCGCGGGACGCTGAACATTTGCGCGGTCAAGGCCCCCGGCTTTGGCGACCGCCGCAAAGCCCTGCAGGAAGACATCGCCGTCCTGACCGGTGGCCGGGCCATCACCGAAGACCTCGGCATCAAACTGGAAAACATCGGCCTGGAAGACCTGGGCCGGGCCAAGAGCATTGTGGTGGACAAGGAAAACACCACGATTGTGGAAGGCAGCGGCAAGTCCTCCGAGATCCAGGGCCGGGTCAACCAGATCCGCCGCCAGATCGAGGAGACCACGAGTGATTACGACCGTGAGAAATTGCAGGAACGCCTCGCCAAGCTGGCCGGCGGCGTGGCCGTCATTCATGTCGGCGCGGCGACGGAATCCGAGATGAAGGAAAAGAAGGCGCGCGTGGAAGACGCGCTGCACGCGACCCGCGCGGCCGTGGAAGAAGGCATCGTGCCTGGCGGCGGCGTGGCGTTGATCCGCTGCCTCCCGGCCATCGAGGCCGTCAAGGGTGCCAACGACGACGAACAGATTGGCGTGGACATCATCAAGCGCGCCGTGGAAAGCCCCCTGCGTTCGCTCGCCGCGAATGCCGGCGTGGAAGGCTCGCTCATTGTCCAGGAAGTCAAGAAGCGCAAGGGCAACGAGGGCTACAATGTCGCCACGGGCGAATACGAAGACCTCGTCAAGGCCGGCGTGGTGGACCCGAAGAAGGTCACCCGTTCGGCGTTGCAGAACGCGGCGTCCATCGCCGGGTTGCTGCTCACCACCGAATGCCTGATCACCGACGCGCCGGAGAAGGATAAACCCGCGCCCGGCGGCGGCCATGGCGGCGGCGGCATGGGCGGCATGGGCGGCGGCATGGATTATTAAGGTGACCCGCCGGCCCCTCGCGGGCCGGCCCACCTGATCAGTTGAGGAACCGGGACGGGGCGGGAAGCAATTCCCGCCCCGTTTTTTTGTCTTTGCTGAGATTTCGTTGTCCCCTTTTGGCGCCCGGTGTGCATGAATAGGGTGAATGACAACGGATGACATGGTGCTGGTGCGTCAGTATGCCGCCCGGCAATCGGAGAGCGCCTTTGCCGAACTGGTGGCGCGACACGCCGGACTGGTGTATTCAGCCGCGTTGCGGGTGGTTCGCAATCCGCAACTGGCCGAGGAGGTAACCCAGGTGGTGTTCGTCATTCTGGCGCGCAAGGCGGCGTCGCTGGACTCAAAAACGATTCTGCCAAGCTGGCTTTACCGTGCCGCCTGCTTCACCTCCAACCACGCCCGCAAACAGGAACAGCGCCGCCAGCAACACGAACAGGAGGCTTTCATGGATTCCACCTTGCAGGAAGCCGGTTCGGAGACGGTCTGGCGGCAGATGTCCCCGCTGCTGGAGGAGGGAATGCTGCGGCTTGGCCAGGCCGAGCGCGACGCGCTGGTGCTGCGCTATTTCGAGGGCCTCAGTCTGACCGAGGTCGGACGCGCGTTGGGCGCGAGCGAAGCGGCGGCCAAGAAGCGGGTGCAACGCGCGCTGGAGAAACTGCGGAAGCATTTCGCCCGGCGCGGCGTGAGTTCGACCGCCGTCCTCATCGCCGGCGTGTTGTCCACCCATTCCGTACAAGCCGCGCCGGCGGCGCTGGCCCCGGCGGTGACGGCTCTGGCGCTGACCAAAGGCGCGGCGGCCGGCGGTTCGACTTTAACCCTCATCAAAGCTGCCTTAAATCTTATGACCTGGAGCACAGCAAAAATCGCGGCCGTCACCGGCACTTGTGTGTTGTTGGCGGCGGGAACAGCCACCCTGGCCCTTTACAACCTCAGTAAGGTCCGTCCGCCGGTACATTTTGAGGAGATGCCCAAAGACTGGACCGTTTTAAAGGGTGATCCGGAACAATGGACCTGGACCAACAATGCCATCACCGGGCATAGCACGACGGGCGAAGCCATTCTGGCCTCCACTAAACCCTACGGCGACTTCACCGTGTCGGCTGTCCTGGGCAGCACCAACCGGGATGCGGAACTGGTGCTGCGCCTGCCGGACGCTGACAACGGCTACCATGTTCTCTACACTCCTGACGACACCCCGTGGGCGGCGGACAATGGCAGCATCCTCAAATTGGTGGAAAAAGTCGCCGGCCAGGAGTCGGATCTGGCCCAGTTCAAACGGCCGGGACTCCCGCACTCGGCCAAAATCACCGTCCAGGCCCGGGGGTCGCGGTTGGAAGTCTTCTTCAACGACGTCAGTGTCATCCGGACCAACGACCCGACGTTCGCCTCCGGTTTCGTCGGGTTGCGGGTTTACGGTGATCCGGTCAAACCCTGTGACGGCACGTTCTCCAATTTGACGATCCGTTAGAGCATTGACAGAAAAGATGTAGCGCTGCGAAGCGAGGATTTTTGGTTTGTTGGTCCCGCTCTGCGGGATAACAGAGCCAAAAC
>Ga0302320_10013137_pt1 | contig 17333 bp, 13 predicted proteins | sample Bog_T0_3_FD_202130 | JGI IMG/M metagenome (GOLD analysis project Ga0302320, IMG submission 202130) | Peat permafrost microbial communities from Stordalen Mire near Abisko, Sweden - Bog_T0_3 | ecosystem: Environmental > Terrestrial > Soil > Wetlands > Peat | place: Sweden: Abisko, Stordalen Mire...
CGGCCTGAGTCCGCTGGTGTTGGCCGTCGCGGATGTTTCCAAAACCATTTTGAAATGGACCGGCGGGCGGACGTTCACCGGACGGCTGTTCGGCAACCGCGAGGAGATGCGCGCGGTCATGCAGGAATCGTCACAGGCGTTCACGAGCGACGAGCGGGCGATGATCAACCGCGTGCTCGACCTGCAAAATTATACCGTCGGCCAGATCGCCGTGCCGGTGGATAAACTGGTGGCGGTGGAAAAAGACACGCCGGTAAGCGAGGTCCTGAAGCTGGCGCGGGAAAAGAATTGCTCACGCCTGCCGGTCTGGGAAACGCGCGACGGCCGCCGCCGCATAGCCGGATTGATCATGGTCAACACGCTGCTTTTCCGCGATGGGCTGGAATTGCAGCAACCGGCGTCGGCGCATCTGACGCCCGCGCTGTTCCTGGAGGAGGACGTGCGCTTGGAAACCGCGTTGCGCCGGATGCAGCGCGCGGGCCAACGGCTCGCCATCGTGCTGGCGCACGACGGCGGCGAGGCCGGCATCGTGACGCTGGAGGACATTTTGAAACTCATGTTTGGCGAGGTGAAATTGTGAACTCGGCGGAACTTATCCAGGACGGTCTGAAGCTGCTGGCGGTGGCGGTGCTGGTGCTGCTGAACGCGTTTTTCGTCGCGGCGGAACTCGCGCTCGTCCGCATCCGCGACACGCAACTGGAAGCGCTCGTCGCCAAAGGCGATCGTCGCGCGAAAATGGCGCGGCACATCGTCACGCACATTGACTCCTATATCAGCACGACCCAGTTCGGCATCACGCTGGCGAGCCTGGGCCTTGGCGTGGCGGTGGAACCGGTGTTCCGCGATCTGCTGGATCCGCTCTTTGGCCTGATGAGCATCACCACGGAGCATGTAAGAAGCGTCATCGCCATCAGCGTCGGGTTTTTCGTGAACTGCTATCTGCTGATTGTGGTCGGTGAACTGGTGCCAAAAGCAATTGCCATCCGTCGCACGCTGGCGACCTCGCTGTGGGTCGCCAGCCCGTTGAACTGGTTTTACCGAATTTCTTATCCGTTTATCTGGCTGCTGCATCGTTCTTCCCAAATGGTTTTGCGCCAGTTGGGATTCTCCACGGAGGGACATCAGAGCGTGCAAACCGAGGATGAACTGCGTTTGGTGCTTTCAGCGGCGCAAAGTGCGGCGGGCGGCACGGCGGGCGGGCGCACCATTCTCTTGAACGCGCTCGACCTGCGCCATCGCACGGCGCGCGAGATCATGCGGCCGCGCCATGAAATGGTTGCGTTTGACACCAAGGCGACGATGGCCGAATGTCTCGCGCTGGCGGAGAAGACGCGTTATTCGCGTTTTCCGCTTTGCATTGCCGGCGATTTGGACAAGGCACAGGGCGTCATCCACATCAAGGATCTTTATGCGTTACGCGACAAAGCACGGACGGCGGCGGACCTGCTGCCCGCCGCGCGTCATTTGATTTACATTCCCGAAACCGCGCGTTTGGAAAAACTGTTGCAACTGTTTCTTGACCGGAAAACGCATTTCGCCGTCGTGGTGGACGAATACGGCGGCACGACCGGCATTGTTACCTTGGAGAACGTGCTGGAAACGCTCGTCGGCCAGATTCAGGACGAGTTTGACACGGAAAAATCCGAGCTGGTGCGCGTCGGCGAAAATATCTGGGAAGCGGCGGGCACGCTGCCGCTGCACGATTTGGAAAAAATCATCGGCCACGTTCCGCATGATGAAACTGTCGCCACGGCGAGTGGGTGGCTGACGGAGCGGTTGGGCGGATTTCCCAAAACCGGCGACACGACATCCGTTGGTGCCTGCGAACTGCGCGTGGAGGAAATGGACGGACGGCGCGTGGCGCGTTTAAAAATTGTCAAACCTGCGAATGTGAACCGTTCGGCAAGTGAAGCCGGGCTTTGACGCCTTAAATTTTTCCGGCCGCTATCCGCTTGAAAATGTCACGGTAAACCGCATGATATTGAAAATATGTTGCCCTCTCAAAGCGCCGCACCAACATCCAACGCCGACTTGCCTCCGTGTGCGGCGGTGGTGATGCCGGTTTTCAACGAGGCGGGGACGGTGGCGCGGATGGTGGAGAATGTTCTGGCCCAGCGCCCGGTCCAGGAACTGATCGTCGTGGACGACGCATCGGCGGACAACACCTGGAAAATCCTCCAGACCCTGGCCGCCAAGGAAACCCGCGTAAAAATTTTCCGTCACGAAACAAACCAGGGCAAGGGCGCGGCGTTGCGGACCGGTTTTCAAATGGCCACGGCACCCATTGTGTTGATCCAGGATGCGGATCTGGAGTATGACCCGAACGAATATTTTTTGCTGTTGTGGCCGATTCTGTCGGAACGCGCGGACGTGGTTTTCGGCTCGCGTTTTCTCGGCGGCGGCGCGCATCGCGTATTGTATTACTGGCATTCCGTTGGCAACCGGCTGCTGACGATGCTTTCCAACATGGCGACCAACTTAAACCTGACCGACATGGAAACGTGCTTCAAGGCCTTCCGCGCTGAAGTGTTGAACAAAATAAAGGTCGAGGAAAACCGGTTTGGTTTTGAGCCAGAGATCACGGCCAAGGTCAGCCGGCTGAACGTGAGGATTTACGAGGTACCCATTTCTTATTACGGCCGGACGTATGCCGAAGGGAAAAAAATCAACTGGCGCGACGGCTTCAGCGCGTTGCGTTGCATCCTGAAATATAATCTTTTCCCCCGATGAAAAACCTTGCACGCTGGCTGGAAGGGTGCGCGTTCGGAGCGGCGGTGTTGGTTGCGCTGGCCGCGGTTCAACATGTTTTTTTTGCCGACCCCCAGCAAACGGGGCAGGGAATGTTTTCACAGTTTCAGCAGCGGGCGACGATGCTCGGCAACGAAACCGACCCGATCAAACGCGACTCGATGTGCATTCCGCTGTCGGCTTTTGGCCGGTCGGTGGACGCGCAAATTCCCACGAACGCCCGGGTTTTCATGGCCGGGATGCTGGGGCCGGAAAAAGCCAGCGGTCTCGGCTATTTTTATTTTCTAACGGACTATCTTTTTCCGCGTGAAGTCGCCATCTCGCTGGGGCAGCCTGCGGTTTTCAATCTGGCTGGCGTCGAGCAAGGGCGCAACCCCGCTTCCTTGGATGAATTGAAACAGGCCGGTTATGATCTGGTGTTGCAACTGGGAACCGACGGACGTATTGAGTCCCAAGTGCTGAAACCGCTGGGGCAACCCGCTGGCCCGCCGCCGCCGCTTCGCGCGCGTGATGCGGTCATTGCATTTTTCCTGCCGCTGGCCGTCGCGCTGACCGGAACGCGCGTGATCCGATGGCTGTTCAAGGAACTGGAAACGGTGCTTTCTTTCGGTGAACTGCTGGCGTGCGGCCTAGCGCTCGGCGCTTTTTTTCTAACCCAAGGCATTCTTGCCCTGCGCCTGGCGGGCTTTCGGCTGGAGTATTTTCTGGGCGTGGTCGTCATGCTTTGGTCCGGGGCCGAAATAGTAATATTGTTCCGGCGCCGTCGCACCGCCTGGCCAGCCTTCCACGTCCGCCAGCTCTGGTGGTTGCTGCTAGTTCCCGCTGGGCTGATGTTATGGTGCCTTTTTCGACTGGCCGGCACGGAAGGGTTGCTGGAATTTGATGCAGTGGCCTTCTGGGCCTTGAAGTCCAAAATTTTCTATTTGTGCGCCGGGCCGGAACTCTGGACATGGTTCAAGAATCCGTCGCTCGCCTACGCGCATCTGGATTATCCGCTGCTGGCCTCCTTGCTGCACACATTCACCTATGGCGTGCTGGGTCATGTGAACGAATTTGTCACGAAATTCTGGAATACCTGGATGCTGTTGTTTCTGGGCTGGGCGATTTTGGGTGCCGGAAAATTTCCAGATAAAAAACCGTGGCTGGTCGCCGCCGCCGCCACCGCTGTCGTTTTGCTACCGCTGTCGGTGGAATTTTCGCGGACGGAAGGCGGTACCATTCCGATGCTGTTTTTCACCGTCACTGGCTCGCTCCAACTGGCTCTCGGCCTGGCCGAGAAACAAGCCGGACGCATCCGGCTCGGATTGTTGATCCTCATGGCCGGGGCGATGGTGAAATTTGAGGGCTTGGTTTTGCTCGGCTGCTGGGGCTTGCTGCTGTTGCTGGACAAAGATGGCCGCGCCGCGCTCTGGCCGCCGCGGCGGTTTGTTTTGGCCGGCATGCTCGGCTTCGCCGGCTGGCTGCCTTTCCTGGTTTTCCGGATGCATCATCCGGTGCCCCATCCCGAATCTGCGTGGCTGGGCGAGCTGGGAAATCATTTGGGAACGGTTTTGAGCATTGCGCCGATGACCTGCCTGGCGTTTCTGTCACGGCGATTTTTGAACAACGATTTTGCCAGTTGGAGTTCGCCTGACAATCTTCACGCTGTATGGCAGGGCAAATGGCTGGGGCTGGCATCGTTCGTGGATCAGGCGACGCTAGGCCTAGCCTGGGTTTGCGTGCTGGTGCTGTTAGTCGCCTGGTTGCGCGGTGGTAAATTGCGCTGGACGGTGTTGCGCCTGTCGTTGGTATTTTTGATTTTCGCCTGGTTTATTGGCGTCGTCTGGAGTGCAACCCACTCTAATCCGCTGAATTATGCCGGCTCCCTCGGCGGCAGCGAACGCATCACCGGCGGACGCTATCTATACCCGGTGTTGGTGTCCTGGTTTGTGGCCGGCTTGGTTCTGCTCATTCGCGCGCAACCGGATCATCCGGTTCTTCCCGCATCGGCGGTGGAAAAAGAGAAATCCCGCAAATCAAAATCAAACCGCCAGTAAAATGAGATCACCAGCGTGCGCCCCGGATGGCGAATACGGCAACGCCGATAGAAAGAATCGCATCCGTTGTGCTTGCCAGCCAGAATCCATGCACCGCCGCGCCGGTGGCAAACAGCAGCACCGCCCCCAGCCAGACGGCGAGCGGATACAAATCCGGCGCGCTGCGCTTGCTCAACTGTTTGTTGATCATCGTCGGCGTGACGAAGGCGAGGATGAGCAGTGTTACGACGAACCAGCCAACGGAATTGGACGTTGGCGCTCCTTGTGATATCAGCAAATAGCCCTCGGCCGTCCAAATCCAATAATGCTTCGCGTGTGCCGCAAACGGTTCAAGGGCACAGTCGAAAAGCATCGTGAGCAGTGCGGTCAGTCCGATGAGCCAGAAACCGTAGGCGCGAATTTTCCGCCACGGCCGCAAAATCAATCGCGCCACGCCGCGCGAATTCAGCACGGCCACCACCCAGAGCAGCGGCAGTGCCCACGGCAAGATCCCGAATAATTTCAGGCCGGCCTCCGGGTCAAACATGAACGGGCCAAACGGGAGCCCGCATTTAGACCCGATGCCGTGGGCAATGCTGCCAATGAAGGCAATGACGAATGCGGCGAGCAGAACATTTTGCGCCGGCAACTGCCGGGTCAGCGCGAAAAGCGTGCCGGCGGTCGCCAGCAGGAGCAGCACCGCCACCGGCCAGTTAGCCTCCGCCTTTATGGTGACGGCGGTGAACGCCGCCAAAAAACCGGCGGCGAGCAAAAAATGGGACAGTGGGATTGTCCACGCCAGAAATTTTCCGCGTGTGCCGGGCGCAAATGAATTTGGTGCGGTTGCTGGCTGCATGATTTGTATTCAAAATACGGACTTATCGCATGAAAGCAACCAGCACGCCAGATTTTAGAATTCCCTTGTTTCATGGCGGCAAACCTGCTTCTCTCCAAAAATCTTTATGACCTTAGACGAAGCCAAGATATTGATTAAGGGGTGTGCCACGCAGATGGACGCGCACTACGGAAAAACTATTTTCGACGAATGGGCGGTCGTTTCGCTGGCGGAGAACCGGGCGCGGGTGCTGGCCTACGTCGGCCCGCGCAACGACGATTTCCTGAAAAATTTCGCGAACGACCTTGGCTCCTTGCGCTCCGAACTACTTGGCGCGGACTACGGCGTCGGTGACTTCGCGTTCGCACGCCACGGCACCGGCACGCGCTATGAGGCGTTCATGGTTTTGGGTTCGGCAATTTACCTGATTTGTAACAATACGAGCGAATCCATGGACACGCTCGCCAAAGACCCGAAATGGCTCAACGCGCAAGTGCCGTTCGCAGAGCTTGGTGATCAGATACGGATGAGTCCTCTGTTGATGACCTCCGACACTCAGTTTTTTAAAAAATAATCCGGGCGGCGGCCGTGAGCTTCAGCCGAGCAATCCTTTGTAGAGAAAAACCCCGTAGGCCGCCACGAGCACCCAGCCGACGATGCGAGGCAGTTGCCCGAACAGCATGACGCACAACAAATGCACCAGCGTTGCGCCCAGCAGAATCAACATGCTGACGTGGAAATACGCCGGCATGACCATGCTATGATACAGCGCGTAAATGCCGATGCACAGTGGAATCGAGACGTGCGCGTCTCCGACCTGCGAGGCATAGACCGTTTCCGGCTGTCCGCGCCAACTATAATAAAATGCCAGCAGCGCGTTTGGCAGCACATCCAGCCAGCCGCTTAACCAGCCGAGATGTTTCGCGCTGACGAAACCCGTTTGAATGTGCGATATCCAGTTCACCAGCCAGTTCGTGCTGACGTAAATTCCATACGCGCCGATGGCGAGCAGCGCCAGGTCCAGCGGCAACGACCAGCCGAGCGATTTTCCCTGGCGGACATTGTTTTTCAACACGTCGAACATGTGGAAGCATTGCCAGAATAGAAACAGCCCGATCAGCACCAGCCCCGCGTCGAAATCAATCCGCCCATTGCGGCCCAGCGCCCAGACCGCGCCGGTGAAGAACAATATCGCCAACAAAGTTAGCATCAGCGAGAGCCGGTTGAGTTCCCGGACCTTGCCGGAATCCTTCTTCCGGTTTTTAGCCGGTTCGGAACTTTTAGTCGGCAGGATTTTCATGCCCCAGATGATCGCGGGCAGGCCGAGCACCAGCGTCATGTTCGTGACATTGTTGACGAGCGAATTGGTCATCACGTCCGCACCGCTGCCACCGTTGCGGCCGAGGATGAAGGCGAAGATGAGGTTGCCCATGCCGGTGCAATACGGCATCACCAGCGTGCCGAGCACCGTACCTTCAAAACCTTTGGCGCTCAAAACCTCCAGCCGCCAGACCATCAGGAACGACGCGACGAGAAATAGTCCGAGAAACCACCAAGGCGCAAATTGGCCGTTGGCTTCAAGCATGTGAATTAACTTTTGCTGCACGCGCAAAGTTTAGCGAAACCCCGCCGATGAGCCAGCAAATCAATCCAATGTGACGCCGAGGATAAATATCGATGCGAAGTTTTGAAACGGCGGCGCGGCGCGGATGGATTTTAATTCCGCTTCCGAAAATTATTTCATTTCCGGCTCCACCCATTTGTTGTGTTCCTTGATGAGGTCCACGAGCCGTTCCACCGCCTCGGCTTCGGGGATGTTAAACTTGACCGGCGTCTTGCCGACGTAGAGGTTGATTTTATTCGGCGCGCCGCCCACATAGCCGAAATCCGCGTCCGCCATTTCGCCGGGGCCGTTCACGATGCAGCCCATGATGGCGATCTTCACGCCCTTGAGATGCTCCGTGCGCGCCTTGATGCGTGCGGTAACGGTCTGCAAGTTAAACAACGTGCGCCCGCAGCTCGGACACGCGACGTAATCAGTCTTGAAACTCCGGCAGCCGGCGGCCTGCAAAATATTGTAAGCCAGCCGCAGTGATTGTCCGCCGCCCGCCTCGCCGCGAACGAGAATCGCGTCACCAATGCCATCCGCCAGCAGCGCACCGATGACCACCGAAGCGCGGAGCAGAGCGATCTTCGGCTCCAGCGGCACGGATTCGAAGTTGATGCAGTCTTTCAGCAGAATGGGATTATTGCGGCCAAGCTTTTTTAATTTCGCCGCGAGCAGACGGAACGCGGTGATAGCCGGTAGTTTCACGCCGTCCTTCACTGTGGCAAGTTGCGTCTCGCAGTTGATCTCAAAATCCTGCGTCGGGTCAATTTCCGCGACGTTTAAATCTTGGTAAACCGCTTCCGGCTTCACGTCATCTTTCGGGCGGATCTTCGGCGCAACTTTGTCAAACGTCGCGCGGGTGACGACGACGCGGATCAATTGTTCGCCGCCGCATTTGGTGTTCTCGTTCAGCTCAATCTCCGGCGTCGCGCGTTTCTCGAAATGAAACGGGTCAAAAGCAAATTCGGAATTCGGAATTCGGAATTCGGAATTGGCAAGTTCCGGCACCAAGTCAATCAAATCGCGGCACACCGGAATTTCGCGCGGCGAATCTTCCGTGAGCGAAACGCGAATCGTGTCGCCCAAGCCGTCGCAGAGTAGGGAACCGATGCCGATGGCGGATTTGATGCGGCCGTCCTCACCTTCGCCGGCTTCGGTGACCCCGAGGTGAATCGGATAATTCCAGTCAGCGCCAAGCAGGTTTAATCGTGCGACCAGCAGACGGTAGCACTCGATCATCACCTTCGGGTTGGACGACTTCATCGAGAACTTGAAGTTGTGAAAATCGTTTTTGCGCGCGATGTGGGCAAATTCCAGCGCGCTTTCGACCATGCCGAGCGGCGTGTCGCCAAACCGGTTCATGATGCGGTCGCTCAACGAGCCGTGGTTGGTGCCGATGCGGATGCAGCGCTTGAGCTTCTTCGCCTCAATGACGAGCGGCGCGAATTTTTCCTCGATGCGTTGAAGCTCGGCGGCGTATTGCTCGTCGTTGTATTCCTTGACGGCAAATTTTTTGGTGTCAGCGTAGTTGCCGGGATTCACGCGCACAACCTCGACCCATTTCACGGCCTCCATCGCGGCCTCGGGCTTGAAATGAATGTCGGCGACAATCGGCACGTTGCAGCCCTGCTGGCGCAATTCGGCGACGATGACCTGCAAATTCGCGGCGTCCTTCACCGTCGGCGCGGTGATGCGGACGAGTTGGCAGCCGACGGCGACCAGGTCGAGCGTCTGCCTGACGGACAGCGCGGTGTCCATCGTGTCGCAGGTGATCATGGACTGCTTCACGACCGGATGATTGCCGCCGATGATGACGCCGCCGTTCGCTGGATCGCCGATGACAATCTCCCGGGTCTGACGGCGTTGGTAAAAGTAAGGGGATTCGCAGTAGCGCATGGAAAATTATTTTTGAGGTGCGAAAATCACCGGCACTTCGCGGTCGGCGTGCGCGCTGCGCAACCAGTCACCGGTGTCAAAAAACGCGATGTAAACCATGAAGGTGATGAGCAGCGCGGCGAAACCACTCTGGATGAAGTTTAAAATGCTCGCGCTTACCGGCCGGCGGCGCACGGCTTCAATCAACGAGAGCGTTATGTGTCCGCCATCCAGCACCGGCAGCGGTAGTAAGTTGAGCAGCGCGAGATTTACGTTGAGGATGACACTGAACCACAGCACGCGCCGCCAGCCGTCTTCGTCCTGAAACAGGTTGCTATAGACGCGGATGATCATCACCGCGCCACCGAGTTGCTGCACGCCGATCTCGCCCTTGCGCGAAAAGAGTGCGCCGAACGTATTGAAAATCTGCCCGGCGCTGGCCTGGATCTGTTCGATCGGATTCGGATGAAGCAACGTCACGTTGGTGTCGGCCTGCCAGGAAATAATGCCAAGCGACGGGCCGCTGTTCGTCGGCGAAAGCGGTTTGACGGCGAGCAGCGTCCGGTCGAACTGGTCGGTGCCACGTTTGATTGAAAGCGTGACGGGTTTTACCACGCTGTTGCTCATGTCTTCCTCGGCCGTTGCGACAGCCATGAAACTGTACACTTTTTTTCCGTCCAGTGCTGTTATTTCATCGCCCGATTTCAAGCCGGCGAGGTCGGCTGGACTATTGGTGGCGATTTCATAAACGGTCGCCTTGTCCGCCGAGGAAATGAGAATCTGCCGGAGCGCTTTGCGTTCATACCACTTGGTCACGCGATGAAAGGGAACCACATAAGCCGTGTCTTCCCTGCCGTCGCGGAGGTATTTGATGGCGATGTTCGTGCCGGTGCTGGTGACGATGCGCCACTGCACGCTATCCGCCGAAGTTGGCGCGAAATGATGCACCGGGTTTCCGTCTATTTCAAAAATCGTGTCGCCCGGACGCAACCCGGCTTTCCACGCTGGACCAGCCTGGTCAACCCAGCCGATTTGTGTCGTGTTATCGGCCTCGTTCGTTGGCCGGCCGACGCCCCATACAATGAATGCAAAAACAATCGCCAACCCGAAGCTGAACAGCGGCCCGGCGAACGCCACGATGATTTTGTCGAGCGGCGAAATATTGGGCAGCGCGTCAATTTTGGTTTCCTTCAAGTCGCCGCCGACGCGCTCCGCAAAAGGTTCGATGGTTTTTCCTTCCGCGCCGCTCTTGCCTTCGATGATTTCCATGCTCGCCATTTGCGGCAGTGCGACGTAGCCGCCCGCCGGAATCCAGCCCAGCGCATATTCCACGCCGTTGATTTTCTTTTTCCAGATGGGCTTGCCGAACCAGATGGCAAAGCGGTCAATCTTCAGCCCACGCCATTTGGCCGCGAGAAAATGGCCAAGCTCGTGGACGCCGATCAGCAGGTTGAACAGCAGCACCACTTCGAGTGCGATGAAAATGTATCTTAAAATTGTCATGTAAATTTAGCCGGAAAAGTGTAGCAGCGAAACCGGTCTTCCGCCATTTCAAACTGCCGCCGTGCGGCGCGCCCACGAATCCGCCTCAAGAATTTGTTCGAGCGTCGGATGCAACACGACCTGGTGCGCATCCATGGTGCGACGGACGGTTTCGGTGATTTGCGGAAAGTTGATTTTGCAGTTCACGAAGGCTTCGACCGCGATTTCATTGGCGGCGTTCAATACCGCCGGCAGCGTGCCGCCGATTTCGCCGGCCTTGCGGGCGAGTTCAATCGCGGGAAAACGCTCCACGTCCGGTTCCTCAAAAGTGAGCGTGCCGATCTTTGGAAAATTAGTCTGCACGCGTTCGCTGGCGGCACGGTCGGGATAAGTTAGCGCGTATTGAATCGGCAGGCACATGTCCGGCGTGGAGAGCTGCGCGATCAGCGAGCCGTCCACAAACTCCACCATCGAATGCACGATGCTCTGTGGATGCACGACGACGCCGACGCGCGCCATCTCGATGTCGAACAGCCAGCGCGCCTCGATCATCTCGAGGCCTTTGTTGAACAGCGTTGCGGAATCAAGCGTGACCTTCCGGCCCATGACCCACGACGGATGCTTGAGCGCGCGTTCGACGGTGATTTCGGAAAATTTTTCCTTCGGCCAAAGTGATATGTCGCGGAACGGGCCGCCGCTGGCGGTTAACCAAAGTTTGCGGACGGACGAACTCGGCTTGCCGTCGAGGCATTGAAAAATCGCGGAATGCTCGCTGTCCACCGCAAGCACGCGCACACCGTATTTGCAAGCCTCGTTCATCACGATTTCGCCGGCCATGACCAAAATTTCCTTGGACGCAATGGCAATATCCTTGCCGGCGCGGATGGCGGCGAGCGCCGGTTGCAAACCTGCGGTGCCGACAATCGCAATTAAAACAATGTCCGCCGCCGGCAGCGTGGCGAGTTTCAACAATCCTTCGTTGCCGCAGAAAACCTCGCAGCTTGTGCCAAGAACGTTTCGCAATTCCTTCGCCTTGGCCGGATCGTTGATGGAAACGACGGCGGGCTTGTGCCGGCGCGTTTGCTCCAGCAGCAGTTCCAGATTGCCGCCCGCCGCGAGGCCGATGAGCCGGATTTGGTCCGGCAAATCTTCCGCCACCTTGACGGTGCTGGTGCCGATGCTGCCGGTGCTGCCGAGAAGGACGACGTTTTTCATTTCAAATCGAGGCTGTGCGTCAAAATGTGTCGCAAATATAAATACATAATAGGCGCGTTGAAGAGCAGGCTGTCGAGCAGATCGAGAATGCCGCCGATGCCGGGAAAAAGTTGGCCGGAATCTTTCACGCCGGCCTCGCGCTTGAACAGCGATTCAATCAAGTCGCCGATGACGGCGGTGGAACTCAACACCACGCCGAGGACGATGGCGTGCAGCGTGTTCATGCCATACATGTGTGCGCCAAAAAAATGTACGAACGCCAGGCTCGCGCCGGTCGAGACGAGAATCGCGCCGCCGAAACCCTCCCACGTTTTGCCGGGGCTGATGCGCGGAATCATTTTGTGTTTGCCGATGAGCGAGCCGACGGCATAAGCGCCCATGTCGCTGAACTTGGTGACGAGGATGAAATAGAGCAGAAAATATTTACCATCGTCTGCCAGGCCCGCCGCCGCGAACGGGAAATAAATGATTTTTTGGACGAAGTTCAGCAGCCACGGCACATACATCAGGCCGAACAGCGTCGTGGCGATGGTCAGGATTCCCGTCGTGTTAGTTTTGGAAACAAATTGTCGCACACACAAACCGAGCACGAACAAAATCAGAAAGCCGGTTTCAAAATCGTTGGCGCGGGCGGGCGAATCATTGATGCCAAGATAGTTTGTGGTCAGATGCAAAAAGGTTCCGGCCAGCAGCAGCACGCCGCCGAAAATGCCGCACCATTTGAAGCAGGCGATCCCGCGCTTTTCCGCAAGGCCGTAAAATTCCGCCAGCCCGGTCACGGACAGAAAAATCAGGAGGAGGATGCAGACGCCGTCGGAAATCAGCACGTTGCCGGAAAACAACGCGACGAGGATCACCGTCCAGAGAAACACCGTGGAGGCCAGCCGGCGAAAAAAAACCTGTGCCTTCGAGGGCGTCGGGGCTTTGGCTGCGGCGTCAGACATTCGCGTGAAAATATCAGGCGGACGCGTGGTTGCCAATTCGCAATTGCCGGAGAAACCATTTCGCGGCTCCAGCGGGAAGTTCCTCACGCCCCGTCATCCAGCGGTGGCGGCAGGGTTTTTACCATTTTCCATTCGTTGCCGGTCTTCGTGACCAGAATTTGCTGCGAGTATAAACCGCCTTCCGGCACCTGCGTGTATTTGTTGACTGCAACTATGCCGTCGGCGAACGGCTCGTGCGGGAGAAAATAACTTTTCCCCAATATCCAGTCCGCCGGCAGGCCTTTTGCCAGCATGTCACGAAATGATTTCTCCATCGCCCGGACGGTTTCCGGCAGCATGGCGGTTTTTTGTTCCAAGCTTAACTGGCCGCGCTCCTGAAGCCAAAGTTTGGCTTCCGTGGCAAAGTCCCGGCAAGCGACGGCGGCCTCGATGTTTTTTTGTCGGAAGGCATCCTCCAGGCGAAGCACCGCACCTTCTGGCGTGGAGAAATCTACCGGGACGGGCGGCTGCGCCGTCAGTTGCGCCAGTAACTTTTTCCGTTCTTGGTGGGCAGTCAGGCGAACAGCTAGAAAGTCATAGAAATAAGAAATGATAACCGCGACTGCGAATACCAACACGGCCACGAGGAGGTAAAATTTCATGGTCAGATACGGAATTGTCTATTCAACGATAAACCAAGGTTTCGCGCGATTCTTCGGTTTTAATTCCGCGTTCAGGTGAATCATTTCAATGGCCGATGTTTGCCGCGCAGCACATGGATGAGCGCCTTGACGGTCAGTTCAATGAATAGAAAAGGCTTGGCGATAAAATCATTGCCGCCGGCCATGGTGGAGCTGGTGCGGTTGTCGAAGTCGCTCAAGCTGGTGACAAACACGACTGGCGTTTTTTTGTGGAACGGCATGGCGCGAAGTTTGGTGCAAAGTTCAAAGCCGGTCATGCCCGGCATGTCCACGTCAAGGAAAACCAGATCAAAATTAGTTTCGGTCAATAGCTTGAGGGCGGTCTCCGGTGCCTCGACGTTGACGGAATGGAGTTGGGCCTTTTCGAGCGCGTAAATGATGGCGCGGCGCGAAATGGCTTCGTCGTCCACCACCAGGATATTGGCCGCCGGCGCTTCCAGCGTTTCCGGCAGGTTGCCGCGCTCGAACAGGAAACCGAGAAAATCCACGCTCGCCGCAACCGTCCGCAACGTCGAGTTATTGATGTTCTTTGGTTTTTCGTAAATCTCCTTCAGCAGCGCCTCGAGGCCGGCGGACATGTGCGCGATCTGGGTAAGTCCGGCGATGCTGGCATTGCCGTTCAGGGCGTGGACGCGCCGGTAAAGTTCGTAAATTTCCTTGAGCCGGGTCATTTCATTGTCGGCCCGGGCGAGGCTTTGCAGTGACGCGCGCAAGGTGACAAGGGTCGTCGGCAGGCTGTCAATGAAGGTTTTTCGCAGGTCGGCCTGAAACGCCGAATCGGTTTCGGCATGCAGCGCGATGGACCGGGCTGGCGCATGCGTGCCAATCACCGCTGGGCCGGACGTTGGGACTGCGCCGCTGTCGCCGATGGTATGGCGCACCACATCAATTACCTCCTTGGGCGAACAATTGGCCTTGGAAATGCACTTGGTTGCGCCCGCCTTCCACGCCTCCTGGATCATGTTGGTCAGGTAGGTGTTGGAAAAAACGATGATGGGAATCTTGGCAAATTCCTCCTCCGAGCGCACCTGCTTGATGACTTCCAAGCCGGACATGCCCGGCAGCATCAGGTCGAGGATGATGGTGTCGGGCTTGAAGGTGCGCATCGTTTTCAATCCATTCTCGCCGTCAGGCGCGGTCTCGACCTGATAACCTTCGACCGCAATTTTATTGCGGTAAACATTCGCCACCACCTGGTCGTCCTCGATGATTAGAATTTTTTTCATGTTAAGAAGCGGCGGCGACAATTTCTGCCAAACCCGGCAGCGTCGCGAGAAATTGTTTGACCGCCGAATACTCGCTTGCAGCATCTTCGCAAATCCGGGTGGCCTCCGTCAACGCGCCATCCGCGCCGGCTTTTTCCAAGTCGCGCATCAGCTGGCCGAGCCGCTTCATGCCCAGCGTGGCGCTTGCGCCCGCGCAACTGTGTGCCACGCGGCGGACTTCGTCGCCCCGGTTCACGGCCAGGGCGTCACGAATCTGTGCAAACTGATTCGTGGTCTGCTTGAAATACATGTCGGCCAGTTCACGCAAACTGTCCACGTTGCCGTCGGTCAAGTCGTTGAGCCGGTCCATTTCCACCGGCGGTTCAGCCGCAGGTTCAACTTTCGCCGCCGGGGCAGCCGGGATTTCCACCGGCGAAGTTTCCGCTGCACCCCATTTTTCGATGATACCCCGGATGTCCGCCGGCCGGACCGGCTTGGCCAGATAATCATCCATGCCGGCGGCCAGACATTTCTCACGGTCGCTCTGCATGGCGTGCGCGGTCATGGCAACGATGATGATGCGTGAGCCGTAATTCGGATGCCCGGCGGGATTTTTCTGGCGCTCACGGATGTTGCGGGTGGCTTCCATCCCGTCCATTTCCGGCATCATCATATCCATGAAGACGAGGTCGTAAATCTTCTGATCCAGCGCGGCGAGGGCTTTGCGCCCGTTTTCGGCGAGATCCGGTTTGTATCCGATCTGACCCAGGATGCGCGCGGCGACCTTTTGATTGATCTCGTTGTCGTCCACCAAAAGTATCCGTAAAGGCAAGCGTGCCGAAAGCATCGGGCTGGGCGCGACGGCGGCGGGCGCAGCGATTTTGGGGCTGAACAAGGCGCGTTCGATCGCGGCGCAGAGCTGCGCTGGCTTGACGGGTTTGGTGACGCTGTGGGCGAAGGGGAGGTGGGCGTTGGCCGCGGCATCGGCGCGGAAACCCAGCGGCATGAGCAGAACCAGCGGCAGCATCGCCGTGCCGGGCAGTTTGTGGATTTCAGCACCGAGCGCCAAGCCGTCCATGCCCGGCAGGTGCAGATCCACAATTGCTAGGTCAAAACGAGCGCCACGCCGGATCAATTCCAGCGCCTGCTGAAATGTTTCCGCCGTCTCGGAAGTCATGCCCCATTTCGTCGTCTGCTCGGCGAGTGCGCGCCGGCTGGCGGCGTTGTCGTCCACGATCAAAACCTGGAGGTCGGCGAGTTTCGGCCGGCGGATTTCGCGTGCGGCCTGCGGTTCGGCCAGGAAATTCGCGGTGAAGTGAAACGTCGAGCCTTTGCCGGGCACGCTCTCGGCCCACATTTTACCGCCCATCAGCTCCACGAGCTTTTTGCTGATGGCCAGGCCGAGACCGGTGCCGCCATATTGCTTGGCGGTGGAAACATCAGCCTGCACGAACGGCTTGAACAGGCGTGCCAGTTTGTCCGGCGTGATGCCGATGCCGGTGTCGCTGACGGCGAAATGCAGGTGAAGCGGATGGGTATCCGCCCCGTTGACCGGCGATCCGGACAATTGCTTGATGCGGATCGAAACATCGCCTGCGGCGGTGAACTTGATGGCGTTGCTGAACAGGTTGGCCAGCACCTGGCGCAGCCGGTAGGAGTCGCCCTGCACAATCGCCGGGAGGCCGTCGTCCATTTGATAGACCAGGTCGAGTTTTTTTTCCGCCGCCTTGCTGGAGAGCAGGTCGAGTGTTTCCTCGATACAAACGCACAAGTCAAACGGTTGCAAATTCAGCTCCATCTTGCCCGCTTCGATTTTGGAAAAGTCGAGAATGTCGTTGATGATGTTCACCAGTGACTCGCCGCTCGCGTGGATGGTGTCGAGGTAGCTGCGCTGGTCGGCGTTTAACGGCGTTTCCAGCAGCAGGCTGACCATGGCGATGACCCCGTTCATCGGCGTGCGGATTTCGTGGCTCATCGCCGCGAGGAAATCGGCCTTGGCGCGGGCGGCGGCCTCGGCGGCGCTGCGCGCCTTCATCAGCTCGTGATTGCTCCGTGACAATCCGTCATACTCCCGCTTGACCCGCAACGCCGCGTGCAGCCGCGCGCTGAAAATTTCCGGTTCCAACGGCTTGTCCACACAGTCAATCGCGTTTAGCGCAAACGCGCGAAGTTTCGTCGTGGTGTCGCCGGCGGCGGTCAGCGCGATGACGCGGGTCATCGGTTGCGGCGGTTGTTCCTTGAATTGGCGCAGCAGCTCCAACCCTTCCGCGCCGGACGGTTCCAGATCCACCAGCACCAGGTCGGCGGGGCGATTACTGAAAAAAATCAAAGCCTCTGCGGCCGTGGGCGCGAAGCGCAGCGCGACATGGTCGTCCCGCAAGGCGGCAGACAAGGTGTCCAATGTCTTGGGATCGCTGCCCACGAGCAGAACTTGGGGTGGCCGCTGATTCATGTTTTGTTTGTATTTTTCCAATATTCCAAACTGTGTCGCTTCATTGAACAGCAATTTTCATGACAAGGCCATTCCGATTTTTACCCGGTAAATTTTCCCTTTTCAAAATGAAACATTGCTGGCGCGCGGTCTCGGCGATAAAATGCCGCCATGCTGCAAACGGTGACCGACGCCACCCCGGCGGGTGAAACCTTGATTACGCGCGACACGACGCTCGCGGCGTATCAATTCATGCTGCGGGCGCGTCTGCTCGACGACAAGTTCGCCGCGCTT
>Ga0302320_10013138_pt1 | contig 17332 bp, 11 predicted proteins | sample Bog_T0_3_FD_202130 | JGI IMG/M metagenome (GOLD analysis project Ga0302320, IMG submission 202130) | Peat permafrost microbial communities from Stordalen Mire near Abisko, Sweden - Bog_T0_3 | ecosystem: Environmental > Terrestrial > Soil > Wetlands > Peat | place: Sweden: Abisko, Stordalen Mire...
GTTGTAGCGCGGGAAAAGTAATTTGTTGGGGAACTCTGCAGTCCCTGAGGCGCGATCTGTAGCAACCTATTGTCCGCTAACGGACACCAACTGATCAGCCATCCGTGCGGAGAAATCCGATGTGCGGCGGAAAACGTACCTAGGGTAGCGGTAAGATCTGGCCAGAATCCACACACGAAAATTAAGGAGAAACTATGAAGAAAGTATTGGTTTGTCTGCTGGCATTGACTTTCGCGATGAGCTTGACCGCTTTCGCGCAATCTTCAAATTCGCAAGATAACAACATGACGCCAACCCAGGCCGATTCGGGCGCGAAAGCTCCCCTGATGACGCTGAAGGGAACCGTTAAGGTTGACGGCGACAAGGTTACATTCGTGAATGATAAAGACGGCAAGAGCTGGGACGTGATGAACCCGGAAGAACTGAAAGCCCACGATGGCCATCACGTGCAGCTTAGCGCGCATGTGTACGCCGACAAAATGGCAATCCATGTGATGAGCGTCAAGATGGTCAAAGGCGGCTCCATGTCGAACGACTCCATGAGCAAGTAAGTTCGCGAACTTAGTAGGCTTGCGAAAATTAATTTGCGGTTGAAAGAAAGAATGTGCGGGGCGTAAAATTGCCCCGCGTTTTTATTGCTCATTGCTGGCTGGTACTACCTCCGCTTTGCTATATTGAACCTTTTCCCACTTTTCCTGATCCAACATTGTTCATGAATCTGTCTTCTTTGATGGCGCGCCACGGCTATGCCCTGACCTTTGTCCTGTTGCTGGCCGAGGCGATCGGACTTCCGTTCCCGGCAGCGCTTGCCTTGGTAGCGGCAGGGGCGGCGGTCGGGGCTCACACCTTGTGGGGTCCCTACGTTCTGCTCGCGGCGGTCGCAGCGCTATTAATGGGCGATACGGTCCAGTTTTGGCTGGGACGCTACATGGGCTGGCTACTGTTGGGATTTCTGTGCCGCGTCTCCATCAATCCGGAAACCTGCATTTTGCGGTCGGCGGAATCGTTTTACAAGCGCGGCAAAATCACTTTGGTGATTGCGAAGTTTATTCCCGGCGTAAACACTATGGCTGCGCCTCTGGCCGGCAGCATGAAGATGCGGTTCTGGCAATTTTTACAGCTGGATTTCGCCGGAGCCCTGGTATACGCCTTCGCTTATCTCGCCGTGGGATATCTTTCGCGAGATTTTCTGGCGGCCTTGTTGCGGGGCTTTCACGCGGCGGGCGTGGCGCTGGAAGCGGTAATCTTCCTCGCCATCGTAGCCTATGCAATCTACCGCATCGTGCAATATCGCAAAAACAAAATGTATCGCGTGGTTCCCCGAATACAGGTGCAGGAGCTGGCCGCCAGGCTGGCCGCTGCGGATGCCGCGAACCTGCAGATCGTCGACGTTCGCAGCCACGGTTATTACGATTCGGGCGGCGCGCGCATCAAAGGTTCCATCCGTATTGAGCCCAACAATCTTGAGGAAGAACTCAAAAACCTCGACAAAAACAAAGACATTTATCTCTACTGTACTTGAGCGCGCGAAGCGACTAGCGCCCGGGTGGCGCACATGCTGCGGGAAAAAGGTTTCAAAACATTTGTAATCGTCGGCGGACTCACCGCCTGGCGTAAAGCCGGCGAACCGGTCGAGTCGGTTCCGGAAAACGATCTGGTAAAGCTTCCGACATTCTCTTAATCCGCAGCATGGTATAGCATTACCGGGCCTCGCCACGATGAGTGACTCGACCAGCCACGATGCGTCCCGCGGCATAAACCGCGTCGTTTTTCTCCTGGCCCTTTCGGTTTTTATCAACTACATCGACCGCAGCAACCTCTCCATCGCTGCCCCCTTGCTAAAGGACGAACTTGGCCTATCGGCATCACAACTGGGCACGCTGCTCTCGGTCTTCTTCTGGACCTACGGCTGCATGCAGATTCCCGCCGGATGGCTCGTAGATCGATGCGAGGTGAAGTGGGTGTTTGCCGCGGGGTTCTTCGTATGGTCCGCGGCCACCGCGGTGACAGGAATTCTGCATGGGTTCACCGCATGGATCGTCATTCGAGTGGTTCTCGGGATCGGGGAATCGATCGCGTTTCCCGCGTACTCCAAAATCTTCAGCAGCTCTTATTTCGGCGAGAGTCACCGCGGCATTGGCAATGCGGCCATTATGGCTGGGCTTTCTTTGGGCCCGGCCGTCGGCATGCTGGTCGGAGGGACTGTGATGGGCCGCTTCGGCTGGCGGCCATTCTTTTTGATATTGGGCTTTGGAAGTTTGTTGTGGCTGATCCCCTGGCTGGCCTGGATGCCGACCGGAACTACTGCAGCCGCCGCAGACGAACATAAAATTAGCGTCCGGGATATTTTCCGCCAGCGTTCGGCGTGGGGTACTTGCCTGGGACAGTTTTGCATTAACTATGGGCTATATTTTTTAGTAGCCTGGTTGCCGTTTTATCTGGTCAGAGGTCGAAATCTTTCGATGAATCAGATGGCTAGGGTCGGAGGATTAGTCTTTTTCCTGTCAGCCGCTGCGGCGATGGTGACTGGAAAACTTTCCGATCGGTGGATCAGGGCAGGCGCGTCTGCAACCCGCGTGCGAAAGACGCTGCTTGGCGGAGGGATGACGGGCCTGGGTATCGCCTTGGCGGTGGCGGCGGACGCGTCCGACGGAATCTTCTTCTGGGCGCTGGCAGTGGCTGGCATCTGCGTTGGCGTCAACGGAACAAACTGTTGGGCAGTCACTCAAAGACTGGCAGGTCCGCGGTGCTCGGGGCGCTGGACCGGAGTACAGAATTTCGTGGGAAACTTTGGCGGGGCTTTTGCGCCCGCCATTACCGGATACATACTGGGCCGGACCGGCCAGCAGTTCTACTGGCCTTTCTTGATTGCCGCCCTGGTTTCGTGGATTGGCGCTCTCAGCTGGGTGTTTGGCGTTGGTCCGGTTGAGCCGGTGGAGTGGGAAAAGAGGAACCGGCCATCGGCCTTCGGTTCCGGCTCTCCGGCGACCGACGTTGTTCCGCTGCACTAGACTTTGACTTTATAGACCAGAACCTTATAAGCCAGAAATATGAGCCAGGAAACCGAAATCAAATTCCAGGTCGATGATTTGCGGGCGCTGGCACGCGAGCTGCGCACGGCTGGTTTTCATGTGACCACGAAGCGCACGCACGAGATGAATGCTTTGTACGATCTGCCCGGTGGGGTACTGCGAGGAAGAAAAGAATTGTTGCGGCTTCGGAAGTATGGGATGAAGTGGACGCTCACGCACAAGTCTGGAAAGAAAACTGGACGGCACAGTAGCCGCGAAGAGTTAGAAACTTCTGTAGAAGACGGCAAGCAGATGGACTTGATCCTTCGCGCCTTGGGATACGCGCCTTCATTCCGCTACGAAAAATTTCGCGCGGAGTGGACGGATGGCAAGGGACAGGTCGTGGTGGACGAAACTCCGATCGGAAACTTCTGCGAGATTGAAGGTTCGTCACGGTGGATTGACGCAACGGCGAAGAAGTTGGGAGTAAGCGAAGCGGATTTTATTACCAAGAATTATGCGGGGTTGTTTGCGGAGTGGAAAGAACAGACGAAGGGCGAAGCTGAAGAAATGACATTTCGTGGTGTTGCGGATCAAAAACAATCGCACCGGCGTTCGTAGCGGGTTGCCTGCTTCGCTGGACGGGCGAAACCGCCCATCCCCACACGTTTCGTGGCAGCAGAGGCTGCATTTACTTCCCGTGGCACTTCTTAAATTTGTTTCCCGAGCCACACGGGCAGGGATCGTTGCGGCCCACTTTTTCTTGCCCTCGTACGACTTGTTGCACAGGCTGCGCTTCTCCGCCGCCGGCCATGCGCGCTTGTTCCAGTTCGCGGCGCTTGCGGCGCATGAAGGCTTCTTCTAAATCGTCGGCGGTAGTCGCGACCAGTCGCGGCGGTCGATGTCCGTTCCCACCAGTTCCCTGCGTGTTCTGTACTCCTGGCTCAGACCCCTGACCCGAAAGTTCGCCGCCTTGCGGAGGTCTCGGCCCTGCGTCCGGAGGGCCCTCGATGATCTGCATCAGGTAGAGATAGCGCGCAGTGTCTTCCTGAAAGCGCTGCAGCATGGCCTCGAACATCTCAAACGATTCTTTCTTGTACTCGACCAGAGGATCATGCTGGCCATATCCGCGCAGCCCGATGCCTTCTTTCAGATGGTCCATGCTGAGCAGGTGATCTTTCCACTGCTGGTCGATGACGCTGAGCATGATCATGCGCTCGTGATGGCGCATGGCTTCGGGGCCGATGAGTTTCTCTTTCGCGTCGTAGCGCTCTTTTAGTTTTTCGAAAATCGCATCGCCGAGCTCCTGCCTATTTAACTCTTCAGGCTTCACTCCTTCCGCGATGACATCAACGCCGAAGCGCGTGAACACCGCGTCTTTCAAACCTTTGATGTTCCAATCGTCGGCGTGAGTTTTCGGCGGACAGTATTCATCCATCAACCCGCCCAGAATCGCCGAAACGTAATCTTCGAGGATCAGTTCTTTCTGGTCCATGCCCTCAAGCAGGCGGCGGCGCAAGCCGTAAACGGCCTCGCGCTGTTTATTCATCACGTCGTCGTATTCGAGGAGATGTTTTCTGGATTCGAAATGCTGGCCTTCCACGGCTTTCTGCGCGGTTTCAATGCGGCGGCTGATTAGCTTCGATTCAATCGGCATCCCTTCTTCCATGCCTAGCCGCTCGAGCAATTTCGAGACCCACTCCTTCGCGAAGATGCGCATCAGGTCATCTTCAAGCGCGAGATAAAAGCGCGAAGATCCCGGATCTCCTTGCCGGCCGGCACGCCCGCGAAGCTGGTTGTCGATGCGGCGCGACTCGTGGCGTTCGGTGCCGAGAATGTGCAAACCGCCGACGGCGATCACTTCATCGTGCTCTTTATCAGTCTGCGTTTTGTAGCGAGCGAAAGCTTCAGCCCACTTATCTGTCGGCACCGTGTATTCATTGCCGTTGTAGTAGAAGATTGAAATCGTGCCATCTTCCTGCGGGCCTTCAATTTTTCCCTCGGCGACGCGAAGTTGCTGCGCGATTCCCTTCTTCACCAACTCCTGCTTCGCCATGAATTCAGGATTGCCACCCAGCAGAATATCCGTGCCGCGGCCGGCCATGTTGGTGGCGATGGTGACCATGCCTTTCCGCCCGGCCTGCGCCACATACTCGGCTTCGCGCTCGTGGAACTTGGCATTTAATACCACGTGCTGCTTGATGCCTTTTTTCTTCAACAATTCCGACAGCCGTTCGGATTTTTCCACCGAAGTGGTCCCGACCAGCACCGGCTGGCCAGTTTCCGTCAGTTTCTGAATCTCATCCGCAACCGCGAAATATTTTTCTTTTTCCGTACGAAAGACGACGTCGGGATTCTCCAGCCGCAGCATCTGCTTATTAGTCGGAATGACCGCGACTTCCAGCTTATAAATTTTGTCGAATTCGGCAGCTTCCGTCTCGGCGGTTCCCGTCATCCCCGACAGCTTTTTAAACATGCGGAAGTAATTTTGGAAGGTGATGGTGGCAAGTGTTTGATTTTCGCGCTCGATCTTCACGCCCTCTTTGGCTTCGATCGCCTGATGCAATCCGTCAGACCAACGCCGTCCCGGCATCATGCGTCCGGTAAATTCGTCGACGATGATGACTTCACCGTCTTTGATCACGTACTCGACATCGCGACGGTAGAGAGCGTGCGCTTTGATTGCGGTCTCGACGTGGTGCTTGAGCGGCCAGTTCTCCGGGTCGGCGATGTTGCCGATGCCGAGCAGGCCTTCAACTTTGTTCCAACCCTCATCGGTGACCGTGATGTTGCGATGTTTTTCATCGACGACAAAGTCGCCGGTAAGTTGCGCAGGCTCTCCCGGGGCCACTTCGAGTTCCTCGCCCTTTTCCAACTTTGGGATGATGCGGTTCACCTTGTAATACTTGTCGGTGGACTCTTCACTCGCGCCCGAAATGATCAGCGGTGTGCGAGCTTCATCGATCAGGATGGAATCGACTTCATCGACAATCGCGAAGTTGTGCCCGCGCTGCACGCAATCTTTAATGTCGAACTTCATGTTGTCGCGCAGGTAATCGAATCCGAACTCGTTGTTCGTGCCGTACGTGACGTCCGCGGCGTAGGCGGCGCGGCGCTGCTCGTCATCCAAATCGTGGACAATTACACCCACCGTCAATCCCAGAAAACGATAGAGCTTGCCCATCCATTCCGAATCGCGCTTGGCTAGATAATCGTTGACCGTGACCACATGCACGCCGCGACCGCTAAGCGCGTTGAGGTAGACCGGAAGCGTGGCGACCAGCGTTTTGCCTTCGCCGGTCTTCATCTCCGAAATCATTCCCTGGTGCTGCACCATCCCGCCGATCAACTGCACATCAAAGTGGCGCATGTTGAGCACGCGGCGTCCGGCTTCGCGCACGACCGCAAACGCCTCCACCAGGATTGAGTCCAGAATTTCCTGAAGCGCTTCGTACTTCGCCTTCTCAAGTTCTTTAGCGCGGTCGGGATCGGTATCGAGTTTCGCTTCGCCGTCCGTGCTTGCTGGAGCGCCGCCCGTGACCCGGCTCAACCGCTCCTGAATACGCTGCCGGAATTCGTCGGTTTTCGCGCGCAGTTCATCGTCGGAGAGCTTCTGTATCTGCGCTTCAAGGGCGTTGATCGCCGTCACTTTGGGCATCAAACTCTTGACGACCCGCTCGTTCTTAGTCCCAAAGACCTTGCCAATCAGAGTGTTAATCAAGCTGTGAAATCCTTCGGAGGGCCGGAATTGCCCAAGCGTAATCTCTTTTAGCCTAGCATATTTAGATGCGCCGGATGGCCGCAAGGATTTGCATGTATGTCATTCGCCACCCTGAACAAAAAATAGACTTTTCGTGTATATTCCACACGACTCATGCCCACTTTCTACGACCGCTTCGTCGAGTGCGAGGAGCGCTGGCCGCACAACATCGCGCTGGAAATTCAACGCCACGATCAGATCGAGAGTTGCACCTACGCCGAACTCCGGCGCATGGCCGAATCCGTCGGGAGCTGGATTGGTGAAAACAACTTTGCTCCCGGTTCGCGCCTCGCCATTATCGCGGATAACCATCCCCGCTGGGTCGCGGCGTATCTGGGAATCACTGCGGCAGGGTGCGCCGTCGTTCCGCTCGACACCGCCTTACATGCGGACCAACTCACCACGCTTTTGAAAGACAGTGGGACTTCAGCGGTTTTCTGCGACGCGAAGCACTCTGTAGCGGTGCGCGAAGCCCTAGCCGAATTGAATGTCGACCTCGTTCTAATGGATCCCGAACGTATGCCTCCAGGAGCGAAGGCTGAAAACTGGTTGGCCACCTTGCCAGCCATTTTCGCGGGCGGCCCGGGAACTTTCAAGGCGGCACGGCCCGCGCCGGACGACTTGGCTTCGTTACTCTACACTTCCGGAACCACAGCCGATCCCAAGGGTGTGATGCTTACCCACTCCAATTTCCAAGCAGAAGTAGAGGCGGTATTCAATTGGGTCGAGCTCGGTCCCACCGACGCTCTACTTGGTGTTCTGCCCATGTTCCATGTACTGGCGCAAATGGCGAATCTGCTCTTGCCGCTGGTGAAGGGATCGCGCGTCGCATATCTCGAAACTTTAAATACGACAGAGCTATTGCGGGCCCTACAAGAACGAGACATTACAGCTTTCGCGGTGGTGCCGCAATTTTTCTATCTGATTCACGAACGAATCTTCCAGGAGGTTGCCAAACGTGGGGCCATCCCGCAGAAAATATTTCACACGCTGGTCCGCCTGAATCGTGCTCTTCGCAAAGTCGGCATCAATGCAGGTCCGAGGCTTTTCAGCAAGATCCATGCAACGCTAGGTAAGAAGATGCGCTACCTGGTCACGGGCGGATCGCGCTTCGATCCTCAGATTGCCCAAGACTTCCACGATCTCGGCGTTGACGTTCTTCAGGCCTATGGACTGACGGAGACGACCGCAGGAGTGTACGCCAACTCGCCGACCAGTAACGTAATAGGCTCCGTGGGCAAGGCTTTGAAAGGAGTCGAAGGAAAAATTATTGACCCGCAGCCGCAGGAAGATGGCGGCCCACCCACGGGAGAAGTCGCGCTGCGCGGCGCGGTTGTGATGAAGGGCTACTGGAACCGCCCCGACGCAACTGCCGCGGTCCTGCGCGATGGATGGTTCTACACCGGCGATCTAGGCTACTTCGACGATGACGAGAACCTGTTTCTGACGGGGCGGAAAAAAGAAGTCATCGTACTCAGCAATGGGAAAAATGTTTATCCCGAAGAAGTCGAGGCGCATTACTTGAAATCGGCGCACATCAAAGAACTCGCGGTGCTGGGACTGGAAGGCAAGCCCGGTGAGGGCGGAGACCGACTGCACGCTGTGATCGTCCCGGACTTCGATGCGTTGCGCCAGAAAAAGATCGTGAACGCGAAGGAAGTGATCCGCTATGACATTGAAGGCTTGTCACAACAAATCGCTTCCACCAAACGCATCGGCAGCTATGAAATCTGGCAGGAAGATTTGCCGCGTACGACCACGCGCAAGATCAAGCGATTCGAAGTGGAAAAACGGGTAAGAGCAAAGCAGGCATCGAAGGGCGGGAGTGTCGATGAAGATTCGGATTTACCTGCCGAGAAGCCCTTGACCGCCGAGGAAACAGCGTGGCTGGATCAGCCGGAGGTCCAGCAGGCGCTGAAGATTATTAGTGAAGCGGCTCACGCGGGTCCGGCGACCCTGCGGCCGAATTTTAGTCTCGAACTCGATCTCGGCTTCGACTCCATGCAGCGCGTCGAGTTGCTGAGCCGGATCGAAGAACAAATCGGCGGCAACGTCGAAGAATCGCAACTCGCACAAATTTACACCGTCCGCGACCTGGTCGATGCCGTGCTGCAAAGCTCTGCCAGCGGCCCGGGCATGCGCACGACGTTTGCCGGATGGAAGGCGATTCTGGCCGAAGAGCCAGACGCTGCGGCCGTGGCTTGCCTGGTCGGTCGGCAAAAGCTAAATACCGCTTTCTGGTACATGGTTTCAAGGCTCATGCAGGTGGTGGCACTTGACCGCTTCGATTTGCACGTGAGCGGAATCGACAAACTGCCAAAGAACGGCGCCTACATTATTTCGTCAAATCACCAGAGCTTTATCGACCCGCTGATTCTCGCGAGCGTTTTGCCCCCTTCGGTGTTCCAGAAAGTCTTTGCTGTCGGAACCAGTGAGATTTTTGGCGAGGGATTCATGTTGCGACTCGCCCGCTCACTCCGTGTGGTCGTCGTCGATCCGGATGCGAACCTCATTCCGGCGATGCGGGCGGGCGCGTTCGGACTGCGTCAGGGGCGTCCCCTTATTCTTTATCCTGAAGGCGAACGCTCGATTGATGGCAAGCCTCGCGTCTTCAAGAAAGGCGCGGCAATCCTATCGATTCATATGCAGGTGCCGATTGTGCCTGTGGCTATTGAAGGGTTTTATGAAGTCTGGCCGAGGAGCCAGGCATTTCAAGGATTCAAACCGCTGAAAATGGTAATCGGTGATCCGATTTTGCCCCCGCCCGAAAGCGAGGCGTCGGAAGTGGCCTACGAAAAGCTGACATCAGATTTGAAGTCGCGGGTAGTGGAAATGTGGAAACAATTGCGCCCTCACCAGTAAAAGCGCACACGAACCTCAATTGAAATTCCAGCGATCCACTACTTCGCCCGCGGATGCGTCTGATCATAGACCTGCAACACGTGCTTCATGGTGAGTTGCGTATAGCGCTGCGTAGTGGCGAGGCGTTCGTGTCCTAGTAATTCCTGAATCGCGCGCAGATCGGCGCCTTCCTCCAGCATGTGCGTCCCGAATGCGTGACGCAGCGTGTGCGGATGCACGTCCGGCGAAAGCCCCTTGGCAACGGCAATTTTTTTGATAATGCGGCCGACGCTGCGCGTGGTAAGGCGCCCACCGCGCCGATTGATGAGTACCGCAGGCGAATGTTTGCTGAAAGACCCGAGAACTTTCTGGCGTTGCGGAAGATAGGCCGCGAGCGCCACTTTCACCGAATCTCCGAACGGAACATAGCGCTCTTTCTTTCCCTTGCCGCGGATGAGAATGGCTTCAGCGCTCAAGCGAATGTCGTCGAGATTAATTCCCGTGAGTTCCGAGTTGCGGATGCCGCATCCGTACAGCAACTCGAGCATAAGCCGATCACGCTCGGGAAAAGCCGCGACCTGCGGCATGTCTCCGTCGATCACGGAGTTCATCTCTTCAATCGTCGGGACGCGCGGAAGCTTCTTGGCAAGCTTGGGAGTAGCAACCAGTTTCGCCGGATTCTGCTCGACTACGACTTCCCGCGCCAGCCAACGATAGAGCGACCGCACCGCCGCCAGAGCGCGAGCCACGGAAGTTTTGCTGAGTCCCGTTTCATAAAGCTGAGAAAGAAATCCTCGAACCGCAATGTGATCGATCTCAGCCCATCCGCGAGAACCAGCGTAGGCAGCGAAGATTGCCAGGTCACCGCTGTATGCCTTAATGGTATGCGGCGAGGCGTTGCGCTCGCGCAGGTGACGAATGAAATCGGCGACGGCTGTGGCGACGATAGTGTTCATAAAACGTACAACCTACCACGGAGCCCCCTTCGAGTCGCTCAGGGCAGGCTGAGGCACAGAGAAAAAAATTGATGATTTCTCAGCGTCTCAATGGCCCCGCGCTGGATTTTGTTGTTTCAGTACTCTCATCGCGCCTTCGCCCTGGGATGATGCTGCTGATACACCGTTCGCAACCGATCCAGAGCCAGATGCGTATAAACCTGGGTCGTCGAAATATCGGAGTGGCCCAGAATCGTCTGCACGGTTCGCAGGTCGGCGCCGTTCTCCACCATGTGCGTGGCACAGGAATGGCGCAACATGTGCGGAGAAGCCGCCCGCCCGGAAACTGCCGATGCCGCACGAACCATTTGCCAAACTCGTTGGCGCGTGAGTTTGCGCCCTCCGCGCGCGATGAACAACAACGGGGAATTCCGGGGCGACACTGTGACCGCGTTCGATTTCCCCGCCACCAACGTGGGACGCGATTCTTTCAAATATTCCGTGAGCGCAATTTGCGCCGACTTTCCGAGCGGGACAACACGTTCTTTGTCTCCCTTGCCGCGCACCAGCATATAGCCAGCATCGAGTTTCAGATCTTCCAATTTTACGCTGATGATTTCCGAAACCCGCAAGGCGCCCGCATAGAAGACTTCCAGCATTGCGTGGTTCCGACTTCCCAGAGCGATGGAAAATTTATTCAACTTCGTCCCAGGCGGATTCGTTCGGGCGGCAAGCATAGCCTCCATTTCATCGCGCGCCAGTGCTTTGGGCAATACTTTCCACTGCTTCGGGGACTCAATGTTCAAGGTGGGGTCATGGTCGAGTTTCTTATCCAGCAACAAATACCGGTAGAGATGGCGCAATGCCGAAAGTTTTCTGCCTACGCTGCGTCCATCCACCTGATTTGAGAAAAGCTGCTGCAGAAAATCTCGCACGTCGATGCGCCTTGCAGTCAGGAAGAAGCGCTTGCGCTTTTCCAGAAATTCCGAAAATTGGCAAAGATCGGTGGTATAGGCTCTGATGGAAAGCGGCGCCAATCCCTTTTCGATTCTCAAATAGTCGAGAAAACTTGAGAGCACGCGGGAATTGGCGTCTGCGGCCATAATGCGGGATTCCAAAGTATGCGTGTTATCGGACGCTGAGGGAAGTGACCAGGCAGATGCAGCAGTTTCACTTGCGATCGACGATGTTTACTTCGAGCTGGCGTTTCGCAGTAATTCCACAGCGAAGAGCGCTCCCTCCGGCGTTTCTTCATGCTTGAAATATGCGTAGACATCGCGGCCAGCGGCCATATGTTCCCCGATGCGGTCCACCATCACACGCCGCTCGTCCGCACTGTAGTTCGGTTTACGAAAGCGGTAATAAACAAAAGGGCCGGTAACTACATCCGGAGTCGTGCGCTCCTCGGTCTCGGCAACGCACAAGGAGACGCCGCGTGATTTCAACGCTGCCCACGTCGCTTCGCCGAACCACGACTCGTTGCGGAATTCAAATGCCGCAGGCAAACTACGCGGCAAAAGGGAAAGAAAATCGGTGAGCAGTGCAGGATCGGCCTTCAAGTTCGGCGGCAATTGAAACAACACCGGACCCAGCCTTCCCGCCGCGGCCAGCGGCTCAATAGTCGCCAGGAAGCGCGGTAAAAAATCGCCCGTTCCCTTGAGTCTTTTGATGTGAGTAATCACCTGATGGGCTTTGATCCCCAGCCGGAATTCCGCCGGCGTCTGCTCGATCCAATTTTGGATTGTCGTCTCTTTCACCAACTGCCGAAACGTGAAGTTCACCTCCACCGTGTTCAGACGGGTGGCGTAGTGATTGAGAAATTTTTTCTGGGCGAGCTTCTCGGGATAGAAGTCAGGCTTCCATGTTGGATATGCCCACCCCGACGTTCCGACAAACAATTGAGCCATGGAAGTGTCTCAGAATAAACGTAGCGGATTATACCTTGCGTTTAGCTCGGCGCGCCGGGGCGCCAGTACGGGCTTTTGTCGGGGACCGTTTTCGAGATGCCACTTTCTTTCCTTGCTCCTCGGCTTGCGCCGCAATCGTCACCGCCCCTTCATCGTGTGCGGGCGCAGACTCAGTGAGTCCCTGAATATCGGGTAAGCGCTGCTTCAACGTTAACAGCGGAGCGAAGAGATCGCCCAGCTTCTCCACCCGCGCCACGGTTTGCTTGGCTTCGAACACCAGCATGTTCGGATCCTTTTTCTTCAGGGTCGCTTCGACCTCCTCCCACGTCACTGGTGTCGAAACGGTCGGACGTTCGCGAGCTCGAAGCGAATAGACCGCAACAGTAGTTTTGTGTTCATCGTTTTGACTCCAATCCACCAAAACTTTTCCGGTACGAAGCGCCTTTTTCATATCCGATACGACCATGTCCGGATGCTCCTGCTCCAGTAATCGAGCCAGAGCGTGGGCAAAAGGCTTTGTCGATTCGTAGTTTGTCGGCGTGTTCAGCGGTACATAAAGCTGCAATCCTTTCGATCCTGAAGTTTTGGGAAAGCTTTGCAATCCAAAATGTTCAAAGATTTCGCGTAGCCACAGGCCTACCCGGCAGCATTCCACAATCGTTGCCGGCGGTCCGGGATCGAGGTCGAAGACCATCATCGTCGGGCAATTAATTTCTTTCGCCAGCGATAAGGAAGGATGCAGCTCAATCGCAGCCAAATTTGCCAGCCACACCAGAGTGGGCAGATCATTCGCGAGAATGTAGTGCACCATGCGGTGATTGCCCTCGCTCCAGATCGGTGCGGTCTTCACCCAGTCCGGGCGATGTTGCGGCGCGTTTTTTTCGTAGAAGAATTCAGAGTCAACACCGTTGGGATAGCGCTTGCGCGTCAGGGGACGCCCCGCCAGATGCGGGATCATTGCCGGCGCGATGCGGACGTAGTAATCGATGACTTGCTGCTTCGTGAACCCGGTGGCCGGATATAAAACCTTATCCAGGTTCGACAGCTTCAAATCTCTGCCCTGAACTTCCACCGTCGAATCCATAGCCCCTCCACCTCACAGCGTATTGTGACGAAAATTGCGTCCCTCTAAAATACACTCCTTTCCTGACGGAGTCGGCACATACAACGTTAGCCCGGTTTGACAACCTCCCTGCGAGCCACGTAATTTCAAACTTCTGCCCCAGTTTTTCGTGGAACGTTGGCCGAACACATCCGTCTGATCATGTCCGCCTAATCATGTCGTTGAAAGTTTCCGGAGGTCCGATGAAATACCACATATTCAGGCGCTTTGCCATAATCCTCGTTCTAACCGCACTCGCCGCCGCGCAGGATGTTGCCTCTTTTGAAAAGCGCATCACAGTGAAAAAGTTGCCGAATGGCCTGACCATTCTTATCTGCGAGCGCCCCGAGGCGCCGGTTTTTTCTTTCTTCACCATGGTCAACGCGGGCTCGACTCAGGATCCCATGCGGGCCACCGGCCTGGCCCACATGTTCGAACACATGGCGTTCAAAGGCACGGATACGATCGGCACCACGAACTATGCTGCGGAAAAACCTCTGCTCGCCAAGGTAGAAGTCGCTTATGCGGCCTACATCGCCGAGCGTGACAAGGGTGTGGGACCGAACGAAGATAAATTAAAGCAACTGGAAAAAGTGTGGAAAGACGACATTGCCGCCGCCGACAAATATGTGAAGTCCAACGAGTTCAGCAAGATTGTCGAGCAGAATGGCGGCGAAGATGTAAACGCTTCCACGGATTACGATGAGACCAACTACGAATATTCGCTGCCGGCGAACCGTCTGGAACTCTGGGCGTATCTAGAGTCTGATCGCTTTCTGCATCCTGTGCTGCGGGAGTTTTATAAAGAACGCAACGTCGTGATTGAAGAGCGCCGTATGCGCACCGACAGCAGTCCCACCGGGCGCTTGATCGAACAGTTTACTTCCGAGGCGTTTACCGCGCATCCTTACCACCGGCCTACGATCGGCTGGATGTCCGACTTGAATACTTTCTCCGCCACCGACGCGCAGAAGTTTTTCAACAAATATTATGTGCCTTCGAATATGGTGGTGGCCGTTGCCGGAGATATTAAAGCGGCGCAAGTCATGCCCATGCTCGAAAAATATTTTGGACGATTGCCCTCGCGCCCGCGTCCCGACGAAACGACCACCACCGAGCCTCCGCAGAACTCCGAACGCAGAGTCATTCTGAAAGAGCAGTCGCAGCCGCTGTATCTCGAGGGCTATCACCGGCCCGACTACCGAAGCAAAGATGATGCAGTCTACGACGCCATCACCGATCTAATGTCCGAGGGCCGCACCTCGCGACTGTACCGGTCCCTGGTGCGCGATAAAAAGATCGCCGCATTCTCCGCCGGTTTCAGCGGACTGCCGGGAAATAAGTATCCCCATCTGTTCGCGTTTTATGCGGTTCCTTTGCCCGGACACACTCCTCAGGAGATGGGCGATGCGATTCATGTCGAAATTGAACGCCTGAAAAAAGAAGACATCGGCGACGACGAATTAAAGATGATCAAAACTCGGGCCAAAGCCAATCTGATTCGCGGCCTTGCGGAAAATTCTGGGTTAGCTCAGCAACTCGCTTTCTACCAAACTCGTTACGGGGACTGGCGCGAGTTGTTTTCGTCGGTGGATCGAATTGAGAAAGTAACGAAAGAAGACATACGGCGGGTCGCGAATGAGACCTTCAACGACACGAACCGAACCGTGGGAGTAATTGAAACAACCAGCGGCAGTCAAAAGGGCGCGCAAGAGTCGGGCTCCGGAGATTCAAGCCTGGAGCGGGTTCCTAACAATTCGGTACCCCTCGATCAGGTTTCGGCGAATGCAGGAGGTGCGCAATGAAACGGCTACTTCCGCTCGCTGCCCTACTCGTCTCAACTCTTCTAGGGTCGCTTCCCTGCGCCTCGGCGCAAACCGCCCATTGGAAACAGATTCCTATCCCACCACTTCCCGCATTCAAACCGCAGCAACCCAAGCGAATTCAACTCACCAACGGCATGGTCATATTTTTACAAGAAGATCACGAACTGCCACTGATAGAGGGGTCCGCGCGCATTCGCGGCGGTTCGGTCGACGAGCCTGCCAGTAAAGTCGGTCTCGCAGATATGTACGGTGAAGTCTGGCGCACTGGCGGCACGAAAACGCAGACCGGCGATCAACTCGATGATTTTCTCGAAGTGCGCGCCGCAAAAGTTGAAACTGGCGCAGGTCCTGATTCCACCAGCATTGCCCTCAGCTGCCTCAAAGCGGATTTCGACGACGTGTTTAAAGTTTTCGTCGACCTACTGCAAAATCCGGAATTCCGCGCCGACAAACTCGATCTCGCCCAGAAACAGGCCGAAGATGCCATCGCACGGCGCAACGATGAAATTGGCGGAATCGCTCATCGCGAATCGGTAAAACTGGCCTACGGTGCGGATAATCCTTACGCGCGTTCGCCGGAATACACGACCATCGCCGCGATCACGCGCCAGGATTTAATCGACTGGCACAAAACCTATATTCATCCCAACAACATCATTCTCGGCATCACCGGCGACTTCGATTCCGCAGCCATGGAAGCCAAACTGCGCGCCGCGTTTGAATCCTGGCCGAAAGCCGGCGACCTTCCCAGGAAAGACATTCAATATCATCCTGCGCCGCCGGGCAACTATCTGGTAAACAAAGACGATGTAAATCAGTCCAGCATTCACCTAATAGGGTTAGGCACGACGCGCAACAATCCCGACTATTACGCCCTCAATGTTTTCAATGAAGCCTTTGGCGGCGGATTTTCTTCCCGGCTGTTCAACGACATTCGCACGAAACTCGGACTTGCCTACAGCGTTGGCGGCGGCGTTGGCGCGAACTTCGGGCATCCCGGAATTCTGCAATTTGCCATGGGCACCAAGAGCCAAAGCACCATCGAAGCGATTCAGGCCCTCGACAAAGACATCGCCGATCTCTCCACGAAATTGATTACCGATGAGGAGATCAAACACGCCAAAGATGCGCTTCTGAATGCATTCATTTTCAGTCTCGATTCGCCCGACAAAATTCTAGGCGAGCGCGTGACCTACGAGTTCTATGGCTATCCCGCAGACTGGCTCGATAAGTATCCCGCGGAGATTCAGAAGGTCACCGCCGCGGATGTGAATCGTGTCGCGGCAAAATACTTGCATCGCGATCAACTGGCTGTGCTCGTGGTCGGCAACACAAAAGAATTCGACAAGCCTTTGTCATCCATGGGACCGGTGAAAGAAATCGACATCAGCATTCCGCCTCCGCCGGGCGCTAAAGAAGAGGAGAGTGCCAAACCAACGGCTTCCGACGACGAGGGCAAAGCGCTAGCCGCTAAAGTCGTCGCGGCCCTTGGCGGCGAGGCGAAACTGGTCACAGTTAAGTCACTCGAAGCGAAACTCACCCTGACTCAGAAAACGCCTCAGGGCGAATTCCCGCTGCCAATGGAAACCTTTGTCGTCTTCCCCGACCATCTTCACGCGGCGCTGCAAACTCCGAACGGCGTGATGAATATTGTGGTTACGCCCGACTCGGCTTTCATGTCAATTCCCGGCCAGGGCATGCGCGACTTCCCCGCTTCGCAAAAATCGGAAACCCTGGAGCAGATCAAACGCGACCCCATCTTCATAGCCGCGCGCTACAAAGATCCCAACGTATTTTTTCGTGCGGGCGGAACAGAAAAAGTCGGTGACATCGACGCGCGTATTGTGGACGTGAACGCAGCCGGCGCAAGCCTCCGTTGGTTCGTCGATCCGAACACCGGACGCATCCTGAAGGAAACCTACATGACGCTCAGCCAGAGCGGCCCGGTGC
>Ga0302320_10013140_pt1 | contig 17332 bp, 15 predicted proteins | sample Bog_T0_3_FD_202130 | JGI IMG/M metagenome (GOLD analysis project Ga0302320, IMG submission 202130) | Peat permafrost microbial communities from Stordalen Mire near Abisko, Sweden - Bog_T0_3 | ecosystem: Environmental > Terrestrial > Soil > Wetlands > Peat | place: Sweden: Abisko, Stordalen Mire...
CGGCGATATAGCCGCCCAACGGCTTCGCGCACAGCAGGCCGATGCCGAGAAAGACGATCATCAGTGACCAAAACAACGCGTACGGCTCCATCAGAATCGCTCCGGCTTGACAAGCGCATACACCAGATAGCCGAACAGCAGCAGGGCAAGCGCTCCTGAGAGCCAATACATGCCGCTCATGCCGTTTCCCCTAGTCGTCGCAGGGCCCACACCAATCCGTGTGTCAGGACATATAGTCCTGCAAGAATCAGTACGAAGACGATGTCCACGATTCATGCTCCCTTGTTCCGGGCGCGATCGTATGCACGGACGTATGGAATTGCTGTAGATATTGTGCCTTATGGAATTCGTGCCTCCCTTAGGAGTAGCCTAGATAGGGGGTTGTATCGCCGCGTCACTGACGACGGCGGTAACCGCTCACTCATGAATGCACACCCACCTGATCCAGATGCCGTTCTTGCGCGATTGCGTGAAGAGATCTCTCGCTGGGCGCGCGGTCGACTGAAAGCCCTCTTTGGCACCCCCGCTGGTGCCGGCCCAACCGACGCTAAGAAGCCTCGATGGCGTCGATATCTTCCTGGCGTGCTGATCACCGTAGCTTGTACCGGCGTGGCCGCAATCATGTCGGTGTGGTTCGCGGCGACGAACCTGGCCATGGTCTATTTACTGGGGGTCGTGTTAGCGGCGACTCGATTCGGACGCGACGCATCGGTGGTGGCCGCTGTCCTCGGGGTTCTCGCGTTCGACTTCTTCTTCATTCCCCCGTTCTATTCGTTTGCCATCAGCGACACGCAGTACCTGCTCGCAGCCATCGTGCTCCTGACAGTGGGGTTGGTAATCAGCTCGCTGGCCGCCGGGTTGCAACGCCAGACGCTCATGGCGATGCAGCGGGAGCGCCGCACCGCCGCGCTTTATGCCATGACTCGCGAACTCGCCGTCGCCTCATCGCTTGATGCAATCGCAAGCTCCGCGGCGTCGCACCTGGATCACGTGTTCGACGCCGAGGGGACAATCCTGCTAAAGAGCTGCGACGGGACGATGCGGGGGGCGATTACTGAGGCGGATGCGAAACCATTTGCAATGACAGACTCCTCGATTGCAGATTGGGTATTTACACAACACCAGGCCGCCGGCTTTGGTACAAACACGTTGTCGGCGGCCAAAGCCATGTATCTGCCTCTCAGCGGGACACTGGGCATAGTTGGTGTGCTGGTGGTGCGTTTTAAACATCCCCAGGACCTCGTCATTCCGGAGCAACGGCAACTGCTCGAGGCATTTGCGAATCAGATAGCGGTCGCTGTGGAGCGCGATCAACTATGGTGCCAGGCCCGGGATTCTGCCTTCGCCGCGAAGGAAGAGCGCTTGCGCAATTCGCTTCTAAGCTCAATCTCTCATGACTTCCGGACTCCCTTGGCTGTGATAGGCGGTAGTGCCAGCAGCCTGTTGCAAGGCGAAACCCAACTGCCGGCGGGCGCCCCGCGCAAAATTGCTGAAACGATCAATGATGAGGCGCAGCGAATGACGCGCGTTGTCAACAACATTCTTGATATGACGCGGCTCGAATCAGGTCCGGTGCAGCTCGACATGCAATGGTATCCATTGGAGGAGATTGTGGGCGCGGTGCTTGGACCGCTGAAGGGTCAGCTCGGGAAACGCTCAGTGGACATCGATATTCCGCAGGATCTGCCGATGCTGCATGTCGATGGCGCGTTGTTCGAAAAAGTATTGATCAACTTGTTGGAAAACGCGTCGAAATATACGCCCGGTGACGCACACATCAGTGTGTGCGCCTCGCTTCAGCACGGTGAGGTCCTGGTGCAGGTAATCGACGACGGCCCGGGGATCCCGGAAGGTTCGGAACGACAGCTGTTCGAAAAGTTCTATCGAGGCCAATCGGAGGGGGCAATCTCCGGCACGGGGCTCGGACTTTCGATTTGCCGCGCCATTATCGAGGCGCACGGCGGACGCATATGGGTCGAGAGCCCGCGCACCGGTGGGGTGATCTTCTCGATCGTCCTGCCTCTCCTGGCGGCTCCCGATGAGCATTCGGCCGACCCCACATGACCGCCGAGCGTCCGGCCGTCATCGTGGTCGAGGATGAACCACAGATTCGAGGCGTCTTACGTGTGATGCTTGAAGGCAATGGCTTTCGCTGCATCGAGGCGGAATCGGCGCGGCGGGGATTGCTCGATGCAGCGACGCATCGCCCCGATCTGATGTTGGTGGATTTGGGGCTTCCGGATCGCGACGGCATCGAAGTGATCCGTGGTGTGCGCGAATGGTCTGCGGTGCCGATCATCGTACTATCGGCACGCTCGCAGGAGGCTGCCAAGATCGCCGCGCTCGACGCTGGGGCGGACGACTATGTGACCAAGCCCTTCACGGTCGGGGAACTACTGGCGCGCCTGCGCGTGGCTCTACGGCACGGTGCCACTCACGGGCGCCCCAACCGGATCTTCAACATTGGTGCCGTGCGCGTAGATCTACTGCGTCGACAGGTATTCGTCGGAGGACAGGAAGTCCACCTGACGCCGATCGAGTATCGCTTGCTGACCGTGCTTATTCAAAACGCTGGTCAAGTGGTCACCTACAACCACCTGCTGCGCGATGTCTGGGGTCCAGGCAAAGTCGATCAGAATCACTATGTTCGTACCTATGTCCGCGATCTCAGGCGCAAGCTCGAGGCTGACCCCGCACGACCGATCCATCTCCTCACCGAAGTGGGAATTGGCTATCGCCTGGCGGCTGACTAGCGTCCGGAGATCTCCTGCGGGCTCGTGCCGGCGCTCTGTCAGCGAAGGCGCGTGTCACAGGCGCGTAAGGGCTTCCAGCCCTCGCGGCGCTAACCCCTGAGTTCCTCGAAGTCAGGGTGTTAAAGGCATTAAAAGTGGGGACGGGATGGACCGCGGGCTTCATCGGTCATCGCACAACTGCTTATTTTATAGCGCTTTCTCGCGCGTTTCTCTCGGCCTGTGTAACAGACGCGGAAAGCAATTGGCCTGGAGAAGGTTCCCGCCAAACCATCTCGGTGCCTGCTCGAACGCTCGGTTCCCGTGTCTCACCCCGCGCCCTGCGAGCCGAGATAATCGTCGTAGCTGCCCCGGAAGTCGGCGATGCCGCCATCGGCGCGCAGCTCCAGGATCCGGGTGGCCAGTCCACCCACGAACTCGCGGTCGTGCGAGACGAAGACCAGGGTCCCAACATACTTCTCCATGGCAATCTGCAGCGATTCGATGGTCTCCATGTCCATATGGTTGGTAGGCTCATCCATCAACAACACGTTGGGTTTGGTGAGTATCAGCTTGCCGTAAATCATGCGACCTTTCTCCCCGCCCGAGAGCACTTTGACCGACTTCTTCGTCTCATCGCCGGAGAACAGCAGGCGGCCCAAGGTCGCACGCACGAGTTGATCGTCATCCGCCTTGCCCGTGAATCGCGACATCCACGCGAATAGATCCATCTTGGTGTCGAATTCCGCCTGCGGATCCTGCGGCATGTAGCCGGGCTGGGCATTTTCCACCCACTGGATATGCCCAGCCGTGGCCTTAAGCTCGCCGGCCAGACAGCGCATGAGCGTGGTCTTGCCGATGCCATTGGCGCCGATGATGGCGATGCGCTCACCGGCCTCGACACTGAAGGTGACATCATGCAGTACATCCACGTCCGAGCCCGGGTACCTGAAGCGCAGCTTTTCTACCGAGACGACCGACCGATACAGCTTCTTGCCCTGTTCGAAGCGGATGAATGGATTCTGGCGCGATGACGGTTTGATCTCCTCGAGCTTGATCTTCTCGAGTTCCCTGCGGCGCGAGGTCGCCTGCCGTGCCTTCGAGGCGTTGGCTGAAAAGCGGCGCACGAATTCCTGCAGATCCGAGATTCGGTCCTGCGCTTTGGCATTCGCGGCCTCGACCCGCTGGCGCGCCTGCATGGAAGCCAGCATGAAATCGTCGTAGTTGCCGGGATAGATCCTGAGCTTTTGGAAATCCAGGTCCGCGACGTGCGTACAGACCTGATTCAGGAAGTGTCGATCGTGACTGATGATGATCATGGTGGCGTTGTAGCCGTTGAGCACACCTTCCAGCCACCGAATCGAGTGGATGTCGAGATTGTTGGTGGGCTCATCCAGCAGCAGCACATCGGGCTGTGAAAACAACGCCTGGGCCAGCAGCACGCGCAGTTTCAGGCCGGGCGCGACCTCGCGCATCGGCCCATTGTGGAGCGCCTCGGGAATACCGGCGTCGGACAGGATGCTGCCGGCGCGTGCCTCGGCGGTATAGCCGCCGTGCTCCGCGAATTGACCCTCCAGCTCTGCTGCGCGGATAAAGTCCTCATCGGTGGACTCAGGGTCGGAATAGATGCGGTCGCGTTCGCTCATCGCCTGCCACATTTCCGCGTGACCCTGCATCACCACGTCGAGCACGCGCTGATCCTCGTAGGCGAACTGGTTCTGATTGAGCCTGCCGAGGCGCATGCCCGTCTGCAGCATGACGTCGCCGGCACTCTGTTCGAGTTCGCCGCCGAGTATTTTCATCAGGGTCGACTTGCCACAACCGTTCGCGCCGATCAGTCCGTAGCGGTTGCCATCGGAGAACTTGACCGTGACCTGTTCGAAAAGCGGCTTGGCGCCGAACTGAATCGTGACGTTTGAAGTCGAAAGCATTGTTGTCCATTTGGGGGCGAGCAGCGCCGCCGCGCTCGCGGAATGACATCAGAAGATGGGGTGGACGACGGGACTCGAACCCGCGACAACCGGAATCACAATCCGGGACTCTACCAGCTGAGCTACGTCCACCGTCGATCGTTGGCGCGCCCGGCAGGACTCGAACCTGCGACCACCGGCTTAGAAGGCCGGTGCTCTATCCAGCTGAGCTACGGGCGCACGGCTGTTCGAGCTGGTCGGGGCAGCAGGATTTGAACCTGCGACCCTCTGCTCCCAAAGCAGATGCGCTACCAGACTGCGCCATGCCCCGCTCTCAAACCTTCCGAGGCCCCGCTGTGCATTGCACCGTGGGGCGCGAATAATACGGAACCGGCCGCGCCGGCGCCAGCCACTAGAACCGTCGACTCAAATAAAGGCTGGCAGCCTGCATCGTATACCACTCCACGGTGTCCCCGTTCTGCGGGTCGGTCGCCAGGACTTTGTTGCGCTGCACATGATCGAAATAGCGCCCATCCAGCGACAAATCCCACTTAGGAAGGATGTTGCGCCAGGTGAGGCCCGCCCCCAGATAATAACCCTGCGCCGGCGTCGGGCCCGAGTAGCGCGCAAACCCAAAAAATCCGCCGATCGCCAGGTGCCGATCCAGCCGGTAGCGATAATCCAGTGCGCGCAGCGCAATCATGGCGCCGTGGAAATCGTCGAGCTCGGCGCGCACGCCAAGACTCCCATTGGTCGTCACCGGCCGGCGCACGCCCAGCCCTAAGTGGGGCGAGATATCCTTCTGGGACTGGGCGGGCAGGGCCTCATCGGCGGCGGTGAAACCGCCCAGATTCAGCCCCAGCCGGCCACCACTGACACCAAGGTCCACGAAGCGCTCGTACTTGCGGGCAGCGGCGGCATCCTCCTCGTCGTCCTCCTGATCGGCATCGTCATTCGAATCGCCGCGGCCCGCTTCCGGGTTACCGCCATCGAAGCGCACGAAGCCGGCCAGGCGCGCGAAATTGCCGCCGAAGGCATCGCGCCCGGCATCCAGCTGCAGTCCGCGCGTATAGCCATCGCGCGGCTGCGAGTACTCCAGCGTCAGCATGTAGGCATGATCGTAAGGGACGATCCCGGTGGGGCCGGTGGGACTACCAAGGGTGGCGGCGTAGTGCTGGTTCTGCAGCATGCGCAGCCGCGTGTAGACCTCATCGCCCGAACGCAGCGGCCATCCCAGCGAGATCATTTCGCTTTGCGCGCCGACATCGTCTCCCGGTACGCGCCAGTCGGCGCCCCAGTTGCCTGTGACGTAGCCATTGACCGTCATCCCGTCGAGCCAGACATAGTCGGTATACCAGGCGTTCTGCCACTCGGTCACTTCGACCGTCAGATCGAAGCGGTCGAAGAGCTCTGGCATGTGGATACCGGCGGACAGATCGGTTTCCCGAAAGCGATACGCCTCGCCATGGAAGGTATCGCGGCCGGCATACTCGAGGTACGCCTCGAACGGCGTGCGCGTCGGAAACGTGTAGGCGCTCGTCAGGGACACGGACCGGTTGCTGAACCGATTGTCGAGATTGGGACTGGTGCTGCCGCCGAAATTGGTGGCCTGGAACAGATTGCGGAAAAAATCCGAGAACGAGCCGGGCCTGCCGCCGCCGCCGAACTGCCAGACCGCGTTGCCGGCGAAGTCCCAGCCGGCCACCGGCTCGATGCCGATGTGCGCGCCTGCCAGCTTCGGGTAGCCCTGGTTATCCACGCCATGGTAGATGATGTGATCCGAGTGGCTCATGCGCGCCAGGAAGAACTGGTACTGCAGCCCCAGCCGCCCGATGGGCTGCTGGTTCGATAGCGTCACGGACGGCATCGTCGGCGCCTCGGTGCTGATGAGCGTGCTGCTGTCGGTCAGCGGCGAGAGCCATTGGCTGCGATAGCCTGCATCGATCTGCAGATATTCATTGCCCGCGCTCAGGAGCGTCCCTTCCGGGCTGAATCGGCCATCCGTGCCCGCGTAGGCCACCGCGCCCGCCGTCAGCAGCAGATGATCATAGGGGCGGTAGAAAGCCACGACGGAGCCGTCGATGGGCGAGTCGAGGCGCTCACCGCGTTCATCAGGCATCGTGGTGGTCGAATGCGAGGCGGCGGCGACTTCGACGCTGGCCTCGGTGACGCCGTGGGGGCCGAAATACCGGACCATGTAATGCCTGACGCGCCGGCACAGCGCTGCATCGCGCCGGCACGCCCGCGGCAGCGCGTCCAGCACCGCGGCGACCGGAACCGGTCGCGTCATGACCGGATGCCCGCCAAGTACCAGTACCCGCTCCACCTGGCGTTCGATTTCGGGCGATAGATTCAGCGGCAGGTAGGGCGTGGCACCGTTGGCGCAGGCGTCGGTGGCCATCCAGAGGGTCAGACTTAATGCCGCCCATCGGCGCGCACGGCGCACGCGCTGTCTCACGATCGGCTGCTGCATGGTGTTACCAGTATAGATGAGGCGCCGACACTCAAGTTCACGCACCGTCGCGCTCGAGCCCATGGCGGATCAGGGCCTCGCGCGCGAGCTCGATCGACTCCGGGTGCACGTCCATCTCGTAGCCGCGCAGCCGCTTGTAGACCGAGTAACTGGCCGCCAGGTGCGCGGCCACATAGCCGCGGCCCCCATCGAGAACCGCCAGCCGCAGCAGGTAGTCCTTCAGGAAAGTGACCACGAACAGCATGGGCACCAGCCACAGGCTGCCCGTGCGGCCGCGCGCGTGCCGCTCGCGCGCCCGCAGCTCGGCGTAATAGAGATCCTTGAGGCAGCGTTGCGTAAGGCTGGGCGTATACGCATGCAGCAGCGGCGCACGCATCTCGGCCGCGGGGCCGTTGAACCGCAAAGCCTCGTGCACGAGCGCCTCGCTCCACTGTGCGCGGTCGCGGTGATACAGCCGCTCGATGCGCTCGCGCGCCAGCGGCCGGTACCAGCGCATGCGCGCGCCCATGAACCAGGCGGAGCGGCGCAGGAAGGCGCCAGCCTGTCGCGATGCCAGCAGCGCCGGCAGGCGGGCCTCGAGCTCCAGCGCCAGCTTAAGGGACAGCCATTCATCGGCATCGAGGAACAGAATCCACGGATGCAGGGCAAGCGCAGTGGCCGCGCGGCGCTGCGGCCCAAATCCCAGCCAGGGCTGTTGTACGACGCGCGCACCGTGCGCGGCGGCAATCTGTACGGTCGCATCAGTGCTGCCGCAGTCGATGACGAGTTTCTCGGCCGCAAACGGCACACTGTCCAGGCAGCGCGCAATATTGGCGGCCTCGTTGAAGGTGAGCACCAGCAGGCTCAGCGGCAGCCGCGTGTCGGTCATGTTCGCAACTCCTCGAGCGCATGCCGTACGCGCCCGGAAAAGCCCTGCTTGTTGTTGAGGAACCAGGCGCGCGCGGCCGCGCCGATCGTCTCACACGCAGCCGAGCTCATCGCCAGCACCTCCGTGACGGCCGCTGCGAGCGCCGCCTCGTCAAACAGGCTCAAGGTAGCTAGGTTGTGGCGTTCACCGCTGTGCGCGGCCAGCAGCACCCCGCGCTTAGGATTGATCAGTTCGTTCATCGGCGGCGCATCGCAGGTCAGCGTGACGGCGCCCACGCTCATGGCCTCGACGATGTAGTGACCCCACCCCTCGGCCTCGGAGGTGCAAAGATGAAAGCGATGTGAATTCTGCAGCGTGCGCAGCGCCTCATCGCTTAAGAACTGGCTTTCGATGCGGATATTGGCTTGACCGGCGCGCATCGGGTTCGCCACCGCTTGCGCATCCTGCACAATGGTCAGCAGCGGCCACTCCGGATGGCGCTGCCAGAGCGCATGCAGCCGTGCGGTGCCCTTCAGCGGGCTGCGGCCGGCCAGGTGCAGGAATTTCGCCTCGCGCATCACGGCCGGATCGAGGCGATCGGCGCTGTCGAAGCCGATGCGCACGGCGCGGCAGCCGCGTGCCGCGAACAGCCGCTCGGCCAGCGCCGTCTTGGCCCAGACGCGCTGCGCGGCGCCCAAAAAGGCCACATCGCGATGGTCGAACCACTCGGGGTTGGGCACCAGCACGTTGCGGGTAGCCTGGTGCAGGAACTGCGGCCAGACATGCTCGAGCATCAGGTTGACATCGTAGGGCGCGTCCGGCCCCCCGCCGCGCAGTCCGCGCGCACGCGCGGCCAGCCGTGTGAAAAAACCGCGCCGGCGCTTGCGGTCGCGCCGCTCGCAGCCGTACAGCGTGACTTCGCAGCCGCTGTCACGCAGTGCCGCGGCCAGCAACTCGAAGTCGCGCGACAGGCCGACGCCATTGGCCTTGCCGATGAGCCTGACCTTCATGCGCGCCGCCATGTCGCTAGCCATGCCGCTATCATAGTTGCATGCGCATCGCTCATCTGCTGCTCTCGCGCGGCTTCGCGGGCACCGAGCGGGCCACCGCCGAAATGTGCAATGCGCACGCGCGCGAGCATGCGGTTCTCGCCATCCTGCGCAGCAGCCATCGCGGCGCGGGTGGCGCCAGCATCCGCGATCACCTGGATCCGGCCGTCCGGGTCATCGAGATCGGCCCCTGGTGGCAGCGCCGCGCCGTCAGCGGCGCGCTGGCCTCTTTCGATCCGCAGATCGTGCACGCGCACCTGCGCCGCGCCACCCGGCTGCTGGCGCATATCCAGCCGCGAGCCGCGGCGATCGCAACACTGCACCTGACCGTGAACGGTCCACACTTCGCGGCCATGGAGGGACTCATCTGCATCGCGGACTGGCAGCGGCGCGACATCCCTGCCGGCTATCGGGGCCGGGTCTTCAGAATCAACGAATCGATGATTCCGGCGCGCCGCCTTGAATCCGCCGAGATCGCCGCGCGCCGCGCGGAACTGGGCGCCACCTGCGGCGAGTACCTCATCGGCGGCGTCGGTCGACTCGCGCGCAGCAAGGGTTTCGATCTGCTGATCGAGGCCTTCGCGCGTGCGGCGCTGCCGGCCGCGCGCCTGGTCATCCTGGGCGATGGCCGCGAACGCGCGCGTCTTGCGCGCCAGGCGCGCGCGGCCGGATCGCGCGTGCACCTCGCCGGCTACCGCGCCGATGTGAAGGACTACTACCAGGCCTTTGATCTCTTCGTCTGTCCCTCGCGTCGCGAGCCGCTCGGGCGCGTGGTACTGGAGGCGCTCGACGCGGGTACGCCCGTGCTGGCCTCGGCGACCGACGGACCCTCCGAACTGCTCTCGCGCCACGGCGGCGACCTCTTCCCGGTCGGGGATGTGGCAGCGCTCGCGGCGCGCCTGCACCAGCACTACCAGGCGCGCACGGCGCGCACCGAACACGACCTGTCCGCCTACCACATCGATACGGTCGCGCGCGAGACGCTGGCGGCCTACCGGGAACTCACCGCGTAAAGTTACTGGCGCTTCCAGAGCGTGCGTCCGCCGGGCTGATCCTCGAGCACCACGCCCGCCCGCGAGAGCTGCTCGCGAATCCCGTCGGCCGCGGCGAAGTCACGCGCCTTGCGCGCCGCCAGCCTTGCTGCGATCAGCGATTCGATGGCGGCCTCATCGAGCACATCGGCCGCCGCGCGCGGCTCAGCGCCCGAGAGCGGCAGCGAGGCGCTGCGCCGGAACCATTCTTCCGGCGGCAGGCTCAAGAGGCCCAGCAGCGCACCTAAGCGCCGCAGCTCCGCGGCGAGCGCCGCAACCTGAACCGCATCGCCCTGCGCGCGCGCCGTATTGAGCTCGCGCGCCAGTCCCTGCAGCACCGCCAGCGCCTCGGGCGTATTGAAATCATTGTCCAGCGCCGCTCCGAAGCGTTCCGTGTGCGCGCTCTCGGGCGCAGGCACGTTGCTCGAGTCGACGCCGCGCAGCGCCGTGTAGAGACGCGTCAGCGCCGCGTCGGCCTGCTCCAGCTGCACCGGACTGTACTGGATCGGGCCACGATAGTGGCTGTTGAGCAGAAACGCGCGCAGCACTTCCGGATGACGCAGCCGCGGCAGTACATCGCGGATGGTGAAGAAGTTGCCGAGCGATTTCGACATCTTCTCGTTATCGACGTTGACGAAGCCGTTGTGGATCCAGACGTTGACGAAACCGCCGTCGTGGGCAGCGCAGGACTGCGCGATCTCGTTCTCGTGGTGCGGGAACTTCAGATCCATGCCGCCGCCGTGCAAGTCGAAATGTTGTCCGAGCAGCGCGGTGCACATGGCCGAGCACTCGATGTGCCAGCCCGGACGTCCGGAGCCCCAGGGCGAGGGCCAGCTGGGTTCATCGGGCTTGGCGCCCTTCCAGAGCACGAAGTCCAGCGGATCGCGCTTGGCAGAATCGACCTCGACGCGCGCGCCGGCTCGCAGATCCGCCAGGCGCTTGCCCGAGAGGCGTCCATACTGCGGAAACTTTGCCACCGCGTACAGCACATCGCCGCTGGAACTGACATAGGCGAAGCCGCGTTCGATCAGCCGTTCGATCAGCGCAATGATCGCGGGGATGTACTCGGTCGCGCGCGGTTCATGGTCCGGCGGCTCGATGGCGAGTGCGGCGAAGTCCTCGTGCATGGCCCTGATGAATCGTGCGGTCAGCGCCTCCACCGGCTCGCCGTTGTGCGCCGCGCGCTCGATGATCTTGTCGTCGATATCGGTGATGTTGCGCACGTAGTTGAGCGCATAGCCGCGCTGGCGCAGCCAGCGCTGGATGACATCGAAGGCCACGTAGCAGCGTGCGTGGCCGACGTGGCAGAAATCATAGACGGTGACGCCGCAGACGTAGAGCCCGACGCGACGCGGATCAATCGGCCGGAACGCTTCTTCGCGACCGGTCAGGGAATTGTGGATCCTGATCACGGTGATGCGTGTGCAAACTGCAACAGCCGCTCGCGCACACGCTCGGCCGGCATCGCGGCCAGCAAGGGGGCCAGTTCCGGGCCGTGCAGCCGTCCGGTCAGTGCCGCGCGCAGCGGCATGAAGAATGCCGCGCCCTTGCGCCCGGTGGCGCCGCGCAACGCGCCGAGGTCGGCGCGTTCGTGCACCGCGCCGGCAGCCGCCGAGAAAAACGCAGGCCCTGCCTCCTGCGCCGCGCGCAGCGCCGGCTCTTCGAACGACAGCGCCTCGCCGAATATGATCTGCTGCCACAGGCGCGCGTCCTCCGGCAGGACCACGTTGGGCAGTACCGCGCTGATGAATGCACGCGCGCGCGACTCATCCAGCTGCGGCGGCAGCACGGGTGCAAGCCATGCGCGCGCCTGTTCGGGCGAGAGCGAATGCACCCACTCGCGCTGCCAGTGAATCAGATGCGTATCATCGAATTGCGCCGGGGCGCGCTGCAGATGCTTGAGCTCGAAGTTCTGCGCCATCTGTTCCAGATCCAGCAGATCGTTGCGCGCGCTGCTGTGGCCGAGCCGGAATAACTGATTGCACACGGCGAGCGCGGCATAGCCCGCCTCGCGCAACTGACGCACGCTGGTGGCGCCGTGCCGCTTGGATAGCGGCGCGCCGTCCGCACCGATCAGCAGCGACACATGCCCATAGCGCGGCACCGGCAGTCCGAGGGCCTCGAGCAGCAGCCGCTGGCGCGGCGTATTGCTCAAGTGATCCTCGCCGCGCAGCACGTGGCTGACATGCATGAGCGCGTCATCCACGGCGTTGCTAAAAAAGAACGCCGCTGTGGCATCCTCGCGCCGCACGATGAAATCGCCGATATCGTCGGTGAGAAAACTCTGCGCACCGTGCACCAGGTCCTCGTATTCGAGGCGCTGTCCGAGCGGCACCCTGAATCGCAGGCTTGGGGTGCGGCCCTCGGCGCGCCGGATCGCGATCTGCGCGGGCTTAAGCTCCCGGCAGGTGCCGGCGTAGCGCGGCGGCCGTCCTGACTGAAGCTGGCTGCGACGCGAGAGTTCCAGTTCCAGTGGCGTGCAGAAGCATGGATACACCAGCTGCGCCTGCTCGAGCTGCTCGAAGTAGCGCGCGTAGACACTCGAGCGCTCCGACTGACGCACCGGCGTGCCATCCCACGGCAAGCCCAGCCACGTAAGGTCCTCGCGCAGCGCCTCGACATAGCGCTCCTGCGAGCGTTCCACGTCGGTGTCCTCGATGCGCAGCAGGAAACGTCCACCGGCGCTACGCGCGAGCAGGTAGTTGAATAGCGCCGTGCGCGCATTGCCCAGGTGCAATTCTCCGGATGGGCTCGGCGCAAAGCGTGTCACGACGAAACTGGCGGACATCCGTACAATGTAGCCGAAATCGCAAGGGCTGAGCGATACGCTTTGACTACCCTGTTTGTCTCCGATCTGCACCTGGATGCGCTCGAACCCGCCGCAGCTGAGCAGTTCGTCGCCTTCCTCGAGCAGCGCGCTCCCGGCGCCGATGCGCTCTATATCCTGGGGGATCTGTTCGAGTCATGGATCGGGGATGATGAGGAGGATGCCTGTGCTCGCAGCGTCTGCGAGGCGCTGCGAGGACTTGGCTCGCTGGGCGTGCCCTGCTACGTCATGCACGGCAATCGGGATTTTCTCCTGCAGCGGGGCTTCGAGCAACGCAGCGGCACGCGGCTGCTGGCCGATCCGATCATCGTCGAATCCTACGGTGAGCGTGTGCTGCTGACGCACGGCGATGCGCTCTGCACGGCCGATCGTTCCTATCAGAACCTGCGCAGCCTGGTACGCGATGCCGGCTGGCAGCGGCGATTCCTCGCGCTGCCGCTGACCGTGCGGCGGCTGCTGGCGCAGCAGGCCCGCGACGGCAGCCGCCGCCACACGGGCAATACGGCCGCCTACATCATGGATGTGGATCAGGGCACCGTCGCTGCCGCCATGCGCGCCTGCGGCACGCGCATACTGATCCACGGCCACACGCATCGCCCCGCCGTGCATGAATTCGATCTCGACGGCGCACCGGCGCGCCGCATCGTGCTGGGCGCGTGGCACGAGCAGGGCAGCTGCCTGTCGTGGGACGAAATGGGATTCAGGCTGGAAGAGCTGCCGCGGGGCCGGAGTGAAAGCGCAGCACCTCATCCGGAGCCGTGATCAGTTCCGCCTCGACAGCCGCCAGTTGCCGCAGCCGTCGCTCACACAGCGCTTCATCGCCGCTCGCGCGGCGCGCCAGGCGCAGATAGAGCTCGAAGTGACGCGCCTCGGAGCGACGCAGCGAGTCGTAGAAGCCACCAAGCGGCGGGGCCAATCGCGGCGCCAGCAGCTCGAAGCGCTCGCAGGAGCGCGCTTCGATCAGCGCGCTCGACAGCAGCAGATCCAGCTTGCGCAGTGGTTCGTGCGATCGCAAAACAGCGCGCAATCCGGCGGCATAGCGTCCGGGACGCTGGCGTTCGAACGGCACCTCCAGCTGCCGCATCAGCTGCGCCACCTGTTCGAAGTGCCGCAGTTCCTCGCGGCCCAAGCGCGACAGGGCCGTCACCAGATCCGCGTCCTCCGGGTAGGCGAAGATCAGCGCCAGTGCGCTCGAGGCGGCCTTCTTCTCGCAGTTGGCGTGATCGATGAGCAATGTGCGCCAGTGGGCACAGGCTGAATCGACCCACTCAGGGGGAGTCGGCGCCGCGAGCACGCGCAGCGCCTCGCTCACGCCAGGGCGCCCTTGCTCAGCCACGCTGCGCGCGCCGAATCGATGGCGCGCATGCATTCGGCCGCATTCTTGAAGCGCTCGCGCGCCTCCTTGCCGAGCAGCCGGTCGAGCAGCGGCTGCAGATCGGCCAGCGATTCGGGCAGTTTGGGCGTCGGCGCGTTGCGGTGCATGTAGATGATGGCCATGGGGTTATCGGCCGTATACGGTTTGCGGCCGGTCAGCATCTCGAACAGCATGACGCCCAGGCTGTAGAGATCGCTGCGCGGATCCAGATCCTGTCCGTGTCCCTGCTCGGGGCTCATGTAGTGCGGCGTGCCGAAGATCATGCCCGTGTCGGTGATGTCGTAGTCGAGCGCCTCGTGCTTGGCGAGGCCAAAATCGATCAGTGCCGCCTGCCCGTCCATGCGCAGCATGACGTTGCCGGGCTTCAGGTCCCGGTGCAGGATGCCGGCGCCGTGCAGCGCGCTCAGCGCGCGCGCGATCTGGGAGGCGAAGCCGAGCGACTCGGAAGGCGATACGCCGCCTTTCATGCGCCGGCGCAGATCCCCGCGCTGGAAGTACTCCATTGCAAGATAAGCATGATCGTCAGCGACCCCGAGCTCATACAGGCGCACGATGTTGGGATGGCGCACGCGTTGCGCGATCTCGTATTCCTGCAGGAAACGCGCGAACACCTGGTCGATGCCGGATTCGTCGCGCCGCGACGGGGTGACCTTCAGCACCACCAGGGTGCCCGCCTTTTCGCTCTCGGCCACGTACAGCTGCGACACCTAACCGCGCGCGAGCACGCGCGCGCGACGATACTCGGGAATACGCGCTTCGCCGAAGCGGCGCGATTCGATGGCTTCCGGTGAGATGCGCCAGTCGGCGAGTGCCCGGCGATGATCGCGCCCGGCGGCTTCGAGCATCTTGAGCAGTCCGTCGTGATCGATTCGGCTCCGGACCACCACGCCGTAGGCGCCCGCGTCCATGGCCCGTTCGCGCAGTGCCGGCACATCGTGCGGCATCACGAAGATAACCGGGGCAAAGCCTGGGCGTGTGCACAGCTCGTGCAGCGCCGCGATGCCATCGTCTTCCTCGGAGGGCGGTGACAGCACTACCGCGTCATAGCCCTGTGCCAGGAACTCGGCCGGCAGTGGGCCGCGCTGCAGCGGCGGATGGGCGCTGATCTGTACCTCAGGCCAGCGGCAGCTCAAATGATGCCGCAGCAGTGAGCGTACTTTGGGGTCTTCCTCGACCAGCAGCAGCCGCAAGGGTCAGGGCTCGCCGACGGCTTTGAGTCCGCGCGTCATGCGGCGGCGGACCTTGGCCTCGTCGGAACGCGCCCGCTGCAGCCGATCGAGATATTCGTAGGTCACATCGCCGGTGACGTATTCGCCCGAGAAGCAGGAAGTATCGAATTCCTCGATCGTCGCATTGTCGTGCCGGCACGCAGTCACCAGATCCTCGAGATCCTGGTAGATCAGCCAGTCGGCACCGATCACGTGGCCGACTTCCTCGATGCTGCGCCCGGCGGCCACCAGTTCGCTGGTGGCCGGCATGTCGATCCCGTAGACGTTCGGAAACCTCACCGGCGGCGATGCCGATGCAAAATAGACCTTCTTGGCGCCGGCCTCGCGCGCCAGCTCGATGATCTGCGCCGAGGTGGTGCCGCGCACGATCGAATCATCGACCAGCAGCACGTTCTTGCCGCGGAACTCCAATTCGATGGCATTGAGCTTGCGCCGCACCTGCCGCTCACGCTGCTCCTGGCCGGGCATGATGAAGGTGCGTCCGATGTAGCGGTTCTTGGTGAACCCTTCGCGGTACTTGATGCCCAGGATCTGCGCCATCTGCAGCGCGCAGGTACGGCTGGTATCCGGAATCGGAATAATGACGTCGATGTCGTGCTCGCGCCGTTCGCGCTGGATCTTGCTGGCGAGCCGCTCGCCCATGCGCATGCGAGCGCGATAGACCGAGATGTTGTCGATGATGGAGTCCGGGCGCGCGAAGTAGACGTATTCGAAGATGCACGGGGTGTGGCGCACGGTGGCCACGCACTGTTGCGAGTGCAGCCGGCCGTGCTCGTCGATGAACACCGCCTCGCCGGGAGCCACGTCGCGCACCAGTTCGAAGGACAGCATGTCGAGCGCCACGTTCTCGGAAGCCAGCATGTACTCGGTACCGCGCGGCGTGCGGCGCTGTCCCAGCACCAGCGGGCGAATGCCATTCGGATCGCGAAACCCCAGGATCCCGTGGCCGATCACCATGGCAACCACGGCGTAACCGCCGCGGCAACGTCGATAGACCGCGCTGGCAGCCGCAAAGATGTCCGCCGGGGTCACGCGCGGAGTACCCACGCGCTGCAGCTCGGAGGCGAAGACGTTGAGCAGCACCTCGGAGTCCGACTCGGTGTTGAGATGGCGGCGATCCTCGCGGATCAGCACCTCGGCGAGCTCGGAAGCGTTGGTCAGATTGCCGTTATGCGCCAGGCAGATACCGTAAGGCGCATTGACGTAGAAGGGTTGCGCCTCGGAGGCGGCATCGCAGCCGGCGGTCGGGTAGCGGACGTGACCGATGCCGACATTGCCGGCCAGCTCGAGCATGTGCTGCTGCTCGAAGACATCGCGCACCAGGCCGGCACCTTTGCGCGAACACAGGCGGCCCTCGAAGGCCGTCATGATGCCCGCGGCGTCCTGGCCGCGGTGCTGCAAAACGGTCAGCGCATCGTAGAGGCGCTGATTGACGGGGCTGGTGCCGACCACCCCGACGATACCGCACATGTTTGTGTCCGCATCCTTCGCGCCCTTAGCGCGTCGCCGTAACGGAGTTCTCGGCGAGCATTTTACGCTCGCCGACCATTGCCCGCAGCACATTCGCTGCGTGCTCGGCGTAGGGCACCAGTAGCGAGCGATGCCACCACGGCTCGCCCTCGAGCCGCACGGCGTGACACAGCATGACAAATAAACCGGCCATCACGAGGCCGCGCAGCAGCCCAAAGAGGCCCCCGACCGAGCGATCGGTACCGCTGAAGATCGACAGGCGCACGAGGTGGCTCACGAGCAGGCCAATGACGCCACCCACCATGACGATCACCACGAAGATCAGTGCGCGGGCCGCCCAGGTCCGCACGCTTTCGCTGGCGAGCGCCCCGCCCAGATGCGACTCCACCAGG
>Ga0302320_10013142_pt1 | contig 17331 bp, 11 predicted proteins | sample Bog_T0_3_FD_202130 | JGI IMG/M metagenome (GOLD analysis project Ga0302320, IMG submission 202130) | Peat permafrost microbial communities from Stordalen Mire near Abisko, Sweden - Bog_T0_3 | ecosystem: Environmental > Terrestrial > Soil > Wetlands > Peat | place: Sweden: Abisko, Stordalen Mire...
TGCCTCATTATCCATGCCGGATTCTGGTGAGAATGTGACTGCCATCACAACGTAGCGTGAGCACAGAGTCATGTGACAAAGATCACAGCACGATGAGCGAATTCTAACCACAATGGCAGTGCGTGCTTCTGTGGCAACCCAGCGAGGAGGATTGAGTTCCTGTCTCCGATTCGCGTCGGGACTTTCACAGGTTTATCCAGTCAATCTTTTTCACGTGAGGTTTTATGGCGACAAATATTTCTCCCGCGCTCGACCTTCCGCAGGCAAAAAGCGGCACCGAGCCGGCCCCTCTTGAGTTGAAGCTGGTTGCTGCAAAGAATTCGATTGAGACCAAGATCGACGAACTGCGCCACAAGCGAGCTGTGATCGAACAGGGCGGCGGCAAGCAGCGCGTCGATAAGCAGCATGCTTCGGGCAAGCTCACGGCTCGCGAGCGCGTAGCGGGATTGGTGGACCGCGGCAGTTTTCAAGAGATCGGCTTGTTCGCGAAGCACCGCTCCACTTTATTTGGCATGGATGGGAAAGAAGTTCCGGCTGACGGCGTGGTGACGGGCTGCGCCATGATTGACGGCCGTCCCGTGCAGCTTGCCAGCCAGGACTTTACTGTCTTGGGCGGAGCAGCGGGAGAAGTGCACTGCGCCAAGATCGTGGAAATGATGCAGCTTTCGTTGAAGACGGGAAGTCCGTTCGTCTTCATTAATGACTCCGGCGGGGCGCGGGTGCAGGAAGGTATCGACAGCCTGGCGGGATATGCCAGCGTTTTTTACAACAACGTAATGCTCTCGGGAACGGTGCCGCAGATTTCCATCATTTGCGGCCCCTGCGCGGGTGGTGCGGCTTATAGTCCGGCGCTGACCGATTTCATTATCCAGACCAGACGCGCGCAGCTATTTATCACCGGGCCACAAGTAATCAAGCAAGTGACGGGCGAAGTGGTTACGTCGGAGGATTTGGGCGGCCCCGCAGCACAGATGAACCGCTCGGGAGTGGTGCATCTGATCGCGGAAGACGACGAAGGCGCCATTGCTCTCTGCCGGCGGCTGTTGAGTTTCCTGCCTTCCAACAACATGGAAGAAGCGCCACGCCTGCCTTATAGCCTCGCGCTTGAGAGCGATCCCGAACTGAACTACGCGGTGCCGGTCGATCCAAAGATTGCGTACGACGTGCGCAGTGTCGTCAAGCGAATTCTGGATCACCATGACTTCTTCGAGATTCAGCCTGGCTTTGCGGCAAATGTCGTCATTGGATTCGGACGTCTGCAGGGACGCAGCGTGGGTATCGTCGCCAACCAGCCTTCGGTGATGGCGGGAGTGCTCGACATTGACACTTCGGACAAGATCGCCCGCTTCGTGCGCTTCTGCAACGCCTTCAATATTCCGCTGCTGACTTTCGTCGATACGCCGGGTTTCCTACCGGGAGTGCAACAGGAATACGGAGGCATCATCCGGCATGGAGCGAAGATACTGTTCGCGTATTCGGCGGCAACGGTGCCGAAGATCACGGTCGTGCTGCGCAAAGCTTACGGCGGCGCTTACATTGCGATGTGCAGCAAAGATCTCGGCGCGGATCGAGTGATCGAATGGCCGACTGCGGAAATTGCGGTGATGGGAGCGGAGGGCGCGGCTGAAATCGTTTTCCGGCGCGAGATTGATACGGCGGAGGACAAGGCGCAACGGCGGGGTGAATTGATCGAGCTTTATCGGAAAACTTTTGCCAATCCTTACGTATCGGCCGGGCGCAGGCTCGTGGACGACATTATTGAGCCCTCGGAGACGCGTAAATATCTGGCGCAGGCGCTGGAAACGTTGCATGCGAAACGCGAGCTGCGGCCGGCGAAGAAGCATGGACTGATTCCCCTCTAAGGAGCGAGAAGAAATGAATATGTTCACGGTCACGTTCTTGACGGTTTCAGTAACGATCGCCGGCTGGGTGGTGGTTTACGTAGCGCTGCGCCGATTGTTGATGCACAACAATGCGCGGCTGCGGCTGGAATTCCGCAGACAGGTCGAGTCTCTGGTGGCGTGCGTGGAAGAGGCCACCACAGTTTCTATTGCTGTTTCGGAGACGGTTTGCGAAGCGGGGATACCGGCTCCGGAAAATGCGATTGCGGCGGCAGCGGCGGCTTTGGCCTCGAAAAAAATTCAGGTTCGCGCTTTGCCGGTTGACCATGCAAACGCCGGCAATCGTTGGGCACAACAGGGGCGTGCTGGAGTGCAATCTTCGCACGACATTGCGCAGCGCGGACATTAGCCCAGTGCTGCGGGCGGATTTGGGACGAAATGAATCGCGGTCTCAGGACAGGGGTAGCGTTTGAAGGTACGAGTTGTCATCGGCGGAGAGGCGTATGAAGTCGAAATTGAGGACACAGGCGACGATTCGGCGCGGCCCGATGCAACGGAGGGCGTGCAGTCGCTGGTTCTCTCGCAACTGGGTTCTGCCGTTCATACGGATGAGCGAGTTTATGTCAGTCCGGTCGCGGGACTTGTAACCCGGGTAATCGTAAAAGCCGGGGACGAAGTGCAAATGAATGCAGTGCTGCTGGTGCTGGAAGCGATGAAGATGGAAACCAGCATTGTGGCGGCGGCCGACGGGAAAGTGAAATCGGTGAGGGTTGCGCAAGGCGAAGCGGTGAAGGTCAATCAGATTTTGCTCGAATTCGAATAGCTACGCTTTAATAGTTTTACAAAGCGGAAAAGAGAAGCAGTATGCTGTTAAAACCATTTGTCCTCAATCGTTATGGCCGGCTGGTGTTTCCGTCCAATTTTTTCCCGGACTTGAATTTTTCGGTCTTCGAAAATGTCGAACAGTTCCAGGCAGTGATCCGGCGGGATTTTGGGGAGAAAGCTCCGACGGAAAATGACATTGTGGCCAACGCACAAGCGGGCAAATATCAAAGCCGGTACGACATTTGCCGCGACCTGGCGCTGAACCTTTTCTGGGTCAACCGTTTCGTGTTGACCATGTATGAGAAACGGCCGGTGCGCTGGGGCGATGTACCCCGCCACCGCGACGACATTTTTCTTCCCGTGTACAAGCCTCGGGACTCGTCGTCTTTAGCGACCGCAATCGAAAAAAGCTACAACGACCTGCCGGCACGCTGGGATGAACAAACTGAGGATAAGAGCTTTCGTCTTCTTCTGGATGTTTTCCGGAACAAGCAGAGCGCAGGCGGGGAAACGCGTCCCATGCGGCCCACCGTGGCTGAAGTTGCTTCCGATCCGAGCAATCTGACATGCCATCTTCTCACCTACGATCCGAACTACGAGGAATATAACTACGACGCGATCGTGGATTGCATTCATACCGTTCCCGAGCTCGAAGCGTTGATGCGTCAGGCCATGATCCTGCACAACCAATATCTGTGGGAACCGGCGAAGTGCACTCTCACCGAAGTTGGGAAGTTGAAGGATGACGATTACGTTATCGCGTTCCATCCGCGCAACAGCGAGGTGGCGCAGTTTATCCGCAAGGTGAAACAAAATGGAAGTGCGCCTCACCGGCCGCGTCCGGCGCGTCCGGAAACGCTTGCTCTAAGCGAGCCTGAGAAACCTTGTCCGCCGGTGGTGGTTCGCGAGCAGTTTTCGGTGATGCCGAAGGTGGAGGCGATTGCCGTGTACAAGGGTGAGATCGCATGCACCAACGCGGACCTCATCAGCAACCACGCCTATTGCTGGTCGCACATGACGGCGGCGGATGTTTCGGAGAAGACCGGCATCGAGGCACGCTGCTACAGCGAGTTGAGCCTGGAAGATATGGCCCTGCTGGCGGTGCGCGAGGCGCTGGCGAAATCGGGCCGAAGGCCGGCGGAGATTGGCGCGGTTTTATTTTGCAGTTGCACCAGCACGCGGCTGATCCCCTCGACGGCCACATGGATTTCTGGCGAACTCGGATTATCGCAGACGCACGCATCTTGCGACATTGTCGCTGCCTGCGCCGGAATGTCGTATGGATTCGGCGAGGCGATCCGGTTGCTGCAGGAAATCAAACAGCCGGTCATTGTGGTGTGCGCGGAAAAATTTTCCGACAAGATTGGTGCGGTGCGCACCTCGCGAATGATCTTCGGAGACGGCGCAGCCGCAGTCGTGATCGCTCCCGCGCCGGCCGGAAGCGCGCCTGATGTTGAAGTCTTTCAAACCTTTGCCAGTGGCCCATGGCAGGAAGTGAACTCCATCATCTGGCCGAACCCCGAGTTTGATAACAGCATCACGGTCTACGGTCCGGAAGTGAAAGCGCTGGCTAAACGCTATCTGGTGAAGATGATCAGTGAGTTGAAAAGCCTGCCCAATCCGAACGGTGGTGCGGGCACGATGATGGATGCGATCGATCTGGTAGTGCCGCACCAGGCCAACAAAAAAATGGTGGTCGATCTTTCAAAAGCGGCCGGGATCGACCCCGAGAAGCTTTACTTCAACATCGAGCGTGTGGGAAATACTTCGGCGGCGAGCATCCTTCTGGCGATTCACGATGCAGTGCAGGAAGGCAGAATCGACCGGCCGCTGCGTGTGTTCGCTCCCGGCTTCGGAGCGGGGGCGGTGGGTGGGTACGTGGTGATGAATGTGGATCCCTCAGTCGTAAGTTGCAACTCTCAGGAGAAAATTCTTATGGAAACCGCCGGCAGCAACGGACACAACGGAAAGAATGGATATCGATCGCTGAAGGGAAAAGTCGCATTGGTCACGGGCGCGTCGCGCGGTATTGGACGCGCAATCGCCATCGAACTTGCGCATCTCGGCGCAAACGTCGCTCTGGATTACCGTTCCGACAGCGCGCATGCCGAAACCGCGGCGGTGGAAATCCGCGCGCTTGGCGTGGAATGCATCACCATCCAAGGGGACATCGCCAAAAAAGGCGACGCTCGCCGCATCGTTCAGGAAGTTCTCGATAAATGGCATAGGCTGGACGTGCTGGTGAACAACGCCGGCATTACGCGCGATCGTTCGATGCGCAAGATGACGGAAGAAGACTGGGGCGAAGTCATCAACGTCAATCTGAACGGAACGTTCTACTGCACGCACGCCGCTTTGCCCGCAATGATTAATCAACGCTTTGGACGGATCATCAACATCGCCTCGGTGGTTGGACAGATGGGAGCGTTTGGACAGGCGAACTATTCAGCCAGCAAAGGCGGGATCATCGCCTTCACGAAAACTCTGGCGCTGGAGATGGCGAAATTCAATATTACGGCCAATGCAATTGCTCCGGGATTTACTTCGACGGAAATGGTGGATGCGATTCCAGAGGAGATCGCGGCGCAGATTAAGACGAAAATTCCGCTGGGACGCTTTGCTGCTCCGGAAGAAATTGCCAAGGCGGCAGGATTTTTAGCGGCGGATGGAGACTACATTACGGGTCAGGAATTAAATGTGAACGGCGGATACCACATGTAGTGAGGATTGACCACGAAGGACAGAAGTTTCACGAAGGTCTATATCAATGGGTTTCCTTCGTGAAACTTCGTGACCTTTGTGGTCTAAGGGCCTGTTTCGTCCCTCGCGTGCGAGGAATGACCCTACTTGGACCTGGTCGCCAGCCAGTTCTGGATGTGCGGCCAGGTACGTTTATCGGCGCCGCTTCCCGCCATGATTCCGATATGACCGCCCGGAGTCCGGAACAACTCTTTATCTTTGCTGCTTACCTTCGCCATGATTCCGGCCGATTGGCAGGGTGGCGTAATGTGATCGCCCTCGGCAATCACGGTGAGAAGATTCGCTTTAATGCGGCTGAGATTCGCGCGTTCGCCGCGAATCATCCACTCCCCGCGCATGAGGCGGTCGTTGCGGTAAAGGTCGACCACCAGCTGGCGGAAGGCTCCGCCGGCCAGCGGAACATTGTCGGAGACCCAAGTATTCATGGCCTGCCAGGACTCGACGACGTGCGGGTTCTCGATGTTGTCCCACAGCTTCAAATAGTTCCCGACATAATTTTCGACGGGTTTGAGAGCCTTGGCGCCGTAGTCAATCATTTCTCCGGGCATATTGCCGAAGGCGGCGAGGACTTTGTCTACATCGAAATAGCGCTCGTCGACCCAGCGCGCGAAGGTGATTGCTTTTTTATCGGAATAATCGAGCGGGGCGGTGAGGAGAATCAGATTGCGCAGGCCATCGTCGCCGCGCAGCGCCGCATACAATGTGGTGAGAATCGCTCCAATGCACCAGCCCAGCAAGCTGAATTCGTCGCTGCCGGAAATCGTTTTCATCTTACGGATGGCGCGCGGCATGTAGTCAAGCGCGTAATCGTCGAACTTAAGATTCTTGTCTTCCGGGCCAGGCGTGCCCCAGTCAAGGAGATAAAGGTCGTATCCATGCTTAACCATGAATTCCACAAAACTATGGCCGGGTCTGAGGTCGAGAATGTATGGCCGGTTCATCAGGGCGAAAACCATGAGTAGCGGAACCGGATGGCGCTTCTCCGCCGGGACCACCGGCACGTAGCGGTAGAGCTTCGCTTTGTTGAGCGTCCACACCAGTTCTTTTGGAGTTTGAGCGATAGGAACTTTCGAGCCGACGACCCTGGTGAAGTTGCTGAACTTTGCGCCCAAGTCGAACGGCGGCAGGGGGATATTCGAAGTGTTCTCCATGGCTACTTCACCCCTTTCTTCTTGCTCCCGCGTGTCTTCGCCGTGCGGTTGCGTTTCGCGTCTGAGGCGGAGGGCTGGGTCAGCAACTTTTCGATCCGGTCGAGTTTGGCATCCATATCGTCGAGCCGCAATTCAATATTGATGGTGCGCTCGGCGAGGCTGATCACATCGGCGCGCGAAGGCATGCTGCATTGCTGAAGCGCTTGCAACATTACCTTTTCCAGGACCTCGCGAAACGGAGAAGAGGTTGTCAGACAGGCATTGAGCATCATTCCGCTTGCCTTGGCGTAGGCGTCGGAGTTTACGGTCTCGACCATGCCTTTGGCCCAGGCATCCATATAAGTGTCGCGCATTTCGCGGAAAGTTTCAGTGGGATCAAACTCTTTGCCGTTTGCTGCTTGTTTATCGCTCATTGAAAAAACCTCCAAGTTTCGCACGCGGCCGAAGACAGCCCTCTACTCTCCTCCAGCTAAACGTTGAGAGGAGCCGGGGCTGTCTTAACAGCGAAGTATAACTCCGTTATGCCGCCGTGGCATGCTTTACGGGACGGGAGGCGATGTCCAGCACCGTCTTTTGTGTTTCTACAAACAGATCCACTCCGCTCTGAAAAAACTCGGCGAAAGGATTGTTGATCCGAAACTGCCTCTTGGCGGTCTCGTAAGCTGCTTTTTGCTGCCTTGCACAAAATTCCAGGTTTTTCTTCTGCGTTGCAACAGCGTAGTTTACTGTCTCCTGGAAGAGGCCGGCCGCTCCGTCGGCGAACTTCGCCGCCAGGGCTCCGCGTTCTTTTGCCAGTTCCGTCACCGTGTTGTTCTGTTCGACAGCCAGGTCAATGGCTTCTTTCTGGTTCTCGACGAAGTGCTCAAAGGTTTGGCCTACCAGATCGAACCAGAACGAAACCGGGCTTTCCGGGATGAGATGGAAAGTGTTCTTGCAATTTTCCAGCAGTTCGGCGTTTTGCTCGGCAGCAACTTCCAGAGATTTCTTCTGGAACTCCGCCGCGCGTTGCACGCTCCTGGTGTACAGGGGGACAAAGTTGCCCGCTACCTCGGCTCCTTCGGCCACGGTCCGCGGGGTGCGAGTTGACTTACGGGGGGTGCTCATGATCTTCTCCTCTTTATGTTCAGGAATCTAGAATTAGTTTAAGAATCTAGAATGATGCTGCAACTAATGCTGCACTGCAGCACAATCTAATAGTAAACCTGCTGCGGCAGATGTCAAGCATAAAATTGAGAAAAATATGAACCGCAAGCGTGTCGTCATTAAAAAGTACGAAAACCGCCGCCTCTACGATACGACCAACAGCCGCTACATCAACCAGGACGAGGTAGCCCAGATGTTGAAGAACGGCTACGAGGTGCAGGTGGTGGACGCGGCTACGGGGGAGGACCTGACCCGGCTGGTGCTGACGCAAATAATCGTGGAGCAGGCCAAGGCGCCGGAGTCCGCCTTCCCGCTGGATATTTTGCGCCAGATGGTGGTGGCCTCCAGCCGCGCCACCCAGGAAGGCACTCTGAAATATATGAAAGGCGTGCTGGACATGTACCAGAACGCTTATCGCGCCATGACGCCGCCGATGGGTTTCGATTTCATGACGCCTCCGGGTTCGGCAACAGATTCAGGCCCGGGGGTGCGGGCGGACGAGCCACTCAATGCACGCGCTAAAGATGCAGGCGCGGACGATGTCGATGAACTCAAGCGCAGGGTGGCTCAGTTGGAGAGCTTGATTTCAAAACGAGGCGGGAAAGCCAAGCGAAAAACAACTTCGCGGCGAAAATCCTAAAAGATGTAGCGGGAAATTGGATCACCCACATGGGTGATGGTTATCACAAATTCCGCAAGCGAATCGGAGTAGGCTTTTAGCACTCACTGGGAACAGTGTACTTAAAAGGAAGGAAATCTCCCATGGCCTACGGAACAGAATCGACTTTTCCTCAGCGCAATCAGTATGCCTCTCGTCCCGTGATCACGTCGTATGACTCTGGATACGACTTCAGCATGGAGCACTATGTCGACACTAAACTTTTGCTGCAGGACGCGGAGAATGAAGCGAACAAGCTGGCAACCTACGCGCTGGGTTCGTAGTCGAGCTTCCTCGAATTCTGACGAGCAAGAGTAAGGATCAGAAGTGGAAGCCGCCGCCACAGATCAGGACTTCTCCGGTTACGTAATCGGAGAGTGGCGAACAGAAAAACAGGACTGCGCCTGCGGCTTCCGCCGGCGTACCCAAGCGGCCCAAAGGGCAAGCGGTTTTTACCGACTCCAACATTTCCGCTTGCACCCCGATGCGGATCGAGCGGCCGCGCATCTCGATGTTCGATTCCTGCCCGCTAAGAACCTGGGTCAGACGAGTCTCGATCAGGCCGAATCCGACGGCATTTACATTCACATTGTAGCGGCCCCACTCCTTGGCCAGCGTTCGCGTGAGCCCGAGAACTCCAGCCTTGCCGGAGGAATAGCCGGCTTGCCCGGGGTTTCCGTCGGTACCGGCGATCGAAGTAATGTTCACAACCTTGCGCATGACCTGTTTGCCGGCCGCGATCTCGCGCTTGGCCGCCTCCCGCAGGTACTGCGATGCGGCGCGCAGAACGCGGAACGGTACAACCAGATGAATTTCGAGCATGGCCTGAAATTGCTCGTCCGTGGTTTTTTGAATGACGCCATCCCAACTGTAGCCCGCGTTGTTGACGATGATGTCGATGGAGCCAAATGCGTCAATTGTCGCTTGGGTGAGTTTATTGGGGAAATCCGGGTGCGTCAGGTCCCCGGCGAAAACTTCGACGCGGCGGCCTATCGAGCCCAATAAAGTTTTGGTTTCCAGAAGGGCCGATTCATCGAGATCATTCACCATTACCGCCGCGCCGCATTCCGCCAGCTTTTCCGCAATCGCCCGGCCGATGCCGCGGCCGGAACCAGTTACCAGCGCGGTTTTTCCCTCCAGAGTGAATCCCATGGGTAGTACCAGCTTTCCCATACCTGCTGCAGCGCAGCGAAGTATTGCTGCATTGCATTAAAGCATAATCTGGGAGCAAAAAACAGTCCCCTGATCACACTAAGGTGTGCAGGGTACGGAGGCGGGAGCGAAATTAAAATTCGACGCGCAGGGTCATCTGTATCTGGCGCGGGCTGCCAATGGTTTTGTTTACGGCTCCGAGAGAGGCCGGGCAATTGTAGAAACTCGAGGTCGAATTGTTCGGGCAACCCGTGGGCAGGGGCGTGGTGCCCTGCACCGGAAACTGGCTGTAGTACTGGTTTTGAGTAACATCGTCGATGGGAACGTCGAAGCTGGCAGTGTTGGTGACGTTGAAGACGTCGAAGCTGTATTTCATGGTGAATCGTTCGGTGAGGGGAAGTGCTTTAACCAGAGAAATGTTGGCGACCCTTTGCCAGGATTGCCGGAAGATGTTGCGCTGCCCGTTGGTGAAATTGGTTTCGAAAGTATCATTGGCGGGAATTGCGCCGCCGAGATCGCCCGGGTTGAGCAGGGGCAAAGTGAAGCAGGCGGGATTCAGCGCAGTTTGGGCGGGATTGAAGTAAGCGTTGGCCCCGGAATATCCCGTCACCGCTTTACAGCCGGGAATCTCCGGCACGATGGGATTGGTGATGCCATCGTAAACGCTATAGAAGATGCTGCCGACCGCGCCGCTGTAGTCGATGACGCTGTAGGGCTGCCCGCTTTGCAGGACGGCGCTCCCGTGAATGCTCCATCCATCGGCTAATTTTCCTTTCAGCGTCGAGGCTTCGTAGAATTTAGGCAGTTCGTAGTTGTAGCTGAAATTGAAGACGTGCGTGCGGTCGAAATCGGACGACCCGTAAGCCGAGCGCAGATCCAGAGGATTGTTGCCATTGAAGAAAAGTCCCATGCCGCTTTGCTCATCGAGCGCGTGCGAGTACGTATAGGAAAATCCTACTTGCAGTCCGTGGCTCATGCGTTTTTCGATGTGAGTTTGCAGCGCGTTGTAGGCTGAGACTCCGGCTGCGGTGTAGCTCTCCGACTCCGCGGAGTAGCCCAGGTAGGGAACGCGCAGGTCAACATTGCCACCTTCGTAGTTCGCAACCATCTGCTGTCCGTTGGGCAAGTTGATAGCGCAGGTGTACGGGTCGACGGTACAGCCCGGTTGTTGGACAGTGTAGCCGTAAGTGTAGGACTGCGGGTTCTGAGAATTCGGATGAAGGATGTGCGTGGGCGATGCGATGCCCGGCTGGTTAAAAGGTATGGGGATCACCTCATGGCGTCCGAAGTTGCCGACGTAGCCGACTTCGATGGCGAGGTCGTGGCGCGGCTGCCATTGAAAGTCGAGCGTGTCATTAATGGTGTAGGGCAGTTTGTTGGCCCGGTTGTAAGTGGCGAAAGAGAAGAGTTGCTGCCCTTGCAGAATTCCCGCCTGAATTCCGACACCGGGCGTTCCAGTATTGGGGATGTAATTGTTGATGTCCGCGGGATTGCCGGTGGGAGCCGGACCAAGAGTGGGACCCCAAGGGTTGGAAAGATTGTAATTAGGAACGCCGGGAACTCCAGACGGACAAGTAGGAATATAGCCAAGATAATAAGAAATGGATCCGCTGGCAGCGGGATCGGTTCCGCAGGATTGCGCATTCACGTACGGCGGAGTTTGGTTGAATCCGAAAGGGCCGCCGTTGATTACGCCTTCGGCGAAGCCGGGTGAAAGATAAGAGAAAAGTTCTCCGCGATCGTAGTAGAGCCCGGTGCCGGCACGAACGACGAGCTTGTCGTTGAACTTTTTTGGACTCCACGCGACGCCGAGGCGCGGGGCGAATCCCCATTGGCGCCCGGTGAGGGTGGTGTTGCTGACGCCTTTCGAAGGGAACAGATTGTTATTTCCGGCGATGATGAGTCCGTTTGACGTGAGCGTATCGGTGGCGTCGTCGTAGTTATAGAGCGACGGGTCGAAGTTATAGATGCGGCCATATTTTTCGGTGAAGCCGCCATCCCAGTCCCAGCGCAGGCCGGCAGTCAGGCTCAGGTTGGAGCGGAACTGAAATTTATCCTGAATGTAAGCGCCAGATTGTCCGGCGCGCAGGTAGCGGTTGGCGTTGCCCTGCAGAAATTTTGTGGTGGTGTAGTCGTCGCTAGTGCTGACGAAGCCTTGCAGAAACTGGCCGAAGTCCGCGGAAGAAATGATGCCCTGGTTGGTGCGCTCGTCGCGCGTGTTGAGCTGCGTATAAGAATAGCTGCCACCGAAAGTCACGGTGTGTTTGCCGTGAATCCAGATGGCGTTGGCGGAGGGCATGATGCGGTTTTGAAAGACTCCGGTGAATGCGCCTTGGGAAGCGGAACCCTGGCCGATGTTGATAAAGTCGTTCGGCACAGGAGACGTGATTCCGCTCAAAATATTCACGATGCTGATTCCCGGGAAATAGGGCGAGCCGAAGGTGTTGATGCCGATTTGTTGCGGCGAGAACGGCTGCGCAACGGTGCTGTAGACCTTCTCGCGAAGAATGCCGAGGACCTCCACGATGCTCAAGTTCGACCGCACGGATTGCGTATTGGTAATGGAGGCGACCTGGCTGCCGGCATCGAGATGTTGCGTAAAGCCGGCGACGTTGGAGTAGGCGTAAGGTGCGAACGTGGGGTCGAGTTGGTAATAGTATTTGAGCGAAACGGTATCCTTGGCGCTCTGGTTCCAATCGAGGTTGGCCACGGCCTGGTGGGCAAAGAAGTAAGCGGTGCCTGGGATCGTCGCGTTCTCCGGAAAATCGGCAGAAGGGGTGACGCCGTTGGAATACGGAATCAGATACTGTCCATTGGGAAATTGATACTGGAAGAGATTCAGTGCAACTGGACTTACGTTGGCAGCGGTTATCCCTCCTGCGCCGAAATCCGTATTGGCCAGCGTGGCCAAACAACCTGCAAAGGTTGAGGCTTGCCGATTGGTGAAGCCGCAACCCGAGTTAGCGAAATATGCCGGGTTGAAATTGATGGGCACCATCAAGCGCGAGAGGCCGACTTCCTGATCGGAAGTGTGGAGATGCTGGTAGCTGGCGTAGCCGAAGAGCTTGTCTTTGATGAGCGCTCCGCCCAGCGACCCGCCGAGCAGTTCGCGATGCAGTTCGGGCACTTCTTGACGAGCCAGAATAATGTTGGGATCTTGCTTGTTGAAAAATGGCGCGGCGTTCAGCCAGTCGGTTCCGCGATGCCAATAGGCTTGTCCGTGAATGGTGTTGGTGCCGGAGGCGGTGCTCATGTCGATGTGCGCGCCGCTGGTGGAGCCTTGTTGCGCATCGTACATGGAAGTGTTCACGCGAACTTCCTGGATGGTTTCGGGAGCCGGCGTGGGCAGCGCCTGGCCAACGGACAAGTAAACCGATGCAGTGCCCTGAACCGGGGCGGCGTTGGTGCTGGCGACTCCGGCGACTCCGGTATTGTTTACGATTCGCGCGGAGGCAACCTGGCTCGTGCTCTTGCCGTTGAAAAGATTGCTGGCGTCGACCCCATTCAGCAGAAAAGTATTGCTGGTGTCGCGCTGGCCGTTGGCCCAGATCGGCTGATTGCCCAAGCCACTGTTGGCCCCCGTGCCGCCGGGGAGTTCTGCATTTACTCCGGGAGAAAGAATGGCGAGTCCGGTGAAGCTGCCTGTGGGCAGAGGTACGGCGTCGATCTGTGCTTTGTCCAGGACGTAACCGTTCGTCGTATCGACGGCATTGATCAAAGGCTCGGCCTCGACTTCGACCACCGTTCCCACCTTGCCCACAGGAAGGGTCGCGTTGACCGTCGCGGTGCGGTCGGCCTGCACCGTGATCGATGGAATCTTCTCGCTTTCAAAACCTTCGTGCGTGAAGGTAAGGGTATAAGCGCCGATGGGTAGGTTTACGAAATCGTAACTACCGTTGAGGGTGGTCTTCTGGGAGCGCGTGAAGCCGGTCTGGTCGTTCACGATGGTAACTTCGGCGTCGGCTAGAACCCCGCCTGTCTTGTCCGTGACCGTGCCGGTGACCCCACCCAGAGTTTTTTGCGCCTGAGCTTGCGGGATGTTCACTACGAAAAAGAAGGATATGGCGAGTAGAGCGGCGGTTCCGATTCTGTTTCTCTTGTGCATTCGTGACCTCAGCATGCGTGACCCGCGTGCAAGACTGTACGCAAACTCGCCCGAGCCGCTGATTAGGCGTTCAAGCCGCAAAGCAAAAAGTTATTTACGAATGTTGGCGGCAAAGCTGGTTGGCTTTGCTCGTCCGAGTGTCAAACGATTGAACCCAAGAATTTACGCGAGTTGGCTGCGGAACGAAAGGGCTAAGTCCAGCGAAAATTTCTTTGCCGGAGATTAGATATTTTTATCGGAGATTTTTAGTTGGGAAGCGTAACGACGACGGATGTGCCACTTGCGCCGGAGCTAATTTCGAAGTTTCCTTCGAGCTGGCGAACTCTTTCCTGCATGCCTTGAATGCCCACGCCAACTCTTTTCGGAACTTTCTTTTTAGGGTCGAAGTTGGAGATGCCTTTTCCAGCATCGCTGATTTCTACCCGAGTTTTCCCGCCATCGTGATCGAGGCGCACCGAGGCAGTGCAACTGCCGGAGTGGCGGTGGATATTGGTTAAGCACTCCTGCACGATCCGGAAAATTGCGGTTTCGCTCTCCTGAGGCAGGCGGGGAAGATTGGGATCGAGCTGCAAATCCACAGCAATGCCGCTGCGCTCGGCAAAGCCTTCCACATACCAGCGCAGAGCGGAGGGAAGTCCGGCTTCGTCGAGCAACGGTGGATGCAGGAGGTGCGACATAGTGCGCAGTTGCTTGGATAACTCGTCGACCAGTTCAACCGAACTGCTCGCGATTCCCGCGAGCGCCGGATTCTGCTTTTCTAATTCCTGATGAAGAGGAAATAGATTCATTTTCAGAGCCACAAGAATCTGTCCAGCGCTGTCGTGCAGGTCACGGGCGAGGCGACGGCGCTCGTCGTCCTGAGCTTGCAGAAGGCGGCTGTTGAGGGCGCGAAGTTTGTGTTCGGCATCCTGCAGGTCGGAGGTGCGCTCTTTGACGCGCGCTTCCAGAAGACTGCGCGCCTGAACCTGTTCGGTGACATCGAGGGCGTGAACCAGAACGCCTTCGACTTCTCCGGCAACGTTCGACATGGCTTGATAGCTGAAGGTGACATAGAGGGGATCGGTTGCGTTTTTCCGTGTCAGCCGGACCTCCGCTTCGCTGGCGAGAAATGGCTCGCCGGTTTGGAATACTCCATCCAGAAGGGCGATGTAACCCTGATCTTTGACTTCGGGAAAAGCTTCCAGCACAGTTTTGCCGATCAACTGGTCAGCATGTTCGACGCCAACCAGTTCGACGTAGGCGGAGTTGACGAAGGTAAAGCGATGCTCAGGTCCGCGGAGTACGGCCATCGCCGCAGGGGCGAGAATGAAAGACTCGCGCAGGCGGCGGCGCTCGAGATCGGCTTCGGAGCGTAAACGGCGTTCCACTTCGGCGGCTTCGGCGCGGACTTTTGCTAAACGAAGATGAGCGCCGACTCGCGCCATGAGTTCGCGGGCGGTGAAGGGCTTGACCAGGTAATCGTCGGCGCCCGCTTGCAGTCCTTCAACGCGCGATTCTTCGCCGGCGCGCGCCGATAAAAGAATGACCGGCGTGGATTTTGTTTCGGCATCGGACTTGAGGGCGTGGAGAACTCCGAAGCCATCGAGCGAAGGCATGAGCACATCGGTCAGAACGAGATCGGGATGGAGTTCGCGCGTTGCTTTCACTGCCTCTTCGCCATTGGCGACGGCGTGAACGCGGTAGCGCTCGCCGAGCAAGCGCTGCAGGTAGTCCCGCATGTCCGCGTTGTCATCGGCCAGAACGATTAACGATCCGTCGGCATCGGATTCCGCAGACTCGCGGCCAGCACCTCCGAGCGGCCTGTCCACCACGACGGAATTTATCGCGCTTGATCCGGCCGCCGCATCCGGAAGCCAGCGCAGGGCCTCTTCGACGTAACTATCGGCACGAACTGCGCTAGAGGACAACGTTCGGGCTGCATCGAGGCGATCTTGCGGCAGATGATCTTTTCCTCTGGGAATCGTAACCAGGAATTTGCTGCCATGGCCTTCGTCACTGGTCACAGAGATGGATCCGCGGTGAAGTTTCACCAGTTCCTGGACCAAAGCCAATCCGATGCCGGTGCCTTCGTGGGTGCGGCCCTGGGCGCCTTCGACGCGATGAAAACGTTCGAATAAATGTGGAAGTTCGTGGGTAGGAATTCCTATCCCTGTGTCTTTCACCTCCAATTGAACCGAATCGGCCTCGGACCTTAAGCGGAGCGAAACACTTCCCGAGAGTGTGAATTTGAAAGCGTTCGAAAGAAGATTAAGAACAATTTTTTCCCACATGTCGCGTTCGACGTAGATGGGTTCTGCAATGGGCGGGCATGCGACTTCGAACTGGAGACCGGCGCGCTCCATGGCGGACCGGAAAGAACTGGCAAGTTCGCCGGTGAAGGCGGCGAGATCGGTGGGCTGATAAATGGCCTCCACGCGGCCGGCTTCGATGCGGGAAAAATCCAGCAGAGAGTTCACCAGCTTCAACAAGCGCAAAGCGTTTCTGTGAACCACCGTGAGGCGTTCGCGATCGTGAGAAGTCAGGCTGGTGCTCACAGAAGATAACGCGTCTTCAAGAGGGCCGAGAATGAGCGTGAGCGGCGTGCGGAATTCGTGGCTGACGTTGCTGAAAAATGCGGTCTTGGCGCGATCGAGTTCGGCCAGCGAATCGGCGCGCTTTTGCTGATCCTCATAGGCGCGAGCATCTGCGATGACAGCGGCGAGGTTACGAGTGAGCAAGTCGAAGAAGGCGCGGTAACGGTCGTCGAAGGCGCGGCGCGGGCTGATGCCGGCTATCAGCACCCCGGTGGCCTGGTTCTCGCCGGCGGATGCGATCGGTAGAACGACTGCATTCTTGGCATTTTCCGGCCACGGGCCGCCGGGCAGATGGGACAGAGATCCGGTCAAGTTGAGCACAACCGGGTGGTTTGTGGAAAGGACCGTTTCCAGCCGCCAGGGAGACGCCTGACCGGCTTGCAGGAGGATGGTCGGCGGAGCAACTTCGGCAGAATCGTTCAGATTGATGCGCCCGACGAGTCTCGCGCTGGAGCGGTCGGGCTCTATCAGGTAAATGAGTCCGAAGGGAATGTCGTAGGCGTAATTTGAGAGAGCCGCTGCCGCCAGTTCGCAGGCTTCTTCCGCACGCTCGGATTGGGCGGAAGCCGCTCCTAATTCCTGCAAGGCGGTGAGCCGGCGTTCTCCGAGAATCTTTTCTGTAGTTTCCGTGACGGCGGTGAAGATTCCGCCGATGTGGCCGGACTCGCTTCGAATGGGACTGTAAGAAAAAGTGAAATAACATTCTTCCACGTAACCGTTCCGGTCGAGGAGAAGAAGTTGATCCTCCGACCAGGTTGCCTGACCTTCTTTTAGAACACCTTCGAGCATGGGGCCGATCATGTCCCAAATTTCCGGCCAGCATTCGGCACCGGCTTGGCCCATGGCTCCCGGATGCTTGGCCCCGAGGATGGAGGCGTAAGCGTCGTTATAAAGCATGAACATCTCCCGTCCCCACCAGATGAGAATCGGGAACCTGGATTCCAGGCAAATGCTGGTCGCGGTGCATAAGCTCTGCGGCCACTTCGCTACCGTTCCCAGGCGGTGGGAGGACCAGTCGTAGGAGCGCATGAGCGCGCCCATGTTGCTGCCGCCGGCGAGGCAGTCACGTTCGGCGAGGGCGTTCGCGGTATCCGGGGAGGAAGTTGAGCTCGGCGAAGGGCTG
>Ga0302320_10013143_pt1 | contig 17331 bp, 16 predicted proteins | sample Bog_T0_3_FD_202130 | JGI IMG/M metagenome (GOLD analysis project Ga0302320, IMG submission 202130) | Peat permafrost microbial communities from Stordalen Mire near Abisko, Sweden - Bog_T0_3 | ecosystem: Environmental > Terrestrial > Soil > Wetlands > Peat | place: Sweden: Abisko, Stordalen Mire...
GGACGCTGAACGAGATTGTGGGGGTGTTTGCGGCGCTGGGCTACTCGGTGGGCGTGGGGCCGGAGGTGGAGACCGACTACTACAACTTTGAGAGCATGAATTTTCCGCCGGGGCATCCGGCGCGGGACACTCAAGATACTTTGGTCGTGGCGGGGCAGGAGCGCCGTCAGCAGCGCGACCGGCTGCTGATGCGGACGCATACGTCTCCGGTGCAAATGCGGACGATGGAGTCGCAGCCCCCTCCGGTGCGGATTGTGATTCCCGGCAAGGTGCACCGCAACGACGCGGCGGACGCGACCCACTCGCCGATTTTTCACCAGGTGGAGGGATTGTGCGTGGACACCAACATCACCTTCAGCGATTTGAAGGGGACGCTGGACCACGCCATGAAGGCGCTGTTTGGCTCGGCGGTGAAGACGCGATTTTTTCCGTCGTTCTTTCCGTTTACGGAGCCGAGCGCGGACGTGCAGATCAGCTGCATTTTCTGCGGAGGGAAAGGGTGCAGGAAGTGCAAGCAGTCGGGATGGATTGAGCTGCTGGGCTGCGGGATGGTGGACCCGGCGGTCTTTGCGTTCGCGGCGCAGAAGCAGCCGGGGTATGACCCGAAGAAAATTTCCGGATTTGCCTTCGGGATGGGCGTGGAGCGGATTGCCATGATGAAGTATGGGATCAGCGAGATTGGGTCGTTTTTCGCTGGGGATATGCGGTTCCTGGGGCAATTCGCATGAAGATATTGACAAAATGGTTGCGAAGCTACTTGCCGGGATTGCCGGTGGACGATGCGCGGCTCGCCGAAGATTTAACGCTGCGCGGGATTGCCGTTGAGGGCATCTACGATCTTGGTGCGGGCAATGGCTCGCTCTACGAGATGGACATTACCACCAACCGCGTAGACGCAATGAATCACTACGGGGTGGCGCGGGAGGCGGCGGCGATTTACGGATTGAAGCTGCCGGAGCTTTCGTGTGAATTGCCCAAAGCCCGCCCGGGCGGCAAGCCCTTTTCTGTCAGGATTGAGGCCGAGGATGCCTGCGGGCGGTTCACGGCGCGCGTGCTGCGGGATGTGACGATGGGGGCGTCGCGGGACTGGTTCGCGGGCGCAGAGGTGAGCACGTATTTTGGGCTGTTGGAGCAGAAGCAGATTTCCAATGCCGTGGATGCGACGAACTTTGCATGGATTGCGATGGGGCAGCCGACGCACGTCTTCGACCTGGACAAGTTGGAGGGCGGGATCGTGGTGCGGCGCGCGAAAAAAGGCGAGCGGCTGAAGACGCTGGACGGCGTGGAGCGCGTGTTGGATGCCGAGGACCTGGTGGTGGCCGATCACAAGAAAGCGGTGGGGCTGGCCGGGGTGATGGGCGGCTGGGAGACGATGATTACGGCGGAGACGAAAAATGTGCTGGTGGAGGCGGCGTGGTTTGACCCGATGGTGGTGAGGCGGACGGCGCGGCGGCACGGGTTGCACACAGACGCCAGCCATCGCTTCGAGCGCGGGGCGGACTTCGAGGCCGCGCCGGTTGCGTCGGCGCTGGTGAGCAAAATTTTATTGGCAAATGGGGGCTGGCTGGAGGGCGAGCTGGTGGACGTGCACGTGCCGGCAATCGAGGCGCGGACGGCCAAGCGCAAGCCGGTGGAACTGGCGCTGAGCGAAGTGTGGAGGATTCTGGGTGCGACGGAGGACGAAGAGGGGATTACCGCGGCGACGGTGGAGGGAGTGCTGAAGGCGCTGGGGTGTGAGCTAGCAAGTCAGCGAGTCAGCGGGTCAGCGAGTCAGCGAGACAATGCGGCTTGGCTGGTGACGCTGCCCAGTTGGCGGCTGGATGTGGAGCGGGAGATTGACCTGATTGAAGAGGTGGCGCGGGTTTACGGGTACAACCGTTTTGCAAATACGCTGCCGTCGTTTGGCGAAGGAGTGCGCGCGCTGCCGTGGGCGGAGAAAGAAGCTCAAGTGCGGAGAACGCTGCTTGCGGCGGGATTCCACGAGGCGATTGGTAGCACCTTTTGTTCGCTGGCCGAGGCCGCGCTAACGGCGCCGCAGCCGGGAGTCTCGGTTCCGCTGGGCAATCCGCTCAGCGAGGAGGCGGGTGTGCTGAGGCCGTCGCTGGTGCCGGGGATGCTATTGATGACTGCCGGCAACCTCAACCGCGACGTGAACGACGTGCGGCTGTTCGAGCTGGGCACGGTCTTCAGCGGGAGTACGGAGAAAGTCGACGAGCGGCCGTCGCTCTCTTTTGGCGCGGTGGGCAGTCTGGCGGAACAATCCGCGTTGCACGCTACGCGGGCGATTGAGTTTCAGGATCTGAAGGGCGTGGTGGAGCAGGTGCTGGAGCGGTTCCAGTCGCGAGCCGTAAACTTTGACCGCTTCGAGGCCGAAGCCGGGCTGACGCCGGAGTGGCTGCATCCGTATCGCGCGGCGCGCGTAGTTGCGGATGGAGTGACGGTGGGGTGGTTTGGGCAGTTGCATCCACGCGTGGCTGCCGAGCGCAAGCTGAAGGATGCGGTGCTGGTGGGCGAGATTTATCTGGATCGGCTGTACAAGCTGGCGCTGCGGCAGCCGGCGGCCAGGGAAATTTCGCGCTTCCAGCCGGTTCGCCGAGATTTTTCGCTGGTTTTGGACGAGAGCATTGCGTGGGAGAAGATAGACCAGGCAGTGGCCGGGCTGCGGATTCCGGAGTTGGTGGAGTGGCGGGCGCGCGAGGTCTTCCGCGATGCGAAGCTGGGCAAGGGCGAATACGCATTGCTGCTGGGCGCGACTTTCCAGGCCGTGGACCGCACGCTGCGCGAGGAGGAGTTGCAGGAGTTCCAGGCGCGGGTGGTGGAGGCTGTTGGCAAAGTTGGGGCGCGGCTGCGAAGTTAGCCGTGAAAGCGGCTCTATCTGCGCTATACTCGCTCGGGTAAGCTGCATTTGCATGGAGGTTTTCGATGTCGGAGTCCTTGTGGAAGTCTGAGGCCGTGGAAGAAACGCAGCAGGAAGAGCAGGCTGCGGAGCGGCCCGCGGAAGATGTTGCTGAAGCGCCTGCCGAGCCGCACGCGGAATCGAGCGTACTGACGTTGAGCGTGGACGAATTTTCCGCGCTGGAGGAGCGAGTTCTGCGCACGGTGAGCCTGGTGAAGCAGGAGCGTCAGGCTCGCGCCGCGGCTGAAGAGCGCGCCAACGCGGCCGAAGCCGTGATCAGCAAGCATACGCCGCTGGTGGATCGATTGCAGGCGGAGATTCAGACGCTGCGCACGGAGCGCGGCCATGTGCGGCAGCGCGTGGAACGGCTGCTGGCGCAACTGGACGCGCTGGAATTGTGAGGCCAGTCGTGGCTCAAGAGCAATCCGGCTACCCGGCCGGCTGCGTCACCGTAGAGATTTACGATCAGATCTATCACCTCTCCGGCGAGGACGCGGAACACATTCGCGGCCTGGCCGAGCTGGTGGACGCGCGGATGCGGGCCGTGGCCGCGCAGGGGCGCACGGCGGATTCGCTGCGCGTGGCTGTGCTGGCGGCGCTCAATATTGCCGATGAGTTGTCGCAGGCAGAACAGGCCGGCGGCGGCGCTACGCGGCAGGCTTACGCGCGCGCGGCCAGCCTGCGCGGGTTGCTGGATGAAGTGCTGGAGGACGAGCGGAAGACGGGGTCATGATTTTTCTATCCGGAATACAGATAGTGAAATAGTGAAGAAGTGAAGAAGTGAAATAGTGAAGAAGTGAAGAAGTGAAATAGTGAAGAAGTGAAGAAGTGAAATAGTGAAGAAGTGAAGAAGTGAAGAAGTGAAGAAGTGAAGAAGTGAAATAGTGAAAAAGTGAAGAAGTGAAATAGTGAAAAAGTGAAGAAGTGAAATAGTGATTCGCTTCGCCGCTGCATCCATTATTCACTCTTTCACTTTTTTACCTTTTCACTGCTTCAACTTTGATGATAAAGTCGGTGTGATTCTGGAGGAACGATGCGCCGGTTTATATCGTTGCTGGCTTATTTTCCTGTTTTACTTTTCCTTAGCGTAATCTCGACGGCCCAAACTCCCGTCTCCGCGCCGCCGAGCAAGCCTTCGACTCCCAACAAAGGCCCCGCCGATCCAAAAGCCAAGAAGACTTATGACGACGCCATCAAGCTGATGCAAGAGCATAAGTGGGTATTTGCGCTGGACGGTTTTCGCAAGGCGGATAAGCAGGATGGCGGGCACTGCATTCCCTGCGAATATCAGGCATTGAATGCCGCGGGCGAGATGGGGGATTTCAAGGCGGCGCGTGCGCAGGCCGAGATGTTGCTTGCAAACGTAACCAGTCCTGGCGACAAGGCGCAGGCGCAGTTTTTTGTAGGCCGAACGTACCTGGCCGAGGGTATACGCGATAAAAAGGCTGAATTGATTGGCACGGCCGAGGCGGCATTCAGCGAGGCTCTCAAGACGCGGCCAAATCATGCTGAATATCTGTATGCCGAAGCAACAGCGCTGGCTTATCTCAAGCGCGATGAGGACGCCCGGCAAGGCTTTCAGGCGTTTTTAAAAGTTGCCAGCCGGGAGGATGTGGATTACGCGCGAGCGCAGAGATTTGTTGAGCGCCCGGAGCTGGCCCGCGCAAAGATGGCTCCAAATTTTCGTTTGACGACGCTCGATGGCCGGACACTTACGCTGGAAAGCCTCACCGGCAAGGTGGTGCTGATCGATTTCTGGGCCACGTGGTGCGGTCCATGCCGCGAGGCGCTGCCGCACATTCGGCAGATCGCGAAAAAATTCGACGATCGGCCGTTGGTGGTGCTCAGCATCAGCCTGGATTCAGACGAAGCCAAGTGGAAGGAGTTCGTGGGGAAGAATGGGATGACGTGGATGCAGTACCGCGACGGCAGTTTTGAAGGCCGAATTTCCAAGCAGTTCAATGTGACCGCGATTCCGGCCACGTTCACGATTGATTCCGATGGCGTGCTGGAAGATCAGCATGTGGGCGATGCGAATATCGAAGGGAAGCTGAAGAAGCTGATTGCGCAGGCGACGGAGGCGGCTAACCGCAAGGCCGCGCCAGCAGCGCCTGCTGATCATTCCGCCAGCAGCCTGAATTAAAAAGCAGAGTGGTTAGTCAATTTGGGCGCTCGATTCCCGAATGCGGCGGGCAAAACTTTAGCACATCGCGCATAAATTGCACAAGACTTGTATTTTCTTTCACAGACTCCTACTATTCACAGTAGAAACCGGCCTGCAAAGCAGGTGGGCGACCAACGCTGGTTGAACCAACATTCGTGAACAGGGGCTCGACTCGACAATCGGTTCGGTGTGCAGTCCGCCAGTCCGGAAAGCCTAATGAACCGCGGAGAGCTCCACCTTCCTAGGAAGGGTTCACCAGCTTGTAGCTCACGGCCCAGTGGGTCGGATTCTACCTTCCTCCCGCATTCGTCAAGAGTACATCTCTGGTTCTAATGCCGTATTCTGGCATTGGTGTATCCGGTTCTCTTCCATCTCGGTTCGATTTTGATTCCGGCCTATGGCGCGGTGGCGGCGTTGGGCGTGTTGCTGGCGTTGTTGATGGCGCAGCGCACGGCGCGCATCGCGGGGCTTGACGCCCGGAAGGTGTGGAATCTGTGCGTGGTGGCGCTGTTTGCGGCGTTGCTGTCCTCGCGGCTGCTGCTGGTGGCGTTCAACTGGAGCGAGTTGCGAGTGCACCCGATATGGCTGCTGGGGCTGGCCATGATTCATCATCCGCTGCTGGCTTACTTCGGAGGGCTGGCCGCGGGTGTGGCCACGGCTTTGTACGGGCGGTGGCAGCGGCTGCCGTTGTGGACTGCAGCGGATGCACTGGCCGCGCCTGTAGCTTTGTGGTTGGCCCTCGAGCAGCTGGGCGCGCTGCTGGCCGGTTCTGGCTATGGGATTGAAGCTGGGAAGGGATTTGCGGCGCGATGGGCCGTTACGTATACGCATCCGCTGGCTGCGTTGTGGAGCGGGACTCCGCTGGGGGTTGCGCTGCACCCGGTGCAGGCTTATGCGGCGCTGGGTTTTCTTATGCTTTCGATTTTTTTACTGTTCTGGTTGCCGTATCGGCGACAGACGGGCGACGCGGCCGGGATGTTGTTGATGGGGGTTGGCGTGGTGGTTTTTGTTACCGAGTTCTGGCGCGACGCAGAGGGACGAGGCTCACTGCTGGGCGGCGCGCTGGACGGGCCGCAGATTGCGGCGGCCGCGCTGGTGGTGATTGGAGGGCTGGTGCTGCTGGAACGCAAGCCAAAGAAATTAGGATAATTGCTTTCGCAATACGCACGCGCAAGGCTGTTCTTGCTGAACCCTGGAAAACCAGCTAATATATTCTTAGCTAAGAAGGAGGCGTGCGGTGGAAGCAACCATGCACCAGGCTAAAACCCAGCTCTCCAAGCTGGTCGAGCGTGTGCTCGCTGGGGATGAAGTGATCCTCACGCGTGGCCGCAAGAAGGTGCCCGCCGTGAGATTGGTCGCCATTGATCCTCCCCAAAGCAATGAACGCCCCATCGGGCTCTACAAGGGACTTATTGACATTGGTCCGGAGTTCTTCGAGCCGTTGCCCGAAGCGGAACTTGCACTTTGGGAATGCGGTGAAAATGACTCCACTCTGCTGCGTCCACAATGAGGATTTTGCTCGATACGCATGCCATCATCTGGATTATGAATGACGATCGCCGCCTCGGCCCGGCTGTACGGAAAGCGGTCGCCTCCAGAGATAACCTCGTCTATGTGTCGGCAGCATCCGTATGGGAAGCAAGCATCAAGTTTCGCCTGGGAAGATTTCCGGAAGCAGCGGCCCTGTTGGACAATCCCCGCCGAGTACTTGACGCATTAACGATGGAGGAACTACCGATTTCACTCGATCACGCACGGCTAGCCGGATCCATCGCTCACCCGCATAAGGATCCCTTTGACCGAATGCTGGCCGCACAGGCTATCCTGAGCGGAGTGACACTGGCCAGTGCCGATTCTTTTTTTGACTCCCTGCCACTGACCCGAATCTGGTTGTGATCTTGATCGCGCGCGCTTCCCCGCTGCGATGCGCTGACATGGTTTTTTCCTTCCTCTCTCTCCACCGAACGGAAAAGAGAAGAATCAGTATAACGGCACCTTGCAGATAGGACGAGACCGCAAATGGCGGAATTGCACACGATCGAAGTGGCGGCGGAGGCGAAGGGGCAGCGGCTCGACCAGTTTCTTGCCGCCGCGCTGGAGGGCGTGAGTCGCTCGCGCGTCCAATTATTAATTGACCAGGGCGATGTGCTGGTGAACGGCAAGCGCGAGAAGGCCTCGCTCAAGCTGCGCGGGGACGAGCGGATTGACATTACCGGCGAGCCGCATCCGGCGCCGCTTCGGGCTACGCCCGAAGAGATTCCACTGGACGTGATTTACGAGGACGAGGATCTGGCGGTGGTGAACAAGCCGGCGGGGATGATGGTCCATGCCGGGTCGGGGCAGAATGAGGATGCGCGGAATCGCGGTACGCTGGTCAACGCGCTGCTTTTCCGGTTCAAGAAGCTCTCCGCGACCGGCGGCGACCTGCGGCCGGGGATCGTGCATCGGCTGGATAAAGAGACCAGCGGCCTGATCGTGGTGGCCAAGAACGACCGCGCTCATGCGGCGCTGGCGGAGCTGTTCGCGAGCCGCCAGATCAAGAAGACATACATTGCGCTAGTGCAGGGAGCGGTGGAGCGGGCCAAGGGCACCATCAACGCCAACGTGGGCCGGGACCCGCAGCGGCGCACGCGGATGACGGCGAAACCGCTGGGCGACGCACGTACGGCCGTCACACATTACGAAGTGGTGCGGCGGCTTACGAATCGCTTTGGCAAATTCACGCTGGTGCGGGTGCGCATCGAGACGGGCAGGACGCATCAGATTCGGGTACACATGGCCTCGATTGGCCACCCGGTGGTGGGAGATACACTCTACGGAGGTTCGGGGCAGTTGACCGACCAGGTGGCCTCGCAGGCCGCGACTTCCAAGGCGGCGCGGCGCAAGGCTATGCCGGAGAGGCTAAGGCTGGGGCGGAATTTTCTGCACGCCGCGCACCTGGAGTTTCCGCACCCCCGTACGGGGAAGTTGCTCGAACTGGAGGCGCCGCTGCCCGCCGAGCTGGAGGCGTTTCTGAGCCGACTGGAAGAGGGCCCTTCCAGGAAAATGAGTTGAGCAGGGCTGGCGCAGAAACAGGGCGTTCTTGATAAAATGAAAGAGCTATGACCAGAAAGCTTTCAGTACTTGTGTACGCTGCGGCGTTTGCGGCAGCCGCTATGTATGCGCAGCAACCCGCAGCCCCGCCGGCAACCTCGCAGGCGGGCCAACCCGCTCCCGCGCAAGCCGTACAGCAGCCTACGCCTGCCCCAGCCCAGCAGCAGCCAGCCGGACAGGAAGCCGCGCCCACTGTTCTTCGGGTGAACGTGAATGAGGTAAATCTCATCTTCACCGTGACCGACAAGCACGGGCAATATATTCCCGACCTGCGGCAAAGCGACTTTGCCCTGCTGGACGACCACAAGGCTCCGACTCATGTGAAGAGCTTTCACCAGCAGATTAATCTTCCTCTGCGGGTGGGCATTGTCATCGACTCCAGTACCTCGATTCACCAGCGTTTTCAGTTCGAGCAGCAATCGGCCATCGAGTTTCTGCTGGAGATACTCAAGGCCCGCAGCGACCGCGCCTTCGTGATGGGGTTCAAAGAGACGCCCACGGTAACGCAGGACTGGACCAACAACCTGGACGGTCTGGAGACGGGTGTGAACCGGTTGAGTCCTGGGGGCGGCACGGCGCTGTACGATGCCGTGTACGTCGCCTGCCGCGACAAGCTGCTGACCGAGCGCGGCCCGGAGCCGGTGCGCAAGGCGATGGTGCTGATCTCCGACGGCGATGACAATGTGAGCCATGCATCCCAGGATGAGGCCATCAAGGAATGTCAGCGGGCAGAGACCATCATCTACGCCATCAGCACCAACTGGACGCCCAGCCGCGGCAAAGGCGACAAGGTGTTGACCCAGATGGCCGAGGAAACCGGCGGGCAGGTGTTTTTTCCGCCTTCGGTCGAAGAGATGTCCAACAGCTTTCACGACATCGAAGTAGCGCTGCGCAGCCAGTACGCACTGATCTACACCCCGGCGGATTTCAAGTACGACGGCGCATTTCGTCCCATTTATCTTTACTGCTACGACCGGAGCTATCAGGTGCGAGCTAAGAAAGGCTACTTTGCGCCACGACAGTAATGCCGGCGACGACAGCGGATAGCCGGGAGGGCGAGAAAATTATTGATGGGGGATGCGGTTTCAGCATCCATGAGGGATGAACAAGCGATTCATGGGGCTTCAGCCAGCCGAGGGAGTGGATCATCTACCACTTACAATCCCCTTGGGGACTGAAGCTTCTATCGTTTTGGCGCCTCCGCAGTCAAGTTGAAGCCGTATTGGTGTCAGGGATCGAGAATATTTCTAAATTCTAATATTCCTATTTTTCAATTGAATCTACGGGCGTGTTCCGATTCAGAACAATTCCTAATTTTGCTGTTCCCATTTGCCATCATTCTTGTTTCGTTCATTCTTTCCTCATTGATTGCGCAGGATCAGCGATGAAATAGGTGTGGACAGCTCCAGGAGTTTATCTTGGGGTTCGTCTGTGCGGCGTGCGGCTCTTCGAGGTTGATTACCGCACTGGTCAAAGGGAAAGACTGGAATCGGCCAGGCCGCAAAACGATAGTACGACAGGGGGAGACCGGGTGATCCGACAAGCGATATCGTGCGATATCTGCGGTACGGAGAAGAAGCAGACGAACCACTGGTTTGTGGCTTACGACCAGGGAGCGGAACTGCGGGTAAGCGGATGGAACTCGCGCAACCGTTTGCGCCCAGGTTCGAAGCATCTGTGCGGGCAAACCTGCCTGCACAAGCTGGTAGACGATTTTCTGGCCAGGACCTTGTCATCGCGCATGTCAAAAGCCGCGCAAAACGATGCGGAGGATGAGATGCCGGTGCCGACCGTGAAGAACGACATCAGCCTGACCTCGAGCGTGGCCTACGACTCGAGCTTGCCCTACGAGGAGGTCGAATCCTCCGCGCGGCTCATCCCCACGCCAACGCCGGTTTCGCCCTCACCGCTGAGCGCCACGCCCGAGCTGGTTTCGCCGGCACGGCCCCCGCAGCGGATGCAGATGGAACTGGTTGCCTTGCCGGCAAAAGCGCGCGCCGAAGAGGCCGCTGTGGTCGTCAAAGAACCGCCCCAATATGCGTCACGGAACTGGCGCGCCGCAGCCTGGGAAAGGGAGCGCGAACGGGAACGCGAATTAAGCGCCGTCGAGCGGCATCCGGGGCTTTCGGCCCGCCGTCACTAAAGATCATTGCCGAAAGGCTTTTTGTGCGGGAGTCCGGAATGACGTATTCCTGCGAGGATGAAGCGGGATTCAGTTTGTGGCCGGCGCGGCTTCAAGCAGCGCCAGCAAGCCGGCCTCATCCAGAACAGGGATTTTGAGTTTGCGCGCCTTATCGAGCTTGGAGCCGGCTTCCTCGCCGGCCACTACGTAGCTGGTTTTCTTGCTGACGGCAGCGGCGGTCTTGCCGCCCGCGGCCTCAATCCTCGCCTTGGCTTCGTCGCGGGTGAGCGTGGGCAGCGTGCCGGTTAGCACAAAAGTGAGCCCCGCCAATTGGGCTGAACGCTGTTTCTTTTCCGCCGTCATCTCCACGCCTGCGTCCTGCAGGCTGTGAATCAAAGCCAGATTCGCAGGCTGCGCGAAAAATTCCAGAATCGCCTGGGAAATGCGCGGGCCGACCTCTTCCACGCGCTCCAGTTCTTCGGCGTTGGCCGCTCTGAGCGCCTCGATGGAGCCGAATTCCTCTGACAATAATTCCGCGGTACGTTCGCCGACAAAGCGAATTCCCAGTCCCATCAGCACGCGGGCGAGTCCGGCGGTTTTGGATCGATCAATTTCTTCGATGAGGGCGCGGGCGGATTTTTCCGCAAAGCGGTCGAGGCCGGTCAACTGCTCTTCCGTGAGGGAGTAAAGATCCGCCACGCTCGCGACCAGTTTGCGATCGAGCAACTGTTGCACCACCGCCTCACCCAGGCCTTCGATGTTCATCACGCCGCGCGAGGCGAAGTGGAGCAGGCTCTCGCGCAGCTTGGCCGGGCAATCGGCGTTGACGCAGCGGAAGTCCACTTCGCCTCCCGCGCGGACGACAGCGCTCTGGCACTCCGGGCAAACCGAAGGAAAAACGAAGGGCTGCTTTCCGCGCGGATGGTCCGCGTCTTCCAGAACCTCGACGACTTTTGGAATCACGTCGCCGCCGCGCTCGACGCGCACCCAGTCGCCAAGCTGGAGGCCGAGGCGCTCGATGAAGTCGGCGTTGTGCAGCGTGGCGCGGCTCACTGTTGTCCCGCCGATGAAGACCGGCGTAAGCTCGGCGACAGGGGTCAGCTTGCCGGTGCGGCCCACCTGCACGGTGATGGCGTTGACCTGCGTGATGCCGGAGCGCGCGGTGAATTTGTAGGCGATGGCCCAGCGCGGCGCGCGGCCAGTGTAACCGAGGCGCTGCTGGGTGGCGTGCGCGTCCACCTTGAGGACCACGCCGTCGATTTCGTAGCCGAGAGTGGAGCGCGCGGCATCAGCCTCGTCGATGAAGCGGGTCATCTGCTCGACCGAGGCGACAAGTTTATGGTTGGGATTGACGCGGAAGCCGAGGACGGCGAGCGCATCGAGAGTGGCGCGCTGGCCTTGCGGCCAGTACTCGCTCCTGCCTTCGATCTCGACAAGCAAAAAGTAGGCGTAGAACTCCAGGCGGCGATTGGCGACGATGCTCGGCTCGAGGGTGCGCAGCGTTCCGGCAGCGGCGTTGCGCGGATTGACGGCCAGCGCAAGCCCCTGCTGCTCCTTCTCTTCGTTCAGGCGAAGGAAGGCGGCTTCGGGCATGATCACTTCGCCGCGGACTTCGAAGGTCTGCGGCAGGCCAGCCTTGCTCAACGCAGCAGCGGAAATTGTCAGCGGCACGCTGCGAATGGTGCGAATGTTTGTGGTGACGTCTTCGCCGGTCTGGCCGTCGCCGCGAGTGATTCCGGTCGTCAGCCTTGCGCCTCCGCCGTCCGCAGGTTCATAGCGTAGCGCTACGCTCAACCCGTCGAGCTTGTACTCGGCCACATACTCGACTGGAAGTGATTGGCTCAATTCTCGCGCAGTTACCTGGATTTCTCTCCAGGACTCCTCATTTTCTTTCTGTACAATTTCTGTCCCTAGCGCGGAGCCAAACTGTGGTCCGGCTAAAATATGCACCCTTCGGTCCCATGCGGCCAGCTCCTCGGCGGAGTAGGCGTTGTCCAGCGAGAGCATGGGGCGGGAATGTGCGACTTTGCGAAAGCCATCGGCGGGCTTGCCGCCGACGCGCTGGGTGGGCGAGTCGGGGGTGACGAGTTCGGGGTGCGCGGCCTCGAGCTGTTTGAGCTCGTTCATCAGCGCGTCGTACTGGGCGTCGCTGATCTCCGGCGCGTCGAGAACGTAATACAAATGCTCGTGGCGGCGCAGTTCTGCGCTGAGTTCGGCGGCGCGCCGGGCCGGAGATGAGTCTGGGGAGCTTCGTTCGCCCATGGGGAGAATTATAGGGGGCCGGGGAGCAGGATAGTATGGTTGGCAGACAGTTATGGAACCAGTAACTCATTTTTTAACCGGGGCCTGCATTGGGCGGGCGGGGTTGAACCGCAAGACGGCCTACGCCACGCTTGCAGCCGTGCTGGCGGCAGAGGCTGCCGACATTGACGTGCTGTGGGGGTGGGCGGGGCCGGTCGAGGGGCTGAAGCATCATCGCGGCATCACGCACACATTCCTGGCCGTGCCGGTGGTAGCGGCTGCTGCGGTGGGGATTGTTTGGCTCTTTGATCGCTGGTGGGAGAGGCGGAGACGGCGAAGGCTGGCGGCGTCACAGTCGAATGAGCCGGGTTCGTTATTGTGCACGGATACAGGAGAGTTCCCGGGCAAAACGCCAGAAAAGCATCCCTCAGAGGCTAAAGCCCACGGAGTTTTTACACGGTTTATGTACGGGCTAAAGCCCGTACCCTTCAATCAAACTAGCGCATCCCTCACTCAAACTACAGTACTGTTCAATCAAACTAGCGCATCCGATTCAGCCAAAAAGTTAACAAGGTCAACACAGCAAGTGCGTTGGGGCTGGCTTTATTTGACGGCGCTCGTTTCCGCGCTGAGCCACTTGCTGCTGGACTGGACGAACAACTACGGGCTGCGGCCGTTTTTTCCCTTCAATCCGCGCTGGTATGAGGGGAGCTTTGTTTTTATTGCCGAGCCGGTGATCTGGGCGCTGCTGGTGACGGCGCTGGTGATTCCGTGGCTGCTGGGACTTGTAGGCGGGGAGATTGGCGTTCGTCGCACGACCTTTCGCGGGCGGGGATGGGCGATCTTCGCGTTGACCGGGATAGTGTTGCTGTGGGGCTGGCGCTGGTCGGAGCAGGGGCGTGCGCGGGCGCTGGCAGAAAACACGCAAATTGCCGCAGCTCCGGTGAAGCGCATGGCGCTGGAGCCTTATCCCATCAATCCTTATCACTGGCACGCGATTCTGGAGACGGCGGAGTATTACCAGACCGCCGAGATCAACACGCTGAGCGGGGAGATCGAGAGCGACCCGCGCCTGGATTTGCTTTACAAGCCGCCGCCGACCGCGGCCACCGAGGCGGCCAAACGCACGCTGCTGGGAGAGGTTTACATGGACTGGGGCTCATGGGCGGTGGTGCGCGACGTGGGCCCTGAACCCATTCCTGGTCCGGTGCCGGGCCTGAAGCCGCCGCAACTGCCGCTGAACCGGACGTGGACCGCGGTCGAGTTTTATGATCTGCGCTTCGACTATCCGTTTCTCGGCGCCGGCAGAACCTCTGACCGGCACCACCTGAGCGGCTGGGTTTATATCGTAGACGGCCGCGACGAAGCGGGCGAGGCGATGAACGGGCGGGAGCAGCGGTAAGGCGGGATTGCCCAAATGAACAAATATGTTCATCGCGTCAAGGCGCTGGGTTGACCCGGAGCGGCGCGACCCGCAGAATGAAAGGAGCGCCGCTTCTCCGCACAGCTTTTGCAGGTTGAAACGGCAGAATCCTGAATTGAGGTGTCCATGCCCGCATATCTTCTGTTGCTGGTTGCCGTGTTGAGCCGTTTGCTGCCCCATGCCGGGCTGTGGAACTTTACCGCGGTGGGCGGCGCATTGCTGTACTTTGGCGCGCGGCGGCCGTGGCGGGAGATGCTGATACCGCTGGCGGCTCTCATGGCTACCGACTACTGCCTCACCGTCTACAGCTACCACTACACTTTTGCCTGGCAGCTTTACGCGGCCACCTGGGCGTGGTACGGGATGGCCATGGCGCTGGGACTGATCCTGCTGCGTGCGCGGACAAGCCTTGTGCGGGTGGCGGCGGGCGTACTGCTGGGGCCGACCTCGTTTTTCCTGGTCTCGAATTATGCGACCTGGGTAAGCGGCTTCGCGTATCCGTATCCGCACACGCTGAGCGGGCTGGGTGCGTGCTTGGCGGCGGGTGTGCCGTTCTATCGCAACGACCTGGCTTCGACGGCCATCGTCGCCGGGCTGGCTTTCGGGCTTCCGGTGCTGGTGCGGCGGATGAGCGCGGCGCATGCGCAGACGGCGCTGGCAGAGAAGTAGATTTATCGTTCTGACTTCGCGGTGGATACTTCTATCAAGTTTTCGTTGGAGGTGAATCATGGCAGCAGCGGCGCAAGCAGCGTACACGCCCGTCGAGGTCTACCTGAGCAGCTCCTACGAGCCGGACGCGGAATATGTGGGCGGCGTGATCGAGGAGAGACCCATGGGCGAATGGAACCATGCTGACTGGCAAGCAGCGATTCTGGAGTTCTTCAGGAGCCGCCGCCACGAGTGGAATGTAAGGGCTGCCGCGGAGTTGAGAGTTCAGGTCTCCGCCGGCAACTTTCGCGTTCCCGACGTAACAGTAACAGATCGCAATCTTCCCGTTGAGCAGGTGATTACCCATCCGCCCATTGCAGTCTTCGAGATTCTCTCGCCGGAGGATACGCTTTCTCGCATGATGACCAAGCTCGGCGACTATGAGCAAATGGGAATTTCAACGATCCTGGTTCTCGATCCAAATGGGCGAAATTTCCGCTATAGCTGCGGGAAGTTGGAACCGCTTCCCGCAGAACCGTTTGATCTGCCGGGCAGCATCTGCCGCTTCGATCTTGCGGAGATCGAAAAACTGCTGGATTAATGGGGTTCTGAAGAGTTCTAGTCTTCCAGTTTGCCGGCGCGCTTTTTCCGTAGCCACCACCATGCGAAGCCGATAACGGCCAGGCCGCCTACGATGGCCAGCACGGCCAGTCCGTGATGCTGCACCACGTCCACTGCGCCCGGGCCCAGCTTGATGACCAGCAGGGAGAGGATCAGCCAGCGGACCATGCGGCCAGAGAACACGGCCAGCATGAAGGGGACAACTCTCATTTCGAAGACGCCGGCGGCAAAGACGCAGGCCTTCCAGGGCGTTGGCGGGGGTAGCATGGAGGGAATCAGCATGGCCAGGAACTCCTGGCGCTCAAAGCGGGTGCGAATCCGCTCGTAATGTTTGCGGTTGACGTGCTTGAGCAGAAAGAGTTCGCCTCCGGCGCGGCCCAGTCCGTAAGGCAGCAGGCCGCCGATGGCGGAGCCGACCGCGCCTAGCAGGCAATAAAGCCAGAAATGGCTTTTGTCGTACCAAACGTAGCCGGCCAGAATGGCGTCCATGGGAATGGGAATCGTGGACGAATCGAGCAGCGCGGCCGCGCCCACGCCAAAAATGCCGAACTTGGCCAAAAAATTAGCCAAAAAAAGGGCTACCAGCTTCCACTTGGCCATCAATAGAACAATAAACTGCTTCAAACAGGGTCCCCTTCCGCCCGTCAATCCGTCTTACTGTCAGAGACCATTGTACGGGCCGGGGCGATGGGCAGGGCTTTGGTCCGGGTGAGAGAATAGAGAGCAGGGAAGCCGGGGCGAGTGTCTCGAAGGGGATGGGCTTCAGCCCGTCCATTTGGATCTGATTTCGATTTTCGGCTTTAGCCGCTGAAGGAATGCAATTCGCAGCAATGATATTCCCTCAAGGGCGAAAGCCCAATCAATTTCGGCCTTCGATGTACGGGCTAAAGCCCGTACCCTTCAGCTAAAGCCCGTACCCTTCAATCGAAATCAAGTTTTGGATAGGTTATCAAGAACGAATGCCCACCGACCAAGCGCCAAACGATGTGAACGAGCCCAACGGGCCTGCGGGAACCAAGCCCGCAGGAATCAGCCCGGCCCCGGGCGTTCCGGCTGAGGGCGAGCAGTTGCGCCCGGCGGCGTCCCCGGTGGTTCGCGGTTCGCGCTGGATCGATTACGACACCCACGAGCTGCTGCAACTGATCAGCGATCTGGAGGACGAGCGGCGCTGGGCGCGTCTGCGCGAGGGCTTCTGGCTGGCTATTCTTTTCCATTTGGCGCTGCTTTCGGCGGTGACCTGGATTCCCAAGTATGTTTTCAAAGTGCCGCCGGTGGTTGACCGGAATAAGCTCCTGGCGCACAAGGATTTTACGTATCTGGATACGCCGTTCACGCTGCCGCCCAAGCCGATTATCAAGCAGCTCCCGCAGCATCCGCTGATTGACAAGGAGACGATGGAAGAGATGAAGCGGTCGAATCCTCCGGCTCCCGCGCCCGCGCCTGCCGCGCCGGCTCCTGCGCCGCCGCCGCCGCCGCCCAGCCAGCAATCGCAGATTGAGGCGCCTCGTCCGGCTGCGGTGCCGGCCAAGCCCAACTTTGCCATGGGCTCGCAAAATCCCGCCGACCAGTTGCGCGACGCCATGAAGGGCGCATCGCGGGACCGCGGCATTGGCGGCGAAGGCAATCTGCCCGGTGGCAGGCTATCGATGCATCCCGGCGCGGGCACCGGCGGCCTTGAGGTTCTCTCTGACACCCAGGGCGTGGACTTCAGCAGTTGGTTGCATTATTGGTATTACGAGACGAAGCACACCTGGGATCCGCTGATTCCCGACGAGGTGAATGCGCCGATCTACAAGTCGGGGATGGTGGCGATTCGCTTCAAAGTGCTGCCCAACGGGCGGCTGATGGACGGCAGCCTGATTTTGGAGGGCCGCTCGGGAGACGTGGCTCTGGACCGCGCGGCCTGGGGCGCTCTGACCGGCTCCAACTACCCGCCGCTGCCCAAGGATTTTCACGGGCCGTTCCTGGAACTGCGCGCATGGTTCCTCTATAACATGGAGCCGCCGTCGCGGTAGAATGGCCAGTTAGTTATTTTGATTGAAAGGCTAGCTCCGTGCGTGTTTCCGCTGCGATCTTTGCTTGTGTAGTTTTGCTGGTTCCCCACTTCGTTCATGCACAAACCG
>Ga0302320_10013144_pt1 | contig 17331 bp, 10 predicted proteins | sample Bog_T0_3_FD_202130 | JGI IMG/M metagenome (GOLD analysis project Ga0302320, IMG submission 202130) | Peat permafrost microbial communities from Stordalen Mire near Abisko, Sweden - Bog_T0_3 | ecosystem: Environmental > Terrestrial > Soil > Wetlands > Peat | place: Sweden: Abisko, Stordalen Mire...
CCGGCGTTTTATCAGAAAATCATCGAAGACCCGTTCCTGAACGGCCTGGCGTGGGAGATCAACGAGCAATCGGCGCGGCAGTGCCGCAAGTGGGCGGATCGGGTAGCGAATGAGACGGGGCGGCAGAGGTTTGTGGCGGGGGCGATCGGACCGCTGACTGTATCGCTTTCGAACTCTCCCGATGCCGACGATTCCGGCTTCCGCGTGGTCACATTCGATCAGGTGAAGAGGGCCTATATCCAGCAGATTCGCGCGCTGATGGCGGGTGGCTCGGACCTGCTGCTGGTGGAGACGATTTTCGATTCGTTGAACGCTAAGGCGGCGGTGGTGGCGATCCGCGAGGTGTTCGATCAGGATGGCAAAGAGTTGCCGGTGATGATTTCGGCGGCGGTGGGCCGCGGCGGCGAGACCATGATCTCGGCGCAGACGATAGAAGCGTTCTGGAATGCGGTGCAGCACGTCAAGCCGATCTCCGTGGGGCTGAATTGTTCGCTGGGTCCGGATCTGATGTATCCGTTTCTGTCCGAACTTTCCGCAAAAGCGCAACGGGACGACGCCAGTGTGGCGATCTCGTGTTACCCCAATGCGGGTCTGCCGAATCCGCTGGCTGCGACGGGATTCGATCTGCAGCCTGCGGATATGGCGCGCTTTCTCAGCGAGTTTGCGCAGGGAGGGCTGATCAATATCGCGGGCGGTTGCTGCGGTAACACGCCCGAACACATTGCCGCGATCGCCAAGGCGCTGGAGGGCCGGCACCCGCGGGAGTTGGCGTTCGCTTCTCGCGGGAGGACGCACGTGCTTGCGGCGGCGCCGTCCGACGGGGCCGCGACGGTGGAGACTAAGCCGCTCCGCCTCTCGGGCTCGCAACCCTTCACCCAGCAGCCAGGCGTTTACATCATGATCGGCGAGCGCACCAACGTGGCCGGTTCACCCAAATTCGCGAAACTCGTGAAAGAAGGCAAATACGAAGAAGCAGTCAGCGTAGCCCGCCAGCAAGTCGAAAACGGCGCCAATGTGATCGACATCTGCATGGACGAAGGGATGATCGACGGCGTGGCCGCGATGACCCGATTCCTCCAGCTGCTGGGCAGCGAACCGGAAGTGGCTAAAGTGCCCTTCATGGTGGATTCCTCGAAATGGGAGGTCATCGAAGCAGGCCTGAAGTGCCTCCAGGGCAAGGGCATCGTAAATTCGATTTCTCTCAAGGAAGGCGAAGCGAAGTTCCGGCAGAACGCGGCGGCGGTGCTGAAGTACGGCGCGGCCGTTGTCGTGATGGCCTTCGACGAACAGGGCCAGGCTGCGACCTACGAAGAAAAGATTCGCATCTGCGAACGCGCCTACAGAATCCTCGTCGACGAAGTAGGCTTCCCGCCCGAGGACATCATCTTCGATCCGAACGTCCTCACCGTTGCCACGGGGATGGAGGAACACAACAACTACGCAGTCGACTTCATCAACGCCACTCGCTGGATCAAGGCGAATCTTCCGCACGCGAAGGTGAGCGGCGGCGTTTCCAATATCTCCTTCAGCTTTCGCGGCAACAACAAGGTGCGCGAAGCGATGCATTCGGCGTTTCTCTATCACGCGATCGCGGCCGGCATGGATATGGGCATCGTGAATGCCGGGATGCTTGAGGTCTACGAAGAGATCGAGCAGGAACTGAAAGTGCTGGTTGAGGACGTATTGCTGAATCGGCGGCCCGATGCCACCGAGCGATTGGTGGAGTACGGGGAAGCCCTGAAGGCCGCGGGCGGCGGCCCGGCGGTGGCTGAGAAGAAGACCGAAGAATGGCGCAACGGCACGGTTGAGGAACGGCTCTCGCACGCCCTGGTGAAGGGCATCGACGCGTATATCGAGATCGACGCGGAAGAGGCGCGGGTCAAACTGGGGCGGCCGCTGCTGGTGATCGAAGGGCCTCTGATGGCCGGGATGAGCGTGGTGGGCGATCTCTTCGGCGCGGGCAAGATGTTCCTGCCACAGGTGGTGAAATCGGCTCGCGTGATGAAGAAGGCTGTGGCGCATCTGACTCCTTTCATGGAGGCCGAAAAAGCTGCCATGGCCGCCGCGGGAGAGGTAGTCAAGACGCAGGGCAAGATTGTGCTGGCCACCGTCAAGGGCGACGTTCACGATATCGGCAAGAACATTGTGGGCGTGGTGCTGGCGTGCAATAACTACGAAGTGATCGACATGGGCGTCATGGTCCCGTGCGAGAAGATCCTGGAGCGCGCGAAGGCGGAAAAGGCGGATCTGATCGGCTTGAGCGGGCTGATTACGCCCTCGCTCGACGAGATGGTGAATGTGGCGAAAGAGATGGAGCGGCTGGGCTTCAAGCTTCCGCTGCTGGTGGGCGGAGCCACAACGAGCCGGGCGCACACGGCTATTAAGATCGCCCCGTATTACAGCCAGCCGGTGGTACATGTTCTCGATGCAAGCCGCGCTGTGCCGGTGACGACGAGCCTGCTGAGCGAAGAGGGCAAGGCGCCGTTCGTCGAGGAGCATAACCGGGATTACGAGGCACTGCGCAAAGCTTTCGCCGCGCCTCGGCAGAAGGCGGTGCCGCTCGCGACCGCGCGGGCAAGGCGGACTCCGATTGAGTGGCGCGCGGATGACGTGCCAACGCCGGAGTTCACCGGCGTGCACGTGCTGGATCGGTTTCCACTGGCTACACTGCGGGAGTTTATCGACTGGTCTCCGCTGTTTCACACGTGGGGGCTTAAGGGGATTTATCCGCGCATTCTGAAGCACGAAACCCAGGGCGCGCAGGCGGAGCAGATCTTCGCCGAGGCGAATGCGATGCTCGATCTGATCGTTGAGAAGAACCTGATCACGGCGCGCGGCGTATATGGATTCTTCCCCGCCAACGCGGTGGGCGACGACGTGGAGTTGTACACGGACGAGACACGCACGAAGGTGCTGGGGCGATTCCACTTCCTGCGCCAGCAGATCCGGGAAGAGGGCAAGCCGTGCCGTTCACTGGCCGACTTCATCGCGCCCAAAGAGACCGGATTGGCGGATCATATCGGTGCCTTCGCCGTGACCAGCGGCATCGGCCTGAAGGAACTGTGCGACCGCTTCCGCGCGGAGAACGACGATTACAACGCCATCATGGCCGAGGCCCTGGCGGATCGACTGGCCGAAGCCTTCGCCGAATGCCTGCACAAGAGGGTGCGGGATGAGTGGGGCTACGGGCGTGCGGAAGGATTAAGCAACGAAGACCTGATTCAAGAGAAGTATCGCGGGATTCGCCCGGCGGCGGGTTACCCGGCGTGCCCGGATCACACGGAGAAAGGTCCGCTGTGGCATCTGCTTGACGTAAAAGCAAACACAGGGATGTTCATTACGGAGTCGTTCGCGATGTGGCCGGGTTCCAGCGTGAGCGGACTTTACTTCGCGCATCCGGAGGCAAAGTATTTCAGCCTGGGCAAGATAGATCGCGATCAGGTCGCGGACTATCACGAGCGCAAGGGCATGACTACAGCGGAAGTGGAGCGCTGGTTGGGCCCGAATCTGAATTACGACCCGGCAGTGTAGGTCGTGGTGGCGCGGCATTCGTGCCGCCGTGCCGAGACTCATCTCGGCGCTTTCCCCCCCGGGGAATGGGCCTTCGGCCTGTCCCCTGCCACCGGGCTCCTGCGCAACTAACGTCCGGCTGCGACCGCGGGCCGCGCGAAGACGAAGTCTCGCTGCAGCGTGAAGTTCGCGATGAACAGCAGCGACTCCACCAGTATCTTGGCGGGCAGGACTCCGACGGTCAGATATCGCGAGAGCAGCGAGATCGCCGCGTAGGAAAGACAAATATTGGCTGCCGCCAGCAAGAGGTAACGGGGCAACACGACCCTGTGTTGCTCCCGCGACAGAAAAACCGCACGCCGAACGGTGGCATAGTTAAACGCCAGCGCAATGGCGCGAGCCGTGAACAGTGACGCGCCCAGCACTCCGGACGCACTGAAGAACAGAAAGAAGCAACCGTTGTCCAGCACCGCCGTGGCCAGCGATATCAGGCCGAAGCGCAGCAGCACGAAATAAATCCGCATCGAGTCGCGCAGAGGCTCGAAATGGGAAGTAGGATTGCCGGGCTGATAGATCGTCCGGATGGGCACTTCGATGGTCTCAAAGCCAAGGTGCTTGGCTGCAATGAGCATCTCGAGTTCGAATTCGTAGCCCGAAGCCGGCACCGCCAGCATGCGCTCGGCGAGGCTGCGGGGAATCGCGCGGAGGCCGGTCTGTGTATCGGCAAGCCGTTGCCCTGCCACAATACGCATGACGCCCTGGGTGAGGGAGTTTCCGATGCGGCTGCGGAGGGGGACGGGACCCGCGAACTCCCGTGAACCCAGCACCAGGGCCTTCGGACTGGCTGCGAAACGCTGCGCCACGCGAATAATATCCTCGGGATGGTGCTGCCCGTCGGCATCGGCGGTGATGATGCCGTCAAGATCCGGGAATTCGACCAGCGCGTAGTTGAACCCCGTTTTCAGCGCCGCGCCCTTGCCGAGGTTGATCGCATGGCGCACCACCGTGACCTCCGGGAAGCGCTTCAGCCCGGCAAATATATCTGCAAACTCAGGACCACTGCCATCGTCGATCACCAGGATCGCGCGGAAGCCGGCGTCGGCAATTCCGCACACGACATCGAATAGCGCCGCACCAGGCTTGTATGCCGGAATCAGCGCGACGCTGGACCCCGTGGCCGGTATTGTCATTCGACTCTTATGTTAACCGCACCCCCCCGGGGAGAAGAACACGGTGCTGTTGCTTACAAACATTTCACAATTCCGTCACCAAAAGGCGACGAAAAATCGCCCGTCGCAGGTATCATGGAATGGATGTCTCGTTTCGCCTTTCGAACGCAGAGTTTCGTTGCGGCAACGCCCTTGCTGGCGGTGGGTATCTTGGCGTGCGCGCTGTCCGCTGTGGCTGCGGAACCGGGCAAAGGCGTAAACCTTTACAGCATCCCTCAGGAGATCGCGCTCGGACGGCAGATGGCCGCCGAAGTGGAGAAACAGGCCCACGTAGTCAATGACCCGATTGTGGCCGAGTACATCAATCGCCTCGGCCAGAATCTGGCCTTGCAGGCAAACGCGCCCTTCCCCGTAACCGTGAAAATGATTCGGTCGGACGAGGTGAATGCCTTCACGCTGCCGGGCGGCTTCGTCTACGTGAATTCGAGTTTAATGAAGATGGCGGACAATGAAGCGGAACTGGCCTCGGTGGTTGCGCATGAGATCGGCCATGCGGCGGCGCGCCATGCGACCCGGCAGGCAACTCGCGGCAAGTTGAGCAAGCTGGCCGCGATCCCTCTGACCGCCCTGACCGGTTGGGGCGGATTCGCCGCACGGCAGGTGGCCGGAGCCGCTGCGCCCGTCGCCGGGTTGAGCTTTTCCCGGGAGTTCGAGACCGAGGCGGACCGACTGGGCCTCGGCTATCTTTCTGAAGCGGGTTACGACCCGAACGCCAGCGTTGAGATGTTCGAGCGGATCGCTTCCATGGAGCGCAAGACGCCCGGTGCGGTGGCAAAGCTGTTCCTGTCGCACCCGCCTATGGGCGACCGTATTCTGAAGACGCAGGCCGCAATCGCCAAACTCACCAGAGAGGCGACCGCTTATATCGTGAACACATCGGATTTCGAAACCGTGCGGGCCCGGGTCATGGCTGGCGCGGAATGAGGGGATGCGCACCAAGCTGTGCGTTTTCGCACTGAAAGCCGTCTTTATGCGGAACTGATGGAACTTTCCGGGCCAATCAGTCATCACACTATAAGCGGTTCAGGGTCATAGTTGTCCCGTACCGGAATTTGTTTGCTCTGTCAATTGAGAATGTCTTTCACCCGAACCATAGCCTTATTTGCCGGGATGGCGCTGCTCAGCGGACTTGCCGCTGCACAGCAAGCAGCGCCCGCGCCGGTAGTGCCCGCTTCAGACGCCTCGGCAGGTTCGGCGGCAACTCCGGATGCGCCAACGGGCGCGGTCATACCCGCAGTGGAAGACAAGCGGGCTTTCGGCGTGCTGCCGAACTACCGCACGGTAGAAGGCTCTGCCCCCTTCAAAGCGCTCACCGCGAAACAGAAGATGACCATCGCCACAAAAGATACGATTGACGGACCTTCGTACGTGCTGGCGGGAGTTTTTTCAGGGCTGTACCAGCTTACCGATCAGAACCCTTCCTTCGGTCAGGGAATGAAAGGCTACTCGCACCGTTACGCCTGCTCCATCGCCGATCAGGATATCGGGAACTACATGACGGAGGGTATCCTGCCGGCTTTGCTGCATCACGATCCCCGGTATTTCCGCCGCGGTTACGGCTCCAGGCTGGGGCGCGCCTTTTATGCAGCCAGCCGCGTGACGATCGCAAAGACGGATCAGGGTAGACCGGTCTTCAACGTCTCGGAGTTTTTGGGAAACGGAATCACGGGCGCGGTCGGCAATGCCTACTATCCGGATTCGGTAGGACTCTCGCCGACGATGGTAAGGATGTTCACGCAGATCGGCACCGACGCGATTTCGAATGTGCTGAAGGAATTCTGGCCGGACGTGAAGCACAAGTTCTTTAAGCCGAAGAGTTAGGGAGACCTGCAGTAGTCTGCAAAGGCCGAAGGCCTTCTGCAGAGCGGCCGGTATCGCGAGCCCGCCTGACCCATCGCTGGTCTCCGCTAACCGCCGCAGCCTCCGACGAGAACGTAATCTCACCCTCTTTATTTAGCATCTGCAAAATTCTGCAAAACCTCCGGTACGGCGCGCTTCTTAATTTCCGGCCCGCTGATCGCGCGGCGGATCTGCGGCCGCGCCGATTCGTTACATTAGAAGTGTGCGAAGTTCCCGGATCGTCTTCCTTTTGATATTCGCAGGACCGACGAGCTGCGCGCAGACAAAGTATGACAACGCGCTTGCGATTTTCCGCGTCGAGGCCAGGCGGCTCCTGATACAGGTTTCCGGCAAATAATACATGAGGCTTCGCGAGGCGTTTCAATTCTGTTTACTGGCTCTGTGGCAGAACCGGGTTCGCTCTATGCTCACCGGCATCGGCATGGTGATCGGGACTGCGTCGGTGATTTTGGTGGTCACCATCTCGCTGACGAGTCAGGACTACATCCTCCAGCAGATCGAGGGTGTCGGCTCGAACATGATCTTCGCTTCCTATCACGCGGGCACTCAGCTCTCCACCGCGGAAGTAAGCGGCGACTTCATCAAACTGGGCGACGTGGAAGCGATCCGTCAGCAACTCGCCGCACGGATCACCGCGGCGACTTCGGTCGAAAGTACCTACGACGCTCTGTTTCTCAACGGCAGGGAGAAGCGGCTCCTGATTATCGGCTCGGACGAATACTACAAGAGCGTACGAAACCTGGCGATTCTGGCCGGACGCGCGCTGGATGCAAGCGACGTCAGTCTCCGGCAGAAGGTCGCCCTGCTGACCGAGAAACTTGCCACCAGTCTCTTTGGAAGTCAGCAGGCCGCCGTTGGCCAAACCATTAAGATACGGGGACTGCAGTTCGTCGTGATCGGCACCTTCAAAGAAAAGGTGGAGACGTTCGGCCAGTCGGAACTCAGCAATGAGACCGTGCTGATTCCCATTTCCGTGCAGCAGTACTTCGTGCCGGTGGAGCGCATCGATCCTCTGTACGTCCAGGTGCGCAACCCTCAGGACGTGGAGTCCGTCACTACCGAGGTTCAGGAGCTCCTGCAGAGCCGGCACCGGATCGGCGCTACTTATGACGTAGAGAATCTGGGGGCGATCCTGGCGGCGGCAAAGACGATCGCGGTAGTACTGACACTGGTGCTGATACTGGTGTCCGCCATAGCGCTCGTCATTTCCGGAGTGGGCATCATGAACATCATGCTGGTAACGGTGACGGAGCGCACGCGGGAGATCGGAATCCGCATGGCGATGGGCGCCCCCCGCCGGGATATCTTGCTGCAGTTTCTGCTGGAGGCTGTTTTGATCAGCGTTACGGGCGGCACCATTGGTACGTTATGCGGCGTGGGGATGGTTCTGAGCGTCAGGCTTTTCGTGGATACGCTGACGATTCCGATTTCGATGTGGTCCATCGTTATCTCGTTTACCGTCTCCAGTCTGGTCGGTCTGATTTTTGGCATGCTGCCTGCGAGCCGCGCTTCGCGCCTGAATCCGACCGAAGCGCTGCGCTACGAGTAGATTCCGACCTTTCAACACCCGACTGATCCCGGGTATCCCGTTCTATTGCGCCACGCGCCGTTGGAAACCGGCGGAGATAGATGCTGCCTGCGAGCCGCGCTTCGCGCCTGAATCCGACCGAAGCGCTGCGCTACGAGTAGATCCCGACTTTCAACACCCGACTGCGCCGCGGGAAACCGGAAGGGATACAGCGTCGCCGTGGGCGGCCGGCGGAATAGGGGTGCCTGAGCGAAATGGCGGCTGGACGGGAATTGATCGGCGAACTTCCGGCGATGTGTTTGCGGTATGCGCGGCACGGTATCAGGGCAATGACCCCGCGCCGCCGGGCAGGGAGTGATATCTTCAATTAAACATGGTACGTGCGGTTTTGAGTGCGCCACGCTCGCTTCGGATGGTCGCCGTGATTCTGGCAATCGCTGCGATGCTCTGCGTGTCTGCCGCGTCCGTCTCCGCCGCACACACCCATTCGAAAGAACCCGTTGGCCGCTGCGACGTTTGCAGCACTGCGCATCAGGCGGCACAGCAGATTGTGGTTGCACCGGTTGTCCACGCGCCACACGTACAGAGTCAACTGGCCAAACCGATTGAAATTCACCGTATTGAATCCCGCACGGTCCTGACTCTTCTTACGCGCGGCCCACCTTCCTCTCTTCCGACCGCGGCGTAATTTCACCGGCGTTTGGCTCTACTCACACCTGATTTGGCCCGGGTCGCTCTCCCGCCAGGAACAGGTGCGTTTGTCAAACGCGGCCCGCTATTCGAGAAGGAGGCCGATTTTGCAACCTGTTGTGTTTCCTGTATTCAGCCACAACTTTGGATGGCCAGGACTGGCGCGCGGAGCCAGGCCGCCGGGATGGCGGATTCTACTCGTCGCGTCCCTGATGACAGCAGCCCTGGCACACGCGCAACAGCCTGCGCCGGCGGCACGCATCAGCCTCGATCAGGCAATCGGCATGGCGCTGGAACACAATCACGCTCTCGAAGCGGCCCGCTCCACCATTAACCAGAACGTGGCGCAGGAAGTAACAGCCAACCTGCGCCCGAACCCGACTCTTTCGTGGGATTCGCAGTTCATCCCTCTCTTCGATCTCCCGCAGTTCGCAACGCCGGGCTACTTCAACAACAGCGCACAGTTCGATCTTGGCGTCGGCTACACGCTCGAACGTGGCCAAAAACGCCAGAACAGACTTCAGGCGGCGCGGGACCAGACCAACGTAACGCGTTCTCAGGTACTGGATAATCAGCGGACCCTCACCTTCAACGTCGGCCAGCAGTTTGTCGCTGTGCTGCTGGCCCAATCCATGATCGATCTGGCGGAACAGGATCTCGCCAGCTATCAGAAGACCATCGACATCAGCCAGGCAAGGGTGAATGCGGGCGATATGAGTGAGGGTGACCTGATCAAGATCAAACTGCAGCTCTTACAGTTTCAGACCGACGTATCCTCGGCGAGACTGGCGAAGGTCCAGGCGCTTGCGGCGCTCCGCCAACTCGTCGGATTCGAATCGGTACCGGACAAATACGACGTCATCGGGACACTCGATTATCAGCCGATCCACGGAGGAATGGACGAGGTCAAAGCGCTGGCCATGCGTTCGCGCCCGGATCTTGTCGCCGCACAGCGGAGCGTGATTGCCGCGCACAGCCAGGTATCGCTCGCGCAGGCCAATGGCAAACGGGATCTGGGCCTGAGCTTCAATTACAGCCACGTCGGCGCTGTCAACTCGGCGGCAATGTTCTTTAACATGGAGATTCCGATTTTCGATCGCAATCAGGGCGAAATCGCCCGCACGCAGGCTGCGGTTACGCAATCGGATGAGTTGTACCGGGAAGCGTCCGAACAGGTGATTTCGGACGTGGTCAACGCTTACGAAGGGCTGCACACCAACGACGAAATTATCGGCCTGTATCGATCCGGCTATCTGGACCAGACTACGCAATCGCGCGACATTTCCGAATACGCTTACCAGCACGGCGCCGCCAGTCTGCTGGATTTCCTGGATGCGGAGCGGAGCTATCGCGCCAATCAACTGGCCTATCGGCAGGCGCTGGCTGCCTATATGGTCTCTCTCGAACAGGTCCGCGAGGCCGTCGGAACAAGGAACCTGCCATGAAAACAAGTCTGCTGCTTTTCACATTAGTGCTTGCAGGGTGCGCCCGCAACGAAGAGAAGACATCGCAGATGACTTCTTACACGTCAAGCGAATCCAAAGCCGAGACCGCTACCCTCTTCACGGTGCCCGACGACCAGATGGCGCACGTCCAGGTAGTAAAGACCGTCAAAGCGTCGCTGCCGCGAGTCCTCCGTTTCACCGGCGCGGTGGCCTACGATGCGCTGGCTACCACGCCGGTGTTTTCGGCCGTGGGCGGACCGGTTCGGGAAATTCTGGTCGCGCCCGGCGATGTGGTTCATGCGGGACAGCCGCTGCTGCATGTCAGCAGTCCGGATTATTCGCTGGCCCGCTCGACCTATCTGAAAGCCCGCCAGGTCCTCGAACTCGCCAACAAGAACTACAAGCGGTCGCAGGACCTGTACGCACACAAAGCCATCGCCGAGCGCGATATGGAGCAAGCCGAATCCGACCGGTCGCTCGCGCAGTCCGATGTGGAGTCGACGGGCGACGCGCTGCGTGTGCTGGGAATCGCCGATCCGGACGCGAGATCTTCCACTACGCTCCAAATCCCCGTGCTTGCGCCGGTAAGCGGAGAAATCGTCGAGCGCCTTGTCGGACCCGGACAGTTGCTTCAGGCCGGCACGACTCAATGCTTCACGATTTCCGACACCTCTAAAGTATGGGTCCTGGTGAACGTGTATCAGGGAGATATGGGCACGGTTCATATCGGCGACTCGGCGGACATCACGACCGACGCTTATCCACAATCGTTCCGCGGACGAATTTCCTACATTGCGCCCGCGATGGATCCGGTCACCCGAACCCTTCAGGAGCGAATCGAAACGGAAAACCCCGGCTACAAACTTAAAAAAGATATGTACGTGACCGCGACCGTTCGGGCAGGCGCGATAGAAAGCGCCCTGCTGGTGCCCGATACCGCAGTGCTGCGCGATACCGAGAATCAGCCGTTTGTCTACGTCCTGACCGGAAAGAATCAATTCGGGCGGCGTCTGGTGACTCTCGGCGACTCGGTGGACGGGCGAACTCAGATTAAAACGGGCCTGAAGGAAGGCGAGAGCGTCGCCGGCGACGGCAGCCTCTTCCTGCAGTTCCGGAATTCCATGCAGCAATAGCCGGCGGACGGCAACCTATGAGCAAACTATGATTCACCACATTGTTCAAATCGCACTCCGGCAGCGGTTCCTGATGATGATGCTGGTCCTCCTGCTCATCGTAGCCGGGGCGTATTCGTTCCTGAAATTGCCGGTGGACGCCTATCCGGATCTCTCGCCGCCCATGGTGGAACTGGTCACGCAATGGCCGGGCCATGCGGCCGAGGAAGTGGAGCGACTCACCACGCTCCCCCTCGAACTTGCCATGAACGGCACGCCGCGCATGCGCGTGATGCGTTCCATTTCTCTCTACGGCCTTTCCGACGTCATCATGACGTTCGACGACGGCACGGACGATTACTTCGCCCGCCAGGTAGCCTTTCAACGCATTGCGGATGCGACGCTGCCGAACGGAATCACACCGAGCATGGCGCCGCTGTTCAGCCCCAGCGGACTGGTGTACCGGTACGTGCTGGAGAGTCCGGACCGCACGCCGATGGAGTTGCATACCTTCGAGGACTGGATCATCGAACGCGCCTACCGGGGCGTGCCCGGCGTCGCGGACGATTCCGGTTTCGGCGGCCCCACAATGCAGTATCACGTCCTGCTGGATCCCGTAAAGCTCTATAACTTTCACATCCCCGTGGCGCAGGTGATCACCGCCCTTTCCGCCAACAACTCCAACACGGGTGGCGGTTTCTATTCGAAAGGCGGGCAGTTCAACTATGTCCGCGGACTCGGCCAACTGCGCACGGTGGAAGACATCGGCGAGGTGCCGGTAGGCAGCAACAACGGCGCGCCGATCCGCATCAAAGACATCGCCCACGTGATGATCGGCAACGCGCCCAGGCTGGGTATCTTCGGGTTCGAAAAGAACCCCGACGCCGTTGAGGGAGTGATCCTGATGCGTCGCGGCGAGCAGACGCAGACCGTTCTTGACGGGGTGGAGAAGAAGACCGCGCAACTGAACAGTTCCATCCTGCCGCCCGATGTGAAGATCCGCCCCTATTACGATCGCAGCGATCTGGTAAGAGTCACCACCGACACGGTGGAAGGCAATCTGGTGCGCGGCATGATTCTGGTAGTCATCGTCCTGATCTTCTTCCTCGGAAGCGTGCGGGCCGCCCTGATTTCCGCGCTGACGATTCCTCTTGCTCTCATGTTCGCCTTCGTCTTCCTGAAGGCCAGGGGCGATGCCGCCAATCTGCTTTCGATCGGAGCGATCGATTTCGGCATCATCATCGACGGCACCATCGTGATGGTGGAGAACATCTATCGCGAACTCGGGCTGCGCCATGGAGAGAAATACGATCTGAACGGCGTAATCCTGATCGCGGCGCGCGACGTGGATCGACCGATCTTCTATTCCGTCGCGGTGATCATCGCCGGCTATCTGCCGATTTATGCGCTCACCGGACCCGCCGGCTTGCTCTTCCGCCCCATGGCCAACACCATGGCGTTTGCTCTGATCGGCGCGCTGATCCTGACCCTCACCATCGTCCCGGTGGTCGCATCCTTGTGGTTTAAGAGCGGTGTAAAAGACAGAGAGAACCCCGTTTTCGGATGGATACGCCGCGTTTATGAAATACTGCTCGGTGGCTGCCTCAGATTCCCGAAGCTCACTTTGCTCACATCCCTGCTGATTTTTGGCGCATCGCTTCTGCTGATCCCCGGCATTGGCGGCGAATTCCTGCCGCACCTCGACGAAGGTGCGCTGTGGGTACGCGCCACCATGCCTTATACGATTTCCTTCGAAGACTCCTCCGCCTTCGCGCCGAAGGTGATGGCAATTCTGAAGACCTATCCGCAGGTTACCGTCGTCGGTTCGGAACTGGGCCGTCCCGACGATGGTACCGACCCCACCGGCTTTTTCAACGACGAGTTTTACGTGGGACTCAGGCCTTACAACGACAAGACCTGGGGCCAGAGTTCCATCCACACCAAGGCCGACCTCATCGAAGACGTCGGAAAGAAACTGTCGTCTTTTCCCGGCGTGATATTTAACTTCACCCAGCCGGCCGAAGACGCGGTGGACGAAGCTCTCACGGGCCTGAAGAGTTCGCTGGCCGTTAAGGTCTTCGGCGAAGATCTCAATGTGCTGGAGGCCAAAGCCGTGGAAGTCAAGCGGGCGCTGGATCATACGCCCGGCTTTGAGGAACTCACCGTGGTGCGCGAACTGGGCCAGCCCAGCGTGACTATCGTTCCGGATCGCCCGAAGATTGCCCGCTATGGCATCAATGTCGACGATGTGGGGGCCGTCGTACAGGCAGCCATCGGGGGTCAGGCCGCCACGCAGGTGATTCAGGGCGAAAAGCTCTTCGATCTGATCGTGCGCATGGACCCGAAGTATCGCTCCGGCGAGCGTGAGATCGGCAACTTGCTGGTGCCCGCGCCGGCTGGTCAGCAGATACCGCTATCGGAGCTGGCGACCATCAAGGAAGCGTCCGGCGCGTCGTTTATTTATCGGGAAAACAACTCGCGCTACATTGGCGTGCAGTTTTCCGTCAAAGGCAGGGATCTGGAAGGCGTGATTCACGACGGCCAGAACGCCGTCAATAAGGCGGTCCATCTGCCTCCGGGTTATCGCCTGGAATGGGGCGGAGAATACAGCGAGTTGCTGGAGGCCAAGGCGCAGTTCGCCATCATCGGACCTCTGGCGATGATGCTGATCTTCCTGATCCTGTTTGCCCTCTATGGCAACTTCAAATTCCCGGTGACCATTGCGCTCGGCGTAGTTCTGACCGAGCCGGTGGGCGCGCTGATCGCACTCAAACTGACGCACACGCCGTTCAGCGTGTCGAGCTTTCTCGGGTTGCTGGCGCTGCTGGGCGTCTCGGTGGAAACAGCAGTCATTCTGGTGAGCTACATCAACAAGCTGCGACAGGAAGGTATGTCGGTTCATGAGGCCACGCTTTCGGCCTCATTGCTGCGTTTGCGGCCCATTATGATGACGGCGCTGGTGGCGTGCCTCGGTCTGCTTCCCGCGGCTATGGCGACCGGAGTAGGCAGCGATACCCAGAAGCCTTTCGCGATCGTCGTGGTTGCGGGACTGATTTCGAGGCTGTTCCTCGGCTTCTTCGTCAACCCGGTTCTCTATGAGTTGGTAGCCCGTGAGAACGACGTCTTACAGGTCTGATCGCCGGCTCCGGCGAGCTTTCAGCAATTCAGCGTTCAGCCTGTAACCCGCACGTTGCTGCCAAACCGATGTCTCCGGCATCGCTCCCTGGTTCGGATCGACACGAGAATTCACCTCAGCCTGGTGGTGCACTAATTTGTGCCTGCAAAGGCAGGTGTCACCGCCTCATGCGGTAGCTCTTTGATCTCGATACCGCCGAAGCCCATCCGGAGTTTGAGCCGGCGTGAAGCGCTCGCGCCGCCTTGTATCAGATTTTCGCTCGGCGAAAACCGGCGACGCGTGGCGGCCGCCGCGTCGGAGGTCACGAGGCCGAGTTTCGTGTGCGCATCAATCGAATATTTGGCCAAATCCGGGAGCATCAGCACGATATCGCCCCGGCGGCTGGTGGCTTCAATGTCACCGGTCATGCCGGTCACGGAAACGTCGCCGCCGGCATGATTAATGACGAGGTGTGAATTGCGGGGCGCGCGGATGTGATATTCCAAGGTGACTTCCGTACCCTTCCTCAGGGGATGGGTAAAGCTGCGGGACTCGGGCCGGGTGGTCGAAATAGTCAATTCAGTGCCGGACTGGCGTCCCATGGTCACGTGGACGGCATCCAGAAGCTGGGTGGTGGTTGCAGCGGGCTTCGAAGTGTAGCCAAGCGACTTGACGACTGTAAGCTCAACGCCGGGCTGGTCCCAACCCTCGATGGTGAGAGAGCCGAACGAATCCTTCACGTGAATCGTGCCGCCAGGTGCGAGGTCTGCGTGCTCGGTTGACGTGACATTGACCGGTTGGATGGCGGCGGTATCCGCGTGCAGACTCGTGAGCGCGCTGAAAGCGAGAATGAAGATCGCAGGCCGGTGGTTCATACCTTTACCTTACCGCGTTCGGGGAGTTCGCGGTAATGCCGCGGCACATACACCTGCTCGCCGCCCCCGGCGGATTTCAGACGCCACGATAGAGGAAGGGATTCAGGATGGGTACGTCGAACGGCGCGAAGTCTTTGGTGTTCCTCGTGACAACAGTCAGGCCATGTACCCGAGCCGTCGCTACTATGAAGGCGTCTTCGAACAGAGCGTCGGACCGGCCTTTCATTTCCCGCGCCCATTGGCGGCAGCAATCCGCGTCGAGCGGGAGCACCGACCATGTCTGGCAGACTGCGCCGATCCACGCTTCGATTTCGTTCGACTTCGCGGCATCGCGACCTCGAAGGCTTTCCACGCCAGCCTGCAATTCCCCCATGGAAAAGGCGGATGCGAAAAGACGGGTCTCCGGGATTGTCTTCAGCCACGCAACGATCGCCCCATGCGGCTTGTTTTTTCGCAATTCGGAGACAACGTTGGTGTCAAGAAGGTATCCGGACGGAGGCGCTGTCATTCGAAAACCACCAATGGCCGCTTCCGGATATGTTGGCCCCGCTTTGATAACAGGCTGCCGGATTCAAAACGAGCTTCAGGCAACAGCAAGAGCTCCTTAAGGGTCGCCCTCCGGTTCTGCTTTATTCGATTCCACTCTTCAATGGGAACCAGCATGGCTGCTTCGACGCCACGCCTGGTGACCAGTTGGGGGCCGCGCTGCGCAGCCGCTTCCAGTAGTTCGCTGAACCGGGCCTTTGCATCCTGAACGGGCCAGGTGTTTGTCTTCATGAACTTTCCCACCTGGCGGTAGAGTAACACACTAGTCAGGAGACTGGTCATTTCGGGCCAACAAGCCACCATCGAACCAGAGCCATTGAAAACGCAAAGAGGACTCCGCAGCGAAACGTTGCAAGATTGCCCGGGTACCATCCGAAACGGCGCAGCTGTCTTCCCAAGAGCTGCATCGCGAATCCCGTGACGACAGGCGCCAACAGGATACTGGCTCCCGGGCAGACGACGCTCGTCACTATGAGCCGGTGGGGAAACAGCCAGACTGAGAGCAGTCCCGCAGTTGCACCAAAGAACGCTAAGTGGGGAGCACAGACCACCGGACTGCATCGCCTCCGTTGGCTGATCAGCCTGCTTAGAGCTTCCGCGGCTGGTTCGAAGCATATCTCGATCAGCAAGTCGCCGAGGATTTCCAGCAGCGCCCCAACCAGATCCGCCACATCAGGACTTACGCAATGCGCAGCATTGTGTTCATTCTATTCTTCGCGCCAAGGCTCTCTTTGCGAGCCCTGTTCGAGTCAGCAACGCTTCATCGGGGTTCCGGCCGGTTATCCCGGGGCTCGAACTCCGCACTAAGCCCTTCCAGCGATTTCAGCCACCGGTCGAAAATACGGACATTGCGCGAATCGTTGGAAACCCGATCTGTCTGGTGGCCCTCACACCGAACAACGGTTTCACCTATTTGGGGAACAGGCCCACCACGCGCTTTGACGACGCAGTATCCGGCGAATCGTCGCTCTCCTCCGGTGTCGCGAACTGCCACCGAATGGCGGACAACTCAGCCTCCCGTTCAGGATGCTGAACGGCGTGGCTGAATGTAGCGCAATCGCTGAACAGCAGTCCTTCGAACTCATGCATCACGGCGAACGGCATGAACCGTCGGAGATCGGGGATGTCACCGGCCTGGAGCGGGGTGTCGAATTTGACCAATTCAGGCGGTGGCGTCGGGGAGAAAGACTGCGAAGAGTCTTATTGAGATCCCGGCGCTCGGACTCTATGCCGCAAATAGCCTGGAACCGTTTGTGCCGGGCCGATAGCTGGTGGCGCCAGAAACTGACGGGCATCATTTCGGACTGACCGCCTTTGAGCAACACGAGAGCGATTCCGCAGGTGAGCCGGCTTCTGTTTTCGGGCCACCCAGAAACCGACATGTATGCGCACGGCTACACTCTTCGTTCGGAGTGAACGCT
>Ga0302320_10013147_pt1 | contig 17327 bp, 22 predicted proteins | sample Bog_T0_3_FD_202130 | JGI IMG/M metagenome (GOLD analysis project Ga0302320, IMG submission 202130) | Peat permafrost microbial communities from Stordalen Mire near Abisko, Sweden - Bog_T0_3 | ecosystem: Environmental > Terrestrial > Soil > Wetlands > Peat | place: Sweden: Abisko, Stordalen Mire...
AGATCCACTTTATCAACGATGAAAGCCGCGGGCCTACATTAGAGATCCTCACTGCCCGCATTAAGCAATTAAAACCGGACATTCAAATTTTAGCCCTTAGTGCCACCATCAGTAACGCGGCGGAGATCGCTGAATGGCTGGATGCCAATCTTGTCCTCAGCCATTGGCGCCCTATCCCCCTTAAAGAGGGAGTTTATTTTAATGAAAGGATCATGTTCAATAACGATTCCATCCGCTTGGTCAAGGAAGAAGCAGACGAAGACTTGAATAAATTGACCATGGACACCCTTCGCGGCGGCGGACAGGTTTTGGTCTTTGTTAACTCCAGGCGCAGCGCCCAGGCCGCGGCACGGGAATTATGCCCTTCGGTCGTGACCCTCCTTAAAGATGATGAGAAAAAGATCCTCAATGAACTGGCCCTTGAGATCAGCGAGGACCATTCCGCCACCAAGGTTTGTAAGAAATTAGCCGAGATCGTCAAGGCCGGTTGCGCCTTTCACCACGCCGGGCTTACCCCCAAACAGAGACACTTGATCGAAGATCATTTTAAAAAAAATATCATCAAAGTCATTTGTTCAACCCCTACCCTGGCGGCCGGCGTCAATCTTCCGGCCAGACGCGCCATCATCCGTGACTGCAAACGTTATGCCAGCGGCTTGGGTTCAGTATATATTTCCACATCCGAATACAAGCAATGCGCCGGCCGGGCCGGACGTCCTCAATACGATGATTACGGCGAAGCGGTGCTGATGGCCAAATCCTTATCTGAACAAAATACTTTGTTTGAACGCTTCGTTCTAGCCAAACCCGAACCTGTGACTTCTAAACTTGGCTCTGAAGCGGCCCTTCGCATCCATATCCTGTCTTCCATTGCCGCGGGTTACGTGCATGATATCAACGGCATGTTTGAATTCTTAAGCCACACTTTTCTTTCTTACCAACGGCAGAACGTCAATCTGGTCGGGTTGGTCGGTGATATCTTTGAATATCTGCACAAAAACGGTTTTATCGACAAAAGCGGTTTTAAATATTTTACCACTCCCTTCGGTGACACCACCAGCCGTCTTTATATTGACCCCATGACCAGCCTCATTTTGCGTGAAGGACTGACCAAGATCCACGAAGGAAGATCATTTTCCACCTTCGGACTTTTGCATATGCTCACCTGCTGCCCTGACAGTGAACTGTTAAATGTAGGTAAAACTGATTATGACGAGCTGGAAAGTTTAAGCAAAAAGCTCGAAGGCGAATTGATCATTACACCCAATGATCTGGCCATGCTGCAGGACGTTTACACCTATTATGCCACGATCAAGACCATGTGGTTATGGTCACGCTGGATCGATGAGGACAAGGAAGAATCCATGTGCGATGATTTTAATATCGGTCCGGGGGACATTTACCGCCACGTGGAATCCGCCGGGTGGCTTTTGCACGCGGCGGGCATGATCGCTCAAATGCTTCACTATAAACAATTGACCTTTGAATTAGAAGCCCTGCGCTTGCGTGTCCGCTACGGGATCAAAAAAGAACTGTTGGAATTGGCCAGTCTGGAAGGTGTGGGACGTATCCGGGCGCGTGTACTTTATAAACACGGCTATCATACACTGGAAGACCTGAAGCCAGCCACCGCCGATCATTTGGCCGCCCTCAAACCCATCGGCAAATCCCTAGCCCAAAGCATTGTGCAGCAAATCCATCATCCTGCCCCCAAACGCTTCGCCGCCAAAAAATTCTCCCCCATGGAAGCAAGCACCGAACCTGTGGCTGAGATCAATGAGGTTTGGACGGATTAGTTTGATAATAAACTTTTGATCTCTTCATAAATACGATCGGCCATGATCTCATAGCCTTTATCATTAGGATGGATCTGATCATGTTTATATTCAGGATCATCCATAATGCCGCCTAAAATATTCGGGACAAGCATGACATTTTCCTGGTCGGCTAAATTAATAAAATCGTCAATGTAAGGATCTCCCAATGATCCCATTTTGACCTCGGCCCAGACAACCATGGCCCCACGCTTTTTAATACGATCTATGATCTTTTTCATGTTGGCTAACGTTTCATCTTTATGCATCCCCTGAAAAAAATCGTTGGCCCCTAATGTAATGATCACGAGTCTTGGATCATGGGAAAGGACATCCTTATCAAGCCGCGCTAAAGCATCCCTGGTGGTGTTGCCGGAAACTCCGGCATTAATGACAGGAAAATTGATCTTTTGACTTAGAAGTGTCGGATAATCATGGCCTTGGGTGGCTCCAAATCCGGCCGTCAGGCTGTCCCCAAAACAAACAACCGTGGACCCGCTGGAAGCGCGATTGGCGATCGGCGCTTGGCAGCCCGTTACAAAAAGAAAAAGAATAACCAGGAGTTTTGTCATAGGCATACTGTAACAATTGTTACAATGTGAAAAGCCTCTTAAAACTTTTTAAACACAAAGAATACCGCCATGATCAAGAAGCCAAAACCAACCAAATAATTCCACTTTAAAGGTTCCTTCAAATATATCACCGAAAATACCGCAAAAACGATCAGGGTGATCACTTCCTGAATGGTCTTAAGCTGCGCCCCGGTAAATTGACCATAGCCTATCCGGTTGGCAGGCACCTGAAAACAATATTCAAATAAAGCGATCCCCCAGCTGACCAGGATCGCCAGGTACAAAGGCGAACTGCGATACTTTAAATGCCCATACCACGCAAACGTCATAAAAATATTTGAAATAATTAATAAAACGATAGTCGCCATTAAAACACTCCTCCCCTTACCCCTCCCACAAGGGGAGAGGAATTCTTCATATTTTAAACCCCTACCCAACAAGAGGGGAATATTTCTTTGCGTTACAGCTTCTTTTTATTTCGCGGTTTCTCGTTTTGTAAAAAAGTCCACGTAAAGATCTGCTCATCGGTAAGGACCTTCCTGAGAGCCCTGGTCTCTTCCTGCTTTAATTGCAGTTCCTTGGCTATATAATTCTTAATGATCGGCTTGATCTGGTCAACCTGTTGATCAGTCAATTCCAGCTGAGTCTTCAGCTTGGCGACTATACCATCAGCGGTCAATGGCTTATCGGGTGCTTCTTTAGGCTTGGCATAGGCAGGGATGGCTAAAAAAAAGAATATGATCAAAATTACAAGCGCTTGTTTTTTATTCAATTTTCCCCTCTCTTTCCCCCCCACATGGAGAGGGGAATTCTTCATAAAACTTTTGACATTATCTATTAGAATATCAGGTAAGCTTCACTTCTTCAAATACTAAAAATAGCTATTTTAGAAAACTACTAAATCTATTGACAAAACTGATGATTTCTTAAAGAATAGGAACTGTTGCCAACAACTTGGGAGAAAAACCAATGCCTAAATGTGTCTTGGTAGTAGATGATGACCGTCTTATTATTGATGTCGCCCAACATGCCCTTAAAAGCAAAGGATATGACGTCATAACAGCTTATGATGGGCTAGAGGCTTTGGAAGCACTGAAGAAAACTACTCCCGACTTAATTTTGTTAGACGTTCAAATGCCCGGTATGGACGGCTATACCTTTATCATGAAAAAGTCCGCCGACCCTGCCATTGCCGGCATACCGGTCATTGTCCTGACTTCCATGGGAAAAACAGAACCTTTGTTTAAACGACACGGGGTTAAAGCCTATCTCCTAAAGCCTATTAACACCCAGCAATTGTTAGAAAAAGTCCTGTCTATTGTCCCTGTTTAAAGGAATATTTTTTAGATTTTTTAAGACAAAAATCTCGTCGAGCGTAGATGACGTTCTAAATGAAATACCAAGAAATGATTCAAAACGTACTTAAGCTCTTTCTTGATAAAAGGCGCCATCCCTAAACGAAGCGCGGCATCCCAATTATTTTTCTGAATATGCAAAATGGAAGCTACCGCCCCCAACGAAATAGGCGTGGCCTCTCCGGCAAAATCCTGGCAAACCCCGCATAATAGCCCGCCTAAACGCAAACTGAAACGCGGTGCCTCTACAACACTTTTACTGCAACGCACACACGTCTCTAAATGAGGCTTAAAGCCTGACAAAGACAGGATCTTGATCTGGAATGTTTGGACAAGCTTACTGACATCTGTCGTTGTTTGCAGACAATTTAAAAATGTCCGCGTCAGATCATAGATCTCAAAATTCTGCTCTTCCGCCGGCATCAGCGTATCTATAAGCTCCGCGGCATATGAGGCCGCGGTCATGCGCTCCAGGTCCTGACGTAAACCTGAATAAAAATCTTTCATATCGCAGTGGCTCACCAAATGCAGATCACTATTATGGTATTGATAATAAACGATGTCATTGATGGAGAATTTCTCGACACTGGATCCGAATTTCCTGGGGTCTTTGCGTATCCCTTTTAAAACACCTTTGACCTTGCCATAGTCCCGCGTAAAGAAAGTAGCGATACGGCTGGTCTCGCGAAAGTCAAAACTTTTAAGGACTATGCCTTCAGTTTTTACAATCATAGATTGATTATGTCAAAATTATGGTATAATTCAAGGTAATGTATAAGGATTTTTACAAATTAAAAGAATCTCCTTTCAATATCACCTCTGACCCTGATTTCTTTTTTTCCTCTTCGCGCCACGAAGAAGCTTTTGAGCATCTGCTCTACGGCATTGAGACGCGTAAAGGCATCATCGTCATCACCGGTGAGATCGGCACGGGGAAAACCACGCTTTGCCGCACCCTGCTTAATCGTTTGGATAAGAAGGTCAAAACAGCACTGATCCTGAACCCTAATTTTTCGGACCTGCAATTGCTGCAGATGATCATCAATGACCTGGATATCCGCTATACTAAAAAAACCAAGCTCGACTTGGTGGGCGCCATCACCTTATTTTTGATCGAAGAATCCGCCCAAGGGCATAATGTGGCTGTTATTATCGACGAATGCCAAAATCTTAACATCCGCCAACTAGAACAGATCCGGCTCTTGTCCAATCTTGAAACTGAAAAAGAAAAATTGCTGCAAATTATCTTGGTCGGACAACCGGAGCTGGGCGAAAAACTTAAAGCCCCTGCCCTTCGCCAACTGACCCAGCGGGTGACCGTGCGTTATCACATCCTGCCCTTACAAAAAGATGAGATCGGAAGCTATATCAGTCACCGCTTAAAAATTGCCGGTGCTGACCCTAAACTTCATTTTACACCCCAGGCCGTTGATGCTATTTTTGCCGTCTCACAAGGCACACCCAGGGTCATTAACATTCTCTGCGACCGCGCTCTGTTAGCCGGATTCTCAAGGGGGACATTTACCATTGATCATTCTTTGATCCAGGAAAGCGCCAAGGAGACGCAGTTCGTTTATGAGTATAATTCATGATGCCCTTAAAAAAGTCCAGCAACAGTTGACGCCGCCATCCCCTAAAACCGACGACATACAAATACAGACGCCAACAACGGACGAAGAACCCGTTGAATACCTTGATTCAACTGCCCCTATTGCGCCCCCTAAACCTAAGCCCCCTATTAAAAATAAGATCCAATCCATGTATGTCGTCACGTGCACCGTCCTGATCACGTTAGCGGTCACCATTGCCTCAGGCACGTATATCTATCAGCAATGTCAAAATGATATCCCCAAGGTCCAGAATTTAGCGAAAAAATCATTTGATAAATTGATCCATAAAAAAGAGCTGCCTGAATTTAAGCCCCTGGCCCCGCCGCCCCTCAAGTCCTTGGCCCAGCTGACCGTTAATCCAGCGACGACAAAAACCCCAAGTCCAACTAAGCTTGAGCCCATCACCCTGGATATCCACGGGATCATGGCCAACGCCAGCGGGAATCTGGTCTTGATCAATGACCAGGTCTATCAGGAAGGCGATGAGATCGACGGCACCAAGATCGTCAAGATCAACCTGGACTCCATCACGGTCCTTAATAACGGCACTGAACAAACAATTCCCGTAAAAGATTAAGATAAATACGCTTGGATGGATTGAGTAATGAACTTCTCGGGGACGTCGTTGACAACAGCGACTTGACCGATCTTGCGGGCCAACACAAAGCGGTTTTTTCCTGCAGTGAACTTCTTATCATGTCGCATCAGATCCAAAACTTTAGCTAACCGTACAGCCTTTATCTTCTCGGGCAATCCGACGCTCGTGATCAATTGATTGATACGAAGCTCCTGGGGTACTGCTAATAATCCCAAGATCACGGAAATACGGGCGGCCACACGCATGCCAAGCCCGACGGATTCACCATGATGATACTGATCATAACGGCCGGCCGCTTCCACCGCGTGGCCCACCGTGTGTCCGAAATTAAGCACCGTGCGCAAGGACTTGGTCTCTTTTTCATCCAATGAAACGATCTTGGCCTTGATCTGGGCACAGCGTCGAACAATAAAATTCAAAGCCTCGGCCTCGCCATTCAGGACTTTTTTATGATTGGCCTCGATATAGGCGAATAATTTCGTATCCCCTATGACACCGTATTTGATCGCCTCAGCTAAACCATTGCGGATCTGCCTTTTATCTAAAGTTTTAAGCGTCTTGGTATCCGCGAACACCAGTCTTGGCTGATAAAATGCCCCTACCAAATTCTTGCCCGTCTCCAGATCGATCGCGGTTTTACCACCGATGGAAGAATCGATCTGGGCCAAAAGAGTCGTCGGCACCTGAATATACGGCACCCCCCGCTTATAAACAGCGGCTACAAATCCGGCCAGATCACCAACAACACCACCACCTAAAGCGATGATAAATATTTTTTTATTCACATCATAAACACTGATGGCATTTAGCAAACACAAAGCACAGGCGGCACTTTTGCTGGACTCTCCTTGCGGGACATTGAAAACCTTGACCGTATACCCGCTCTTTTTAAGCGCAGCGGATAATGAGTTACCATACAAACGTTCAATGGAAGGATGTGTAATGATCACCGCATCTTGGCCCAGACCCAAAGCACTGATATATTTGGGAAATTCTCCCAGGTTGCCATGACCAATGACGATGTTGTAGGAATTATCTTTTAAATCTACCGGAATTTTAGAGATCATATTTGTACTCCGATCCAAGTACCCACTTGTTCGATCAATGGATACAGAAAACCTAACATGCCAAAATTTAATAGCAAGATCACTATAATAATACCAAAAGGTTCCAGACGGCTATAAAAATATGCTAATTTCATGGGCAAAATGCTGGTGACTACCCTGGAACCATCCAAAGGCGGGATGGGCATCATATTGAAAACCGCCAAGGTTAAATTGAGCATCACTCCCCACGCGCAAATTTGAGAGGCGTTGGATAAAACCGGCCAAATATAAAGTTTGGAAAAAATAAAAGCTAAAGCAATATTGGTCAAGGGCCCCGCCAGGGCTACCACCGCCATCCCCAATCGTTGCGGACGAAGATTCCTGAAATTGACCGGCACAGGCTTGGCCCAACCAAAAAGCATCAAAGACCTTGTCAGACCAAAATAATGGGCCAAAAAAAGAGCACCGGGAACAACGATGCTTCCTATGGGATCTACGTGTTTGATCGGATTTAAGGTCAGACGGCCCTGGTTTTTGGCTGTCGGATCACCTAATAAATACGCACTAAAGCCATGGGCCACTTCATGCAATACAATGGCAGGAACAACGATGACAACTATTAGTAATATAACATCCAACATATTAAAGGACCAAGGAGATCTTATTTATATGCAAAAGTGGGCATGTGAATTTTTTCTGCGGATCCGGGACAATGGTTCCCTCAACCGTGACTACCGTATTAGCAAAAAATGATATTTGCCCGAAATCCTGAAGATAGAAAGTGGTCTTGTCGTCGATAATTACCTCATAATGGACATTCGCATCAGGCGCCTGAGGCAGCGCCTGCAGCGTGCCTTGCAGGGTGATCTTCTCAACGATGATCTTTTTAGGCGGAGTCTTGACGATGATCACTGCAGGCCATTGAACGGTCGCAATCGACATTGAAGCCGGCACAGTCGCTGAGATCTCTTTTAAAAAATCCTGATGGATCCAGACCGCTGTCCCTGCGACAGGAGCAAGACGGCACCAATCTTTGATCTGCTCTAAGATCTTGACCAAAGTCCCTTTTTTGATCTCTCCCAGGGAAGCCGCATCACTGCTGGCCCTGCAGCGGACATTAACGTTATTGCCCGAAACAACGGCGATGCCCGTCCCCTCTTTTATTTTCAGATAATCAGAGCGGATATATGCTTTTGTCGTCGACAAAGGCTGCACCTTGAGCCATTCAAAACTGCGCCCTAAAACAACTACTTGCACGCCTTTGTTTAACTTGTCAACTTTTTCAAAATTGGTATTGGGACCCGCACGGACATTGACGGATTCTTTGGATACCTCTGCCAGAAAAGGAAAATGCTCATCGGCATATCCTGGTGCCAGAAAAGCAAATATCAGGATTACCGATGAGCAAAAAATGAAGGCTTTTGTCATTTATTTTTTGGCGGCGCCTGCGGCCGGTTTGGCAGCCGGTTTGGCGGCAGCTTTAGCAGCTTCTGCTGGCTTACTTGCACCACCCGCGGGAGCGGCGGCAGCGTCGGTTTCTTCAGCCTTGACCTTCTTCTTGGCCTTGATACGGATGATCTTTGTCTTAGGCAAACCAACGACACCGGTCTCCTCTTTCCAAAGCCCTTTTTTCATCAACTCTTTAATACGCTCAATACGTGTCTGCACAGACCTTTGTGTGACACTGGCCTTGTCGATCTTTAATGAAGAATGTAATGACATCAAAATCTCCTTACTTGACTTGAACGGTACTGTCCCGGTAATTTCCTTAAGAAAGCCGCTGCATTTTCTTTATTGGTAAAATTACCGACGCATAACAACCAGTATTGACCGCTTTTGATTAAAAAACTTTGGAAACCCTTTCCCTTCAAGAGCAATGCGTCCTGACGGGCATACTCTCCATTTCCATAGGTGGCGGCCTGCAATGTATAACGATTTCCCATCCCCAGCACAAAGCCGTGAATATTCCCTGGTTTTTGCTCTGCAAAGCTCCTTGCACCTGGTGACTCCACGCCCACAGGGACTGCTGCAGCCACAGCGATGGTGCGGGCCCCGACATTCCAAGCCGCGGATACCCGTTCATCCAGGGATTGGGCCGCTATATGCTTGCCACGCTCCACTCCCAAAGAAAATGAAAAAAGCGCCACCATTATACCCAAAATAGCGAAAATGACAAGACTTTCCACTGAGAGGGTCAAATTGGCTAAAAGGAACTTTGGTTTATTGATATCTTCTAAAGTAGCTGAATTGGCTGGGAAAAGCTCGAATTGGGGTTGTTTATAATTAATATTCATTTTTTATAAGTCCATTATATTAATAGGGTTATTAGTTATGACTGCAATACCAATTGAAAGTCATTATAGGTCTAGGACTTAAGTGAAGACAAGAGTTTTCTGAATTTTTTTTGGAAAGCCAATTTGACAAAAGCATCGACAATCTTGGGATCGAACTGCGTCCCCCGATATTTGATCAATTCATCCAAGGCGCGATCGATCGACAGCGACGAGCGATATGGCCTGCCCTGCACCATCGCTTCAAATGCATCGACGCAGGCAATGATACGGGCCCCTAAAGGGATCTGTTCTTTCTTGAGCCCCGACGGATAACCACTCCCGTCATATTTTTCATGATGGTGCAAAATGATGGGAAGCACGGGCTTGAGAAAACCCACCGGCGAGATCAAGGCCACACTTTCAGCCGTGTGTTGACGGACGATCTCGATTTCTTGAGAAGAAAGCCCCTCTCGTTTGGATAAAATACCATAGGGCACGTCGATGCTCCCGATATCATGCAGCAGGCTGGCATATTGCAGATGCTTGCGCCCCTCGTTATTGACCTTCAGACTTGTCCCCAACATCTCGACGATCTCCATATAGACCGGCGGATGGGTCAGCCCTGAATAAGATTTTTTCTTGAGCAAATTACCTATAGAAGCAATAGAACCTATGATGATCTTCTCGTGCTCCTGATGCAGTTGCAAATTTTTCATGGCCGTGACCACCTGCTCGGAAAACACTGAAAGCATCTCATAATCAAAATCATTAAAAGGCTCTTCCGTAGCTTCCCGTCGCACAAAAATGGCCCCCAAATAATCATCAGCGACCAACGGAAGACCGATGCAACACTCTTTTAAGACCGATGCCCCCCGGGTGACCGCCAAAACATCTTCTTTGACGTCCTTCAATTCCCGGGGCTTGTCCCTCCAGATATTGATCTGATTATCAAAGCTGGCGCAAATGACCACATTTTTCTTGACCGGATGGACCAGATAAACGCTTGCCGAAGAGGCCCGGATAAACTGACATAACAAACGGGTCAGGCGTAAGGTCAATTCTTTGACGGTATACGTGGAATTGACCAAACGGTAGACCATGTGCACCGCCGAGAGGACCAGATGATAGCGCTTGGTAGAAGAAACAGTATGATGAAGCATAATTATCAAACCTTCTGATAAGGGTCAAAAAGCCGTTTATGCTCGTCGAGAGCAAAACGGTCCGTCATAGAAGCAATGTAATTACAAATAATAGCATATATTTGGGATGTCGTGAATTTCTTATCGCGCGCGTAAACTGTATAGGGCAATTGCTTGGGGTTCTTTAAATAAACTTCGAACAGGTCACGGATTATCCGACGGGCCTTGGCTGTCATACGCTCTACCCGCCAATGATGATATAGCTTTTCGTTGAGCAACTGCTGCAAAAATTCGCGTTCCTGATGCATGGGCTTGCTAAAACCCACCACATAACCCTGATGGTTTTTCACATCCTGAGCTGATTTAAACTTAAGAGCCACAAGCCGTTCGTAAGTTGCTTTTAAAAGATCTTTGACCTGCATATCGATCAGCTCCTTGACCACCTGATAACGGAACATATCACGGTCTTGGCCTTGGGCTTGAGCACCGATCTTTTCAACGGCTTTCTGCCAAAGAGCACTCTCCATCAAGTCTTCCTCAAGGATACAACCCGAAGTTAATCCATCATCCACATCGTGATTCAGGTAGGCCAGAGAATCTGCAATGTCAACGATCTGGGCTTCCAGCGTGGGGCCTTCATCACGGTATTGCTTGGGGATATCTACTCCGGGCATATCAAAAACCGTCTGATGTTTAAGGATACCCACCAGCACTTCACGGGTCAGATTAAGACCGTCAAAATGAGGATATTTCTTTTCCAATTTAGCGACGATCTCATAACTGCGGAAATTATGGTTGAACTGAATCTTGACCTCACGGACAATGCTGTTTAACGCCTCTTCTCCGGCGTGACCAAATGGCGGATGCCCGAGATCATGGGCCAAGGCGATGGCCTCGATCAGATCTTCATTCAAACACAAATTACGCCCCAAGGTGCGGGCCAGTTGGGCCACTTCAATGGTATGGGTCAGACGCGTGCGGTAATAATCACCTTCAAAAATGACAAAAACCTGGGTCTTGTACTCGAGCTTACGGAAGGCTTCCGAATGCACAATGCGGTCGCGGTCACGCTGAAAGCTCGAACGCCATTCATGCGCAGGCTCGTCGTACTGGCGGGCCCCGGCATCCTGGGACTTCATGGCATATGGGGCGAGGACCTTACTTTCGAGTTCCTCGATATCTTTTCGTGTACGCATCATTGAGTTTCTTATAAAATACTGGTAAAGATTGAGAGATCACCTTGGTATCGGCAGTCACCGGCATGAAATTATAATCCCCTTTCCAACGGGGCACCACATGAATATGCACATGCTTAGGAATACCTGCCCCTGCGATCCGGCCTAAATTCATCCCTACATTAAAACCATGAGGCTTCAAGACTTCTTGCAAAAGGTCCTTGGTCTCTCTTAAGAGATCCATCAATCCCATATATTCTTCCTGCGATAATTTGCTGATATCACCCACATGGCGGTTAGGCAAGACCAAACAATGCCCGTTACTGTACGGGTAAAGATTCAAGACCGCATAGGCATGCGGCTTACGGATAAAGATCAAATGCTGCTTATCTTTACGGTCCGCCAGGATCCGGCAAAAGACACAGGTTTTTTGCTTGGTCGTAAGTTTGGTAATATATGTTTCGCGCCAAGGCGCCCACAGTCGTTGCATATCAGATCTTAACAATCTCTGCTTTTATCTTCCCCGCCTCAATGCTGATAAGGCCATAAGAAAAAAAACCGGCTTTGACCACATCATTGGGACTGCCGGGATTAAAATATAATGTGCCTCCCACCCGCTCGTTAAAAGCACGATGCGAATGCCCGAAAATTACCATATCCATCTTATCATTTTTAAAAGAAATCATGGCATTTTTTAATGCATCACGATCCCCCCCCACATGCCCATGCGTTACCCCAATACGTACTTCATCAACGATGATGACTTCTTTGATCGGCAATTCTTTTTTGACCGTCAATTCATCCATATTCCCCTGTACCGCTTTCGTGGGGGCCATTTTCTTAAACAATTTCAAAGTTTGGAGATCACAAATGTCCCCCGCGTGAATGATCATGTCCACGGACTTAAAACGTTCGATCAAGCGAGGAGGAATGTTGAGGGAATGCGTGTCTGAAAGTACACCGATTATCATCTTACAATTATAGGCTCGTCGAATAAATGCATCAAGCTATTAAGTTGGTCTTCATCCCAGATCCAAAGCTTCTCTTGAAGGGCGCGCACCTTGGCATTCTCATCCAGGCCGCTTAAAGAAACGATGACACTGCGCGCAGGCTTAGGATCAAGTTTTTTGATCTCTTCTAAGATACCGTTTAGGTCATTGTCATGGACCGGATCTTTCTTGAGGACCACGAGCCACACCCCCTCCTGACCTGTCGCGGAAATGGCGTCAAAATAATTACCGGCTCCTGTACGCAATTTCAAGACCCTGATATCACTAAAAGGAGATAATTTATAACGGCGGCCACAAAGCACAAAGGACTCATTATCAAATTTGTGCATCAAATCCGCGATGCGCATGGACAGGTCTTTGCGGGCCACCATGCCAAAATCGTTTAATGCACGGCTGATCTCTTCCTTAAACTGCTTACGGGAACGTCCCAACTCCAGATCTATGACACGAAGCCGTCGCTGATAAACATACCTGATCCAATACGTAAATAATTTGTCTTTAATATGATAATAATTCCCGTTTCGCTCAACGATATTAGAATCCATTAACATATTGATGCGCGGAGTGACCTGTGACATTTTTAATTTCAAACTTTCTAATAGATCACTGATCTTATGCTTGCCTTGCGCTAAAGCGCCCAGCACGGCGACCATGACCCCCGCATTTTTTCCGTTGGTCAAAGCGCTGATCTGCAATTCAAAATGCCGGCTGATCACCCCCCATGGATTAAAAATCACATTTTCGATCGCCTGGGTCACAATCGGCGCATAGATCTCATGTTGGGCGTAGACACCGCTTAAACAAATTAATTCCTGGCATAGTAAATTGATATACAAAGGATGACCGCCGGTAAAATCGGCAATGAAATTCTTTAAATGCAACCCCATCTTAACGCCATCAAGATTGTGGTCGATCAATCCCTGCGCTTCACTGAAATTAAAAGGCTCCAAGGCAATGGTCTCGAAATTGCCGAATAACAATGATAATTTCTCAGAAAGGATGGTTTGGGTCTGTTGGGGGTTTGAGCTGGCTACAATATACAAACAATTCTTCTGGGTCATGATGTGTTTGCCCAGTTCAGCAAAGACTTCAGGGATGTTAAAATTCTCCAAATGCCCAAACTCATCAAAAATCAAAACGACAGCGCGACCGGTTTCCTGGGTAAAAACTTCCGGCAAGGATAAGATCATATGATACGCTTCCAAATTCTTACCTTGGGCTGTAAAAGTCTCTATCGCTTGCACCAGGAATACCGTACGGGGAAGACGGGTTTTACAAGCAGCACATAGTAGTTTCAGATCTTCTTGTAAAGGTGATATGTTCTCTTTTTTGAGGAAATTATAAAGCAGACTTTTGGTAAACTGGATGGCGAAATAACTGAAATCACGGTTTTCCAGGTCCAGATAAAGAAAAAATACGTCCTGCTCTTCCATCTGGGAGATCAGCCCATGCAAAAGAGCTGTTTTACCGATATAACGGTCACCCAAAAGGGCTACGTTTTGACGATAGCCTTCCTTGAGTCCCATCACGCGTTTTTTCAGGATTTCCAAAACGCTACGACGTCCAAAAAAATTATGGTCAAAATCAATTAGATTCATGGCAAATAATACAAAGGATTCATCGCCTGACTACCATGGCGAATTTCAAAATGTTCAACCACCCTGCTGCCCATTTGTCCGACTTGCGCAACTGCGTCACCTTTATAGACATGGTCCCCAAATTTTACCAATAACCTCTCATTGTGCGCGTACACTGAAATAAGTCCATCTTTATGACTGATCATCACTGTCTGCCCGTAGCCGCTCATGTACCCGGCTAAAACCACTTCACCATCTTTAACCGCTTGAACCGTGTCCCCGGCCTGAGCTTGAATATCAATACCATGGCTGACAGTACCGCCACCTATCGAATCATCAAAATAAACAACCACCTTACCTTTAAGCGGCCAAATAAATTCAGTATTACTAACATCCTCCGTACGCTCTGAGATATCTTTAACGTCTTTGACATTTGGGATAAAAACCAACTGACCAACTTCAAGAGCACTACCATTAGGGATATTATTACTTTTAATAATATCGTTAATATTTACCCCATAGCCTTGCGCAATTTGCCAAAGTGTCTGCCCGTGAACGACCTTATGATAGACCCCTTGTTTTTCAACCGGGGCCGCTGACTCGCTAGAGACTATAGGCATGGGCTTATATTCTTCAGTTGTGCCACAACCGGCCAAAAAAACCAAGACCGATACAAAGAGCAAAGATTTTAAACTTTCATGTCTTGGCACTGCAATTCCTTTATGTGGAGCGGGGGACGGGAATCGAACCCGCGTAGTCAGCTTGGGAAGCTGAAATTCTACCACTGAATTACCCCCGCAATTGAATTTTTAGTTCATTAACTGCCAAATTTGCATCTTTTGCTAATAAAATATCCCTGCAAACGGCTGCTTTGGTGACTCCCAATGGGATCAATCGCCCTATATTCTTCCGGCTGATGCCACCAATGGGGAAAACAGGGATCTTGACCCGTCTTATCACATTTTGTAAAAGATCTAGCTCCATCGGCTGACGCCCAGGTTTAGTTTTAGTCTCAAACACTGAACCAAAACCAATATAATCAGCCCCCTGTTCTTGAGCTTTGAGCGCATGGGCCAAATTTTGGCAAGACACACCAACGATCTTCCCACGCCCCATCATTTTCCTGGCAAGCCTATAATCAAGGTCTTCCTGCCCTACATGCAAACCATCGGCATCGGAAAGAAGCGCTAAATCAGCACGATCATTAACAATGAACGGTATTTGATGCCTAGTTATTTTTAAAATCTTACGGCAAAAATCTAAAATCTCTTTCGCACTGCTTTTTTTGTCCCGTAATTGTACTATATCAATGCCAGCTCGTACAGAATCTTTTAAAACTTGCAAAAGATCGCCATAGTCAAGCACCTGAGCATCTAAAATTAAATACAATTTAGCCGCGGCCAACAACTTTTTGTTCGAGCGCATAAACCTTATACCGCAATACTTTAAGCTTAGATGATATCTCAACGTCGATCAATTTCGTCACTTCTTCCAGTACCCGCAAGGACTCTTTAACACGTTGGCTATTGGCCCAAAGAATTGCGTTTATATCCTCTCTTTTAGATTCACTGACCGTGGTGGCGCGTCCCACATCACTTTGGATATGACGGGCCTCTAGGACTTTTTGCAAATCTAGCCCTACGATGATATTGGTCAGATCATGCCGAAGATCTTTAAAAGCACGCGTCAAAGTCTTTTGGTCCCAGACATATCGGCATAAATCTTCACAAACTCTTAACCCTTCCTTAGCACGATTAAAGTTCGCATCCAAGATCCGGTAAAGCGCTTTATCAGGACTTTTTTTCACTTTTAATAATTTTCTCTATAATATTGGTCGTAGAAAAACCTTTTATATACTTAACGAATTCCACCTTCTTTACCAAATCTTCCCCAACAACGGATTTCCCCTTCCAGTCAGCCCCCTTGATCAAAATATCAGGTTTTATAGCAGCAATGGTTTTATAAGGAGTATCTTCGTTAAAAATAACGACGAAATCCACGCTCTCAAGAGCTGCCAGGACTGCAGCACGGGATTTTTGGGTAACAATGGGGCGGTCAGGCCCTTTGATGCTGCTGGTAGATATATCAGAGTTAAGACCAACGATCAAAACACGGTTGCCCTTAGCGGCGTCTTCCAAATACTTCACATGGCCGATATGCATCAAGTCAAAACAACCATTGGTAAATGCAATGGTCTTGCCCTGCCGGCGTAAAGCGGGTAATTTTTTTAATAAGGCAGAAAGCTTAAGAATTTTATTTTTAATCGGCATAAGGAAGTTTGAATTTTACCACAGGAATAGCGGAATTGGAAGAATTAAAACCCCCTAAAATTTAGTATGTGGCTGTTTCTGATACGCTTTAAGGGTTACGCCAAAGTATTTTCTACCAACTCGCAGATGGCATGAAAAATGACCAGGTGGGATTCTTGGATGCGGGCGGTTTTGGAGGATGCGGCGATAATGGCGATATCACTCAAAGCTGCTAATTGACCGCCACTGCCCCCGGTAACACCAATACTAGTTATACCTAAAGCTTTTGCCTCTTTAACGGCTTCCAGAATATTCTTGGAATTGCCACTGGTGGAAATGGCGATCAAGACATCTCCCTTTTGCCCCAAGGCTTGCAACTGGCGGGAAAAAACAATATCAAATGTATAGTCATTACCCAAAGCCGTCAAGGCTGAGCTGTCTGTGGTCAAAGCGATCGCTGGCCAAGCCTTGCGTTCTTTTTGGAAACGCCCCACAAACTCCGCAGCGATATGCTGACTATCCGCGGCGGAACCGCCATTACCGCAAAAAAATAATTTGTGTCCACCTTTAAAACCTTTAATAATGGACTCAGCAGCTCCAATTATTTGCGATAGATTCTTTTTTAAAGTCCCTTGCTTAACTTCTATTGATTCCGTAAAGATCTGTTCTACTGTTTTTTTCATATTATTACTTAGCGGAGAAAATATTGGCAATCTCAACCAAGTCCAAATTCACCAGTTTGCGCTGGGACACAGCTTCTTCCATATCCACAAAACGGATCTTGTTTTCGCGCAAGGAAGCCATTTTGCCGAACTTATTCTCTTTGACAAGCTCCACGGCCTTAACGCCCAAACGCGTCCCTAAGACACGGTCAAATGCCGTTGGAGTTCCTCCACGTAAAATATAACC
>Ga0302320_10013150_pt1 | contig 17326 bp, 16 predicted proteins | sample Bog_T0_3_FD_202130 | JGI IMG/M metagenome (GOLD analysis project Ga0302320, IMG submission 202130) | Peat permafrost microbial communities from Stordalen Mire near Abisko, Sweden - Bog_T0_3 | ecosystem: Environmental > Terrestrial > Soil > Wetlands > Peat | place: Sweden: Abisko, Stordalen Mire...
AATTGACCAGTGCCGGTTCGGCCGTCACCGCGTCGTTGACCTCGGTGACCTCGCCGGTCAGCGGCGCGTAGACGTCGGAGGCCGCCTTGACGGATTCGACCACGGCGGCGGCTTCCGCCTTCTTGAGGCTGCGGCCGACCTTCGGCAGTTCGACGAACACGACGTCGCCGAGCTGCGACTGGGCATAATCGGTAATGCCGATGGTGGCGACATCGCCCTCGATGCGCAGCCATTCGTGGTCGGGTGTAAACAGCGTCGTCATGGCAAGTCCTCTGGCGTTGTTCAGCGTTTGTAGGTGTTGGGAACGAAGGGCATGGCAGCGACCCGCAGCGGCAGCCGCTGGCCGCGCAATTCGGCGAACACGAGAGCGTTGGCCAAGGCGAGTGCCGTCGGCAGATAGCCCATCGCGATCGGCGCATTGATACTGGGGCCGAATCCGCCCGAGGTGACCGCGCCGATTGGCTGCGACGAGGCGGCATCTGCAAACAGCGGCGCGCCCTCGCGCACGGGCGCGCGGCCCTCGGGGCGCAATCCGACGCGGCGGCGCGGCGCGCCGGCCTCGAGCTGCGACAGGATCAGGTCAGCGCCCGGAAATCCGCCGGCGCGCGCGCCGCCGGTGCGGCGGCTTTTTTGAATGGACCATTCCAGCGCCGCCTCGACCGGTGTGGTCGTGCCGTCGATGTCGTGGCCGTACAGACAGAGCCCGGCTTCCAGCCGCAGGCTGTCGCGCGCGCCAAGGCCGATCGGCAGCACCTCGGGGCTCGCGAGCAGCGCTTTTGCAAGTTGCTCGGCCCGTTCGGCCGGCACCGAAATCTCAAAGCCATCTTCGCCGGTGTAGCCCGAGCGCGAGACGAAGCAATCGATGCCGTCGACGGACCGCGGTCCGGCGTCCATGAACCGCATGGCAGTTACATCCGCGCAAAGAGTGGCCAGCACCGTCACCGCTTTCGGCCCCTGCAGCGCGATCAACGCCCGATCGGGCAGCGGCTCGATCGTGCAGGCGTCCGAAAGCCGGGCGCGCAGATGCGCCTCATCGTCGGCCTTGCAGGCGGCGTTGACCACGAGAAACAGATGATCGCCGAAATTGGCCACCATCAGATCGTCGAGAATGCCGCCGGCGCCGCCCGTGAACTGCGCGTAGCGCTGCCGGCCAGGTGCAACCGAAAGAATATCCTGCGGCACCAGCCGCTCCAGCGCCAAGGCCGCGTCCTCGACCTTGCCGGATTTCGGGCGCAGCGCGATCTGCCCCATATGCGACACATCGAACAGGCCGGCCGCCTTGCGGGTATGCAGATGTTCCCGGAGCACCCCGGTTGAGAATTGCACCGGCATGTCATAGCCGGCAAACGCCACCATCTTGCCGCCGCTGGCCAGATGCAGCGCGTGCAAGGGTGTACGTTTGAGCTGGGAAGACTGGTCGTCGCGCGCAAGCATCACGGGGCCCTCGCGGCTTTCGCAGGGACGATCCCTGGAAAAACCTGTCGAAGCCCCATCTGTCGCTGTGCCTGAGAGTATTATCCCGTCGGCGGACGCGTTCCGGGTCTAAGCCCGTTGGCGTCTCTTTCCAGATGCTAGCAAGTCACGATGGTCCGTTTGCCTGAGAGTTTCCGGGGCGGTTGCTCCTTCGGCGCCGGCTGCCTTGAGCCGATCTCTCCCGACGTGACGATCACTTACAGATAGGAGGAAAACACGGCTGCGCCAAGCCTGTCAACGCAGCTGCAGCATCTATCAACGGTTCCTGCGAAGATGCGGGAGGCCACAACCCCAGGGCTCAAATTCTGGGCACCGGGGTGCCCAGGGCGCGTCCGAGTTGTGCCTTTGCGTCCCTGATCAGGACCGGTATGGCGGCCTGATTGCGCGGTGACATGACGTGGACGCCGGAGATGCCCTTGATGGTCGAGAACTCGGCGATCAATTCGACGCAAATCCGGATGCCCTCGGCGACCGGATCCTTCGCGCCCTCCATGCGCGCGACAATGGCGTCGGGAATGATGGTGCCGAACAGCTTCTCGCGCATCCAGCGCGCACTTTTCGACGATGCCAGCGGCGCGATGCCGACGATGTAGTGCATCGACGGCACCAGGCCGGCATCCGCCAGGCGCGCGATGTAGCGACGCAGCAGCGATGCGTCCATGCAGAACTGCGTCTGCACGAATTCCACCCCGGCCTTGTGCTTGACCGCCAACCGGTCCGGCCGCCAGCCGGCGGGCGGATCGATCGGGGCATCCACGCCGCCGATCAGAAAGTCGCATTTGCCGGCAATGGCGCGGCCGGTCGGCAGGGTTCCCTGGTCGCGCATGCGGCGAGCGGTTTCGGCAAGACCGACGGCATCGAGATCGAATACCGGCTTGGCATCGGGCTGGTCGCCGGCCTTGGGATCGTCGCCGCCGAGAAACAGCAGATTGCGGATACCGAGCGCGGCGGCGCCGACCAGGTCGCCCTGCAGCGCGATGCGATTGCGATCCCGGCAGGTCATCTGCAGGATCGGCTCAATGTCCCAGGACGCGAGCAGGGAGGCGGCGGCCAGCGCGCCCATGTGAACGCGGGAGGAGGCCGCATCGGTCACGTTCACGGCATCGGCGACGCCCTTCAACGGCAAGGCGATCTGCTTGAGGTCGGCCGCATCGGCGGACAAAGGCGGGGTGATCTCGGCGGTGATGACGAACTCGCCGCGACCGACCCGGTCTTTGAAGGTGCGGGACACGGGCATTGCTTTGGGCTCCCTGGGGGCGGCGTTGGACAGGGGTGCCCGGCGGCCTGAGCGTGGTTTCTGCGCGTGCTTTTCTGGACACGGTGATCCGCCGTGTTTAAAAGCATCGCCAAACCTTGACAAGGCGGCCACGGGGACGAACCGTCAAAGACGGGGCGATCTGTGCTGTCGTTGTCGGCAGTGGGCACAATATTGCGATCGGACGGTAATGAGCGGCGTTAACGAGATCAGGTCGACATTCCTCAAATTCTTTGCCGATAACGGCCACGAGATCGTGCCGTCATCGCCGCTGGTTCCGCGCAACGACCCGACGCTGATGTTCACCAATGCCGGCATGGTGCAGTTCAAGAACGTCTTTACCGGCGTCGAGAAGCGCGCCTACCAGCGCGCCACCACCTCGCAGAAATGCGTCCGCGCCGGCGGCAAGCACAACGATCTCGACAATGTCGGCTACACCGCGCGGCATCACACCTTTTTCGAGATGCTCGGCAATTTCTCGTTCGGCGACTACTTCAAGGATCGCGCCATCGAGCTCGCCTGGAATCTGGTCACGAAGGAATTCGGCCTGCCCAAGGACAAGCTGACGGCGACCGTCTACATCGACGACGACGAGGCCTTCGATCTCTGGAAGAAGATCGCAGGCCTGCCGGAATCCCGCATCATCCGCATCGCGGGCTCGGATAATTTCTGGCAGATGGGCGACACCGGTCCGTGCGGACCGTGCTCGGAAATCTTCTACGACCATGGCGACAAGATCTGGGGCGGGCCTCCGGGGTCGCCGGAAGCGGACGGCGACCGCTTCATCGAGATCTGGAACCTGGTGTTCATGCAGTTCGAGCAGTTCGAGGGCGGCGCACGCCAGCCGCTGCCGAAACCCTCGATCGATACCGGCGCGGGGCTCGAGCGCGTCGCCGCGGTGCTGCAGGGCAAGCACGACAATTACGACATCGATCTGTTCGTGGCGCTGATTCGCGCCATCTCCGATCTGACCGGCGCCGACCCGCAAGGCGAGCAGAAGGCCTCGCTGCGCGTGATCGCCGACCACCTGCGCGCGTCGTCGTTTTTGATCGCCGACGGCGTGCTGCCCTCGAACGAAGGCCGCGGCTACGTGCTGCGCCGGATCATGCGCCGCGCCATGCGCCATGCGCAATTGCTCGGCGCCCAGGACCCGCTGATGTATCGGCTTGTATGGGCGCTGGTGCGCGAGATGGGGCAGGCCTATCCCGAGCTGGTGCGCGCCGAAAATCTGATCGAGGAGACGCTGCTGCTGGAAGAGACCCGCTTCCGCAAGACGCTGGAGCGCGGCCTGTCCATCCTCGACGAAAAGAGCGCTTCCTTGAAGAAGGGCGACATGTTCGACGGCGATACGGCCTTTACGCTGTACGATACCTACGGCTTTCCGCTCGACCTCACCCAGGATGCGCTGCGCAACCGCGGCATCTCCGTCGACATCGCCTCCTTCACCGACGCGATGGAGCGTCAGCGTGCCAAAGCGCGCGCGGCATGGGCGGGAAGCGGCGATACCGCGAGCGAGAACATCTGGTTTCCGCTGCGCGAGAAACTCGGCGCCACCGAATTTCTGGGCTACGAGACCGAGACCGCCGAAGGCGTGGTCGGTGCCCTGGTCAGGGATGGCCAGGAAGTCGATGCTCTCAAGGCCGGCGAGACCGGCGCCCTCGTTCTGAACCAGACGCCGTTTTACGCGGAGTCCGGCGGCCAGGTCGGCGATACCGGCACAATGACCGGCGACGGCGTGCGGTTTCGCGTCACCGATACCCAGAAGCGGGCCGGCGATCTCTTCGTGCATCTCGGCACCGTCGAGCAGGGCACGCTGAAAGCCGGCACGGCGCTGCTGCTCGAGGTCGATCACGTCAGGCGCGCCTCGATCCGCGCCCATCATTCCGCGACCCATCTTTTGCATGAAGCGCTGCGGCAGGTGCTCGGCGATCACATCGCCCAGCGCGGCTCGCTGGTGGCGCCGGACCGGCTGCGTTTCGACTTCGCCCATCCCAAGCCGATCACCCCGGCCGAGCTCGGCCGCATCGAGGATATCGCCAACGAGGTGGTACTGGAGAATGACGAGGTCACCACCCGCCTGATGGCGGTCGATGACGCCCGCGATGCCGGCGCGCGCGCCTTGTTCGGCGAAAAATACGGCGACGAGGTGCGCGTGGTGTCGATGGGCAAGAGCGATCGCGATCGCCTGAGCAACGCGCTCGGCTGGTCGGTCGAATTGTGTGGCGGCACCCATGTGCGCCGCACCGGCGATATCGGCCTGATCTCGGTCACCGGCGAAAGCGCGGTATCGTCGGGCGTCCGCCGCATCGAGGCGCTGACCGGACGTCATGCCCGCAAGCATGCCAATGACGGCATCGCGCTGGCGAAATCGGCGGCCGCGGAGCTGCGCACCACGATCGAGGAGATGCCGGCGCGCATCGCCTCGCTGATGGAAGAGCGCAAGAAACTGGAGCGTGATTTGTCGGAGGCGCGCAAGAAGCTCGCCATGGGCGGCGGCGCTGCCGCGACCAACGGGGCGGCGGCGGGCGCCAACGGCGTGCGGCATGTCGGCGACGTCAAGCTGATGGCACGCGCGGTCGAAGGCGTCGAGACCAAGGATCTCAAGAGCCTGGTCGATGACGGCAAGAAGCAGCTCGGGAGCGGCGTGGTCGCCATCGTCGGCGTCACCGGCGACGGCAAGGCCGGCGTCGTGGTCGGTGTCACCGGCGATCTCACCTCCCGCTTCAACGCGGTCGATCTGGTGCGCGTCGCCTCCGAGGCGCTCGGCGGCAAGGGCGGCGGTGGACGGCCCGACATGGCGCAGGCCGGCGGCCCCGACGGCGCCAAGGCCGATGCGGCACTCTCGGCCATCGAAAAAGCGATGGCCGGCGCCTAGAGGGTGAGGAGGCGATTCGGTATTTAGCTACCTCTATATGGAGAGGTGAGGGCCGATTTGCATGGGGGTTGTTTTCGATATTTTTGTTGTCCGGCCACGAAAGCCCCAGCCCGGACCTGAATTCATCATGCCTTTAGGGTGCGCGACGATTGAGATATCTCAAATCCGGCCACCCGCGCACGTCTAGGTTCGGCGCGTCCCCTGATTCGCCTCAGGGGAGGAAACGGGACACCGGCGGTGACGATGCTGGCGCGCAAGCAGCTGAACGACCCGGATTTACGGGACCGCCTCTATGAGCTGCTCGAACACGATCACCTGCCTTCTTCGGTCGGCTCCCGCTTCGTCCGGCTGATCATCGCCATCATCATCGTCGACGTGCTGGCGATGGTGCTGGCGTCGGTCCCGGAACTGGACGCGCGCTTCGGGACGCTGTTCACCGCCATCAAGATCGTCGCGGTTATGGTGTTTGCGCTGGAATACGCCGCAAGAATCTGGAGCGCGGCCGGACATTCGCTGAGGAGCACGAGCCCGTCACGGGACCGGCTCGAATATGCGCTCTCCAGCCTCGGCATCATCGATCTGCTGGCATTCCTGCCGGCCTCGATCGCGCTGGTCGTTGGCGATCGCCCGACGCTGGCGCTGTTCGGCATGCTGCCGTTCTTCAAGCTGGTGCGCTATTCGCCGGCGATGCGTTCGCTGCTGGCGGCGCTGCACGCCGAACGGCGAACCCTGGTCGGCTGCCTCGTGATCCTCGCCGGCGCGGTGCTGGTGTTTGCCTCGCTGCTCTACGCCATCGAGCACAATGTTCAGCCCGACAAGTTCGGCACCATTCCGCAGGCGATGTGGTGGGCGATCGTGACGCTCGGCACCGTCGGCTACGGCGACGTGGTTCCGGTCACCGCGCTCGGCAAACTGGTGTCGGGATTTGCCATCGTCGGCGGCCTGACCATGATCGCGCTGCCGGTGGCGATCATCTCGACGGCGTTCGCCGACGAGGTCCGGCGGCGCGATTTCGTCGTCACCTGGGGCATGCTGGCGCGGGTGCCGCTGTTCTCGCATCTTTCCGCCACTGAGATCGCCGACATCATGCGGCTGTTGCGGGCGCAGACCATCGAGCCCGGCGAGATCCTGGTGCGGCGGGGCGATGCGGCCTCCTCGATGTATTTCATCACCGCCGGCGAGGTCGAGATCGAACTGCCGACCCAGCGGGTGCGGCTCGCGGACGGTACCTTCTTCGGGGAAATTGCGCTGTTGCGCCGGACCAAGCGCAGCGGCACCGTCACCGCGACACGAAAGACAAAACTGCTGGCGCTCGATGCCCAGGATTTTCATGCGCTGATCGAACGCGTGCCCGACCTCGCCGCCCATGTGCACAAAACCGCACAGGCGCGGCTGGCCGAAACCGAAGAGGCGCTGAAGGGCGATGTCGCTGAGGGCGAGATCGCGCAGGCCGCGCGGGAAGACGAGCCGACGGAGAAATAGTTCGAATGGCTATTTCGAATCGAGATACGGCGCCACGACTTCGCGGGTTTCCTTGCTCGGCACCACTGGCACGATCTCGAATGTCATGCCGAGATCCTGGCAGTTCAGGATCCATTCCTGCAGCAGCCGCGCATCGTCGCATTCCATCAGCTGGAAGCAGCGGTCGAAGTTGGGTTCGATCCAGCTTCCGACGTATGTCAGTCCTTCGGGAAATTTTATCCCGGAATCGCGCACCCGCCGGTAGACCGGGATCGGGTCACGGTCCTTGAAACGCTCGATCACCATGAACAGCATGGGCAACGCCTCATCGCTCACCCCTTGCGCAGGAACACATAGTCCGCGGAGTAGGGCACGCTGCGCAAGGCGCCGGCCTGATCGCACGCGCCCTCGAGCTTGCCGCCTTTGGTGTTGATCCGCTGCACGGTGGTGACGGGGCTGAGGACGCCGCTGCCGCGTCGGGCAATCACCTCGAGCTTCAGCCAGGGAATATCGCCTGCTGTCGCGCCTGGGGCATTACCGAGGGCCTTGCCGACCACGGCGCTGCCGTCGCTGTACTCCCAGTTCGGGCCGGCATAGTGCCGGCCGACGGTCTTGCCATCGGCCAACAGCGTCGCAATCGGCTCGCGGAACGCCCAGGCGGTCTTGCCGTCGGCGCCGGCCTTGCATTCGTAGACCTGCGCGCCCTCGGCATGCACTGACAGCACGACAGTCTCTCCCGGCGCCGCGATGGCGTCGGGAAGCGGCGTCGTTTCGGCCGCGGCCGCACCGATCAGCAAGCCCGACAGCAGCAGGGCGAGCGCGGCATTCCCCGGCAACGGCATCAAGCCGTCGCTTTGGTGAGGTTTTCGGCGACCTTGTCGAGGAACCCGGTGGTGGACAGCCAGCGCTGGTCGGCGCCGACCAACAGCGCCAGATCCTTGGTCATATAACCGGCTTCGACGGTCTCGACGCAGACCCGCTCGAGCGTAGCTGCGAACTTGGCCAATGCCTCGTTATTGTCGAGCTTGGCGCGATGCGACAGGCCGCGGGTCCAGGCGAAGATCGAGGCGATCGAATTGGTCGAGGTCTCCTTGCCCTTCTGATGCTCGCGGTAATGCCGGGTCACCGTGCCGTGGGCGGCCTCGGCCTCGACCGTCTTGCCGTCCGGGGTCATCAGCACCGAGGTCATCAGGCCGAGCGAGCCGTAGCCCTGGGCCACGGTATCGGACTGCACGTCGCCGTCGTAGTTCTTGCAGGCCCAGACATAGCCGCCCGACCATTTCATCGCGGCGGCGACCATGTCGTCGATCAGGCGATGTTCGTAGGTGATCTTCTTCTCGTCGAATTTGGGCTTGAATTCCTTGTCGAACACGTCCTGGAAGATGTCCTTGAAGCGCCCGTCATAGACCTTGAGGATGGTGTTCTTGGTCGAGAGATAGACCGAATAGCCCTTCGACAGGCCCATATTGAGCGAAGCGCGGGCAAAGTCGGCGATGGAATCGTCGAGATTGTACATCGCCAGCGCCACGCCGGCGCTCGGGGACTTGTAGACCTCCCGCTCGATCACCTTGCCGTCCTCGCCGACGAATTTCATGGTCAGCACGCCCTTGCCGGGGAACTTGAAGTCGGTGGCGCGGTACTGGTCGCCGAAGGCGTGACGGCCGATGATAATCGGCTTGGTCCAGCCCGGCACCAGCCGCGGCACGTTCCGGCAGATGATGGGCTCGCGGAACACGACGCCGCCGAGGATGTTGCGGATGGTGCCGTTCGGCGACTTCCACATCTCCTTGAGGCCGAATTCCTTCACCCGGGCCTCGTCCGGGGTGATGGTGGCGCATTTGACGCCGACGCCCACCTTCTTGATGGCATTGGCGGCGTCGATGGTGACCTGATCGTTGGTCTTGTCGCGGTATTCCATCCCGAGGTCGAAATACATCAGGTCGATATCGAGGAACGGGGTGATCAGCTTGTCCTTGATGTATTGCCAGATGATCCGGGTCATCTCGTCGCCATCGAGTTCGACGACGGGGTTGCTCACCTTGATTTTTGCCATGGAGATCGGGCCTTCTGGAATAGCGCGTTTCGGGACGGGGGTGATGTACGGGCGCTATAGCACCGGGCGCGCGCGGACGAAAGCCAAGGTGTTATGCAGTTTCAGCTGATCTTCGGGCTCGGCACCCTCGGACGCGGTGCCGGTTCTTGCGCGACTGATATTTGTTTCGGCCCGTTGGACATTCGGGGAAATTATCTGGCATGTCCTGTCGAGCCAATCGGATGTCCGCCACCTCGCCGCACAGGCGCATGCAGGTTTTGGCTGAGCGTTAAAAGGCTTGGCTAAGCCGGTTATATCGCTTGAGAATTCGCGCCAGACAGGTCATCGAATAGCGGCGCCGCCTCAGGTGTTGAATCAAGTTCTTCGGAAGCTGATTCAAAACCTTCAGAACTTGAATCAGAAAGTGAAGCGAGATGTCCGGTTCGGGCACCGACAAGACCAAAACCGGCACTGAGCTCGAAGGCCCCGTGGTGATTCTGGTCGAACCGCAGCTCGGCGAGAACATCGGCATGGCGGCGCGCGCGATGGGCAATTTTGCCCTGACGCGGCTGCGGATCGTCAACCCGCGCGACGGCTGGCCGAACATCAGCGCCCAGCGCGCCGCCTCCGGCGCCGATCACATTCTGGATCAGGTCGAACTGTTCGAGACGGTCGAGCAGGCGGTTGCCGACTGCACGCTGTTGTTTGCCACCACCGCCCGCGCCCACGATCAGGCCAAGCCGGTGGTGGCACCGGAAGCCGCCGCGCGTGAAATCTCGGCCGGGATTGCCGGCGGCGGCACGGTCGGCATCCTGTTCGGCCGCGAGCGCTACGGGTTGCAGAACGAGGAGGTGGCGCTGGCCGACCGCATCATCACCTTTCCGGTCAATCCGGGCTTCGCCTCGCTCAACCTGGCGCAGGCGGTGCTGCTGATCGGCTACGAATGGTTCAAGCTGTCGACCGCGGGCGCGCTGCCGTTTTCGATGCCGGAACGCTCCGAGCGCGCCTCGCAGCACCAGATGCAGGCCTTCTTCGACAATCTGGTGCGCGAACTCGACCAGGTCGAATTTTTGCGCCCGGCGGAGAAGCGCGAGACCATGCTGGTCAATTTGCGCAACATCTTCTCGCGGATGGAGCCGACCAAGCAGGACATGCACACCCTGCACGGCGTGGTGATGGCGATCGCGGAAGGGCGGAAGGGGCCGGCCAAGGGCGGGGTGCTGGACGGCGAACAGGCGACCCGGCTGCGCGCACTCCTCGCCGAGCACGGGCAGGGGGCGCTGCCGTCGGAAAGCGGCACGGTGCGCGGGCTGGCGCGGCTGTTGCGGCGAAATCCGACCGACGCCGAGCGCATCCTGTGGCAGGCACTGACCACCGACCGCCGCTTCGCCGGACAGTTCAAGCGCCAGACTCCGGTCGGCCGGCACATTCCGGATTTCGTCTCCTTCGTGCACCGCGTCGCGATTGAGCTGATCAACCCCGAGGAGACCGAAGTCATCGCGAAAGACCGCGCCGGGCGGCAGGCGTGGCTGGAGGCCCGCGGTTACAGGGTCATCCATATGCGGGTTGCCGATGTCGAGGGCGATCTCGCCGCCGAACTCGACCGGCTCGAGTCCGGTTTCGCCGAGCGACGCTAGCGTCGCTTGGCTGCCTAAAGTTTTAGCAGGCCTGCCCTCAAAAATACCGATCGGTAGCTTGTCGGGGGCGGCCTCACTGGCGGTTTGCGGGCCGGCGCCGCGAGGTCGGTATTTTCAGCCATGGCACAGCGATTGCACATTTTGCAGGCGTCGGCGCGGTGCCGGCCGGGAACACATTGATGGCCAATCTCGACAGAAGGCGAGCAGGGAGAGGGAGATGACCTCATCGCTCCGCTTTCGCGCGGCGATCGTGTCGATCGCGCTGTTCCTGGCGTTCATCGGCATCTGGCATCTCGCCACCCGCGGCACCGGCAGCGTCGCCAGCATGAGTCCGGAATATGCCAAGCTGATGGGCCTGACGGCGACGCAGGGAAAATCGGCGATGCCCGGTCCGCTCGATGTCGGCGCCAAATTATGGGAACACCTGAAGCGGCCGTTCTACGACAACGGGCCGAACGACAAGGGACTGGGCATCCAGCTCGGCTATTCGATTGCGCGCGTCGGGCTCGGCTATTTTCTCGCCGTGATCGTCGCCATCCCGCTCGGCTTCCTGATCGGGATGTCGCCCCTGATCAACAAGGCACTCGACCCGTTCATCCAGATCCTGAAGCCGATTTCGCCGCTGGCCTGGATGCCGCTCGCGCTCTACACCATCAAGGACTCCGGGCTGTCGGCGATTTTTGTCATTTTCGTCTGCTCGGTATGGCCGATGCTGCTCAACACCGCGTTCGGCGTCGCCTCGGTGCGCAAGGAATGGATCAACGTCGCGCGCACGCTGGAGGTCGGCACCGTCAGGCGCGCCTTCACGGTGATCCTGCCGGCGGCGGCACCCACCATTCTCACGGGCATGCGGATCTCGATCGGCATCGCCTGGCTCGTGATCGTCGCCGCCGAGATGCTGGTCGGTGGCACCGGCATCGGTTATTTCGTCTGGAACGAATGGAATAACCTCTCGATCACCAACGTCATCATCGCCATTTTGCTGATCGGCGTCGTCGGCATGCTGCTCGATCAGGTTCTGGCGCGCTGCACCGCCATGGTCACGTTTCCGGAGTGATCGGGATGGCGATGAGCGAACCACTTGCGCACCTCACCTCGCCCTGGAGGGGGGAGGTCGGCGCATTCGGGCGCGCGCTTGCGCGACTGAAGGCGACGGGCGGGGGTGATCTTCGTTGCGGCACCTTCACCCCACCCCGATCGGCCCTAGGCCGATCGACCCTCCCCCTCCAGGGGAGGGTGGAGAACGCGTCGGGCGGGCGAGCGCGATGAGCGACAAATTCATTTCCATCGAGGGCATCGCAAAGCGCTATCCCGGCGCCGACGGCGGCCAGATCGCGGTGTTCGAGAATCTCTGGCTCGCGATGGCGCGCGGCGAATTCGGCTGCGTGATCGGTCATTCCGGCTGCGGCAAGACCACGGTGCTGAACATTCTCGCCGGCCTCGATGAGCCGAGCGCGGGCACCGTGATCGTCGACGGGCAGGCCATCGAGGGCACCAGCCTCGACCGCGCGGTGATTTTCCAGAGCCACGCGCTGCTGCCGTGGCGCACCGTGCTCGGCAATGTCGCCTATGCCGTCACCTCGAAGTGGCGCGGCTGGGACCGCGCCAGGGTGAAAGCGCATGCGCAAACCTTCATCGATCTGGTCGGCCTGACCGGCGCCGAGCACAAGCGTCCGTCGGAGCTCTCCGGCGGCATGAAGCAGCGCGTCGGCATCGCGCGCGCGCTCTCGATCAGCCCCAAGATCATGCTGATGGACGAGCCGTTCTCGGCGCTGGATGCGCTGACGCGCGGCACGCTGCAGGACGAGGTGCGCCGCATCTGCCTTGAGACCGGGCAGACCGCATTCATGATCACCCACGACGTCGACGAGGCGATCTATCTGGCCGACCGGATTTTCCTGATGACCAACGGCCCCGGCGCCGTGCTGGCCGAGGTGGTGGAAAATCCGCTGCCAAAGGACCGCGGCCGCACCGATCTGCACCGCCATCCCTATTACTACGCGGTGCGCAATCACATCGTCGATTTCCTGGTCAGCCGCAGCAAGAGCTTCGCGACCGATGTGCCCGGTCACGATCCGCGCAAGGTGCCGGTGGTGCGGATCGGTTTGGCGGAGCCGACCCTCGTCCCACCGCCAAAAGCGGTCGAAACGGGACCATCGCAGTCGATCGCGCGTTAGCAACAGCCTCATCTTAGCAAGGGAGACCAACCATGAAGCGATCCGACCTCACCGAAAAGCTGCTCGACATCAAGCGCGAGAACGGCTGGAGCTGGAAACACATCTGCGAAAAGATCGGCGGCTACTCCGAGGTGCTGATTGTCGGCGCCATTCTCGGCCAGATGAAGCTGACAAAGCCGCAAGCCGCCAACGCGGCCGAATTGTTCGGGCTGTCCAAATCCGAGACCGCGATGCTCAACGAGGTGCCGATGCGTGGCATCGAAATGCCGCCGACCGACCCGCTGATCTATCGCTTCTACGAGCTGGTGATGGTCAACGCCCCGGCATGGAAGGCGCTGATCGAGGAGGAATTCGGCGACGGCATCATGTCGGCGATCGACTTCGACATGGCGATGGAGAGGGTAGCCAATCCCAAGGGCGACCGGGTCAAGATCACGATGTCGGGAAAATTCCTGCCGTACAAATATTACGGCGCCAGCGGCAACGTGCCGGAATATGGATTTAAGGAAGGATAAGAGGCGAATAGCGAATGGCGAGTAGCGAATGGTGAGTGGCGCCTTCCCCTATTCGCTATTCGCCACTCGCCATTCGCCCCTTCACGTCCCCGCCTTGACCTCCGCGATGGCCTGCGCCATCAGCTCGTCCATCTTCACCCGAATCTGCGCTTCGGTGATGGCAACACCCTTGGCGGCAAGATCGGCCGCCACCTTGCGCACGACGCCGGCGTGGCCGGCTGCCTCGAACTCGGTGGCGACGACGGTCCTGGCATAGTCCTTGGCGGTGTCACCGGAGATTCCCTGCTTTTCCGCCGCCCATAGTCCGAGCAGCCGGTTGCGGCGGGCCTCGGCCTTGAACTTCAGCTCTTCGTCATGGGCGAACTTCTTCTCGAAACCTTCCTCGCGCTTGTCGAATGTGGTCATTTCCAGGGTTCCGATCTCTTAACCGAATAGATGGCGGCAGTAACATTGTGGAACTCGCCCGAGCGACTAGATAACTGCAGAGAATAGTTAAGACAACAGCCGGAAAGCCGCAGGCAGACCGGTAAAACTCGACTCCCCGGGACCGGATCGATTGTGCTGGGGGGACCAATCGGATAGGTTCAATTCCAGGCTCGGTTCTCGTTCTGTTTCGAGTTCTTGGCCTTCACGGCAGCTCCGTCGTGAGTCGCATCCCTTGTCATCCGGAGCACACCAAATTCATGGATTTCAACAACACACGGTACATCCCAATGAGCCGTCGACGCCGCATTTATGAAGGCAAGGCCAAGGTTCTTTACGAGGGACCGGAGCCGGGAACCCTGATCCAGCACTTCAAGGACGATGCGACCGCGTTTAATGCCAAGAAACATCAGGTGATCGAGGGCAAGGGCGTCCTCAACAACCGGATTTCGGAGTACCTGTTTCAGCACCTCAACGACATCGGGGTGCCCACCCATTTCATCCGCCGCCTCAACATGCGCGAACAGCTGATTCGCGAGGTCGAGATCGTGCCGCTGGAGGTCGTGGTGCGGAACGTGGCGGCGGGATCGCTGTCGCAACGCCTCGGCATCGAGGAAGGTACCCAGCTGCCGCGCTCGATCATCGAGTTCTACTACAAGAACGACCAGCTCAACGACCCCATGGTCTCCGAGGAGCACATCACCGCCTTCGGCTGGGCGACGCCGCAGGAGATCGACGACATCATGGCGCTGGCGATCCGCGTCAATGACTTCCTCACCGGGCTGTTTCTCGGGATCGGCATCCGGCTGGTCGATTTCAAGATGGAATGCGGCCGGCTGTTCGAGAACGAGATGATGCGAATCATCGTCGCCGACGAGATCTCGCCCGATTCGTGCCGGCTGTGGGACATCAAGTCGAACGAGAAGCTCGACAAGGACCGCTTTCGCAGGGATCTCGGCGGCCTGCTGGAGGCCTATACCGAGGTCGCGAAGCGTCTGGGCATCCTGATGGAAAACGAGCGCCCGGTCGGCTCCGGTCCGGTGCTGGTCAAGAGCTGAGGGCGAGAGGTGAAAGCGCGCGTCACCGTTACGCTCAAATCCGGCATCCTCGACCCGCAGGGCAAGGCGATCGAGGGTGCGCTGAAATCGCTCGGCGTCGATGGCGTCGCCAGCGTGCGCCAGGGCAAGGTGTTCGACATCGAGCTGTCCGGCTCCGACACGGCCAAGGCCGAGGCGGCCCTGAAGGATGCCGCCGACAAGCTGCTGGCGAACACAGTGATCGAGAATTACCGGGTCGAGGTTCTGAGCTAGGCAACCCTGCGAAATGAAATCCGCCGTTCTCGTCTTTCCCGGAATCAATCGCGAGCGCGACATGGCGCGCGCATTGAGACTCGCATCGGGCCATGAGCCCGCAATGGTCTGGCACGCCGAGACCTCGCTGCCCAAAGATACCGATCTCGTCGTGGTGCCCGGCGGGTTTTCTTACGGCGACTATTTGCGCTGCGGGGCGATTGCCGCGCGCGCGCCGGTGATGGATGCGGTGCGCGCCTTTGCGGCTCAGGGCGGCCTTGTGCTCGGCGTCTGCAACGGTTTTCAGATTCTGTGCGAGGGCGGTCTTTTGCCCGGCGTGCTCATGCGCAATGCGCGGCTTAAATTCATCTGCCGGGACGTGCATCTGCGGGTTGAGCGTTCCGATACGCCGTTCACCCGCGGCTACAATGCCGGCCAGATCATTCGCGTGCCGGTCGCCCATGGCGAGGGCAATTACGAGGCCGACGAAGAGACGCTGAAGCGGCTGGAGGGCGAGGGGCGGGTGCTCTATCGCTACTGCGCCGCCGACGGCGCGGTCGACGAGCGCGCCAACATCAACGGCGCGGCGCATGCCATCGCCGGGATCGTCAACGAAGCCGGCAACGTGCTCGGCATGATGCCACATCCGGAAAATCACGTCGAAGACATCATGGGCTGCACCGACGGCCGCGGCCTGTTCGCAGGGCTCGTGGCGCATCTGGAGCGCGCGGCTTGAGGCTTGCGACCGGGCTAACTGTCGCGGCATTTTCATTCGGTGTCGGCGCCGCCTTCGCCCAGGGTTTTCCAAAACATCCCATCACCATGATCGTGCCGTTCGCGGCCGGCGGCACTTCGGACGTGATCGCCCGCGCGGTCGCCGACCAGATGGGCATTGCGATCGGGCAGACCATCATCATCGAGAACGTTGCCGGCGCCGGCGGTTCGACCGCGCTGGCGCGGGCGGCGCGCGCCGAGCCCGACGGCTACACCATCGCCATCGGCAATGCCGGCACCAGTGCGGCAACCTACGCCATCTATCCGAAGCTGCCGTTCACGCCGGACTCGTTCGCGCCGATCGCCATGGTCGCAAAGACCTTCGGCATCATCGCGCTGCGCAAGGATTTTCCGGCCAACACGGTGCAGGAATTCGTCGCCTACGCCAAAAGCCATCCCGGCAAGATCAATCTCGGCCATGCCGGAATAGGCTCGTCGAATTTCCTGATCTGCAAGAGTTTCGTGCAGGCCGCCGGCATCGATGTCACGCTGGTCGGCTATCGCGGCGCGGCACCGGCGCTGACGGATGCGATCGGCGGCCAGATCGACGGCGTCTGCGATGCCGCCGCCTCGGTGTCGCAATCGATCGACGGCAAGCTGGTGAAAGGGCTGGTGGTCGGCTCGACGGTGCGGCTCGCCACGCTGCCGGATTTGCCGACCTCGGCCGAATCGGGCTTGCCCGAATTCGAGGCGCAGGGCTGGAACGGGCTGTTCGCGCCGAAGGGCACGCCGCCGGAAATCATCGCAAAGCTCAATGCCGCCGCCCGCACTTCGGTCGAAAGCGACGTCGTCAGGAAGCGCTTTGCGGATCTGTCGACGGTGGCGCCCGATGCCAATGAGCATTCGCCGGAAGTGCTGCAGCAACTGGTGACGCGCGACGTCGAAAAATACCACAAGCTGCTCGCCGGCCCGCAATGACATCCGGCTGAAAAGCCACTGGCTGCGAGTTTCGCCCTTCATTTGAGCGAATCAATCCCTAAATCCGCATCCCCGGCAATGCGCAAACCCTGAGCGCCCGCAAAGCTCTGGACATCGGGGAGTTGCGCCATAAATGGCCTTTTCCACCCCGGCCGATCTCCCTAATAAGGGATCTCATCGCCCAAAGAGCCTCATGAACCAGCCGCAAATCACCCCGGAACTCGTCGCCAGCCACGGCCTGAAGCCGGACGAGTATGAGCGCATTCTCAAGCTGATCGGGCGAGTGCCGAGTTTCACCGAGCTCGGGATTTTCTCGGCGATGTGGAACGAGCACTGCTCGTACAAATCCTCGCGCCTGCATCTCAAGGGACTGCCGACCAAGGCGCCGTGGGTGATCCAGGGGCCCGGCGAGAACGCGGGCGTGATCGACATCGGCGACGGCCAGGCGGTCGTGTTCAAGATGGAGAGCCACAACCATCCGAGTTACATCGAGCCCT
>Ga0302320_10013152_pt1 | contig 17324 bp, 19 predicted proteins | sample Bog_T0_3_FD_202130 | JGI IMG/M metagenome (GOLD analysis project Ga0302320, IMG submission 202130) | Peat permafrost microbial communities from Stordalen Mire near Abisko, Sweden - Bog_T0_3 | ecosystem: Environmental > Terrestrial > Soil > Wetlands > Peat | place: Sweden: Abisko, Stordalen Mire...
GTTGGAATCTGGCGCGAGCTGGCGTGCGATCACTCCCCAGGCCAGCAAGGCGACGGCAAGCGCGGCTGCGGCCAGGGCTAGCCGACCTCGCCAGCCGAAGGGCTTACGCCGGACCGGGGCTGGACGGCGGCTGAGTCTGCGGGGCTGCTTGCGGGTCAGATGATTTTCCTCCAGCCTCCACTGTAACGCGGTAGCCGGAGGAGAGAAACTGCGAGTGTGTATACCTGTACAGGAGGAGGGGAAGAGCAGCCCACGCTTGACTGGACTGCAGTGTGTGGAACGGAGCTTTTCGACTCGCTCCTCTCCGTTTTCCGCGCTCTGCACGCAATCAAGTTGAATCACACGTAAAGTGCGTGAAAGTCGATCGGGTGAAAATCCGGGTCGATCATCTTTATGCCCATATTAATCGTTCCCGCGTCGATTGGTTGCCAAAGAAAATTCGAGAGAAGGAGTGCGCCGCGGCGTCTTTTTGTCGAGAAGCCAATAAATGTGTTGCAGCCGGCAGACAGACCAGACTTCCAGGCAATTTCCTCTTTCCCGTCCGATGAGATGAACCAACCCAGCCCCACATCCGTTCCAGCAAGGGGCGTGGCTTTTCGCGTTTCAAGCAGCCGCCCAATGGGTGCGCTGAGCGGGGTTTGCGCAAGTCCCATGCACGCCTTGAGGAATACTGCGAGATTGTTAGCGGTAGAGCGGGCATAACCCGCTCCCGGCATGGCCGGCCAATTCCAGAGCTGAGTTGGCTTCAGGTTGAGGTCGTGGCCTTGCGCCAGGTGCCGCCGCATCTCGGCGGTCAGCGTGATGCGCGTGTGCGTGAGGCCCAGCGGTCCGCAAACGCGCTCGATAAGCAGCTCCTCGTAGCTCTTCCCGGCGCGGCGGGCGAGCGCGATGCCGAGCAAGCCGAAGCTGAGATTGGCGTATTCGTAATGTATGCCGGGCTCATATTTCGGCACATAGCCGGAGAGAAACTCGTAGAGCTTGGCCTCAGTGTAGTCTCCCATCGGATCGGGATAGGCATACCAGTCCGGCGGCAAATTGCCGGGCATGTTTGGCAGGCCCGAGGTGTAGGTCGCAAGATCAACAAGCGTAATCGGTCGGCCCTTCTCATGGAGCACCACCGAAGGCGGAAGATATTTTGCGACAGGATCATCAAAGGCCACCTCGCCGCGCGCGGCCATGTCCGCAAGCAAAAGCGAGGTCAGCACCTTCGTGATCGACATGAGCTCAAAAACAGTGTCGCCATCCAACGAGAGATTGGGCACGCCGGAGCTTCCGCAAGAAGTCATCCGTGTGCCGCCCTCGTCGATGACAACGGCAACCATGCCGGCGACCTTGTCGCGTGCGCCGACAGTTTGCTCAAGCGCACCTCGAATCGGATCTGTTGCGGGTGCCGCAAAACAATCGCCGGTAAGGGCCACGATCCCCGCACCAATCGAACACGACAAGAAGTCACGCCGACGCATCATCCCTCGGGCCTCTCTCCCGAAGTCGCAATCTCTACCCGAGAAAGCCTACCCGGGTGAGCTTGAGCAATAGTTCTTCTGGCGTTAGACGTCATAGTCGAGATACGCGGACTCAAACGCGCTAGTTCCCGCAAAGTCGAAATTCCAGCCTGTCCCGCGGAAGCCCAGCTCTTTCTGGGGGCAGCTCCCGGCCCAAGCGCTGGACGGCGCTGAGGGTGGCTTGTGAGGCAGATCAGCCGAGATCAGCGGGAGAGTCCCAGGAGGAGAAGACAAACCCCTTCAATGGTTTACGCTGGCGGGGCGCCACTTCCTGAGTAAGCATCTGCTCGTTGGTCAGAGCCGCCGGTTCGCCTTGATAGCCGAGAGCGATGACGGCGCCGAGAATATGATCCTCCGGGATTTCAAGAGCCTGACGAGCAGCAGATTCGTCGAAGCCTGCCATCTGGTGTGTGGAAAGGCCAAGGGCGGCGGCTTGAAGCGTTAGGTAGGATGTGGCCGCTCCAAGGTCATAGAGTGCAACACGATTCGGAGAGCTGTTGTGACTGAATGTGGTCTTGGTTGCGCCCAGGATCAGAACCGGCGCATGCCCAGCCCATGCCTGATTAAATGGTATAAGAGAATAGAATATTTTCTTGTAGGTCAAGGAGTTACGTGTGCCAACGAGGAACCGCCAGGGCTGCTCGTTGTAAGAGGAGGCGGCCCAGCGGGCTGCTTCAAAGACCTTGGCCAGATCGGCGGGGCTGACTTCGCGGGCGGAAAAGGAACGAGGACTCCAGCGGTTGAGGATGACGGGCAAGACGCCATCGACGGGGGGTGCCTGCTTCAAGTGGCTGACTTCGGCGGCAGATAGGGTCATGGGGAAACACTCCTCGGGGATCGTGAACCGCTTTCCTTTGATTCGGGGAGGGACGGAAAGATTCCGATGGGAAATGGCGAGCAAAGATGAAGATGGGTGGCGGTGCGGTTTCCGGTTTGCCAGTGATACAACCGGAACCCAGGGGTTTGCCTCTCAGACGCTCAGTTCGAGCCTTGGCAATTTATGACGAGTCATTCGTCAAAGAAAGATGCTCCGTACTTCTCTATCACGTACTCACGCGGCGGAGTACTAATTTCAGCGATATGTTCCGGCCCGAACGTAATGACATCCCCTTCACGCAACTGAAGGTTCTCTGCGGTGCCGGGATCATTGTCCAGGACACCAATATAGCCGCCCTCGATCCGAGCCTTCACGATTACCCACATTCTGTCCACTCCACGATCTATGATGCGCCCCTTCTCACGGGTCTCTATATCAAATAGCAGCTTTGCCCCGTCGCCAGGCGCGAGTGTTTCTCGTTTCTCTCGTGCTGGAATTTGGAACGTGCTCGGATTCGCTGCGTTGCGATCTTCGGCAGAGATTAGTTCCCATCCGTCCGAGACTATCTTGGAGTTCATAGCAGCACTTTACACCACTAGTAGTCGGATTCGATCACCTGTTGTTGCGAACAGGCCAGAGCACGTTTCCAGTTCGATTCGGTAGCGTCTTGCGAGTTCAGGGCGTATCGTCGCCCATTCGGAAACTGCACCACTACCTGAAGTTGAGGCTGGCGATGGGTTCAACTGGGGCGATCTCAGCCCGAGTAAGTGGTTCTTGCGGCATTGCGGTGAGTAGACCGAACCCTTCGCACCCGCCGCAAAACGGCCTTAAGCTGGTAAGAGGAGGAGTGCTCTGGAATCTGCCTCACAGCCTCGTTATCTGGGCCTCGATGTCGGCAACCGGCGGATTGGGGTGGCGGTGTCGGATGAACTGGGCCTAACGGCGCAGCCCGTGCTGACCCTGGAACGGCGGCACAACCAGCGGGAAGACCTGCGCTCTTTGGCGCGGCTGGCGCGACGATTTGCGGTAGCGGGCATCGTGGTGGGTAACCCTGTGCATCTGTCGGGCGATGTGAGCCCTCAGGCAGCCAAAACGCAGGCCTTTGCCGCCGAACTAGGTGAACTGACCGGGTTGCCGATTCACCTGTGGGATGAGCGGCTGACTACGCGCGAGGCCCATCAGATCCTTTACGAAGCTGGACACGCCCGGCAGCAGCATCGCCGGGTGGTGGATCAGGTGGCGGCTACGCTGATCCTGAAGTCGTTTATGGAGCAGAGATCAGGAGTCAGAGATCAGGGATCAGGAAGCCGGGAACTGGAAGAACCGGGTCCAATGGAGCGCGATCTCTGATCTCTGACCGGTACTCCCTGCCCCGCGTATAATGAAATTTCAAGTTCTATCAATTTCGCGGAGTGAGCCATCCCGCTCCCCGCCATGGACCCTGAATGCCCGAGCACATCAAAAAGCAGCTCCTCGCCGAGATCGAAATCCTCGAACACGAGCTCCAATACGAGCTTCCCGCGGAGATCAAGAAGGCCGTCGCCATGGGAGATCTGTCGGAGAATGCCGAGTATCACATGGCCAAACAGCGCCAGACGTTTGTGGATGCGCGCCTGGGCCAGCTGAAGAGGCGGATGGCCGAGCTTTCGCTGGTGAACCTGACCAACATTCCCAGGGACAAGGCCGGTTTTGGTTCCACGGTGGTGGTCTACGACTCAACCAAGGACGAGGAGATCGTTTACAGGCTGGTGACCAGCGAAGAGTCCGATGTTTCAAAGGGACTGATCTCGACTACCTCGCCGATCGGCCGGGGCATCGTTGGCAAGCGTGTGGGCGACACTGCCACGATTGTTACCCCCAACGGCAAGCGCGAGCTTGAAATACTGCAACTGACCACCATTCACGATGAAGCGGCCGCGGGCGAGAAGGAAAACGGAACCGCACCCGGCACAGAGCAGTAAGGAAGATTGAAATGACCTGGACAAGCGCTTTTGGCCGCGCCTGCGGCTGGCTTCTCGATCGCATTGTGCATGGCCTGGCGCTTACACAAATCTCCCCCAATGTACTCACCTTCATTGGCCTGGTCATCAACATCGTGGCCGCCGTTCTGTTTGGCCATGCCAACGCATCCAACTCTGGGCGGATGTTTTTCTATGCCGGCATGGTGATCTTTGGCGCAGGCCTCTTCGACATGGTGGATGGCCGCGTGGCCCGGCGCAACAATCAGGTCACGGTCTTCGGCTCGTTCTTCGATTCGGTGATCGACCGCTACTCCGATGTGGTGCTGTTTTTTGGGCTGCTGGTCTACTACGGCCGCATCAACCGGTTCCGTTATGTGGTGCTGGTCGCGTTTGTCATGGTGACCTCGCTGATGGTGAGCTACACGCGCGCCCGCGCCGAAGCTCTCATCGGCCAGTGCAAGGTGGGCTTCATGGAGCGGCCGGAGCGGATCGTGCTCATCATCCTGGGCGCTCTGTTCAACCAATGGGGTGTGATGGCGCCGGTGCTGTGGGTGCTGGCCGCGCTCTCGACGATCACGGTCGCCCACCGCATTGTGTATACCTACCAGAACACAAAACATTTAGCGCCGCTTAGCTGACGGGGCTACTTGCTCCGCCTCAGCAGTTCACCATGACGGTCGAGCAGCCCGGTTTGGCTGGCTTCCATTGGATGAGGAAGCTGGTCAGCGCGGCGGACTCCAGATGACGCATATCTTCAAACTCGCCGCTCTTCTGGCTGTAGAGCAGCGCGCCTGTGTCGCTGAGGACGGCCAACGCCGGCACGCCTTTGTGCAGCGGAATCCCGTACTTCTCGGCGATATCGACATTCGCATCCATATGCCCGATGTTCACATGGACCAGGACGTAGTTGGCCTCAAGGATGGGCAGGTTCTTGGCGTCGTGGAAGTAGAGATCCAGCACCTGGCAGTCGCCACACCAGTCACCGCCAAAATCCAGCAGGATGCGCTTGTGGGTCTGGGCAGCGGTTTTCAGCGCGGCGGTCAGGTCGGCCTTGGCCTGCGAGGGATCGGGATAGATTGCGCGGTTGGCGGAGCGGGCCGTGCCGGCAGCAAAAGTGAACAAAATGGCGAGGGCGAGGAGCTTAACGGTCTTCACGATGGTTTCTCCACAACTGCTCTCAGTCTGCCACAAACGGGTGAGGCGGCGCTATTTTTAATGCCTCCTTTCGGGGGTATTGAGATGTACTCTGGAGTGTGGCGAGAGAATTGCGCAAACGGCTGGAATCGGCGGCATACCCCGACCTGGGAGCGATGATGGAGGGGTACGCCCACGCGGCGGCGGAGCTGGCCAAGCGCGAATTCAAGCAAAAGCTGGACTTTACTTCGGAATCGATCGACAGCCTGGACGATATTCTGGTGCAGGTGGGCGAGAGCCCGGAGCTTGACCTGGACTTTGAGGTGCGGCTGTGGGGCAGCTACCTGGGCGAGGTGCTGCGACGCCGCTATGCCGGCACCTGGGAGATGACTCAGTATCCCGGCGGCGCGGTTGCGGTTCCCGCGGTCGAGGTGCGGGCTTCAAGGCTGTTTCCGCTGCTCAAGGTCTATCGCCGGCTGACCGTGGGCGAAGAGGAAGATCTCAGCGCCTTCTATGCCATGGTGACGGAGCGGCTGGGCAAACCAGCACAAGTCAACTAGCTCTTGTCCTCTTCCGCACAGTGCTGGCGGATGTACCGCGCTGCATCGAACTTCTTCGCCGCCGAGGCTCCGGTCATGGTCCGCACGAGACCGAAGACTGGCCGATTGAACCAGGGGCGGTCGTGCCTGCCCACAATGGCCCAGGCAATGCCCGCATAGCCGCTGGGATCGCGCCCGTCGAGTTCATAACGATCATTCAGGGTTACTGCCCAATCGAAGGCCGCCGCCGGGTCGGGCGCCCACTCCAGAATTTTCTTCGCCCAAACCATGCGCATATATCCGTGCATCCAGCCGGTTTCCACCATCTGCCGCTGGGCCGCATTCCATAGCTCGTCGGCGGTCTCGCCCCGCTCTAGTTGGGCAAAGGTGTAGCGATGAGGCCGCGGGTCGCCGGCGTGCTCAATGAGCGTCTTCCGAGCCCACGGAGCGGCGCACTCCCAGTTATCGTAGTTCGGCTCGTGGCGCACAAACAGCACGGCCAGCTCCCGCCAGCCGATCAGCTCATCCAAAAACTTCTCGCCCGTGGTGGCCGGCGCTTTTCCCTCGGCAACGGCCTGGTTGACGGTCAGCGCGACGGTCAGCGGGCCGATGTTGCCAAAATGCAGCCAGGGCGAGAGGTGGCTGGTACCCCGTAACTCGGGGTGGTTGCGCGCATGATCATAGTCTTTAAGCTCCCGGCTGACGAAGTCGTCGAGGCGCTTGAGGGCGGCGTGGGTTCCGCCGGTAAAGCTGTCCACAGGGCCGACTGTGCGGTCCAGCTTGGTAAACCCCACGGTAATATCCTGCGCGAGGTCGAAGCTCGCAAGAGCCTTCCAGGGTTTCCAGGGATGGGCCGGTGCGATCTTCTCAGGCGCAATCAGATACTTAGGCAGCTCGGCCTTGAGATGCGGCCTGAAGTGGTGAAGCAGCACAAAGCTGCGGTCGAAGACGCGTGAAGGCACCACCACATCGGCATCGACTGTCCAGAAGGGCAGCTTGAGCCGCTTGGCCAGCACTTTGCGCCACCGTTCCGGCTCTCGGCAGGGGTTTTCATCGCCGATCAACAGCGCCGCCTCGACCTCTTCGAGAAACGCTTCGAGGGAGTTCTCGGGATGCCGGCGAATGATGAAGCCTACTCCGCGCTCGGCGGCATCTTCGGCCACATCCCTCAACCCCTGCTGGAGGAAGTGATAATGCCGCAGATTGGCGTTGGGATAATTGGGAATCACCCGAAAGTAAACCACCACCGGTAATCCCAGCAGATTTCCCGCGGCAATCGCCACATCGAGAGCAGGATTGTCCACGATGCGCATCGCCCGCTGCATCCAGTAGACGACGCAACGGGCTGGCTGGCGCGGCGCACCTGCGCGGCGCACCTGGATGCGGGGCTGGTCGGTCAGGCTGGCTAGTTCTGCGGGAATTTGGGCTGATTCAGCCAAAAGATACGCCTCAAATCCATACTAGACTTCGCCCAAAGGAAGGCAAGAATCCCGATGTACCAAGGTGGCTGAAGAAGGACTGCTTTGGGGCGATTCGAGAACTGTGGGAACGATGCAGGAATGCGTGACGTCGCGGTTCACGGCAAAAGTTGAACTGTCATCGACCGGAAATCCACGCTGACTGTGTTGGCCTGAGCGAGAAGGTCCATGCCAAGAAGCCCGTACAGAGAGTCATTCCCTACCGGCTTGGAGAACACCTGAGCCGGCTTGAGTACGGTTTCAAAGCCTCCGACCTTTAATGGCAGCTCAGGTAGGCTTACAATATTCCTCTCTTGCGAGCCTCCCATCTGTGTGACTTTCCTCGTCGATTTCGTCCCACGTTCTTTCAAAAGAGATGCATAGTCTTCCGAGAATCGACTCCACAGTTGCGTTCCTGCGCCGTTGCCGGTATCCAGAGCGAAGTCCAAATCCTTGCCTTGGAACAGCACTCTGGTTACAGGGGATAGTCCATCAAACCAGAGGTTCGCTTGCCTGTTCTCATTGGGAACAGCGGGAAAGCCGATCTCAAATATTCCATTGGATGTCCAACTAATCGCCTTCAACGCGGACAGAAATGTAAATCCGAGGATTGCTCTTTTCCCTTGCGGCAAGTCGTTAAAAGGTGGCTGGGAATCGCGTACAACCGTAAAGGGCACATTTCGAATTTCCATCTCGCCAATAGATAACCTGTCTACAACGACCGTGCGTACGGTCGCGCTGCCTCCGTTCGCATCGCTGACCTGCGCCTTTTCACTGCCAGTCGAAAGTCCAAGCATTCGAGCTTCCGATTCGCTCATCGTTGAGATAGCCATCCCTGTATCGACCGTCCAATTCAAGGCTTTTCCATGGACGGAAACGGGAATTGTCAGCCATTCTTTGCTGACCGTACTGCCGCTGACCTTGGTGGAATGTTTCTTTCCGAAGGACTGATCGGGATAACGACTGAACCCGGCAAATATTGCTCGGGCGTTTTGCACATCAGAGCTGTTCGGCTTCATCGCAAGCATTCGGTCGAATTGTTGCACAACGTCACGATTCCGCCCCAAGCGGGCATAGAGATAGGCAAGCTGCTTATGGGCCTCAAACGCATTATCGGAGTCAGCTTCCTGCCTGATCACGCGGTTGAGATATTTCTCTGCACTCTTCGTGTCGTTGAATGCTGATGCCACTGTACCGAGATAGAGTGCTGGAGCGTTTTGACCCTTGATAGCATCGCGAATCTCGAAAAAACGATTCTGGTCGTAAAGAGAGCGGAGCGGGTCGCCGGTTTGAGCGGGTGCCAAGAGCGGAAAGAGCAAAGCGGCGATCAGCGTCATTCCGCTGCTAATCCATGCCGCATGACCGAAACGAGCACCAATCCTCTTCAGTTGCGTTGTTTCCATCGCGTTCATATCGCAAACATCTTAGCTCAGGTTCTCAATGCCTGAATGTGATGAAAATGTCGAACCTTGCAACTCCAGATGCTTTTCGCCGCCTGCTATGGCAAAAAAGGCCGCCCCATCGGGCAGCCCACTCTGCGAATCCATGAAGCAAACACCATTCACTTCTTCACTCTTTCACTTCTTCACTGCTCTTCCTACCAACTGCCCCAGGCGCGGCTGATGTAGTCGGCCAGCGTCATGCTAACCAGCGTGAGAAACATGAAGAAGCCCGCGCCTACGGTGAGCTTGGTCAGCTTGGTGCTGTACTTGACGTGCATAAAAAACAGCACAACCAATGTGGCCTTGGTGCAGGCGATCGCCAGCGCAACGATGGGATTCCAGGCGATGACCAACCCCGGAAGAGGACTCCACTCACCCAGGTCAATATACGACGCCCACATGGTAAGCGCCGTGCCCACCAGCAACGAGAAAAGGATGATCACGTAGACCACGGGGCTGACAATGTGATGCGCGTGTTCGTCGTGTTGTGCTTGTTCGCTCATGCCGTTTCCTTTTAATGCCTGCTGATCAGATAGAGCAGCGGGAAGAGGAAGATCCAAATGATGTCAACAAAGTGCCAGTAAAGCCCGAAGTTCTCAACAAACGTGACGTGGCCCGAGGTGTAAGCCCCTGCCCGGGCGCGGAAGATCATGAATCCCAGAATCGCAATGCCGATAATCATGTGCACCGCGTGCATGCCGGTCATGAGGAAGTAGAGCGAAAAGTAGAGCTCGACGTGCTGCGCCATATCGTCGCCAAGCGGCAGGTCGTTTTTGGTCGCGGGGTTCGTCGTGTCCGGATGTGTGAACGATTGCAGGCTGAAGTGGAAGCCGGGAACGTGGTGCTTCTCAAGCTTCTCGCGATACTCGACCGTCTTGACGCCGAGGAAGCCGATGCCCAGGATGAACGTCAGAATCAGGCAAAGCACCAGGCCGCTCTTGCGGCGCGTCTCAGCGCACCACACGCCCATGGCCATGGTGAAGCTGGACGTAATGAGCAGCAGCGTGTTGAAGCCGCCCAGCGGAATGCTCAACTGGTGCGATCCTGCCACAAAGGCCGGGTAATACCAGTTGCGGTAGATGAGGTAGGCGGTAAACAGCCCGCCGAAGAACATGACCTCGGTCAGCAGAAACAGCCACATCGCAAAGCCGGCCGCATCCGCCTGCTGCTCGGTGCTCTCAAAGTGGTGACGTAGATAGGGCGGGTGCTCGTGGTGATCGGTCTCTGGGGCGACCTGCGCAATCGTTCGACTATCCAACATGGGTCACCTCAATTTCCTTCTGCCGTTCCAGCCACTCGTAGTCGTAGGCTTCGTGGTCCATGACGGGCATGACCGCAAAGTTCTCAGTCAGAGGCGGCGACTGGGTCTGCCACTCCAGGCCCGTAGCCTGCCAAGGATTGTTGCCCGCAATCGCGCCGTACTTGAGCGACCAGGTGAGATAGAGCACCGGCAGCAGGTAGCCGACGCCGAGAATTGTCGCGCCCGCGGTGGAGAAGACGTTGAGCACCTGAAACTCCGGCGGATACGACGCATAGCGGCGCGGCATGCCCAGCGTGCCCAGAATGAACTGCGGGAAGAAGGTGAAGTTGAAGCCGATGAAGGTGACCACAGCTGCCAACTGCGAGATCTTCTCGGGATACATGCGGCCCGTCATCTTGGGCCACCAGAAGTGGATGCCGGCCAGAAAGGCCATCAACATGCCGCCCACCATGACGAAGTGGAAATGCGCCACGATGAAGTAGGTCTCTGTCAGGTGGATGTCCGTTCCCGACGTGCCGAGGAAGACGCCGGTCAACCCGCCGATGGTGAACAGCCCCATGAAGCCGAAGGTGTAAAGCATCGGCGTTTCAAAGGTGATGGAACCCTTATAGAGCGTGAAGGTCCAGTTGAAGATCTTGATGGCCGAGGGCACCGCGACCAGCATGGTGAGCAGGCTGAAGACCAGCACTGCATAGTTCGAGATGCCCATGATGAACATGTGGTGGGCCCAGACAAAGAATCCGAAGATGGCGATGGCCACCGAGGAGAATGCCACCGCCGTATAGCCGAAGACCCGCTTGCGGCTGAAGGTCGAGATGGTCTCTGAGATGACGCCCATGCCAGGCAGAATCATGATGTAGACGGCCGGGTGCGAGTAGAACCAGAAAAGATGCTGGAAGAGCAGCGGATCGCCGCCCTTGGTGGGGTCGAAGACGCCGATGCCGATGGTGCGCTCGAGAGCTATCAGCACGATCGCGATGGCCACAACTGGCGTGGCAAGCACCATGAGGATGCTGGCGGCGTAGTGCGCCCACACAAAGAGGGGCAGCCGGAACCAGGTCATTCCCGGCGCACGCATCTTGTGGATGGTTACTATGAAGTTCAACCCGGTAAAGATAGAACTGAATCCTGCGATGAAGGCAGCCAGCCCGGTGGTAAGCACGTTGGTGTTGACGTAGTGCGTGGAGAGCGGCGTGGTGAAGGTCCAGCCCGTATCGACGCCGCCGGTAGCCATGGTGTAGATGGCCAGAATGCCGCCCGCCATGTAGAGATACCAGCTCAGCAGGTTGATCTTGGGCAGCGCCAGATCTTTGGCGCCGATCATCAGCGGGATGAGGAAGTTGCCCAGCGTGGCCGGAACCGACGGCTCCAGGAAGAAGAAGATCATGATGACGCCGTGCATGGTAAACACCTTGTTATAGGTGTCTGTGGCCATCAGATCGGTCTGCGGCGTGAGCAGTTCCAGACGGATGAGGCCAGCCAGCGCCCCGCCGATAAAGAAGAAGAAACTTAGCGAAATCAGGTAAAGAATGGCAATCCGCTTATGGTCGCCGGTCAGCAGCCAGCTCAGGATCCCATTCTCTTTGGTGATGTAATTCACCTTGGGAATTCTGGCCGTGGATTGGTCGGGAAGACTGACGATTGTGGAGCTCATTGTTTCACCTTCCCTTGCTCAGCGGACTTTTGTTCTGTCTGCGCCCCAGCCTTGCCTTCGCTACCCGGCAGCATCTCGGTCGTATTCAGCGTCTGCTGGATGCGGTAGTCGGAGTTGAGGTTCTTGATGTACTCGACCAAGGCGATCACGCCTTCTTCGCTAATCTGCCCCTGGTAAGTGGGCATGATGGGTACATAGCCCTGAGTTACATGCTGCGAAGGATTCAGAATCGATTCGCGCAGGTAGGCTTCGTCGGCGGTCACCGAGCCTCCGCTGGCCAAAGGCAGCTTGGCGCCGTACACATTTGCCAGGCTCGGCCCGCGCGCATCCGGGCGCGTATTGTGGCAGGCCGCGCAGCTCAGGCTGGCAAACAGCCGCTCGCCATTTTGCGCCAGAGACATGCCGCTGGTGGACTCGGCCAGCCACTGCTTGTAGCCCTCGGGCGTCATCACCACAATGTCGCCGATCATCTGCGAGTGGTTTGTCCCGCAATACTGCGTGCAGAACAGGTGATAGGTTCCCGGCACAGTGGGTTCAAACCACACCGTGGTGTAGCGGCCAGGGATGGCTTCGCGCTTCACGCGAAACGCCGGAATCGAAAAGCTGTGAAACACATCCTGCGAGATCATGGTCAACTGGATTGCGCGGCCCGTGGGTATATGCAGCGAATTAATCTCATGCTGCCCGCCCGGATGCTCGGCCTTCCACATCCACTGCTTGCCCACCACATAGATATTCATGGCATTGGCAGGCGGCGTATACACGCGGAAATAAATCAACGCGCCCCACACAAACATCACCAGAAACAATCCCAGCGGAATGATGGTCCAGGTGGCCTCCAGGATCGTCGAGCCTTCTACCTGCACTGCTACCGGATGCCGTTCCTTGCTATAGAGAATGGAGAAGCTTGTGACCAGCAGAATCACAATCGTCAGACCGATGAGGCTCACCAGCACCATGAAGAAAAGCAGCGCGTCCATTTGAGGCGCAATCGTGGATGCCTCTGGCGGAAACAGAGGGAAGTTCGTCATCCACTTGACGAGAAACTGCCAGATTGTTGGGCTGATGTGATCCATTCCGTTATCCGTTCACCTTTGTTCCTGTCCCCGGTTTGTCCGATCCTGGCTGGCCGTCTTCGTGTCGCGCGTCCCTGCGGAACATGGTCAGCATGAAACCGCCCAGCGAAAATACCGTCACAAGTCCGCCCAACTGCACCACACGCGCCACGATCAGCGAGTGCTTGTTGGTTTTGGGATCGTAGTGGTAGCAGTAGGTCAAAATGTTGTCCACCGGCGAGCCGATGCGATTGGCCGAAGCGTCCACCAGGCCCAGCCGCAGATCCTTGGGCGAATACTCCACCCCCATGTAGTACTGCGCCAGCTTGCCTTCCGGCGTCACAATCTGAATCGAACTGGCGTGGGCAAACTGCGTCAACTTGCCATCGGGGCCCGGAATCTTCACGTAGCCAAAACCCACTGTCTTGGTCAGGACGTCGATGTTGGCCTGCGTGCCCGTGAGGAAATGCCAGCCCGCAGCCGTCTCGGGATGCCCGTAGCGCTTGAGGTAGCTGCGCTTTTTGGCCGCGGCCAGATCCGTGCCCTCGGTAGAATCAATGCTGACCACAATCACATCGAAGTCCTTGCCGGGAACGAACTTCACCATCTGCAATGCGCCGGTCAGGCCATTCAATTCTTCTGAGCAAAGCATGGGGCACTGATAGTAAACCAGCGCCAGAATCGCCGGACGCTTGCCAAAGTAGCTGGCCAGCTGCACCTGTTTACCCGCGTCATCAGTAAAGGTGAGCGAGAGCGGCAGTTGCTGGTTGAGGTTCTGCGCAATGCCCACGCCGCTCAGAATCGCCGGCGGCTTGTCATTCACCGGCCCCACTTGCTTGTCAGCGTAGCTGGAAACCTGCGACATCAGAGGCGCTGCAAATGCCGCCGCGCACACTGCCGACGCAACCGCTGCGGAACGCGCTGCACTGCGCCAACCTCCCCGGATTTTGCCTTCGCTTCGCATCTCTTCCGCTTCCGATCGACAACAACCTTCGTATGCCTCAGGTCTCGATTTTGAGACCTGGGAATCGACAATCCTCAACCCGCACGCACTCCGCGCTCGCTGTTACTTCTGCTCCGCTTGCTTTTCCGTCACAGCCAACGCCTGCGCCGTGTCCAACTCATACCCGGTGCGCGCAAATCCACTGGTCAGGGGTACAGCCACTGTTGGCTTGCTGTCTCCCGTCAACAGCGGCGCATGGTCCACCTGCGGCGCCACCGGCAACCCTTGTTGCGCAATCAGCTCCATGGCCCGCTCGATGGGAATCCTAACCTTACCCTGCGACTGGTTGACCCAGCTGTAGTTGTTGAGCAGCAGATCCTCTTTGGCGTGCAGGTCGGCGATCTCCTGGTTGCCGTCGTCGGTCTGCAAGCGCGGCGTGGGGAATTGCTGCGTCACCTGTGCCAGCTTGTTTTGCAACTCGGGGCTAGTTGCCATGTTGCCCAACGGCTGCACGTTCACAGTTGTCGCCCATCTGCTTTTCGGCCCGTAGTCCTTCACATCTTGCTTCGCCATGTGAGAGAACAGCACCATGCCGATGCCGTAGCAAAGCACCGCCGTTACCGCCACAAAGATGCTAAGGGCAGCGAGAAAAACCAAAATCCCCCTGGGCTGCACATCGGACCGCTCAAAGCCCGCGGATACGTCGATCTCCTCGCCTGAGTGGTCTTCCGGCTCCTGCCAAAGGCCGTGCCCCGAATCGTCGTCTTTATGCGTGGGCATGTTCCGCCTCCAGAATCTCCGCAACATGCGGGTCGTTGGTCTGCACCAGCGGACGCGATTGCAATTGAATGCAATAATAGGCCGCCCAGAAAGCGGTCATTGCCACGGGCACAGCCACGTATTCGAGAATTCCCAAACTGAAGTGCAGGTTGCGCGCGGCATCCTTGAAGTTCGGCTCGATCAGCCAGAACAGATCGAATGCTTTGGCAAACACCATCCATTGGCACACCCACACGAGCCGCTTCTTATTGCGCTTCAAGTCCCGCGACAAAAGCAGCGTAAAGGGAATCAGCCAGTGGAAGAGAAAGTCCAGCGTGATGATCACACCCCAGCCGCCGTTGAAGCGATCCATATACCACGGAATCTCTTCCGGCAGATTTCCCGACCAGATAATCAGGAACTGCGAAAAGGCCAGGTAGATATTCAGCATCACAAAAGCAAAAGTGAACTTGCCCAGGTCATGCTGCTCGGTGGTGCGCAGAATCGTCTTGAACGGCTCGCCTTTTGAGAGCGAAACCGCAACGATGATGCCGAGAGCCAGCACCTGATAGCCCTGACCAACCAAAAACAGAAGCCCGTAGACCGACGAGTACCATGTGGGATCGAGTGACATGACCCAATAGATGGCCGCGGCGGACATAGTGATGGCATACACAATAACGCCCGGTCCGCTGATGTTTTCAAATCGCTTGATCCACTCCGGCGTGGTCGCGGGGGAAGCCGCATCTCGTTCGAGTCCCAAGGAATTGAGCCGCCATGTGTAGTAGCCCCAGATGGCAAAGCACAAGACACTCACCCAGATAAACGCAAATGGGTTGAGCATGGGGTGCTTGAAGCTGATCGCGTGATTAATCGTCTCGAGTTGATCCGGGCTGATCAAGCCGCGCTTCACGCCGTCGGCGACCATGGCCGGACTCGCCCACAGGTAGAGTTTCTTGAGCGAAAACGCAATCACCACCCAATAGGCGAAGACCAGCGGCAGCGTGCGGCTCATGGCCTCAAGCGGCCGGCGCAGCAGCAAACCCCACTTGCCGCCCGTGATGTATTGCACCATCAGCAGCGCCAGCCCGCCCACGGCAAAGCCGAAGGTAAGCATCAGGCCCAGCAGCCAGGCACGCAGAACGTGGTCGATCGACCCATCGGCAAAAGCCAACCCGGCAGCAACCACCGTAGCAACCAACCCGACGACAAGCGCCCGCGTCTTCCAGCCATTGACAAATGCCGGGGCGCCCAAATCGGCGGGGAGCGTGTTGGCGTGCGTCTCGTGAGCCATTCCGTCTGTCCTTACTTCGCGGCCGGGTTGGCCGGTTTAATTTCTGGAATCTTGATCGCCGGGTCCGCCGGGTTGGCCGGAGCCATTGCCGGATTTCCCTGGCTTGCATCGTGCGGATACGCCTGAATTGCCGTTGCAGGCAGCGTCCACGGTTCTGCAAATCCCTCAGGCAAGTGGTTCTCTTGCGCCAGGTCCTTGAGGTTTTTTACCGCAACGCCCACAGGCACGTCCTTCGATGTTGCCGCCTGGCTCAACTGCAATGCGCGTATGTAAGCCGCAACCGCCCAGCGGTCAACCGGGGTCAACTGCGCCGAGTAGTCCGGCATTGCGCCGTAGCCGTGCGTCATCACGTAAAAATAGTGCGAGATGGGCTGCGCCAGGCGCACCTGATCGTGAAAATTGCCTGCCGGCTTGTAGCCCCGCTCCACAATCGCGCCTAGTCCGTTGCCCACCCGCGAGTGGCACGGCGTGCAGTAGATGTTGAACCGCTCCTGGCCGCGCTTCAGCACGTCTATGGTTACCGGGAAAGGCATCAGGTTCTGCTCTTCGCGATAACCGTTCGCGCCCTGGACCACCCCGGTATAAAAGTAACTGTCTTCGCGCAACTGGCCGCGCGCTACGGTATTTACAACCTGCGGCCGCGCGCCGCGATGGTCGGCAAAGAACTCCGAGCCACGCTGCGGGATCAGCTTTGGCTGGTTCTGCATATCCTGCCGGCAACCCGCCACCAACAACAGCGCAGCGGTCACTAGTAAAAACTTGGGTGCCCCATCCATGCGACGACTCTTGGTTGCATGGGTGGGAGAGCACGGAGCCTGATCCGTGCCGGGGTCCCCAGCGAACGGTCTTTGCTCGGTGGGGTGGCTGATCTCTGATCTCTGAGTTCTGATCATTAGTACTCCACCTCCACCACAGAAACCGGCCGAAAGGTCATCAGATACGCCGTCGCTTCCACCAGATCAAACTTGGGGTCCAGCGCCTCAAGGCACAGGAAAAACTTGTCCGAAGTGGCCCCATTGCGAAAGTTGGGGGCGTTAAACAGCGGATGATAGAGCGCCGGCAGCCCATTGAGCGCCAGCATGCCAAAGGCCGCGGAAAGCCCCGCAAAAAGAATCGTCCACTCGTAGGCGGGCACAATGAAGGCCGGCCAGGAGTACGTCGGTCTTCCCGCGATATTCAGCGGGTAGGCCCAAACCGAGACCCAAGTCTCCATGCCGAACATCGCCGTGACGCCCATCAGAGCGCCGACCAACGTCAGCAGCGGCACCTTGTTGTGGTGGAAGCCGATGGCCTCAGCCGCCTCCTCCACCGGATAGGGCGTGTAGCAATCCATGCGCCGCCAGCCATCCTGGCGCGCCTGCTGAGCGGCCCTTACCAGATCGCTCGGCGTATCGAATTCGGCCAGCAGGCCGTATGTTCCTTGGCGTGGGGGCATCAGTCGGCAGCCTCCGCCGCCTTCTTCGGCGTAATCTTCGCCGCGGGCAGCATCATGCGAATCTCAGACAT
>Ga0302320_10013157_pt1 | contig 17322 bp, 16 predicted proteins | sample Bog_T0_3_FD_202130 | JGI IMG/M metagenome (GOLD analysis project Ga0302320, IMG submission 202130) | Peat permafrost microbial communities from Stordalen Mire near Abisko, Sweden - Bog_T0_3 | ecosystem: Environmental > Terrestrial > Soil > Wetlands > Peat | place: Sweden: Abisko, Stordalen Mire...
GGCGACCGACATCGACGCCGCCGCGTTGCTGACCTATCGCGCCGCGCGGCGCCGCGACATACAGAAACTACCGACGACGCGCGAAGCGGCGATGGCCAAGATGACCGCGACCGAGACCGCGCAACGCGTGATCGATCGCGCCGTGCAGATGTTCGGCGGACGCGGCGTCCAGCGCGGCGAGATCGTCGAGAGCCTCTATCGCGAGATCCGCGCATTGCGCATCTACGAAGGCGCCACCGAGGTGCAGAAACTGATCGTCGCACGCGAATTGCTGAAGTCGCGTTGAAGGAGGGGCGCGCCATGCATGAGATTTTGCAACCGGAAGGCTGGGCGGCCCCCAAAGGCTACGCCAACGGCGTCGCGGCGCGCGGCCGCATGGTCTTCGTCGGCGGTCAGATTGGTTGGAACGCCGACGCGGTTTTCGAGACCGACGACCTCGTCGCGCAAATCCGCCAGACCCTGCTCAATGTCGTCGCGATTGTCGCTCGGGCGGGCGGGCGCCCCGAGGACGTCACCACGTTGACCTGGTATCTGCTCGACAAGCGCGAATATCTCGCGCGCTCCCGGGAGATCGGTCAGGTCTATCGCGAGGTGCTCGGCCGCCATTTTCCCGCGATGGCCGCTGTGCAGGTTTCCGGGCTCATCGAGGAGCGCGCCAAGGTCGAGATCCAGGCGATCGCGGTGGTGGGGGATTAGTCGTCACAACTCCGTTCGCACCTGCCAAAGCTCGGGAAACAGCACGACCTCCAGCATCCGCCGCAGATAAGACACGCCCGAGGTGCCCCCGGTACCGCGCTTGAAGCCGATCACGCGCTCGACCGTCGTGACGTGATTGAAGCGCCAACGCCGAAAATAATCCTCGAAATCGATCAGCTTTTCCGCGAGCTCATAAAGCTCCCAATATCGCGGGGGGTCGCAATACACGGTCCGCCACGCCAGGCGCACGCTGTTGTTGGCTTCATGCGGAAGCGCTAAATCGCGGTCGAGAACGCCCCCGTCAAGCGCGAAGCCGCGCCGCGCCAGCAGCCGCAGCGTTTCGTCATAGAGGCTGGGCGCGCGCAGCGCCTCCGAGAGTTCGGCGTGCGCGGCGGGAGCGTGCTCGTGCGGGCGCAATTGCGCCGCGTTCTTGTTGCCGGCGAGGAATTCGATCAACCTATATTGATGCGACTGAAAGCCGGACGACGAGCCCAGCGCGTCGCGAAACGAGGTGTATTCGCTCGGCGTCATCGATCGCAGCACGTCCCAGGCGGAATTTAGTTGTTCGAAGATGCGCGACACGCGTGACAGCGTCTTGAACGCCGGCCGCAAATCATCGCTCGCGATGCGCCAGCAGGTCGCGCGCAATTCGTGGATCGCGAGCTTCATCCACAATTCGGACGTCTGATGTTGAATGATGAACAGCAATTCGTCATGCGCGGTGGAGAGCGGCCTTTGCGCGTCGAGCAACTTGTCCAGCCGCAGATAATCGCCGTAACTCATCGCGTCGGAAAAATTCATCTTCGCGCCTTCGCGCGCGGGATCGAAGGGCGCGTCGCTCATGGCGCGCAAAGCTTCGTCAGTTCGGAGACCGCGTCGGCGAGATCGTCGATCACGTTGAAGTGATGCTTGCCGACGGCGTGAACGGCCCGGGTGCGGCCGCCGAGGCCCGCCCAGATATTGGCGAGCAAATCGTTCTGCCGGATGAACTCGGGCCGCTCGCGGCTTCCCACCCAGCAGACGACGCGCGCGCCCTTGACCGGCCAAGGCAAAGCGACGCTTTCCGCCGCCGCTTCCTCGGCGTCGAGCCGTAAACTTTGATGCATGCGCGTGGCGAGCAGCGGACGCAGATCAGGCAGGCCGCTGATGGAGACGACGTGCTCCAACCGGGCCTGCAAAGCGATCGGCAACGGTGAATTCCCACACACCATGCGCGTGACCAGAAGCCCGCCCGCCAAGTGACCCGCGAGCCGCAAGCCGCCCTCGACGCGCGCCGCCGCGAAAGTGATCGCCTCGCCGATCTGCCGCGTCATTTCGGTCACGCGCGCCGCGGGCGAGAGAGTGTAACTCGGAATCGCGACCGCCCAGCCGCGCGCGAGCGCGCCCTTCGCTAGATGCGACCAAGTGGATTTGTCGAACTTCATCCAATAACCGCCGTGCACGAACACGAACAAGCCGCGCGCATCGCAGGTCGGGCGGAAAATGTCGACCCGCTCCCTTTCCTCCGCGCCATAGGCCAAATCGAGTTCGGCGTGCCCGCGTTCGCTCATGTCTTTTCGGAACGACGACGCGGCTTCCGCCCAGCGCGGGGGAAATTGCTCGGCGCCTTCGATATGCGCGCCGTTGGCGTAGGCGTCGTCCCAGTCCGCGATCATCGTTGAGGCCGCCTCAAAACGTGTATTTGATCCTGGTTTCTACCTCATCGCCGACGGGGCTTCAACTCAATTGGTTTAGGCTTGAAATATATCGGACGCCGCGTTAGGATCTGCGTCGCGCTCATTCCCTTGGGGAGATCGGCATGTTGGGGCCATCGGGTCACGTCGATACGTTCGCGCGCGACCAACTTCCGCCCGCGGACCAGTGGCCGGACCTCCCGCTCGGTAAGTTCACCTATCCGGAACGCCTGAACGTCGGTTTTGAGTTGACCGACCGCATGCTTGAACACGGCTTCGGCGACCATGACGCGCTGATCGGCCACGGCCGCCGCCGCACCTACAAGGAACTCACCGACTGGACCAACCGCATCGCGCATGCGCTGGTCGAGGATTACGGTGTCAAGCCCGGCCATCGCGTACTGATCCGCTCCGCCAACAATCCCGCCATGGTCGCCTGTTGGCTGGCCGCGACCAAGGCGGGCGCGGTCGTCGTAAATGCGATGCCCATGCTCCGCGCGGGTGAACTCGGGCAGATCGTCGACAAGGGGAAAATCGCGCTCGCGCTCTGCGACACGCGGTTGATGGAGGAGCTTGTCGCCTGCGCCAAACAAAGCGCCCATTTGAAACAGGTGATCGGCTTCGACGGCACCGCCAACCACGACGCGGAACTCGACCGCGTCGCGTTGAACAAATCGGTCCGTTTCACGCCCGCGAACACGGGGCGAGACGACGTCGCGCTCCTCGGCTTCACCTCGGGCACGACCGGCTCGCCCAAGGCCACCGCACATTTTCACCGCGACCTCCTCATCGTCGCCGACGGCTACGCGCGCGAGGTGCTGGGCGTCACGCCCGACGACGTGTTCGTCGGTTCGCCACCGCTCGCCTTCACCTTCGGCCTCGGCGGCCTCGCGATCTTCCCGCTGCGCTTCGGCGCCGCCGCAGCCCTGCTGGAGCAGGCCTCCCCCACCAATCTCATCGAGATCATCCAGACCTACAAGGCGACGGTCTGCTTTACGGCGCCGACAGCCTACCGCGCGATGCTGGCGGCGATGGACGCGGGCGCCGATCTTTCGTCGCTGCGCGCGGCCGTCTCCGCCGGCGAGACGCTGTCGGCGCCGGTCTATCGGGCCTGGATCGAAAAAACTGGTAAGCCGATGCTCGACGGCATCGGCTCGACCGAGATGCTGCATATCTTCATCACCAACCGCTTCGGCGATTCCCGCCCGGCCTGCACCGGCCGGCCCGTCAGCGGCTACGAAGCGCGCGTCGTCGATGGCGAGATGAATGAACTGCCGCGCGGAACCATCGGGCGTCTCGCGGTGCGCGGCCCCACCGGCTGCCGCTATCTCGCCGATGAACGGCAAACAACCTACGTGCGCGAGGGTTGGAACCTGACGGGCGACACCTTCGTCCAGGACGAAGAGGGCTATTTCCATTTCGCAGCGCGCAACGACGACATGATCGTGTCCTCCGGCTACAATATCGCCGGCCCGGAAGTCGAGGCGGCATTGCTCGCGCATCCCGCCGTGAAGGAATGCGCTGTGATCGGCCGTACCGACCAGGCGCGCGGCGAGATCGTCGAGGCGCATGTCGTTCTCGCCGAAGGCGCGCGAGGCGACGATCTGATGACCCATATTCTGCAGGACCATGTGAAGGCGACCATCGCGCCCTACAAATATCCGCGCGCGATCGTCTTCGCCGAAGCGCTGCCGAAAACCCAGACGGGCAAGATTCAGCGATTCCGCCTGAAAGCCGAGAGATGACCGACTTCGCCGCGACCAAGGCCCGTTTTCACCTGCCGCGGGGCCTGATTTATCTCGACGGCAATTCGCTGGGACCGTTGCCGCTTGCCGCCATGGCGCGGGCCGAGCGCGTTATGCGCGACGAATGGGGCGACATGCTGATCCGCGCCTGGAATCAGGCTTTCTGGATGGAGCAGCCGCGCCGCATCGGTGATCGCATCGCGCGCCTGATCGGCGCCCCGCCGGGCACGGTGGTGGCCGGCGACACGCTGTCGATCAAGGTCTATCAGTCGCTCGCGGCGGGTCTCAGCCTGCGCCCCGAGCGCAAGATCGTGCTGTCCGACAGCGGCAATTTTCCGACCGACCTCTATATGGCCGATGGATTGCTGCGCTCGCTCGATCGCGGCCTGACGCTGAAGGTCGTCGCGCCGGAGAAGGTCGAAGAGTCGATCAGCGACGACGTCGCGGTGATGATGCTCACCCATGTCGATTATCGCAGCGGCCGCGCGCATGACATGGCGCGGCTGACGGAACGCGCGCACGCGGCCGGCGTGATCGCGCTGTGGGATCTCGCCCATTCCGCCGGCGCGATGCCGGTCGAACTCGCGGAGGTTGGCGCGGATTTCGCGGTGGGCTGCACCTACAAATATCTCAATGGCGGCCCGGGCGCGCCGGCCTTCATCTATGCGCGCCCCGATCATATTTCGACGACGTGGCCGGCGCTCTCCGGCTGGCTCGGGCACGAGGCGCCCTTCGCCTTCGACCCCGCCTATCGCCCCTCGCCCGGCATCGACCGCTTGCGCGTCGGCACGCCGCCGGTCGTGCAGATGGCGATTCTCGAGGCGGCGCTCGACGTCTGGGACGAGGTCGATATCAAAGATGTGCGCGCGCGCTCGATTGCGCTATCGCAGCGTTTCATCCGCGAGGTCGAGGCGCGTTGCCCGATATGGACGCTCGCGAGCCCGCGCGACCCGGAGGCTCGCGGTTCCCAGGTGTCGTTCGCGTTCGAACACGGCTACGCCACCATGCAGGCGCTTATCTCACGAGGGCTGATCGGCGATTTCCGCGCGCCCGACATCATGCGCTTCGGCTTCACGCCGCTCTATATCGACGAAGCCGACGTGATCGCCGCCGCTGACATCATCGAAGGCGTCATCGCGGAAAAGCTTTGGGAGCGGACGGAATTCCAAAAGCGCGCCACGGTGACGTGAGGCCGGCGCATTGACGCGCGATCCCGCTTGGCCCGAATTCGGCGTAGGCGCTCGCTGAGCCCCGCCGAAGCTCGCGCCATGACGATCAACCAACCGGTTCGCGAATTGCTCGCTAATGTCAACTCGGCGTCGAGATGGCCGCATTTAGCGCGACGCGAACCAATCGGGCTTATTTGTTCACTTGGCTCAGAGCGAATCCCGCCTTGCCGGCGTAACCCTTGACGATCGCCTCGCGCTCGCCATGGCTGAGTACGCGGTCAATATATTCAAAGCCCGCCGGCGCCAGTTTCTCGACTTCGTCGATCACGCGCTCGGGTCCACCCCCGCGGTTGAGCCGCACGATCTCCGCCGTTTTCGCAAGTCGATCCTCTTCATAAGCGTGTAGGGCCTGCATGGGATGATCCGCCTTGCGAAGATTATCGGCCAAACTCCGCGCGTCCAAAACCGCTTGCGCCGCGCCGTTGGAGCCCACGGGATACATGGGATGCGCGGCGTCGCCCATCAGAGTCACGCGGCCGAAACTCCAGCGCGGCAGCGGATCCCGATCACACATAGGATATTCCCAGCAGACCGCGGTAGCGCGGACCAGCGCCTCGACATCGACGTCGGGAACCACGAACCGTCGGGCGTAGGGCACGACCTCCTCCATGCGGCCAACGCGCGACCAACTGTCCACGGGCGCCGGAGTGATGGCGCCGTCCGCTATGCGGATCGCGATCGCCCAGTTGGTGAGCGGAGCCTCCGGCGACGCGCCGGGCCCGATCGGATAAAGCGCGAGCTTGGCGCCCATTCCGCCGCCGATATACATCGAGCGGCCCGACAGAAATCGCGGCCATTCGGTCGCGCCGCGCCAGAGCATCACGCCCTGCCAACTCGGGCGCCCCTCCCTGGGATAGAAGTATCTGCGCGCGACGGAATGAATGCCGTCGGCCGCCACCAAAACTTCGCCGCGCGTGGTTTCGCTCGCCGCCCCAAAGCGCGAATCCGTGAAATGCGCGGTGACGCCGCCCTCGTCCTGGACGAACCCGCCCAACCGCCGTCCCGTACGCACGGCGTCCGTCCCGAGTTCGGCGATCACCGCGTCGTGGATGACCTTCTGCAGTCGTCCGCGATGGATCGAGAACTGCGGGAACTCGAAGCCCGCGTCGGCGCCACGCTTCTCCGACCAGATCTTTTGGCCGAGGCGGTTGAGATAGGTGAGATCCTCAGTGCGGACGCCCGCCTTGTCCAGCGCCGGCAGAAGCCCCAGCGCGGCGAGTTCCTTGATCGCATGCGGAAGGATGTTGATGCCGACGCCCACCTCGCGGATCTGGCTCGCCTGCTCGTAGACCATTGACTTGATGCCGCGCTTGTGCAGCATGAGCGCCAGCGTCAATCCACCGATGCCGCCGCCCGCTATGAGAACCGTCATGGTTGATCTCCCAGGTTCACTTGGCTTCGTCAGGCGGCGGCAGGAAATCGACCTCGTGCTTGGCGGACAGCGCCACCACTTCCGCCGGCGTCTGCTCCGCCATGTTGTGGATGCCCCAGAACAGGTCGTAGAGACGACGGGTCGGCGACACCCAGAACATGCATTTCACGATGCGGCCAGACTTGTTGAAGATCGCGTGTGGGATGCCCATCGGCATGCGCACGAGATCACCCGAATTGGCCAAGGCCACGCGGCCGTCTAGCAACAGTTCGAGCTGACCCTCGAACATGTAGATGAATTCGTCCTGGGTCGGATGAATATGCGGCGGCACGAACGTGTCGGGGGGAAAGGTGGCGTGCCAAGAGAACGAGGTGTCGCTGACGGACTTGGGCACATAGATCTGCCCCAGTATGTTCCAGGAAATATTGTCGAGGCCTTCGCCCGCCTTGGTGACGCCCGGGGCCAAAACCATGTCCGTTTCCTTTCGCGTTCGAGGGGTTTGAGGATCGACGACGGGTTCGCCGCCGCCGCGCCAGACGACACGGCCTTTTTCGCGCGCACGAACCGGCGACATAAACTATGCCCGCGTCCGGCAATTCATGGCCATGCCATCTAGCAGCCCAAAATCGTATCACAGCACTAGATCATTGCCACTTCTCGGCGCCGTCAGGCGAGATGTCACTCGCAAAAAGCGCCGCCTCGTGAACCGTGATCCGCTCCGGCGACTCGCCTCAGGGCTCCTGCATATGGCGCATGAAGGGGCCGGTTTGCCAGGGCGTGGCGCCGTCGCGCTTTGCGACGACGCGGCTCAGGTTTTCCATGTTGCTGCGCAGGTGGCCGAAGAACTTTCGGTTTACCGGATCGCTCGCCGAAAGGCGGCGGTAAACGATGCCGATCATCCGATCGGGCTGGGGAATGTTGAGCGGCAGCGCGCCGATGCGGAATTCGGGCGGCAGCGAGTGGACGACTGACAGGGGCATGATGGCGAGCGCCTGGCTGGCGGCGAGATAGTTGATCACCGAATGCAACGAGCCTCCGGAATAGCGGATGGCGAGCTCGCCGATGCCGAGCGTCAGCAGGATGTTCGTGAGATCGAGCATCAGCGGTGAGCCCGGCAAGGGTGCGATCCACGCGAATTTGAGAAAATCCAGCCGCGTCAGTTTGGGCTTGGCGAGGAGGGGATGGAGCGTCGAGCAGGCCACGACGTTACGCGCCGCTATCAGCGGCTCAAACGCGAGTTCGGCGCTGATCTCGTGCGTGCCGGCCGGCGTAACCGCGAGGTCGATCTCGTTGGCGACGAGCTGCGGGATGAGGTCGTGATAATGTCCGTAGGACTGTTCGACGTGGATGTCAGGCTCCTTCATCTGAAAGGAGGCGACAATGCCTGACACGACCGCGTCCATGAAGAAGGGCACGCCCGCGAGCCGCACGCGGCCCCTCGCGCCGCCGCGATAGCTCGCGACCGTCTCCGAGGCCTTGCGCGAGGCGGCGAGAATCGCGCGGCCGTGGACAGCGAGCTGTCGCCCGAACGCGGTCGGCCGCAACGGCCGGCGGCCGGGCAGGAACAGCGGCTCGCCAACGCGTTTCTCCAGCATCGCCAGGGTTCTGGACACGGCGGGTTGTGAGGCGCCGAGGAGCGCCGCCCCTTCGGTGACGCCGCCGGCGTCGACAACGACGGAGAGTTGAACGAGGTGGCGCTCATCGAGTTTCATAACAATATGGTATATTGTTCTTTCAACTATTTATCAACAAGCCGGGTTTCTGCGCGTAGATTCACCAAGGAGAACGGACCGCGAAGCGGCCGGACAAAATCGGGAGGAGACCCATGAGCCTGGTCAGCGGATGGCATCATCTGACCATGAGCACCGATGGCGCTCAGGAGGATTTCGACTTCTTCACCAAGGATTTGGCGCTCTATTCGGTCAAGCGGACAGTGCTGTTCGACGGCGTTCTACCGGTCTATCACCTCTATTACGGCGGACGCGGCGGCGACGCCTCGACGATCTTCACGACCTTTCCGTTCCGCAAGCCCGGCGTGTTCGGCCGGCGCGGCGCCAACCAGACCAAGATCATCCAGGCCTCCATTCCCCTCGGCGCCTCGGACTTCTGGGTCGAGCGCCTCAACAGGCGCGGCGTCGGAGCGCAGAAGCTCAGCCGCTTCGGCGCGGCGCGGGTCGGCTTCGAGCACCCCTGCGGCATTCCGTTCGAACTCGTCGAGAACCCCGGCGATCCGCGGGAGCCAATCGTCAACGAAAAACATGGGGTCGGTAAAGACCATGCCATCAAAGGCATCTATGGCGCGGCGGTTTCGGTCACCGACCGCTCGGCGATGGACGATTTCCTGACGCTCGCGATCCCGATGAAGAAGCTCGCCGACAATCACGAGGGGCTCGCCTTCGCCGTCCCCGAGAACAATGGCATGACCTCGGTGGTGGAAGTCCTTCACGAGCCGAACCGGCCGCAGGGCACCTGGACGCTCGCCGGCGGCACGATCCATCACGTCGCGCTCAACACCGGCAACGAGGAGAACCAGCTCAAGCTGCGCGCCCACATCGAAGGCCTCGGCTTTACAGACATCTCCGAACAGAAGGATCGCAACTATTTCAAGTCTTGCTATGTCAGAACGCCCGGCGGCGCCATGTTCGAGATCGCCTGGACGGTGCCGGAGGGCTGGGCCAAGGACGAGCCGCCGGGCATGACGGGCAGCACGCTCGTCTTTCCGCCCTGGTTCGAGGACCGCAAGGCCGAGATGATCAACGGCCTCGAGGCCGCGAACTTCGACGTGTGATCGCGCCATTGGCTTACAACTTCAAACACGCTCCCGGCACGTTTTCCCAACGACTCCCGCCGCATCGTGGGCGCGGCCGCGTCGCCGCGTCCTTGTTCCGCGCGGCCGACTTTGCTTTCATGCTCAAAACAAATCAAAACGGAGGAAACCATGGTCATGGATGAAATCAGCCGCCGTACGCTTCTCAAGACGGCGGGGGCGGCGTTCGCGGCGCCGACGCTTCTAACCACTCGTGGTTTCGCCGCCGACAAGCCTTTCAAAATAGGCCTCGTCGCGCCCCTCACGGGTCCGCTCGCGGGCTTCGGCGAGGCGCAGGACTGGATCTTGGCGGGCCTCAAGGACTCCATCGCCAAGACGACAAACAACGGCAAACCGGTTCGCATCGAGATCATCGCCAAGGATTCGCAGTCCAATCCCAACCGCGCGGCCGAAGTCGCGGGCGAACTCATCAACAAGGATCAGGTCAACCTTCTGCTGGCCAAGGACACGCCCGACACGACCAACCCGGCCGCCGATCAGGCCGAACTCGCCGGCGTTCCCTGCATCACGACCAATTGCCCCTGGCAGCCCTATTTCTTCGGCCGCGGCGGCGATCCCGCCAAGGGCTTCGAATGGACCTACCATTTTTTCTGGGGTCTGGAAGACATCATAGGCAACTATGTCGGCATCTGGGATCAGTCCGGCGCCAAGAAGGTCGTCGGTGGGCTGTTTCCCAACGACGCGGACGGCAACGCTTGGGGTGACCCCAAGCTCGGCCTGCCCGGACCGCTCGCCGCGGCCGGCTACAAGCTCGTCGATCCCGGTCGCTATCAGCCGCTCAACAACGATTTTTCCTCGCAGATATCGGCCTTCAAACACGCGGGCGTCGAGATCGTGACAGGCGTGATGATACCGCCGGATTTCGCCACCTTCTGGTCGCAAGCCGCGCAGCAGGGCTTCAAGCCGAAAGTGGTGACGATTGGTAAGGCGCTTCTGTTCCCGACCGCGCTCGACGCGATCGGCGAGCGAGGCGACGGGCTGACGACCGAGGTCTGGTGGACGCCCACTTATCCCTACAAGTCGAGCCTCACCGGCATGTCCGCCGCCGAACTGGCCTCGAGCTACGAAAAGGCCTCGGGCAAGCAATGGACAGCGACGCTGGGGTTCTCGCACGCGATCTTCGAGGTCGCGCTCGACGTGGTGAAGCGGTCGAAGGATATTTCCGACCCGAAGGCGATCCTCGACGCGATCGTCTCGACGGACCTGCAAACGATCGTCGGCCCGGTGAAATGGACCGGCAAGCCGGTCAAGAACGTCACCAAGACCCCACTCGCGGGGGGGCAATGGGTCAGGAAGAACGGCAAGTTCGAGCTTGTCGTCGTCGCCGATCCGCTGGCGCCGCAGATCCCGATCGGCGGCAAGCTCAAGCTGCTCGGCGCATGAAACAAGGTTGGGGCCGGGGTTAGCCCCGGCTTCGCGCCCGCCATGCCCCTGCTCGCGCTCGACGCACTTTCCAAGACCTATGGCGCGCTGGTTGTGACAGATGCGGTGAGCCTCGACGTGGCCGAAGGGGAGATCCTGGGCATTCTAGGCCCCAATGGCGCGGGCAAGACGACTCTGTTCAATCTGATCGGAGGCACGGTGCGGCCGGACTTCGGGCGCTTGCGCTTCGAAGGGCGCGACATAACCACTCTGCCGGCCGCCGAGCGTTGCCGGCTCGGCATTTCCCGCTCTTTCCAGGTTCCCAATCCGTTCGGCGGCATGACCGTGTTCGAGAATGCGCTCGTCGGCGCGACCTTCGGCCGCGAGCCCAAAGACCCCGAGGCGCGCGCGCTTCATGTGCTGGAGATCGCCGGCATGAAGGCCAAGGCGAATGCGCTCGCCGGCGGCCTCACCTTGCTCGATCGCAAACGGCTGGAACTCGCGCGCGCGCTCGCCGCCAATCCGCGTCTGCTGCTGCTTGACGAGATCGCCGGCGGTCTCACCGACAGCGAGTGCGTGTTCCTGCTGGCCGCGATCCGCGACGTGCACGCCTCAGGCGTCACGATCGTCTGGATCGAACACGTCGTGCATGCTCTGCTTTCGGTCGCCGAGCGGCTCGCGGTCTTGAATTTTGGCCGGTTGATCGTTGAAGGAAAGCCGCGGGAGGTCATGGAGAGTCGCGAAGTGCGCAGCGTCTATCTCGGCGAGGACGCGCATGGCTGAGACTTTGCTGAGCGTCGAGGGCATTCACGCCGCCTATGGCGACGCTCGCGCGCTGCACGGCGTTTCACTGACGCTTTCGCGCGGCGAGACGCTCGCGCTCATCGGCGCCAACGGCGCCGGCAAGAGCACCTTGCTCAAGGCGATCTGCGGGCTCGTGAGCCCGATCGAAGGGCGCATCCTGTTCAAGGGCCAGGACGTCACGCGCCACCGCGCCAATGACATCGTCAAGCTCGGCATCGCGCTGGTGCCCGAAGGGCGGCGGCTGTTTCCCTCCCTTTCGGTGGAGGAGAATCTCGTGCTTGGCGCCAAGGTGAGGCGCCCCGGACCCTGGACGCTGGAGCGTGTCTATGCGATCTTTCCGGTCCTTAAGGAGCGCCGCTTTCTCCGGGCGACGTCGATGTCGGGCGGCCAGCAGCAGATGTGCGCGATCGGCAGGGCGCTGATGTCGAATCCGGAGCTCATCCTGTTCGACGAACTGAGCCTCGGTCTCGCGCCTTTCGTCATCAAGGACATTTACGAGCTTCTGCCGCGCTTAGTCGAAGGCGGGGTCAGCGCGATCCTCGTCGAACAGGACGTGACGCGCGCGCTCGCCTCGGCGGCGCGCTTTCTTTGCTTGCAGGAAGGCCGCGTGTCGCTCGAGGGCGAACCGCGGGCCCATTCGCGCAACGAAATCACGCGCGCCTATTTCGGGACCTGAAGCATGATCTGGATCAACGCCGTCATGCAGGGGGTCTTGGTCGGCGGGCTCTACGCGCTGTTCGCGGCGGGGCTTTCGCTGATCTTCGGCGTCATGAGGCTCGTCAACATCGCCCATGGCGATTTCATCGTCGCCGCTTCCTATCTCGCCTGGACGATAGTGCACGCGACGGGGCTTCATCCGCTGGCGAGTCTGATTCTCGTCGCGCCCATCGCGGCCGGCGTCGGCTACGCGCTCCAGCGCGGCGTCCTCAACCATACGCTCGGCGACGACATCCTGCCGCCACTGCTGGTCACATTCGGCCTTTCGGTCATCGTGCAAAATGGGCTTTTGCAGATATTCACTGCCGACACCCGCAAGCTCGACGCCGGCGCGCTCGAGACCGGCAGTTTCGAAATCCTGCCGGGCGTCGCGATCGGTTATCTCCCGCTGCTGATGTTCGTGACCGCGATCGTCGTCATAGCAGGACTGCAATTCCTGTTCTACGCCACGGGGCTCGGCCGCGCCTTTCGCGCCACCAGCGACGACCGCGAGATCGCGATGCTGATGGGGCTCGACAACAGGAAAGTCTATGCCTCGGCGATGGCGCTTTCGTTCACTGTTGTCGCTGTCGCGGGGGTGTTTCTGGCGATCCGCTCCAATTTCGATCCGTTCATGGGCCCGGGTCGGCTGATCTTCGGTTTCGAGGCGGTCATCATCGGCGGGCTCGGCAATCTCTGGGGCACGTTGGTCGGCGGAGTGATCCTCGGGGTCGCCCAGGGCGTCGGGGCGGAGATCAATCCCGGCTGGCAATTGCTCGCCGGCCATCTGGCCTTTCTGCTCGTGCTCGCGGTGAAGCCGCGTGGCCTGTTCCCGAGGATGCTCTGACATGAGCGCCCTTGTTTCGCGCGGCACGCGCGCCTCCAAGGTTGCCGCCGTCCTCGCGCTCGCGCTCGCGGCGCTGCTCGTCGCCGGGCCCTGGTGGGCGGATATCGCGACCGAACGGCTGATCGGCGAGTTCATGGTCTATCTCGCCCTGGCGACGCTCTGGAATCTGCTGGCCGGCTATGCTGGGCTCGTGTCGGTGGGGCAGCAGGCCTTCGTCGGCTTCGGCGCCTACGTGCTGATCTCGCTGGCGGCGCTCGCCGGCTGGAACCCGCTGTTCGCCGTGCCGGTCGCGGGCCTCGGCGCGGCCTTGGTCGCCGCGCCCGTTGCGCGCCTCGTTTTCCGTCTGCAAGGAGCCTATTTCGCGATCGGCACCTGGGTTGTGGCGGAAGTGTTTCGGCTGCTGTGCGCGCAGATCGCCGTGCTCGGCGGCGGTTCGGGCACGAGCCTTCCGCCCGCGGCGATGAAGATGCTCGGCGCCGCGAGGCCCGTGCGCGAGGCGACGATCTACTGGCTGGCGATCGCGCTCGGCCTCGGCGCCGTCGGGCTCGCATATGGGCTGCTGCGCTCACGCGTCGGACTGGCGCTGACCGCGATCCGCGACAGCGAAATCGCCTCCGACAGTCTGGGCATCCGCATCGAGCGCGTCAAATTCGCGGTCTATACGCTGGTGGCGGGCGTCACCGGCATGGTCGGCGCGCTGATCGAATTGCAGAAAGTGCGCATGTCGCCAGACGCGGCCTTCAGCGTCAACGATTGGACCGCCTTCGTGATCTTCATCGTCGTCATCGGCGGCATAGGCACGATCGAGGGTCCGATCCTCGGCACGCTCATCTATTTCCTGTTGCGCGAATATCTGGCCGAACTCGGCAGCCTCTACCTGCTGATTCTCGGCGCGCTCGCGATTTTCATCATGCTGCTTGCGCCGCGTGGACTGTGGGGCTTCGTGAAAGCGCATTTCAACCTTTCGTTGTTTCCGACCGGCTACCGCGTCAAGGCAATAGGAGGACAGACGCCATGACTCCGTTCGTCCACAATCCTCTACCAACCCGGGTGCTGTTCGGTCGGGGAACCCGTGCTGAAGTCGGCGCGGAGGCCGAGCGGTTCGGCCTGCGCCGCCCTCTCGTGCTGACGGGCGCGCAACAGGCCTCGCTCGGGCGCGGCCTCGCGGAGAATTTCGGCTGGCCGCATTGGGCGGGCGCGCGCATGCATACGCCCGAGGAGACGACGCGGGCCGCGCTTGAAATCTTCCGCGCCGAGCGCGCCGACGGCTTGGTCGCGCTGGGCGGCGGCTCGGCGATCGGGCTCGGCAAGGCGATCGCGCTACGCACCGACGCCACTCAAATCTGCCTGCCCACGACCTTCGCCGGCTCGGAGATGACCAACATTCTGGGCGAGACGGTGCAAGGCGCCAAGACCACTCAGCGCGGCCCGCGCATCCAGCCGGAGGCGGTCATCTACGATCCCGATCTCGTCGACGGGCTTCCCAAAGCGATGGCCGCCGTCTCCGGCCTCAACGCGATCGCCCATGCGGTCGAGGGCCACTATGCGGTCGACGGCAATCCGATGGTTTCGCTGATGGCGGAAGAAGGCGTGCGAGCGATGTCCGGCGCGCTCGCGGCCGGCGACGCGGAGGCGGCGCTTTATGGCGCCTGGCTGTGCGGAACCGTGCTCGGCGGCGTCTCGATGGCGCTGCATCACAAGCTCTGCCATGTGCTCGGCGGCAGCTTCGGCCTGCCGCACGCCGAGACCCACGCCGTCATTCTACCCCATGTGGCCGCCTACAACGCGGCCGCGGCGCCCGAGGCGATGGCGAGGCTCGCGCGCGCGCTTCGAGCGCCCGAGGCCCCCGGCGGGCTCCATGATCTGGCTCAAAATCTCGACGCGCCGACGAGCCTCGCGGCGCTCGGCCTGCCCGAGGCGGCGCTCGACCGCGCGGCTGACCTCGCCGCCGCCGCGCCCTATCCCAATCCGCGCCCGCTCGAGCGCGCGGCGCTGCGCCAATTGCTTCAGAACGCCTTTGAAGGGCGACGACCAACCAACAACGAGGGAGATTAGGCGATGGCGGACATCACGACTGAAGTCATGATCGTGGGCACCGGCCCGGCAGGTTCGGCGGCGGCGGCGCTGCTGGCGAGCGCGGGCGTGGAAACCCTGGTCATCAACCGTTACCGCTGGCTCGCCAATACGCCGCGCGCCCACATCACCAATCAGCGAACGATGGAGGTGCTGCGCGATCTCGGTCCCGAGGTCGAGAAGGAGGCCTACATGTTCGCCACCGAGCAGGACCTGATGGGCGAGAACGTGTTTTGCGTCAGCCTCGCTGGCGAAGAGCTCGGCCGCATGAAGAGCTGGGGCAAGCATCCGTTATCGAGGGCCGAACATGCGCTGTCATCGCCGTGCCAAATGAACGACCTGCCACAGACCTTCATGGAGCCGCTGCTGTATAAGACCGCCTGTTCGCGCGGCGCGCAGGGGCGCAACTCCTGCGAATATCTGTCCCATGTCCAGGACGCGGACGGCGTCACCGTAACCTGCCACGATCGCCTTTCCGGGCGCGATTTCACAGTCCGCTGCCAGTATCTCATAGGCTGCGACGGCGGCAATTCGCTGGTCGCCGAACAGCTTGGTCTGCCTTTCGAGGGCAAGATGGGCGTCGGAGGCTCGATGAACATTCTCTTTCGCGCCGACCTCTCGCGCTACGTCACCCATCGCCCCTCGGTGCTCTACTGGGTGATGCAGCCCGGCGCCGACGTCGGCGGCATCGGCATGGGTCTCGTGCGAATGGTCAGGCCGTGGAACGAATGGTTGATCGTCTGGGGATATGACATCAACCAGCCCGCGCCCGAGGTCGACGCGAATTTCGCGACCCAGGTCGCGCGCCAGCTCGTCGGCGATCCCGAACTCGAGATCAAGCTGTTGTCGGCCAGTACATGGACCGTGAACAACATGTATGCGGCCCAGATGCAGAAGGGCCGGGTGTTCATCGCCGGCGACGCCGCTCATCGTCACCCCCCCTCGAACGGCCTCGGCTCCAACACCTCCATCCAGGATTCCTTCAACCTCGCCTGGAAGCTCGCGCTGGTCGTCAGGGGCAATGCTTCGCCGAGCCTACTCGAAACCTATTCGGTCGAGCGCGCGCCGGTCGCCAAGCAGATCGTCACCCGCGCCAATCAGTCGATCGCGGAATTTGGGCCTATCTTCGAGGCGCTCGGCATGGACGGCGGCGTCGACCACGATAAGATCCAGCGCAACATGGATGCGCGCTGCGACGCGAGCGAGGCGGCCGAAAAGCAGCGTGAGGCTTTGCGCAAGGCGATCGCGTTCAAGAAATGCGAGTTCGATTGCCACGGCGTCGAAATGAACCAACGTTACACGTCCGACGCGGTCGTCTCCGACGGAACGTCCGAACCCGCCTTCGAACGGGATCGCGAGTTGCACTATGCGCCGACCACTTGGCCGGGCGCGCGCCTGCCGCATGTCTGGGTGTTCGATCGCAATGGCCTGCCGCATTCGACGCTCGACCTCACCGGCCGCGGTAATTTCACCGTCCTTACCGGCATCGGCGGCGAAGCCTGGGTCGAGGCGGCCCGTCAGCTCGGCGCGGAGCTTCGCCTCGAGATCGCTACAGCTGTGATCGGGCCGCGACGCGATTATGAGGACCATGTCGGCGACTGGGCGCGGGCGCGCGAGATCGACGATTCCGGCTGCCTGCTCGTGCGCCCCGACCATCACGTGGGCTGGCGCGCGGTCCGCGCAAGCGCCCACGCCCACGCCCACGAGGATCTCGCCCGTGCGCTGCATGCCATTCTGGGGAAGTGAAGATGACCGAGGCTCACAACCAACGCGATATGAAATATTACTTCACTGTTGAGGATTCCGTCCGAGTGGTGCAGGACCGCTCGGGTCCCCACGCGAATCCGCGCGCGAAATATCTCGTCGATATGTTCGTCAAGCATCTGCACGCCTTCATCAAGGAGGCGCAGCCGTCGATGGACGAATGGATGTACGGCATCAATTTTCTCACCCGCACCGGTCATCTTTCGACCGACTGGCGACAGGAGTTCATCCTGC